>MPLZ02077602.1_pt1 | contig 50425 bp, 48 predicted proteins | sample 1617311 | NCBI WGS metagenome assembly MPLZ02 (sample SAMN05944806, study PRJNA350692) | marine metagenome | biome: marine; feature: ODZ; material: water; isolation source: 160 m water sample filtered on 0.2 um supor filter | place: Pacific Ocean | collected 2012-04-08 | depth 160m m | reverse complement strand
GCAACGTTTCGATGATGCATTGGAAGTGTTGTCGCGTGTACGTCAGACTTCGAACACCTCATGGAAGGCTCGCTTCAATATGGGATTGGTGTTGGGGAAACTCAAGCAATGGGATCGCGCCATCGAGTGCCTTCGCGATTTGATTGCCGACCATCCAACCAGCACGAGAGCTCGCATTTTGGTCGGTCGCATCATGCGGTGCGCCGGGATGTACCTCGAGGCCATCGAAGTATTGGATGACTACAGCGAGTGGGGCGATGGTGAGGCTGCGGCATGCGAACTGCTCGGGTTGGTTCATAACGAATTGGGTAATGCCGATCAGGCCATGGCCTTCTGGAAAGAAGCGTTACGGGTTTATCCGGCCTTTGTGAGAGTCCATGTCCACATGGCTCGGGCCCAATTGAGTGCCAAGGAGTTCTCTGATGCCCATCTGGCAATTCAGACTGCGATTGACTTGAGGCCGGAGCGAGCGGGAACATGGACAGTATGTGGTCAGGTTGAACTTGCTCGCGAGCGAGTGGACGCGGCCATCGAGGCACTGGAGCGTGCGATCGAACTTGATGCGACAGATTCAGAAGCCCACTACTGGTTGGGAAGGGCGCATCTGGACAAGGGCAGCATGATCGGCGCTTTGCGCCAGTGCGAGCAACTCGAGGCCATCGACTCGACGCTGGCCGCTCGGCTCAGAGCCCATGTCTATTGATTAGCCATGTTGCTTTCGCAACTGCTTCGCGACTGAGGCGGTCGCTGCGCCCCGGGCAATGAGATCGATGCCAAGCAGGATCAACAGCAGATAGGCTGTCCAGTCCTTCTGGAACCACAGAAAAAAGATACCCAATGCGATCGTGATCAGTCCGTGGGCTAGGGCGATCTTCCACCATCGTTGGTGTCGGTTGGCCAGCCCGATAGATGTCTCGATGATGCCGCGCATCAGCACAACGACGCCAACTGTGAGTGCGATCGCTTTCAATGACTCGGTCGGCCAGATCAGCAGGATGACGCCGATGACAAACGGCACAATGCAGGCGAGCCATGTAGTCGGGCTGAATCGATTTGCTGTCGAACTCATCCAGAGTTTGGCGCCGATTGCAATCGCCGCGACACTCAGTAGGGCTCCGAGTCCACGGATCAGGCCGCTATCCACGTCATTAGATGGAATGATCAGAAATACGCCGAGCAGGATGAGAAGAATGCCGTCCAGCATGATCATCCAGTGCCCCCCCTGAGGCGAGGTATCGAAGTTCTGTTGGTTGACGATCTTGATGGGTGTGTCCTTGCTCATTAGGGAGTTCCGTTCAGGTGGCGTCAGCGTTGTCCAACCCCAGATCGGACCGCAGTTGTGAGATGTGTTCGGGCTCACCGATGACGATGACACGATCGCCTGCCTCAAATACGGTGCGTCCAGTGGGAATGATGCGTTCTCCATCGCGGTAGACCAGCGCGACGAGGATGTCGTCCGACAAGCCGAGCGAGGCGATGGAACGGCCGATCCAAGTGCCGGGCAAGGTATGCGGGGCGATTGAGAGTGTAAGGCTGTGCTCGCTCCGTAGCAGCGCCTCCTTGAGTTCGGCCGGTCCGGCGGCTGCGTTCCATCGCTCCATGAACCCGTCCTGCTCGACGGCTCCGGCGAGGTTGGCGAGCAGTCGCAGATGCTGCGCAGGATCATCCTCTGGACTCGCCATGAAGAACAGAGCGCGGACATCTTGGGATGCGGCAGACCCCGGGACACCTGCTCCAACGGTGATCTCCATTCCGTCAGCACATCTGACCAAGACGAGGTGTGATCGTTTCAGTCCTTCCAGCCGTAGGTGGGGCAGGGCGACACTTCCCATGACAGGTGTGGCGCCGACCTGTGTTCCTTCAAGGAACCCGCGGTTGAAGTGTTCGGAAGAGCGACCTGTATCTGTGGACATCGCGTTGGAGACGAGCATCGCGAGTTCTTCGAAGTTCGTCTCAGATGGCGCTTCGATGACGCGGGCGCGAGCGATCGTCTTTTCGAACGGGTCATCCGGCCGAAGTCCTTTGTCCTTGATGATGCCTCGCAACTCGGCGTCCAGTGGGTCGAACCGACGTTCGCCGAGCCGCGCGAATACATGGAAGATGGCGCCGTACCGATCGATCTTTGAGGCCGCATACAACTGAAACCACACCACGGAGATGACGATCATGCCGACCGCGAATAGTATCGGAATCCATCCAAGAAACACGATGGCTGTAACGCACAATGCGATGCCGACCAGCGGCACCAGCGGATACAGGGGAACTCTGAAGCCCGGATCGTAGGAGGCCAGGTGGCTCTCCCGCATGACGATGACGGCGGCTGAGAGTGCTGCAAACAGCAGGAGTTTAAGTGTTCCGGCATACTTCGCAATGACCAGCGGATCGAGCAGGAGCACTTCGAGCACGATGACCAAAACGGTCGCGACAATCGCCGGCATCGGAGTTCCGAACCGTCCGAGCTTTCGGAAGACATTCGGGAAGATGTGATCCCGCCCCATCGCAAGCGGATACCGTGAGGCACTCAGAATACCGGCGTTGGCGACCGAGAGGAATGAAGCGATGGCGGCGATCGAGATGGCGATCATCCCGGCGCGGCCCGCGAAGAACTCAGCGGCGAGTGCGGCGGGGGTGTAGGTTGCTGCCAGTTTATCAGCAGGGATGACACCCACCATGACCGCGAGTCCGGTCATGTACACCAGCACCGCAGTAGCCATGGCGAGCAGGATTCCGACCGGGATGTTGCGTTCAGGATTACGGATTTCTTCTGCGACACTGACGACTTTCGTGAGTCCCATGTAGGAGATCACTACGACACCCACCATGGAAGCGATGGTATCGCCACCGGCGCTCCAGAAACCGTCGAATCGGGTCGAGTCGATGTCCCAACTACCCCAACCAACAAACCATGCAAGGAGTACGAGTGTTCCGAGCACCAGAATGGTCTGCAGCCGTGTCGTCTTTCCGGCACCAAAGAGATTGATGGTCCCAAAGACGATCGCCAGTCCAACGGCGATCAGAAGGACCGGAGGATCTGGAATGAAGAGTCCGATGTAGTAGCCGGATCCCACCAGTGCAAAGGACGTCTTCAGTGTCAACGAGATCCACGTTCCGATACCCGCAACGGCGCCAGCAAGCGGACCGAAGCCGCGATCGATGTAGAAATACACGCCCCCAGCCCTTGGCATGGCGGTTGCCAGTTCCGCTTTGCAGAGTATCGCCGGGAGGACGACCACCCCCGCGAGCAGATAGCACACAATAACCGCCGGTCCGACTTTGGCAAAGGCCATGCCAGGCAAGAGGAAGAATCCACTACTGATCGTTGTGCCCAGCGCAATTGCGAACACGCCGAACAGCGAGATGTCCTTGCGGAGGGTGCCGGGTTGTGTGGATGCTGCTGCCATCGGCTGTGAGTGCCGCCTCGCAATGGATGGCGGATTCGATTGTAGTCGGCACTGCGATACGGGGCATACGAGCGGCGTGCGACCTACAATGGCGGCCTTCAGGGAGCAGTGGTCCCGTGTCACGGCATTGGTTTGATACACATCGTGAAACATTCGAGGATGCGGTCGCTGCGTGCGAAACCCGTGGATATTGGTCGGTCTATCCCGAGGTGCCGAATGGGCGGATCTGCGGTGAGGATGCCAAGAAGAACGGTACGACGGCACGGAAGTCTTGCTTCGGCAGTGACTTCGCCATCGACCAATCCGGCATCACTGGCCCGGTGGATACGGAGCGATCGTCTTGCGGCTTCAAGACTGATATCACGTACCTCATCAACTCGGCGGGCAGCGCTCCACGCAGCAGCGGCGTATTGTTGGCCGCGGGTCGTCTTCGATTCGTCGCGAGCCGAATACTCGTCGAGGAGTCGGTTGTCTGATGCCCTGCTACGCCTATGAGAACATCATTCCGGTCGTGCATCCGACGGCGTTCGTACACGAGACCGCGGTGCTCATCGGGGATGTCTTCGTCGGGGAGGCGTGCTTTGTCGGCCCCGGTGCGGTGCTGCGTGGTGATATCTCACGCATCGAGATGATGCGGGGCAGCAACGTGCAGGACACCTGTGTCGTGCATTCGTATCCCGACAAAGATGTGGTAATTGCGGAGGATGGCCATGTTGGCCACGGCGCAGTCGTGCATGGATGCACAGTTGGCCGCAATGCCCTGATCGGCATGAATGCCGTACTGATGGATGATGTCCAAGTTGGCGCCGATTGTATTGTGGGCGCGATGTCCTTTGTGAGCGAGGGGACCACGCTGCCCCCCAGAACACTCTGGGCAGGTACGCCAGCGAGACAGATTCGCGAACTCAGTGATCGAGAGATTGGGTGGAAATCCGAAGGTACGCAGATCTATCAGCATCTCGCCCAGCGGCATCGCGAAACGACACATGCAGTGGAGCCACTTGCCCACGCGGATGCTGCGAGATTGTCGCAGCATGTGCCCAGTGTGGGATACAAGACGAAGGACACCTTCAACAACTCTTGAGCCGTCGGCTCGCCACCCGCTCTTCTGTGGTGAACATTCCCGCAAGTCATCGTGTTTGGCTTATTTTGCAGTGACTTGCTCGGCACAGTGGATCTGGAGTTCATCGAGTTGTTCCTGATCGATTGGGCCGGGAGCTTCGGTCATGAGGTCGGCGCCGCTTTGGGTCTTGGGGAAGGCGATCACGTCTCGGATATTGTCAGTACACATGAGCAGCATGACGAGTCGATCCAGGCCGAAGGCAACGCCGCCGTGGGGGGGGGCACCCTGACTGAGCGCATCGAGAAGGAAACCGAACTTCACACGCATGTCTTCTTCTTCAAGGCCGAGTACGCGGAAGACCGTGTTCTGCACCTCGGAGTCGTGGATACGGATCGAGCCGCCGCCGATCTCGGAGCCGTTGAGGACCATGTCATAGCCGGCTGATACAACCGAGCCGGGGTCGGACTCGAGTTTGTCGATGTCCTCCGGGATCGGGGCCGTGAAGGGATGATGCTCGGCGAGCCATCGCTGCTTGTCGTCGCTCCACTTGAACATCGGGAAGTCAACAACCCAGAGGGCCTTCCATGCGGTCGTGTCGATGAGTTCAAGATGCCGCGCTGCATGCAGGCGAACTTGCCCGAGCGACTCGCAGGCCGTGAGCCATTCATCGCAGCTCATCAGGATGGTGTCGCCAGGCTCAACCCCGAGGGCGGCTGAGAGTTCCTCTGCAATGCAGTCGATGAACTTGGCGATGCCACCCTCAAAGCCGTCTTCGGTGACCTTGGTCCACGGCAGACCACCTGCGCCGTGCAGTTTGGCGGTGTCCTGCAACTGGTCGAGCACTTTGCGGGTGAGCGCCTCGGCCGAGTTCGGAATCCGAATCGCCTTGACGACGCCGCGATCCTTGGCCAATGCCGATTGGAAGACCTTGAAGTCGGTCTTGGCGGCGACTTCGGAGATGTCCTGCAGGTGCAGTTCGAATCGCATATCGGGCCGATCGACACCCCACTTATCGATTGCCAGTTGCCACGGAACTTTGGGAATCTGACCGAGATCGAGGTCGAGCAACTGCTTGAAGACGCGGCGGATGAAGCCAGTCATGATCTTGATGACCTCGTCACGATCCACGAAAGAGAGTTCCAGATCGATTTGCGTGAATTCCGCCTGTCGATCCGCGCGGGGGTCCTCGTCCCGCAGGCACTTGCAGATCTGGATGTAGCGGTCGCAGCCAGCGATCATCAGAATCTGCTTGAAGATCTGTGGGCTCTGCGGCAGGGCGTACCACTTGCCGGGATAGATGCGGGAGGGAACGACGAAGTCGCGTGCTCCTTCTGGGGTGCTCTTGATCAGCAGTGGTGTTTCGATTTCGAGGAAGCCGAGGTTGTAGAAGTACTCCCGGGTGAGGGCCATGAGGTCATGACGCATTTGAAGCGTTCGCTGCATGGTCGGCCTGCGGAGGTCGATGTAGCGGTGTCGAAGACGAACCTCCTCGGCCATTTTGGCCGCTTCGTTGTCGTCGGGGAGGATTGGAGGATTGTTGGATCGTGAGAACACGGTCAGGGCCGTCCCTCGCACCTCGATCTCACCGGTGTCGAGTTTGGGATTGGTGCCGCCAGCTCTCGGATCGACGCGGCCTGTGATCTGGACGACGTCTTCGCGGCGGAGCGATCGAGCGAGTTCCATGACATCGGTGTCGCAATCTTCCTGATCGAAAACCGCCTGTGTCAGTCCTGTTCGGTCGCGGATGTCGATGAACACCAGCCCCTTGCCCTGGTCGCGGAAGGCGTTGACCCACCCGCAGAGGGTCGACTCGGACTTGATATCGCTGGATCGAAGTTCACCGCAGGTATGGGTACGCATCGGCATGGCATCGTGACTCCTCGGGTCGCCGTGTCCCCGGAGGCGATTGACCGGACATGGTATCGCGAGGGGAGGGGCTTTGTGGCGGGTCCAGAGTATGCTGCCCGCGTGAGCGATCAAACAGAGACCGCAGTGGGGCCGGTTGTCCTCTTCACAGCTTTCGAGCCCAGCGGCGACGCGTTGGCAGCGCCGGTCATCGAACGGCTTCTGAAGACGCATCCCGAGTGGACCGTCTACGCTTGGGGTGGCGAGAAGATGGAAGCCGCCGGGGCGAAGATGGCAGGCCGAACGGCGGACGACGGCGCGATGGGACTCGGGGCGATTTCGCACATTCGGCAGGTCCGAAGGCAGATCAAGGCCATCAAACGCTGGATCAAGACATGCAGGCTGATGGTGCATGTGCCCGTGGATTCGCCTGCTGCCAACTTCCCGATCTGCAAAGCCAGCCGTAAGGCTGGCGCCAGGGTGGTTCATCTCGCGGCACCGCAGATGTGGGCTTGGGGGAGGTGGCGGGTCAAGAAACTGAAACGGCTGACAGATCTGGTGTTGTGTCTGCTTCCATTCGAGCCGCGCTGGTTCGGAGAGCGGGGAATCAAGGGCATCTTCGTGGGGCACCCGGCCATCAACCGCGAATTGAGCGCTGAGGAACTCAAGTCGAGACTGCACGGCCTTCCCGCTGGGGCACCGCGAATGACACTCCTGCCGGGTTCCCGCACTCAGGAGGTGCAGCGCAACATCAAGTTGCTCGTCAATGTGTTCAATGAACTGCGGAATCGTCAATCGACCATCGCGGGGGTCATTGTGGCGTCGTCTCCTGAGACAGCGGCGGTGATCCACCGCAAACTCGGTGAGTTTCCAGTGGGCCTGAGTATGGTGACGGGGATGCGTGATGAATCGATTGCGTGGTCGGATTTGGCGCTGGCAGTTTCTGGCACGGTCACGCTGGATGTCATGCGGCAGTGCCATCCGATGATCGGTGTGTACAAGACTGGCGTCTTGAGTTGGATCGGGGCCAAACTGCTGCTTCGGACGAAGTACAAGTTGCTCCCCAATATCATTGCCGACGACGAGATCGTTCCGGAATATGTGCCGTGGTGCCGCGGAGCGGGGAAGATCATCACCAAAGCCCAGTGGTTGCTCGATGACTCCCGTCGTACGGCGTCCCACCAACAGGGACTTCGCCGAGCGCTCGGCTCCTACAAGGGGCACGACTTTGCAGGTGAGTGCGCCAAGGCAATTGCCGACATAGTCAAGAGCGGCCCGGTCAAAGGTGACTGACGGGGTAGACCCGCAGCACGCACTGGACATTTCCAAGGCGATCCTGAATCGGGAAAGTCCGCTGCGACGGCGATGCAATCGGGAGTTGTTTCTCAAGGCATCGATCTTGCCAAATGCCGAGATCGTGTTCGGCTACCTCGACCGACTCGACCCACAACACGATCAGCAATCCGGCGTGATAGATGTTCGGGTCGTTGGCCAACTTGGCGACATCGGCTCGCACTGTGCCGAGCAATTCACTTGACCATGACGGATTCGGCCCCATTTCGGTGTACTGGGCGATGTTCTTGACTTCAAGCCAGAATGCTTCTTCAAGTGGGACTGCACTAGGATCATCAAAGAGTGTGGCCGTGGCTTGAGGGTCTGCCAGAGATCGATCATCCGGAGTCAATACCAGGTCACAGCGTTGCCCTGTGCTGCGAGATCGCTTCGTGCGAGCGCCGATATATCGCTGCTCGCGGTGCACGCCGAAGCCGGCGTGTATGAGCGAGTCGGCAATTTTCGGATGCAGGTCCACTTCGTTGAGTGCATCGATGCCGCTGACAGACTGAGCGATCCGATCACTTTCCACGCAGCGAATGAGACCCTCTGCGATGGCATCTGCGATATCGGCGGTGCACCAGTGAACGTCAGTTCTGCTCACGGTCCGAAGTCGCCTTGATCTCGCCAGACTTCACGCGTTTGAAGTACTTGTGCCACGCAGTCATCGCGGTGGCGCCGAAGATGAGCATGATTGGAATATTCACCCACAGCATCAGACCCGTCCCGAGGTCGGACAGATTGCCGATCTCCTTGGTGGTGGTGACGATGCCGGCGGTGGCGACGAGGATCAACAGGCAGTAGATGATCTTGTAGATGCCTACCGCCCAGTTGCCGAGCAGGAAGACGATGCCCTGCTCCCCGTAGTACGACCACGAGATCATGGTGCTCACCGCAAACAGCCATGAGGCGATCAGAATGAACCAGTTTCCAACGTCTGGGAATTGCCGATTGATGGCGTACGCCGTGAGTGTGGCGCCCTTGTAGTCCTCGTAGATCACCGGGCTGACCAGCGTGGGCAGGCCGCTCTCGATCATGGACGACCAGTGCGCGACCTCCTTCTTGTTGCTCTTGATGAGGTTCCAGCGTACGTAGGGATCGGTTCCCTGTTCCTCGGGGAGCACCACTGAACCGGTCATCATGACTCGGTTCGAAGCGGTGGTTTCGTTCATGTCCCCGCCGTGGGCGATCACGAAGACCGAGTCGCCATGTTTCCATGGGCCGCCGAGTTCCACGCCGCGCTCGGTGCGATGCGGAAGGTCCGTCTTGCCGAATACGACCGCCTCGCCCTTGATCTGGAATGTTGTGGGCGTGCCTAGCGTCCACGACCGCGTGGTCGTGCCGTGGGCGTCCTGCGCATGGATCGACACCGCGGGCGTCTTGGCGAAGGTGCCATCGGCACCCTCCGCACTCTCGCCGCGGGTCAACGCGCCAGTCGAGAGAATCACCAGCGCGGTCAGCGTGCACACGACGATCGTGTCGATGAAGGGTTCGAGTCCAGCGACCACACCCTCGCTGACCGGCTCGCGGGTCTGCGCTGCCGAGTGAGCAATGGGTGACGACCCTTGCCCCGACTCGCTTGAGAACAAGGCCCGTTTCATTCCCCACAACAGGGCCGTTCCGGCGGCACCACCGACGAAGGCTCCACTGGCCTCGGACGGGCTGAAGGCGCTTCGGAAGATCATTGCGAAGACGTCCGGAATCGCTCCGAGATTGAAGCCCAGTACCACGAGCGCGATGATCACGTAGAGCACACACATGAAGGGCACGAGCACGCCCGCCACCGAGCCGATGCGTTTGATGCCGCCGATGATGACCATGGCGACGATCACGGCCAGAATCAGGCCGGTGACGTACTCAGGAATGTCGGTGACTTCACGCGTGATGTCGCCCACGCTCCAGGCTTGGAACATGTTGCCGCCCGTGACCGCCGAGACAAGAAGCGTCAGACAGAAAAGCACGCCGATGAACTGTCCGATGGCCCCGAGTCCCCATTTCTTCATCCCTTTGGCCACGACGAACATCGGGCCGCCGTGTGGATTGTCCGGTTCGGATGTGTCGCGGAAGAGCATGGACTGTGTGACTTCGGTGCTCTTGAGTGCCATGCCGACGAAGCCGACGACCCACATCCAGAACACAGCACCGGGCCCACCGATCGCGATGGCGATCGCGACGCCAGCGATGTTTCCCAGCCCGACCGTCGCCGAGAGGGCCGCCGAGAGCGCCTGAAAGTGACTGATGGCGCCGGGATCGTCTGGGTTGTCGTACTTGCCGGCGGTGACCGCGACACCATGAGTCAGGGCGCGGAATTGACTGAATCCACTCCAGATCGTGAAGAGCAGTCCGACAGCCAGCAGGATGTACAACATCCAGTCAGTCCAGATGTAGCCATTGAAGGTCTCGAGTGCTTCGTTGAATTGATCCATGCGGGGGGGGTCCGTGGGGGGCAAGGAGGTCAGTGCATCAGTTGAAAGGAGATTTCGTTGACGTCGATGACGCCGATCTTATCGAGCAGCACGATGAGCACGAGCAGGGGAGCGACGAATCGTATGAGGAAGAGCCACCCGGCGGCAACCGGACCTGAGAGGTCCGTGAGTTCGGCCTTGCGGAGTCGGGCGGGCATGATCCATCCGGCGTAGATCGCAATGAGCAGACCGCCGAGTGGGAGCATCCAGTTGCTCGTGAGCAGATCCATCGTGTCAAAGAAGGACTGGCCGTATCCGGGCAGCCATGAAGTCATCTTGAAGCCAGCCGAATTGGCGAAGGCCGTGATGATGCCGAATCCGAAGATGACGCCCCCGAGCGTCCAAGCCGCTTTCGGACGCGCCCAGTCGTGCGCATCGATGAGGTAAGAGGCCACGACTTCCAGCAGCGAGATGGCGCTCGTGAGCGCGGCAAAGACGAGCAGGCCGAAGAAGACGATGCCGAGCATCATGCCCAGTTCACCCATCTCGGCGAATGCCAGGGGCATGCTCATGAACACGAGCCCCGGGCCGCTGCTCGGATCCTGTCCGTACGAGAAGATGATCGGGAACATCATCAGGCACGCCAGCAGGGCGATGGCGGTGTCGAGAACCGCAATTGCGACCGACTCACCAAGCAGGCCGCCGCTTCCGCGGCGCTGATACGAGCCATAGGTCAACATCGCGCCCATGCCCAGCGAGAGTGTGAAGAAGGCGTGGCCGAGCGCCTCAAGAACGCCACGCGGTTCCAATTCGTTCGGGTCGGGGCTGAACACGAAGGTGACGGCTCGGCCAAAGCCTGGCTGGAAGAACCCGTATACCACCAGAAACAGGATGAACAGCAGTAGTAGCGGCATCATTACACGGCAGGCTCGCTCGATACCCGCCCCCACACCGCTTGCGACCACCAGAATCGTGAGAAACATGAAGATGCTTGCCCAGAAGGTGCTTGTCCAACCGTCGCTGAGCAGGCCCATGAAGACGCTCGTCACTTCGCTGCTGATGATGGAGCGACGCTTCAGTGTGGTGGCCGCTTCGCGAACATCCTCGTCGGACATTTCTGCGATCTTCAGCGTGGCGGCGGCTCGTGCTTTGGCCACTGCGGCATCTCGCGCAGGAAGGGCGGGCTCGACCGTGTCGAAAGCCGCCTTCATGGCCGGGTCTTCCAGCAGGATGGACGGGTTCACACCCTCCGCGGCAGCGGCTTCTTGGTAGTTCTGCCAGTGTTCCCATGTTGATGGCGCGAATTGGCGTCGCCAGCCCTTGACAGCATGTTCGATCGGTTCGGCGGCATCGTGTTCGGCCAGTTCTACCCGCATGGACTCCACTGGTTCGGTTGCCTTGTAGATGAGCGCTGCGTCAGAGGCCTTCTGTCCGATCGGATTGGTAAAGCCGACGACCGACTTGAGCGTGTAGTCCATCGCCCATCCAGCGACGACGATGTAGAAGGACAGGATCAGGAATCCGGCCACGACACCCAACCAACCCACGGCCGACCATCCGGTCGGGCCTCCCTGTAACCGCTTGAATGCTTCGACCGGCTGCGCCTGCGCGGCGCGGCCGATCATGATTTCGGCGATCAGAATCGGCAGGCCGACCAGCGCGATGCAGACGAGATAGATGAGGACGAAAAGACCGCCACCGTTTTCGCCCGTGATGTATGGGAACTTCCAGATGTTGCCGAGACCGACGGCCGAGCCTGCTGCGGCGAGGATGAAGCCGGTGCGGCTCTTCCAATGTGCCCGTCCACGAGTTCCCTTGGCTGTGCCCTCGCCCTCTTGATTCGTGCTCATTACGGTCTCCGCGCGGCCATCGGTGCTGGAATCGACAGATTGCCATCATAAAAGGGGAACCATTTACGTGCCGACAGCTTCCCGAGGGGCTCTATCATGCATGTATGGAAGCACCGTTCCGTATCCGAAGCGATCTTGCTCGTGTCATCGAGCACGGTCACCTCTTCGCACTCGGGGTCGAGGGCGGCGGGCTGCGGCCACATGCCGCCGGCTGGTCGCAGGTCGTATGGGGGCAGGACCAGCCGCATCCGGAGACGGTCACGTACACCATCGCGGTCTCGCATGAATTGGTGCGACCGCTCCTGCACGAGCTCATGCGGATGTTGCCTTCGCGTGTGTCGGGGTTGATGGAACTCGGCAGTCGCGATGCGTATCGCGAGGTGGATGTATACATCGGCCACCCGATCGATCTGGACCACTTTCTGGGGGCGTGGGGTTTGTTTGAGCCCATTCTGCTTGAGGATGCGACGATCGGAGTGGGCGTCAATGCAGTCGAGCCGTTCTTCGAGATCTTTCTCGATCAGGACAAGCGGTTGATCGTTCATGTTGATCCGTCTTGGGCGAGCGGCATCGAGGACCTGCTTCAGCGATTCAACGTCCAGCGGCGGCACGATGATGACATTCAGCCCATTCCATCTGGCAACTCCGTGCGTGTTCGGTCGGTTCTTGAACAACGCGAGGGATGGCTCGCGGACCCGGACCACCTGTTGCTGGCGCTGCAGGCCAGTTGGCTGCTGGAACTCGATGACGATCCCGATCGCAACCTTGATGCGAGGGGTCGCGACATCGGCTACACGCTGTGGCGGGGCCTCGTGCTGGTCGATCAGGAAGACCCGGCGGGTCGCCGCGTCGGACACGCGCAGATGTGGGGTGTTGCGACTTGCCGCCGCGACATCGAGCGGCTGATGCAATCACACATCGTCAATGACTTCGAGTGGGAGTTTCGGCAGATCCTCAACCTCGATCGAATCGCCTTTGATGACCGCCCGGTGGCGTTGAACGATTTACAGCCTCCGCTGGAGCAGGACGAGGTGTTGTTGTATGACGTGCTGGTCATGGGGACGGCACCTGCAGGTTGGGATGGGCGGGATGGCTGAATCGCCCTCTGGGCCGTGGTACCGCGATGGACTTCGCTTTGAGTGTTCCCGCTGCGGCAATTGCTGCACCGGTCCGTCTGGAGCCGTGTGGTTCACCGCCGAGGAGGGGCAGGCCATGGCGGCCATGCTGGGCGTGAGCGAGGCCACTTTTCACAGGACATATGCCAGACAGATCAACGGCCGCTGGTCGCTTCGCGAGCATGCCAGTCCGCAGGGACTGGACTGTGTCTTCCTGACGCGAGACACGTCCGGCAAGTCAGGATGCCGCCTCTATGCCGCCCGACCCCGCCAGTGCGGCACTTGGCCGTTCTGGGCGGAGAATGTGGTGTCTCCACAGATGTGGGAGGCCGTCAAGCGGCAGACGCCATGTCCGGGCATGGGTTCCGGGCCGCTGGTGACGATCGAGGAAATCGTCGCGCGGTTGACCTGAACTTTCGGGTCACATCCACGTAGGATGCCCCGTTCCACCGACCGGTGCTCCCTCCGGCATTGAAGACAAAGGACCACGTATGAGACGATTGAACATGTTGACGACCCTGACTTCTGCGACCCTTCTCACCGCCGTGGCGATGGCGGTCCAAGACCATCCGAGTGACCATCCGACCAAAGCTGATCATCCGGCCAAGGCGGAGTCCAAGGCAACCTCGGACTATCAGTACGTTGAAATGGACACCAGCAAGGGCGACATGGTGATCATGCTCGATCGGAAGGCTGCCCCCATTACGGTCGAGAATTTCATCGCCTATGCGAAGGATGGCAGTTACGACGGCACGATCTTTCATCGCGTGATTGATGGATTCATGGTGCAGGGTGGTGGATTCGAGCCAGGGTTGGCCAAGCGACCCACCAAGCCGCAGATCAAGAACGAGTGGGGGAACGGCCTGCTCAACACCAAGGGTACGATTGCCATGGCGCGGCTCGGAGGCCAGCCCGACTCGGCGAGCAATCAGTTCTTCATCAACATCAAGAACAACCCCAACCTCGATCGCAAGCAGCGGGACGGTGCCGCCTATGCCGTGTTCGGCAAAGTGGTCTCGGGTGAGGATGTGGTTGATGCCATCAAAGCATGTCAAACCGGACATGCCCATGGTCCGAACGGCGGGCATTACGACGACGTTCCGACGGAAGATATTGTGATCAAGAAAGTCACACTGCTCACGCCTGAGCAGGCCGAGGCCAAGGCCGAAGGCTGCCGAGGCAGCGAAGCGGCGTGGCGAGCAGCGCAGCAAGCAGCCATGGCATCCGTTGCCGAACAGAACAAGAAAGTTGCCGAACAGAACAAGAAACTGGAGAAACTGACAATGAGTGTGGATGAAGTCCTAAAGAACACTGCCGAACTTCCCGGAGCGTCTGTCGGTGACAATGTGTCCAGTACCAGTGATTCGGGACTGGCTTGGTTCGATCTCGAAGAGGGAACCGGCGAGGCCCCGGCATCACCTGCGACCACAGTGCGGGTGCACTACACCGGTTACCTCGTAGACGGCACGAAGTTTGACAGCAGCGTCGATCGTGGTGAACCGATCAATTTCCAGCTCAGCGGTGTCATCCCCGGCTGGACCGAAGGTGTCGGGTCGATGAAGGTCGGCGGCAAGCGAAAATTGGTCATCCCGTCGGAACTTGGCTATGGCGCTCGCGGAACTCCGGGTGGCCCGATTCCTCCGAACGCGACCTTGGTGTTCGATGTGGAGTTGCTGGAACTTCCGTGATTGCAGTTCCGCCGCGGTAACGCAGGCGAGCAGCTGAATGGCAGAGAATACGCCTCCATCTCCGCCGAGGCGGATCCCTCCTCGCAAGTGCAGGAGAAGCGTGGGGCACTCTGCAGCGTTTTCCATGGCCGTTTTTTGTGGATCTGGCCTTGATTTCGTGGCATGGTGGGGGCGGAGAGTTCTGAATAGGCCCCAAGAGGGCGTTTGGCCGATGTAGCATGAAAATACAGGTGACCACTGCGGGTTCTCTTTGACGAGGAATGACACCACTCAGGCATGACAGCACTCACGAGCTTTCTTGATGAACCGGTTCTTGTGCTCAACCGTGGCTACGCGGCGACTCGCGTCGTGCCGGTTCGGCAGGCCTTTGTGCTTCTGTTTCGCGATGTCGCCGAGGTCATCTCTGTTACGGATGGTCGCTGGGAACAATTCAATCTTTCATCTTGGCTTGAAGTGGCCGATCTCCAGCGCCGCTACGAGGCGGAAGCCCACGAGTGGGTCCGCACAGCATCCTCGTACGTCGCGGTACCTCGGATCATCCGCGTGCATTGCTGCACACGGATGCCCGATCATCATGTTCGGCTCAATCGCCGCAACTTGTACGCTCGCGACCGCAACACGTGCCAGTACTGCGGCAAGCGGTATCCGACATCTGAACTCTCGATCGACCACGTACTGCCGCAGTCCCGCGGCGGCGAGAATAGTTGGAGCAATCTCGTGTGCGCCTGTGTGCGATGCAACGCCCGGAAGGGGAACAAGACCCCGGGCGAAGCACGTATGACGCTCATCCGAAAACCACGCCGGCCCAGAACATGCCCGGATCGCTCGATCCGGCTGCGGCGGCGTCACTATGAAGCATGGAGGGTTTTCCTGAATGAAGCCTATTGGACTGTCGAACTGCGCGATTGAGATCATCTTCCATCTGATGATGGCGGGTTTGTACGAGCCCGAACCCATGCCCGCCTGCTGGGGCGGCTCTCCACGCGATTTGTATCGACGGCCAATGGACAACTCTCCGGGATTCCAGGGGCGCAAGTCCAGCCAAAGCAGGCGGTGAGGGAGATCAGTCGAGCCTCGTCAGCGCGGACTCGACACTCAGCAGCATGTGGGGCTCAAGGGGATCCGGGACATCATCGAGAGGGATCGCTTCTTCAATCGAGAAAGGACCGACGGCGGTGCGTCGAATTGATCGACAGCAGCCACCCGTACCGAGCGCCTGGCCAAGGTCCCGCGCGAGCGCGCGGACGTAGAAGCCCTTGCCGCACGCAATCGTGATGGTGGCCACGGGCCACTGGTATGCCACCAGTTCCAGCCGATTGACACGAACTGGCCGTGGGGGAAGATCAACCGGCTTCTCCTGCCGCGCCAGGGCGTAGGCTCGTCGGCCACCCACCTTGATGGCGCTGAAGGCGGGCGGGCGTTGCATGACATCTCCGACGAATTGCCGGAGGGCGGTTTCAACGGTGGCTCGATCCGGTGGCTTGGCGACCTCAACGACCTCCGGTTCGCCCTCCATGTCGTCCGTATTGGTTCGGATGGACAAATCGATTTCGGTTTCATAGCCCTTGTCAGTCGCCACGATCTGCTCAAGTAGTTTGGTTGCCTTGCCTAAACCAAGTACCAGTACGCCGCTCGCAAGCGGATCAAGTGTGCCCCCATGTCCCGTCTTGAGTCCGCCTGCTCGTCTTCGCACCACAGCGACAGCTCGCATGGATGAGGGGCCGACCGGCTTGTCTAGCACAAGGAATCCGGCCGCGGAGGGTGAAGTATGGCTCATGCGGAGAAGGGTAAGCCGCCTCCCTTGTCCGCGCGGTGCGATCCAACCTACAATCCTTCCTTCCAAGGGCAGGTGACCGAGCGGCTGAAGGTGCAGCACTGGAAATGCTGTGTACGATTTTTTCGTACCGTGGGTTCGAATCCCACCCTGTCCGTTGCGGCGTGAGCCGATGGCCTGCGTCGCAGTCGATTGCCCGTTTTCGCCTCTTGCCCGCTCCCCGCCCTGCTACCATGCGCCTTTGATCAAATGGACCAAACGGGCTGTAGCGCAGCTTGGTTAGCGCGTCTGACTGGGGGTCAGAAGGTCGGAGGTTCGAATCCTCTCAGCCCGATTGACGAGGCCGCCATCAGGCGGCCTTGTCGATCAGAGTGAGGCTGTGGCAGTGCCTGCGGTTCTCCGTCAGGTGTTGCTCGGGGAGCATCACACGTAACGGAGTTCAACGCGGGCGTTCCCCCTGGGTGGTATCTGATCCCTTCATTCCAATCAGCACAATCGCCATCCCAACCAGCAACATCACGTCGGCCCCGTTGAAGATCCAAGGCCATATTTCTGAATTCCCCCCCGGATTCCCCCCCGGCCATGCCAGCCCAAACGGCAACTCCCATCCCGGCAGCATGTGCAGGAAGTCCCGTACCCGTCCGAAGATCAGCCGGTCCCACAGATTTCCAAGTGCTCCTGCCAAGATCAGTGCGATGCCCACATGAAGCAGTCGGCTCCGCGTGTCCGTTCGCCATCCGAAGATCCAGACCGCTACGCCTACGGCGATGACACTGAAGCCAACGAAAAACCACCGCTGGTGGGCGCCGATGCCGAAGACGGCACCGCTGTTGAGGACGAGTCTGAAGTCGAGCAGATCGCCGGGCATCGCGTTCATGCCCCCGTGAGCCGGAATGGGGTTGTATCCGGTGTCCGAAATAGCCCGGTCGCGGTCGATCTGAATCGGGTGGCCGGCCACATTCGCAAAGGCCCACCGTTTCGATCCGATATCAATCGCCAAGCCGCCTCCCGCGACGATGATCAGCAGCAGCCAAGCGGCGACCGATGTGCGGGCAGGGCGTGGAGGTCTCGTCTGCTCAGCCGATTTGGCTTGAGACATCAGCGGCGGTGTCCGGTTCGCTCATTCTCTCTGGCTGTATCGATGGTCCAACGCGCCCACGGCTTGGCTTTGAGCCTCGCCTTGCGAATGGCCTTGCCAGATCGCTCGCAGATGCCGTAACTCCCTTCGGCGATGCGTTGGAGAGCCGCGTCGATTTCCATGATCCGTTCTCGTTCCGATGCCGAGATGCCGAGTTTGAGATCTTGCTCATAAGCGTCCGACCCGACATCTGCCATGTGAATGGGCATATTCGAGGACTCGCCGGTGTCCGATCGCAACGCTTCAGTTTCCATGGAGTCCAGCGCGGCGAGTACTTCCCGCCGTTTCTGCAGCAGCAGATCTCGGAATGTATCCAGATCTTCGGGCTTCAACCTTGACTTGGCTCGCTTGGGAGCCTTGGCGGCTTTCGCAGTGGTGGCCTTTGTGGCGGTCTTCTTGCGGCTGGAGATCTGGTCCCGATCGATGGCGATGCGACGAACCCGCCGTCCGTTGATGATGACGTAGCCGTCCTTGTCGGCGTCGCCAACGGCGGCGGCTTCGAGGACGGTGCGGCGTCTGCCGCGTCGAGGAGTGGTGGGAGCTGCTGCTTTGGTGGCGGTCTTCTTGGCGACCGCCTTCTTGGTCGCTGATTTCTTTGAAGTGGTCTTCTTCGCGGTGACCTTCTTCTTGGTGTCGGTCTTCTTGGCGACCGCCTTCTTGGTGACCTTCTTCTTCGTGACCTTCTTCTTGGAAGCGGGTCGCTTCTTGGACGCCTTCTTCTTGGCGGTGGAAGCCTTGGATACTTTCTTTGCCACGGGTCTAGGATCCCTGTCAGTACAGCGGGGCGGCTGCGGTTCCAATAAGCCATCGCCTAAGTGCTGGATTAGTACCAGTTACAGACAATCCGCAAGGGCGGATTGCGGGGCGAATCCCGGAAGGATACAGGAAGGGGACGGGTGCCGCCTAGAGGCGTTTGCCCATCCATATGGCTGCTACGTTGAGGCCGTTGGTCCCCGGGCGGTATCCGAACCTCTCTAGGGTTCCTCCACGCAAAAGGACCCCATGCGGCGAAATTTCTCGTATCGGTTCTCGACAAGCGTCCGGGGGTTCAGGCGGGCCACTTCACCGAGGCGATCGACCAAATGTCGCTCCAGCCGATCGGCTGCCTCGGTTGGGTCGCGATGGGCGCCCCCTCGGGGTTCTTCGACAATGTGATCGATGATGCCGTTGGCGAGGTTGTCCTTGGCGGTGAGCGCCAGCGCATTGGCCGCGGCCGCGTTGGTCACCTCATTGGCCTCTTTCCACAGAATTGCGGCGCACCCCTCGGGGCTGATCACCGAGTACCAGGCGTACTGGAGCATGTCCACTCGGTCGGCTACGCCGATCCCAAGTGCGCCGCCGGAGCCACCTTCGCCGATGACCACGCTGATGATCGGTGTCTTGAGCCTACTCATGTCTCGCATGTTTACGGCGATGGCCTCAGCCTGCCCGCGTTCCTCTGGACCCATGCCGGGATAGGCACCGGGCGTATCGATGAGCGTGACGATGGGAAGCCCGAACTTCTCAGCCAGTTTCATCTTGGCCAGTGCCTTGCGGTAGCCCTCGGGATGGGCGCATCCGAAGTGGCACTTGATTCGCTCTTCTGTGGTGCGTCCTTTTTGGTGGCCGATCACGAGCACCTTGTAGGGACCGACGCGGCCGAAACCGGTGATGATCGCCGGATCGTCGCCGAAGCGGCGATCGCCGTGGAGTTCACGAAAGTCGCGGAAGAACGCATTGATGTAGTCCGCCGTCTGGGGCCGATCGGGGTGCCGAGCGACCTTGACCACATCCACCGGTGCTAGGCCATCGAAGATGGTGTCGAGCAGGTCTTCGCGGCTTTGCCGGAGCGTCTCGATCTGTTCGGCAAAGGCATCGGCATCATCGCGAGCCTCCAGCCCACGGATTTGGGCATCGAGTTCGACGATCGGAGCCTCGAAGGGCAGCGCGGCGGGTTCGGTGGTGGTGGTGTCCATGAAACTGGGGCAATGGTATCGATGGCCGCTGGCTGTCGTATCCTCTTCCTTCATATGAGCGCTGAAATCGGATTCTTGGGTGCTGGTCACATGGGTCGTGCCATTCTGGAGGGTGGCCTTGCCGCAGGGCTGTGGTGCCCGAGCGGTGTGCTGGTCGTTGATCATGATGAAACCCGTCGCCGGGATGCCGAGTCGCTCGGCTGCATGGTGGAGTCGGAGGTCGCGGCGCTTCGCGATGTTCCTGTCGTCGTATTGTGTGTACGCCCGCAGGACTTCCGAGACGCTGTGACATCACTTTGCTCGCGGCAGCCGAGGTTGGTGGTCTCGGTGATGGCGGGGATCAAGTCTGCCGCCATCGCAGCGGCCTGCGGGGAGCAGACGCGTGTGATTCGCGCCATGCCCAACGCGCCCGCCGCTATCGGTCATGGCATGACGGCGATTGCCAGAGGCGAGGCCGCGACGGACGAAGACGTCCAGTACGCAGAGAAGATGTTTGCAGGTGTTGGTCGAACGGTGCAAGTCGGCGAGGACATGATGTGTGCTGTAACGGCTGTGTCCGGATCCGGTCCGGCTTGGGTGTATCTGCTCGCCGAGGCCATTCGAGCCGAAGCGATTGCTCTTGGATTGCCCGAGGAGATCGCCGATACGCTCATCAACGGGATGGTGGAGGGTGCTGCGGCGATGATGTCGGGCAGTGACCTGTCACCAACTGAATTGGGCGCGGCGGTGACCACACCGGGGGGAACGACCGAGGCGGGGCTCGCGACAATGCGAGCAGCGGGTTTCGTCGAAGCGGTCCGGGGGGGTGTTGCCGCGGCATGTCAACGCGGCGAGAAACTTGCTCAGTAGTCCCGCCGTTGGAAGATCCACAAGGCGAGGCCCAGCACGATGACCTCGAAGATGAGTGACTTGCCGATGATTCGCCACGCAGGAATCTCGTTCTCTTCTTTCATTTTGCGTCTCCCGGCGACTTCGTATTCATCCATTTCCTGCGTCTGCTCGTTCTCATCTTCGAAGCCACGTCCGGCCATCAAGTCTACCAAGGACACTTCCGAGTCCCGTTCGAGTTCGCGGTGCAGCAAGTTCAACGTGCGATCTGTTTCCGGCATGGTTGTCCGGATGATGCCAACAACGGTTTCCCACGGGGCCAATTGATCGATCGCTGTGCGGGCGGTCTCGGCTTCTTTTTGCGGACCTTGCATCCAGTGCTCGGCATCATCGGCCTCAGCGGTATCGTTCTCCGCGGCCGCCGCCTTGTGCTCCGCCTTGAGTTCGACGATCCGTTTCTCGGCGCGGTCGGCCGTCTCCTCAAACTCAATCATGCGCGTAGAGAGCACATCATCGACCATATGGATACTGAACGTTCCGAACCAGAAAAGCAGCGTCACGAGCAGGGCAGTCAAGGTCGATCTGGTGATGATGCCGGCCAGCACGTTGATGCAGAACAAATAACTGTAGAACAGCGTTACCAGTGGGATGGCCAGAAAGATCATTGGATCCCACACATCGATTCGCCATCCCGCGGCGAGGAAGGCGCCAATGGTGAAGATGCCCACCTGAACTGCCACAAAGAGCAATCCTCCGATGTACTTCACGAAGAAGATCGTGGCGCGTCGAGTCGGCCTGCTCATCACCAGTTCGACGGCGCCCTCCTTGAGGAAGGAAGGAAAGATCGACGAGGTGGAGATAAGTGCCAGAATCGATGCAGCCCACGCAAGCCAGAGGTTGACGATGAAGGCCGAGTAGATACCGAGATACAACGTTCTGGCAAGCGGAGTACCTGCATGGACGTACTCGCTGTCGACGTGCGAGAGCCCGAAGAAGAGTGATACCCCGGTGTCGTCGAACCCGATCGAAGCGTAGGCCACGATGACCAGCAGATTCAGGCCGAGCACGAGTTTGAACAACTTCTCCGCCTGCAGCGTGAGCCATGATTCCCGCAGGATGGCGAGGATGGCAATCCAGACGCTCACGTGGCGGTTCCCTTGTGTCCACCGGGGGTGCCTGCATCATCATCGCTTGCCAGTTCCAACGCTCGCATGAAGAGGTCTTCAAGTGATTCACGGACTTCGCTGACATCAGTGACGACGCAGCCTGCGGAACGAATGCGGTCAATGACGGGCTGCACATTCTCGGCCGAAGCGCCCGGAAGAATGACCTGTGTCGCTCGACCATCCTGCCTGATCTGCTCATCCGTCCATTCCGGGCCGCTTCCTTCGTAGGAAACGACCCACCGCCGCCGCCCGCTGGTCAGTTCGTCAATGGTGCCCTCAAGCGACACGCGGCCTTTGACGACAACCGCCAGTTGATCGCAGATCGTCTCAAGTTCGCTCAGGATGTGGCTGTTCACCAGGATGCTGCGTCCCTCGTTCCGCAGATGGATGAGCAGATCGCGGATCTCACGGCGGCCTACAGGATCCACACCGTCGGTCGGTTCATCGAGAAGCAGCAGTTCCGGGTCGTGCAGCAGGGCCTGTGCCAGTCCGATGCGTTGCTGCATGCCCTTGGAAAAGGTGCCAACGCGGTGCTTTCGCCAATCGGACATGCCGACGAGGTCGAGCATGGCATCGATTCGCATTCGCCGATTATGTCGCCGCATGCCAGACAACCCGCCATAGAAGTGCAGCGCCTGCTCACCTGTCATGAATGGCGGGAAACGGTGGTGCTCTGGCAGGTATCCGATGCGGCGAAGTGTTGGCTTGTGGCCAATCGGCATCCCGAGCATGGTGCCCGAGATGCGGGAGGCGCGAATGACCGTCATGAGGACCTTGACGAGCGTCGACTTGCCCGCGCCGTTGGGGCCGAGCAGGCAGAAGATCTGGCCCGGATCGACTCGCATCGACACTCCACGCAGCGCCCGAACTTTCTTTCGGAAAGTCTTGTGAACATCATGGATCTCGATGGCGGCGGGCATGTGCGGGGCGATGGTATCACCGACTATCCTTTCGCCATGGCTTCTTCCCGAAGGACATTGGCGAGTTTTGTGAGCGAACTTGAGGCGTGTGGTGAGTTGACCCGCATCAGCGAACCGGTGTCAGCACTCCTTGAAATCGCTGCTCGGGCCGTTGCGGAGTCGATCGCGCCGGCGGCGTGTTCTAGTGACTCGGCCATCCGGTTTGATCCTGATCTTGCGGCGCTCGGCGGGCGAGCGTTGCTCTTCGAGCAGGTCGAAGGCTGCGACTTCCCATTGGCGATCAATCTGTTCGGCTCCTACAGCCGCATCGAGCGTGCGCTGCGATGCGACGAAGACGGACTCGAAGGCTTGGCGTCGAAGGTCGCGGCGTTGACCAGAATGGAACCCCCCGGCGGGCTGCGTGATCTGGTGGCGAAGGGACGGAAGCTCATCCCGCTGCTGAAGGTGCCGCCGAAGACCGTTCGCCGCGGCGTGTGTCAGGAAGTCGTGCGGATGAGCAGCGACGACGCGGTCGATCTGCGTCGGCTTCCCCTGATCAAGTGCTGGCCGCTCGATGGCGACCCAGCCGCGGTCGGCTGGCCCATGGACGCCGAGCAAGCCGGCACGGCCGGAGGTGACGGCCGCTACATCACCCTTGCGGGCATGCACACGATTCACGCGCGAGATCGCGGGAAGGCCAGACCACAGAGCCACAACATCGGCATGTACCGCGCGCAGTTGCTCGGCCCGACGACGCTCGCCATGCACTGGCACATCCATCACGACGGGGCCGCCCACTGGCGAAGTTGGAAGGAAATCGGCGAGCCGATGCCGATTGCCATCTGCTTCGGCGGCGAGCCGGTGCTGCCCTACGCGGCGACCGCGCCGCTGCCACCGGGCGTGAGTGAGTTACTGATGGCGGGTTTCCTTGAAGGGCGGGGCATTCCAATGGTGGCGGCGAAGACGGTGCCGCTTCGCGTGCCGGCCAACTCGGAGATCGTGATCGAAGGGTTCGTTCGCACCGATGCGGGCGCGTGTGGTTGGGATCCGCAAGGGGACGAGCCGCTCGGTCCTGGGGCGGTGCTTGAAGGGCCTTTCGGCGACCACACCGGCTACTACTCGCTGCCCGATCGTTATCCAATCACCGATGTGACTGCGATTACGCACCGCACCAACGCCATCTTCCCCGCGACCGTCGTGGGACCACCGCCGCAGGAGGACAACTGGCTCGGCAAGGCGACCGAGCGGATCTTCCTGCCGCTGCTGCAGACACTCATCCCGGATCTGGTCGATTACGACCTGCCGATGGCGGGCTGCTTCCACAATTGGGCGGTGCTCGGCATTCACAAGTCCTATCCGCTTCAGGCTCGCCGCATCATGCACGCGGTGTGGGGTGCCGGGCAGATGGCGTGGACCAAGTGTGTACTCGTCGTCGATGCGGACGAAGTGAATGTGCACGATCAAGAAGCCGTGCTTCGGGCGATGTTCAAGCATGTGGACTTCGCCCGTGACGTCGAATTGACGCGGGGACCGCTGGACATCCTCGATCACGCCGCAGCACGTCGCGGGGCGGGCGGCAAGATCGGCTTTGATGCCACGCCGCACTGGGAGGGCGAGGGCGATGGTGGCGAGCCACAGCTTCGGGATTTCGTCACGATGCCGCAGGCATTCCCCGGTGCGGCGATGCCGGAGTGGGGGGCGGGCCGGTGTGCAATCATCTCAATGCGTGGAAACGTCGAATCGGTGCATGCTGCCTTCGATGGATGGAACGGACTGGTGATGGTGCTCGACGAGGGCATCGACCTTCACAACCGATTGCATGTGTGGTTCCATCTGCTCGCGGGCTTTGATCCAATGCGAGACGTGTCGGTGCGCGGCGATGTCTGCGTGATCGACGCGAGAACCAAGGATGCCAGTCCAAATGAACTCGAGCCTGTTCGAGCGTGGCCACCTTTTCTTGGTTGGCCCGAGACTTCAGTGGGAGGCGAGTGAACTCGGCCCCTGCCAGCCTTGGTTGGTCTTGACAACTTCCGGGGGTTTGAGAAAGAAGTAGTACAGATGTCCTTCGTTCTTCTGTTGTCCGGCCAGCAGTTCGGCCATTGGTCCAGCGCCGAGGTAGAGATCGGCCCGTCCGGGTGCGCGAATAGCACCGCCGGTGTCTTGGTCAAACATGAACTGGCTGAACGGGTCCGGATCACCCGCAAAGCGGGCGGCGGTCGTATCAACAAGCACGACTCCGCCACGTGGGAAGATCTGCTTGTCGGTGGCGACCGAACGTCGTGACGTAACGGGAAATCCGAGTGAGCCGGCAGGCCAGGAGCCACCGTCGTACTCCTGGAAGAACACAAACGATTCATTGGCATGCATGGCATCTTTGACTGCGGCGGGATGCGTTCGCCAGAGGCGTCGAATCTTCTGAAGGCTGGCTTCGCCCTCGGAGATCAAACCGCGGTCGGTCAGCGTCTTGCCGAGACTGGCGTAGGGACGGTCGGTTTTTCCGGCATATCCGAGGTACATCGTGCTGCCGTCATCCATGAGGAGTTTGGCCGATCCGTTGATGTGCACGATGTAGGCGTCGAGCGGGTTCTCAAGCCAGACGACTTCGGTGCCATCGAGCATGCCGGTGCGTTCGATCTCGCCGCGGGAAGGCCATGGGTCAATTCCACCGTCCGCTCGGCGGCGTCCGAGCGGCTCACCCGATTTCGGATGCGTGATCAGATCGGCGGGTCTGCCGTAGAGCGGTGATTCGAAACCGGTGTGTCGCGTGCGGCTGGCGCGGAAGGTGGGGGAGCAGTAGGCGGTGAACAGCACCGTTCCGTCATCGTCGCAGCCGATTGACTCGTAGACATCAAATCGGCGAAGCAGGTCGCCGCGAAAGGCCTCTACATTTGGCGACGTCTCGCACAAGTCTCGGAATGCCACGACGCTGGCGCGGGCCTGATCGTGATCGATGTCGCAGCACGGAAACCACTGCAGCGTCGACGGCTTGTCGAACCACGCGATCGACTCGTCGGCCGCATCTCGCAGGAAGAGATCCTTGTCCTCCCACGCCCGATCAATGGCCGTGATCCGCTGCGGATCGATGACCCGCCGCAGCGGCGATTGTCCGGCAGGGAGCGGTCTGGCGTACTTCGTGCCGTGGGTCGTGGCCGGGGTTTCAACCTGCTGTTGCTGGCAGCCGATGGCGGCGAGAGAGGCGACGAGCAGGGTTCCGAATCGGGCTTTCATGGTCATGGTCCGGACTCCATTCCGGGGCTTGGGCCGAAGGGCGAAGTGGGGTGGCCGTACCACATTGCATCGACCGGATGAGCACTTCCGGCACAGCACAGGGCTGCAAAAAAACGACTTCAGATCCCAGCGGAGGGTACACTGCCAGCAGGCAATGCGACCCGGAGACCCCTCCCCCGGAGACCCCTCCCATGACTGACACACCTATCGACACGGTCCTGCTGGCCTTCGGACTGCCCCACGGCGGGGAGTGGGTCGTCATTTTGATCATCGGCCTGCTGATCTTCGGAAGGCGGCTTCCCGAGGTTGGCCGCAGCATCGGAAAGAGCATTGTCGAATTCAAACGTGGCGTGAAGGGTATTCACGAGGAAATCGACGACGAGTCTTCGCGTCCGGCCGTAGACGAGCCCGCACAGTTGACCGATGAGGCAGAGAAGCGGGTCGAATCCACGCCGGCGGTCGAGGAGATGCCGTCTCGCCACGATGAGGCCGGTTCCTGAGCCTCGCTCATATACTGCGTCGTTCCCCGGGCGATTAGTTCAGTTGGCTAGAACGCACGGATCACACCCGTGAGGTCACAGGTTCGAGTCCTGTATCGCCCACTCGTCCGCGGCGGTCGGAGCCTTCGGCTCCACCGCCGCTTCCTCGTGGTCGATGGTGTCGGCCGCAGGCCGACACCCCGCGGGCGTTGCCCGCGGCAGCCCAGCGTGACTTCCTCGCTTCGCTCGGGCGCCGAGTCCTGTATCGCTCACTCATCCGCGGCGGTCGGAGCCTTCGGCTCCACCGCCCCTCCCTCGTGGTCGATGGTGCAGTCAAACGCCCAATCCACTACTCAGCGGTGTTCTTCGTGCTGCTCCCCTCCAGATCCTCGCTGTATTCGAGTCAAGCCCAAGAATGCCCCAGAAGACAACCCCGTCCACGCCTCCTGAAACGCCTTGAATCCAAGCACTTACAGCCTCTTCTACAATCTGAATATTCTCTTTGGCCCATCAAGGTTACCGGTCTACAATCGCGGTGTTCGCGCCCGTATCGAGGCTTTTTGGCAACTTCCAATGGCCCCGATGCAACCAAGTGTCAAGATGAGCCGGATCGTGACTTCATTCGCAAGGATCGGCTCCGAAAGGAAGAAGCCCCCTGCGGGGGGCAACAGGAGGACGAGCAGAAATGACCCGAACCACAATCGTGGCAGGCGTGGCGGCGAGCATGCTCGCGGCCGGTACAACTCTCGGCGGATTTCAGAGTATTGAAGCCGATTTGACGGCGACCTATGGTCCGGTGACCGTCCCAGGTCATGATGATCCACCAGAGACCTGGACCGGACGCGTCTTCGCTGTGGTCGAAGAGGGCGACAGCCTTCTGGAGGTGTACGGAACAGCTGAGAACCACATGTTCTGGGCCGCGGAGAGTCAGTTCTACCAGAACGTGTTTGGTGGACCGACATCACTGGACATTGATCCTGCGGACTTTGCGTCGATTCCCGACTTGGCCTACGACAGTTGGATGACGATTGGTGCTGACAGCGTGCATGACAACTCGCTCTCGATCGACAACGTCACCTTCAATGCCTTCAATCAGGGCTCGGCACTCTTCGTCAACAATGGGGGATGGTCTGTGACGCAAGCCAGTGGGCAGGGTCTGGCTGAGCAAGGTCCGGATGGTCAGTGGCGAGTGCTGCTGGCGCAGTTGACGGTGTTCGGTGCACCGAGCACATCGATCATCGGCCAAGCCAACTTCCGCGGCACCAATGCTGATGGCGGCGAGTGGATCGCCGAAGGCGTCTCGTTCGAACTCAATTTCATCCCAGCCCCGTCCGCTTTGGCAGTGCTGAGTTTGGGCATGTTGGCTGGTCGCCGACGTCGCCGCTGATTCCGAGGAAGGGAACGACTCATGACGATTCAGATATCAACAGTTATTGCAACGACGGCTCTTGCGGTACTTCCGGCCACCGCAAATGTCGTATACGAGGTGCAGGAAATCAACCCGAATGATGTCGCCGAGTACGGCAGCTTCGGTATCGACCTGGCACTCGATGGAGATACGGTTGTGATCGGATCTCCGGGCAACGATTTCCTCGGACTCGACTCGGGAGTGAGTTGGGTGTTTGTCCGAGGATGCGATGGTGAGTTCACAGAACTTCAGACGGTCATCGGGAGCGACACCGCTTGGTTTGACGAGTTTGGATATTCGACGGCCCTGCATGGGGAGGTAATGGTTGTCGGCTCGCGATATCACGATGCAGGAAGCGAGGTCGACAGTGGTGCTGCCTATGTGTTCGCCCCGGATGATGATGGCACATGGATCGAGACGGCCAAATTGACAGCGCCAAGTCCAGAGATGGGAGCGAGTTTCGGGTGGAGTGTTGCGACCGACGGCGACACGATTGTGATCGGCGCGAACAAGGCTGACGGCGACGAAGGCCGTGTCTACGTGTTCGATCGCGATGGAGACAACTGGATATTTACGGCCGAGCTTGTGGGCAGCGGTATTGATGCAGGCGATCACTTCGGTCGAGCCGTGGATGTCGATGGAGATACGATTGCGGTCGGCTGCCCCTACTATGCAGCTGGATGTGGGGGGAGCAATCGGTGTGGTTCGCTGTTCATCTTCGATCTTGATGAAGGCGTATGGGGGGAGGTTGATCGCTTGACTCCGTCCGATCAGGCGAATGAAGATTATTTCGGTTGGAAGGTCTCCATCGACGGTGATCGACTTCTCACGACAAGTATCTATGACGACGACATGGGCTGGCAATCTGGATCCGGCTATGTCTTCGATCGGATCGATGGTGTGTGGACAGAGCAATTTAAACTCGTTCCCTCGAACGGCGATGTTCAGGACATGGCGGGCCAGTGTTGCCGCCTGCAGGGAGATGTTGCAGTTCTGGGTGGTTGGTATGGGAACGACGACAAGGGAGCGGCTTGGGTCTGGCGCCAAAATGGTTCGGTCTGGAGTGAGGTTGCGGAACTGAACGCCAGCGACGGCCAAACCAGCGACATCTTCGGGCGTTCCATCGGACTTGATGGCGATTCGGTTCTGGTTGGAGCAAATTGGCATGATGCCGATGGTGTTGCCGACGCCGGTGCCGTCTATGCCTTCGATATCAGTGCAGAGAATCTTCCCGAGGGTGCCTGCTGCACCAATGGCACCTGCGCAATAGGCACCAGAGTTGAGTGCGAGCACTTCGGCGGTGTATGGGTGGGCGACTGGACGGTCTGCGCCGATGTGAACTGTGACGAGGACTGCGCTGCGGATGTCAACGGTGATGACGATGTTGGGGTTGACGATCTTCTGGAAGTGATCGGTGCTTGGGGCCCCTGTCACTGACAGCCGCTGGCCTGTTTGTTGTCCGATCTCATGAGGTTGTGACGGATACCTGATCGCGGACGACGCGGTACGCTATCCGTACACAGGTGTCTCAAGTACGCAGCACCTCGCGAGTACCTGTGATCAAGGACGATATGTCGACAGAAGCAAACCGAGGTCTGGTCCGAGTTGGCAGCAACTACGCACGGTTGTTGACGACGCTTGTTTTCGGAATCATCGTGGCTCCTTTGCTGGCGCGGTGGCTGGGGGCAGATGCGCTCGGTCTCTACCTGCTCCTGCTTGCCCAAGTGGGATTGGCATCCATGTTCCATGAGGTGATTCGGGCCAGTCTGATCCGCGAGTTGGCAGCGGCGTGGCATGGTGAGCGGGACTTTAGTGAAGTATGTGATGCGGCCGTGCTGGTCTGTCTCGGGGTGGTCATCTTGGCAGCCGCCTCCTACGGAATACTGATTGCCGTGATCCCGTTTCTCAATATCGACCCCACGTTTTGGATCGCCGCCCGGTGGATGCTCGTTTTTGAGTTCATTTTCACGGTTGTCAATGTGTTGTGGGCGCCCGCGACAAACATGTTCGTGGTGCGGGAAGAGTTCATTCTTCAGAACTTGTTCTTTGGAATTCGGCGAGCTGACTATCTCATTTCCGTGCTCATTTGTCGTGCTGCTTGGCCGGAGGCATCCCCCGCCGAAGGGTTCATTGTCTTTGCGGGCATTGCTGCCGGGTTGCGGGTGGTCCTCGTGACGCTTCCAGCGTTTTGGATGGCGATGCGGGATCGACGACTCTTCGGTGTGCCTTGGAGGGCCAAGAAGGATTCAATCAGGGCGATCATGGGGACGTTCGGCTGGAATACCGGCACGGTCGTCGCCACCAATCTGCATGATCGGGCGGGGTTGTTCATCATCACCATCTGGTTTGGACTGTTCGGTGCCACAGTCTTCGGCATGGCCACGCGGCTGGTGAGCTATATCCGGATGGTGACCATCGGCATGACCTTCGGGGTCGATGCAGTCGGCGCCCGGCTTGCAGCGAAGTCCGATGGCGGAAAGTCGCTGCAACGCATGCTTCATACGGTATCTCGAATGCATGCATTGATGGCTTGGCCGGCCGCGGTAACGGCGTTTGTATTGGCTGATGAGTTACTCCGGTTGTGGATCGGCAGTTCACTTGAGGATCCGAAAAAGTACCTTGACGTCATGTCGATGCTGGTGCGGGTCGCAGCACTTGGCTTGGCAGCCCGTGCCATTTCCGACGGATGGGTCTTCCTGCTGTACGGTGCGGGCTACATCAGCAAGTACGCCAAGATCCTGCTCGGTGGCGGTGTGCTCGATCCATTGCTCGCGATTGTGCTCATCACACTGCTTCCCGCTGTGGGCGATGGTGACTCGGCTTGGAGCAATATCGCCGGGCCGTCCTGGGCGATCACCGTGACGTTTGTGGTCTTCCCGGGCATTTGGTTGCCGATTCGTGGCGCGAAGATTCTCAAAGTACCGGTATCGATGTTTCTCCTGCCGACTCTGTGGCCGCTTGTTCTGGCCGTCGTTCTGTCTCCGCTCCTGATCTGGCCGGAGTGGGTGCCGGTGTTCCGCACGTCAGGTGAGGCGTGGGGGCTTCTGGACCTTGGGCTGGGACTGGTGACTTACGCCGCCGTGTACGCAGGATGCGCGTGGATCTTCCTCTTGGCCGCCGAGGAGCGAACGCGAATACTGCGAGCCATGCGGGGGAGGGCATCGGGCGCTGGGGGTTGACCCCGTATAGTCCATGTCATGACCCACCCTGACCATCCCAATTTGCAGATTCTCGAACACCCTTTGATCCAGGACAAACTCGCTCGTATTCGAGACCGCGAGACGGATGCGGGATACTTTCGTTCGCTCGTCTCACAGGTCGCCGGACTCATGGTGTTTCAGGCGAGTCGGGATCTTCCGACTCGGGCCGAAGAAGTGCAGACGCCGCTTGAGACTGTGCGGGCGTTTCGGCTTGCCGCTCCGGTGACCATCGTGCCGATTCTCCGCGCGGGCATCGGCCTTGCCGATGGTGTGATGTCCTTGATGCCGGAGGCGCGGGTGGGGCACGTCGGACTCTATCGCGACGAAGACTCGCTTGAGCCGGTCAGTTACTACTGCAAACTCCCGGATGATGTTGCGAAGGGGCCTGTCTTCTTGGTGGACCCGATGCTCGCAACCGGCGGCTCGGCAGCTGCGGCGGTGCGGATACTGCGGGAGAATGGATGCGAGGACATCCGTCTCATCTGCCTCGTGGCGGCGCCCGAGGGAGTCAAGGCCATGTTGGAGGCCGACCCGCGAGTTCCCATCTTTACGGCCGCCCTCGATCGACAACTCAATGACCTTGGGTACATCCTTCCGGGGCTTGGAGACGCGGGAGACCGCATGTTCGGAACCCGTTGAGTCGCTGCCAATTTCAGATAGAGCAAGGCTCGAGTATCGCATCGTTTTGGAGCAGAGAGGGCTTGCCGCCTCAGCCAGACTCGATTGCACCATGCTCGACGCGATAGGCGGTCAGCATGTGTTCGCTGCACTGCAGTAGGCATGCATCACGCTCCGCCTGATCCTGAGTCTGCTGGGCCAACACGAAGGCGCGGGCACCAGCCTCCCACGCCGCTTCATCTGCCGGCGTTGGAAGCGACAGCACATCGCTTGCCGAGAGTTTGATGGCCTTGGGACTGCGAGCAGTTCCGAGGCACCGATGCAGGGCGAGCAGGGATATCAGTGGACAGGCGAGCACGGCGGCGATACGGGGCAGGTCGCTCAAGCGGCGCGCCGTGATCGAGATGATCGGCACACTCGGAAGCCAGCGCCCATCGAGGTCGAGTACCGGCTCAAGGGTGCGGGTCTGTGTCGGAAGCATGAGTTTGGGTACCAACCGAGCCGTGGCCCATTCCTGCATCGATGTGTCAAGCGAGGACATCACAATGCCGGGACGATTCCACAACTGGCCGAACAGCCGAATCGGACGGTCCCCCCAATAGCAGCGGGCCGAGTCAAGCACGCCCGTCGTGACGACCGGAGCAACTCCATCCTCAAGCGAGGGACCGCATTCGATGATGGCCTGTTTCAGCCCGTAATACTGATCTCGAAAGTCAGCCGTGGCTTCGGCGATATCACCGATGGTGCCCGCATCCTGAAACTCCGGCACATCCGGGAATCCCATCGCAGCGGTGGCCAGCGGCGACCAGGATCGATCACCAGTGCCGATCGTGGCGGATCCACATGCATGTGCAGGCAGATCACGGAATCTGCTCACGTGGCACTCCCGGGGCGATGGTCCTTTTTTGAACACCACCGCGCATGTGAATACATCGGCATCGAAAATGCGTTTCCCGCTGGCCCACGCCGCAGTGGGTGTGCAGGTTTCCAGGAGTGCCGCTCGAACCTGATCCGCATCGCGGGATGCCAACACCGATAGTGGCTGCACCATTGCTAGAAACCCACCATCGTTCACGGCGGCTCGGGCATGCCCGAGAAAGATCGCGGCAAGGTCGGTGTACGGGCCGACCCGCCCACCCAACGCCTTCATCGCGCGGCGGGCCGCCTCGGCGTCCGATGCTTGTTTCAGCGGGCTGCCAAATGGAGGATTTCCCACGACAATGTCGGCGCGACAGTTTCGGATGCCTTCCTCGCCGAGCGCGTCGGTCGTTCGAATACCGGTCGCGGCGGCGTGGTCACCTCCGGCGAGCGATTGAATACGCCCCGCAAGCCACGCAGTGGCGATCTGATCGCTGTCCAAGCCCAGCAGGAGCGGGCCGACATGTCGCCATGCCGCCGATTCGGACTCACCGGTGCGGCTGATATGGCGCCGCACCAAGCGTCGTCCGGCAGCGAGCAGGAACCGCCCCGTGCCGCAGGAAGGATCAAGCACGGTTGGTTCACAGTCTGAATTTTCGGCCAACCAGAGATCAAGCGTGTGATCGAGGATGAAACCAACGAGCATCGGTGGCGTGTAATAGGCACCCGCCCGCTGCCGAGCAGCCTTGCTTGTTGTTCCCTCACAGCGGAGCATGCTGCCAAGGTCCGGGATCAATCGCTCCAACTCCGGTTGCTCAGATCCGCAGGATCTCATGTAGACGGCAGCTGCGTGGAGCAAACGCTCGGCATCATTTTTGCAGGCGCTGTCCAGTTCATCTGCAAGCATTGTGATCTGCTTGATCAAGGGTTCCAGCATGGCCGTCATGGCATTCACCATAGACCACCCAGCGCTTGAGCGGTGACAATTTCTCGCTGGGCTGATGTGGTATTGTGCTGGACTGGTTGGTAACTATTTGCAATCTCATTTTAAAGGGTCTCACCATGCATGCTCGCCGTTGTCTCTCCCTCATCGCCACCACTGTCCTGCTGTGTGCTGGCTTCAGTTGTTCATCCGGGTCATCAGCCCCCTCAACCGATGGACAGCGACTGGATAGTGCCAATGCCTCCGCCACAGCCATCAAGAACTTTCGCAATGATCCCAAGGTGTCGAAGTTCTTTGACTCCGCGTTTGCCTATGCGGTTTTTCCAAAGATCACCAAGGGTGCCCTCGGACTCGGCGTGTCTGACGGTAATGGCGAGGTGCACAGGAATGGGCGTCTTGTCGGGTATGCCAAAGCAACGAGTGTGACGATCGGTGCACAGATCGGCGGACAGACATTCTCGGAGATCATCTTCTTTGAGAATCGCTTCGCCTTCGACAAGTTCACCAATGATCAACTCACCGGGCAGGCTTCCGCGGCCGCCGTTGCTGGAAAAAGTGGAAATTCTGCCATGGCCGATTACAGCCACGGTGTTGCCATTTTTACAAGCAACAACGATGGGCTCATTCTGGCAGCTGACATCGGCGGCCAGAAGTTCCACTATACGGCCAAGTAACGGAGAACTGGGGCAACGACTCCACCATTTGTCCACCGAGTTCTCCACCGATTCGTCCACGATCTGGTGGTCGCTTGCAAGGTGGAGTTGCCCATCGTATTACTACACACGTTGTCGCTGCCTGTTCGACCGGGGCGGACTGGCGCAAGGCTCTTTGAAAAGCGGAGAAGTACGTGTCGGACGGCGAAGAACGCCCCCGATCTGGAACGGAGAGAGGTCGAAAGACCGAACTCGACGCGCGTGGTTTCCCGACATTCCACGATGCGGATCACCGGATACCGGGAAGCACCCGTTCTTCACAGTCACATTCGGGCAAACCGCGGAGAAACCGCGCAATGCACTGCAGAACCGGATGGTTGCCGGCAGGACCAATGCTCCCGAGGAGTGCTTCGGCACTTGTGCTTCGGTACATGCCCGCGAAAGCGGGAAGGCGACATTGGTGACCACCAGCAACGGATCAACGACTCAAGAAAGCGAGCACGATGCCCACGCCCTCAAAAGCATGTGGCAGCGAGCACGTGAGCCGATGATTGTGACAGTCCAAACCTCGCCATGCGAAGATCGAATCGTGTCCTGCACGAGACGAAGGAAGCAGAGGACGAGGAGTTTGAGGGCAGCATGATTTGCCCAGGCCGGCGGTTCCGGCGGCCTGAGCAAAAAGATGTTGTGAACCACCTCACGCGACCAAGTCGAGCAGCAGACCGATGCCCCACACCGGACGTGGAGCGACAACGCACATTCGTGTGCAGCGTCAAGGTCTGTGGAAGTCTTGCCAAGACCGCGAGGAGGATCTGATGCCGAGCGACCTGAGATCCGTGCAGCCGACGGGAGGCACGGGAGCACCGAATGTCAGGTCACGCAGAGGCATCGCTCAAAGGGAATGGAGCGTACATGCAAGAACGTCCCCAGGAAGCGAGGCATCGCGAGGGGAGACGCAGCCATTCCAAGGACACCGACACGCCCGATGTGCACCGGGTAAGGCAGGGTCGCCTGCCGAGATCACCGCGAGCACCGATCATCGCAGGAGTCGAAAGACACTGCAACGACGATCGGCCCGGCTCCGACCCGGTCGAACAGTCAGCGACATCCTCGAGTGTGGGGGGGCCCCCCATCACTCGGGGGAGGAGAGAAGAAGCAAGGACGAGTCCGTCAGGACTCGTCCTTGCGTTTTTGGTGGGTGATGTTTCTCTTCCTCCCACGAAGTGGGGGAGACGTTCACAGAAAGGAGACGGGAGAATTGCGTTTCGATCTGCAACCGAACACATCCGTCCGTGAATGACACGTTACTGCTGTTCAGTTGTTCTGTTCTTCCGCTTCCCCGACGGCCTCACGGTCACCCGGCGCGAGATCCATCCATCGGCAGCGTCGGTGGTACTTCTTCTTCCTTTGTGGGCACCATGAACTCCATCGAGGTAATCCATGCCTTCGGGATCTTCTGCACCGCGCCAACTTGGTCCGGGGCCCGGGAATCGGTCAACGCAACGAACTGCTCACACTCATGAATCAGCAGCCCAACCGTGTGCACCGTGGCGAGCGGTCGCAGCGCGAATTCCACCATGTCCTCCGGATCTTCCCATCCAGGGCCACCACGGGCCTCGGCATCGACCCAATTGACCGACACGACCGGCCACACCCGGGCGAGTGCCCGATCGGCGTCATCCGAGTGGGTGGGATTCGTGTTGTCGCTGGCTGGCCTGATATGTGGCATTCGGGAACCTCCAACATGGACAATGCCGCTGCCTTCCGGGATGTTTCGGGGGGAATCGATAGACTGCCCAGTGAGCCCTTCGAGGCTTCAAAAAAGGCCTTTTTTCAGGAGCATTTTTGTGCCTAGGTTGGGACTGACATGGTTTGGACGGGGAGTACTGGTACTCCTGACCTCTGGGACGATGGCGGCGTCTCCACCTCCGGTGGAGGTGCCGGCCCTCGCGCTGCCTACGGCGAACTGGATTCTGAAGGTCGGGCAGGTTGAGCATGAGAGGTTGAGTGGTCTGATACGTGCTGCTGCCAGTGGCGAGATGGCGACGCTCGCCCGCATCCTCGAAGAAGAGGGTGGAAACCCGAATGCGGTTGGGCCGGTATTACAGGATGGCCTGCGGGTCAGTCCACTGGGAGTTGCCGCTGCTCGCGGCGACGTGGCCATGGTGAGAGTTCTCCTCAAGTCTGGCGCGGTGCCGAATGGGCCGCCCGGGGCGCGCCCTCCACTGTGGAACGCGGCGGTTGCCTGCCGACTCGATGTAACGCAGGTGCTCGTCAATCACGGTGCTTCGGTCAGCATCCGTCGCGGTATCCGTGGCATGACACCACTGCTCGCTGCGTGTCAGGGTTCCTGTCCATCGGTCGCTCGTCTGTTGATCGAACACGGTGCCGATCCACATGCCGGCACGATCGATGGTGTGACGCCGCTCATGGCGGCCGCGTGGTGGGGATCCCCCTCGGTGCTGCAGGAACTCCTTCGCCATGACCCGGACCTGCTCGCGACGGACCATGCTGGTCACGACGGTGTGTACTTCGCCGCGCTCCGCGGCCACGCCGACTGTCTCAAACTCCTGCTCGACGCGGGCGCTACTGCCGATCGCGCGACGATCCACGGATGGACCGCGCTCATGGCGGCGGCCCGGAGTGGGTGTACCTCGTGCGTTACGCTCCTGCTCGATCATAATGCAGACCCCGACGCATCCCTCCCCGATGGCTGGTCACCCATGCAGGAGGCGGCGCGACACTGCCATGCGGACGTGATGAAACAACTGCTCGCGGTTGGGGCATCCGTCGGTATCACCCGTTCACGCTGGCCCACGCTCGATGAGGCGGTTCGAAGTGGTTGCCCCGAGGCCATGCGGGTACTGCTCGAATCGGATGCGGGTCTCCACGCGGGGAGTCGCCACGTCGAAGCGGCCGCTCACCAGATCAAGGCGAAGGTCGAAGCAGCAGCCGCCTCTCCGGCTGTGCAGGTCCGGCTCGCGGAGTGCCAACGGGTACTCGATGAAGCCAGAAAACGAGCGGAGGAGACCTTCTGATGGAGTTCATCCTGGAGGAAATCGATGGTGAGATCATGGTACTTCGCGCCGATGGCGGATTGGATGCATCCAACGCCGCTGCTTTCATCAAGACAGTCGAGTCGATGGCAAGCGGTGGCATCAACAGGCTCATCATCGACTGTTCGAAACTGAGCCATATCTCAAGTGTCGGCCTCGGCGCTCTTCTCCGCCTGCACACTCGAGTTGCCAAACAGGGGGGAGAAGTCAAGTTGTGTGGTGTCTCCGGAATGCCGATGCAGGTGCTGAGCATGATGCGGCTCGATCGTGTCTTCGGGATCTATCCGGACATCGATCAAGCAAGGTTGGCATTCGCTCCTCCGAACTGAGTCAAGTAATCGCCGGAGATGAGAAAATGGGAAACATGTTGAACCTTGAGTCGAGCCAAACTTGGACGCACGGATGATGCACCAACTGCTTCTGATCGCCATATTGCTGGGTACCCCAACTGATGCAGAGACTGCGCCGCCTGATGCAGAGACTGCGCCACCCAATATCGTCATCATCTTTGTTGACGACATGGGATGGGGCGATTTGCCTTCACAGGGGGCAAGCGAGTGGAAGATGCCGAATCTGGCGAGGATGGAGCAGGAAGGAAGTCGGTTTACACACTTCTCGGTGGCGCAGCCGGTATGTTCGGCATCGCGGGTCGCGCTGTTGACCGGTTGCTATCCGAATCGACTCGGTATCCATGGAGCGCTTGGACCGAACAATACGCACGGGCTCAACACAGACGAAACGACATTGGCGGAACTGGCCAAATCGGGCGGATACGCAACCGGCATCTTTGGGAAGTGGCACCTTGGTCATTTGCCGGAGTTTCTGCCGACGCGGCACGGTTTTGATGAGTACTTCGGCATCCCCTATTCCAACGATATGTGGCCGGGACATCCGGAGTCGCCCAAGGCATGGCCGCCACTTCCGCTGATCGAAGGCGACCAGGTTGTCGAGGTGATTGAGACACTTGATCAGCAGGGAACGCTGACTCGGCGCATCACCGAGCACGCTGTCGACTTCATCGAGCGGCATCGGGACGGACCATTTCTACTCTACGTTCCACACCCACAGCCGCATGTGCCGTTGGCGCATGATCCGCGGTTTTCCGGTACGAGTACGCAAGGCATGTACGGCGACGTCATGCATGAGTTGGACTGGAGTGTGGGTGAGATTCTCAACGCACTGGAGAAGAACGGAGTCGCAGACAACACATTTGTCATGTTCTCCAGCGACAACGGACCGTGGCTCTCCTACGGAGATCATGCTGGGGATACGGGAGAACTTCGGGAAGGCAAGGGCACGACCTTCGAGGGCGGTGTTCGCGTTCCGTGCATCATCAGGTGGCCGGGGCATGTGCCGGGCGGAACGGTCAATGCGACTCCATGGAGAAGCATCGACGTGTTCCCGACCATCGCGAACGCCATGTCATCCGAACCGTCGGATCGTGCCATCGACGGCGTGGACGCTACCGGCATCCTGACTGGAACTCAGCACGTGGCAATGCAACCACTGCTCTACTACTACCGCACCAATGAGTTGCAGGCCGTCCGGTCTGGGCGGTGGAAGTTGCACTTGCCACATGGCTATCGTTCTCTGGAAAATCGCCCCGGCGGCAGCGGGGGCACACCTGCGAAGTACCGCTACAACGTGCCGCAATCGCTGGCGCTCTTTGATCTTGACACGGACCCCTCCGAGTCTGTTGATGTCAAGGAAGCACACCCGGAAGTCGTGCAGCGGTTGCTCGTGATCGCGGAATCTGCGAGGAAGGATCTTGGTGATACGCTGAGCGATCGTCCGGGTTCCGGCCTCCGAGAGCCGGGCCGGGCTGCTACAGCACCTTGATCATTTGAAGGCATGGGTTCGCCTCATCCCAGAGCGTGAGAAACTCGGTGAGGGGTTCGAATCCCATGGCCTCGTACCAGTGTCTGGTTCGCGCGTAGTGGTCATTCTCGCGGTGGGGCGAAAGCGTCTTCACCTGAAGGAAACGCACACCGAGGTTTTTTGCGTGGTTCTCAATGGCCGCAAGCATCGCGGCACCGACGCCTTTGCGGTGCCACTCGGGCCGGATCGCCAGCACATGAAGTTCGGCCGATGCGGGAAAGTGGTGCTCAAGCGTCATGAAGCCGATGGGTTGATCATCATGGGTCGCCAGAGCGGTTGGCATTCGCGCGATGGCCTCGATGTACTCGATCACACTCTCCTCGATACCGAACCACTCCGGCACGCTCCGCAGAATCGGCTCGCAGCGATCGGCCAGACCGGTGGCGGGGGGATGAATTTCAATTCCGTGGGCAAGGGGTGTTGTCATTGGCGGCACGATATCCTCCCTGCACTTTGGAAGGGTCTCACTCCATTCAACCATCACGAGCGACCGCTGGTGTCCTCATGGCGATTGGCGGATTCGGGTTTTGGGCGACGATCACGCCGCTCTACTACCGGATGCTCGACGAGGTGCCGATCGGCGAGTTGCTCGCGTGGCGAGTGCTCTCGGGACTGCCGGCGTTGTGGCTGCTGCTGTGGGGTACTCGAAGACTGCCGGAGTGGTGGGTGGCGCTTCGGAGTCCGCGGGTGCTTGGCGTGCTTGCGGTATCGGCGGTGCTCATTGCGATCAACTGGGTGGTCTTCATGTGGGCGGTCGTGGACAACCGCCTCAGCGAAGCGAGTTTGGGCTACTACATCAATCCGTTGTTCTCGGTTGCGCTGGGCATGGTCTTTCTCGGCGAGCGAATGCGGGCGGCGCAGTGGGTGGCGATTGTGCTTGCCACGGTCGGCGTGAGTGTATTGGCGTGGCGGCTCGGTGGCGTGCCATGGATATCGCTGACGTTGGCCGGGTCCTTCGGCTTGTACGGCCTTACGCGCAAACTCGTGAATGCCGCTGCGGCGCCGGGCTTGGCGGTCGAGATGCTGCTGCTGTTTCCGTTCATGCTTCTGCTTCTGTATATGGACGCTGCCGAGCATGGAAGCGCTGTACTCGCCGGTCCGTGGTGGATTACGACGCTGCTGCTGCTCGGCGGCATCGTCACCATTATCCCGCTGGTTCTCTTCGCAGGTTGTGCGAAGCGTCTGAGACTCGCCACCGTTGGTCTGCTTCAGTACATCGCGCCGACCGGACAACTTCTCATGGCGGTGTTTCTGTTCGATGAGGCATTCGGAGTAGATCAGATGATCGCTTTCGCCTTCATCTGGGCGGCGGTGATCACCTACTCGACAGATTCGATCAGGCATGCCAAGGCGGGGTTCTCGCCGCGGGTCAATGTGCCCGGAGAAGGCTGAGACTGGAATCTGCGGATGGGATTGCGTGATCTCGCCTTTGAGACTGGCGGGGGCTGTGGTAGTCTCAAACCCAAGCAGAGAGGATGATTCCCATGATCACCAGCACCCTCGCCGGCCTGACCACAGTGACGAGCATTCTGGCAGCCCCGCAGTTCGAGATCATCGACATCGGCACCTTCGGCACCGGCCCGTGCGGCGCTCACGATATCAGTGAGGTTGATACGGCCTGCGGACAGGGCACAGCGCCCAACGGTCTCAATCAACACGCCTTCTACTGGGACGGCCAGACGATGCACAACATTCCGCCGCTCAATGCGCCCGCCGGTGGCAACAGTTGGGGCTTTGCGATGAACGGTCATGGTCACGTCGTTGGGTATGCCAATTCGGCCAGCGGGAACGCATTTCATCCCTACAAGTGGACACCCGATGGCGGCACTGTTGATCTCGGTGTTCCGACCTGGGCCGTTGGCGACTACGGTCAGGGCAAGGACATCAACGACTCGGGAACGGTAGTCGGCATTGTTGGCAGTGTGCCCTACAACCTGCGTGGATGCATCTGGATCAATGGAGAGATGTTGGAAGTCCCGACCTTTGGTGGGAACGATTCGCAGTGTCTGGCGGTCAACGAACTGAACGATGTGGTCGGGTTTTCACGATTGGAGTCCGGCAAGATGCGCGGGTTCGTTATTCCCAATGGCAACGTCGACAACATCATCGAATTGGAAGCACCCGAAGGCGGCGGCGCGCAGGCGACGGACATCAACGAGCAGCGGATTGTTTGCGGATGGGGCGCCAACGAAGACGGCACCTATCACGCGCTGAAATGGTCACTCGAAGACGGCATGGAGTATCTCGGCGAGCCCAGTGGATGGGAGACCTTTGCCTATGACATCAACGAGTCCGGCTGGATCGTCGGCAAGGCGTGGGTACCGCCTGCGGTGTCCGGCACGACTACCGACCACGCCTGCGCCTGGATCGACGGCGAGTTCGTGCTGCTCGAAGACCTCGTCACCAACAACGTCGATGGAGCGGAGTTCCGGATCTGTCGCGGTGTCAACGAGCATGGCTGGATCGCCACCTCGCTGGCCTGGGATGATCAGGACAATCATGCAGCGGTGCTTCGCCCGGTCGAATCTTCAAACGGCGATGCCAACGGCGATGGTGTCGTCGACACCGATGACATACTTGCAGTGATCTCGGCGTGGGGCCCATGCGAACCGCCCTGCGATGCCGACCTCAACGGCGACGGCGTGGTCGGGACCGATGACTTGTTGGCGGTCCTGGCGGGATGGATGCAGTAGAGGCGGAAGTCGGAAACCGAGGGGCGTCGTTTCGACTCCAGGCTTCCGATTTACTTGGACGCGGCCTCATCGTAGAGTTTCAGCACGATCTTACTGAAGGCGTGGGCGGGTCCGCCGCCCATGAGGACGGCGACATCGATGGTTTCGAGGATCTCTTCGCGGGTCGCCCCGTTCTTGTGGGCCAGCGGAACGTGGTGGTGCAGGCAATGTTCACACAGACGGCTGACGGCGGCCACGATCGCCATCAACTCTTTGGTCTTGACATCGAGCGATCCAGGTTCAAGGGCAGCTTTGTACATGGTTCGGAAGGCGGTTTCTGATTTCTCTCGCATGAGGAGGGGATCCTGCATCAGAGGGTGGCATTTCGGGAAACTTGGTGGGCGTGCATGGTATGGGACAGGCTAGACTGTGGGCGTTACAAAAGGATCCACCAGTATGCGTCATGCTTTGATCTTGTGCTGCGCTCTCCTGATCACGGCTTCGGCCGTCGCCCAACTTGGCGGGCCGGCTCCAGCGGCCAAACCCAAGGGGACACCTTCTTCAGCTCCGGTCGCTGAGCCCGACAAGCCCGAGATGCCTTCTGTGCAGGCCGTCGTGGACGCTTTCGTGAGCGCGACTGGTGGAGAGGCCGCATATCAGTCCTTGCCCGGACTGGAACGCCACTACACATGGACCATCGGTGAAGATGCGGGCGCGATGCAAATCAGCGCCGAGTCGGGCGGCGCGTTTACACTCGACATGACCATGAACGGCTCACCCTGGCACGAAGCGCAGGGCTCAAATGGAACCAAGACCTGGCTTGAGGATGCAACCGGGACCTGTTATCCGGCGCCCGATATCGTAGGCGTACAGTTGCGGATGGAACATGATCCGACCGCGTGGCTTCACCTTGAGAAGTACGTGCGAATATCCACCGTTTCCAGCGAAGTGCCGGTGCTGGGGCGCCCGCATTGGCGGATCATTCTGGTGCCACATGCGGGGCGATCGTGGTATGCGTATTTCGATGTGGAGACCGGGCTGCTCAGTCGATTTGAATTCACGCGTCCTAGCGAGTCCGGTCGACTTATTACGGTCGAGCGGAAGTACGCCGACTGGAAGCCGAGCGGCTCGATCGTACTGCCACACTCCATCGAAGAGCAGTCGATTGCCGGCACCGTGGCGATGACGCTCACGGAGGCTCACGAACAGACGTTCCCGCCCGATACGTTTGCGATGACTGAGTGCGCCATCGCCGCCTTTGAGCGTCCGGTCGAAAAACCGACGCCTCAGGAGGGTTCATACCACACGAAGTTGATCGAAATGATCGGGCCGGATCTGGTAGACATGCAGGGCAAGCAGATCCCATCAGCCATTCTTTCGGACAAGCCGGATGTACTGCTGTACTTCACCGCCAAGTGGTGTGGGCCTTGCAGGATCTTTACGCCGAAACTCGTTGACTTCTACAACGAGAACGCCGGAAAACACGACTTCTTGGTCATCGTGGTCAGCAGCGATCGAGCGAAGAGCCAGATGGCGCAGTATCTCAAGGACTACAAGATGCCCTTCCCAGCGGTCCCATATGAGCGGCGGGATACCAGTGGTATCAAGAAAAAGTATGGTGCGAGGGGAATCCCCAATCTTGTCTGGCTCGATGGTCAGGATGAGGTGGTCAAGGGGAGTTATGAGAAGGGCAGTTACGTTGGTCCCCAAACAGTGCTGTCGGCCTTCAAGAGACACATGGGCTTGTAGGTGCCGGACCAATCGCACCTCGATGCTTACCACGCGGCAGTGGCCGAACATGGCCCCGGCTTTGCAGCCACGCTGTGGGGATCTCCGCAGACACAGGCGTTGCGGTTCGGTGTGATGAGTGACATGGCAGGAGGCTTCACCGGCCTGCATCTCTTGGACTTGGGATGTGGCGACGGGGCGTTGGCACAGTGGCTGGAATCACGAAGAGAGCAGCCTGCTCGCTATGTGGGGCTTGACGCGATGGTCGAGCAGATCGAGCGTGCCGGATCCATGCCGCCGACGTGGGCGTGTTTCGAGCAGTGCGACCTCTCGGACAACTGGACCAGCCCAGATCGATTTGATTGGATCGTCGTTTCAGGCACGCTCAACACCATGGAGCAGCCACTTGCCGAAACCATTCTGCATACAGCATGGCAATCGTGTGACATCGGCCTGACCTTCAACTTCCTTTCCGATCGTCCGCACCCCCGTTGGCACGATGCCGACCTCGGCCCGGCGCATCGGTTTCACCTGCCTGCTTGGTATGCCTGGGCACTCGAGCGGACCCCGCTGGTCGCCTGCCGTCAGGACTACCTCGACGGTCATGATGCGACGATTCTGATGCGTCGGCATCGATAATCAATCTCTTCCACGGTGAAGTGCGAGGGAGTCGCTTGATCAGTGCTTCAACACATCGACGATGGCTTGAATCTGCGAGTCGGTCAGGACGCCCCGTTCCTGCGCATAGGGCAGACACCGTGCGACCAGCACACGGTAGAGCGGTACCAGATGCGGCGCTTCGACGGCGAGGACTCGCAGATGTTGCTCGATCGTTCCGACATCGCCTCGGACGGCCGGACCCATGACTGCTTCAGGTATACCAAGCCGCTCAAGATTCCGGCCAGCTTCCTGCACCATGCGTCCCATGGCGGTTGCGCCCGTTTTTCGATCGAGTCCGAGTACAGCCCAAAGATCAACCGCCGAGGCGAGAAGTCCCGTCATCAGTCCGCCGACCATCGCGGCCGAGAGGTGATAGAGCGCGCGGTGCTCGGCAGGAATACTGACCGGTTCCATGTGAAGATCGCGTGCGAATGATGTGAGCCAATCCCGGGCAACATCGCCACCATCAATCGCGACTGTTGCGCCACACAAGGCTTTGTGTTCGCGTCCTCCTGCCGCGACCACCATGACCGGGTGCAGAGAGCCGGTATGGGCACCGCGCCCGGCGGCCACATCGAGTACGACGAGCCCCTTGGCGCCGGCGGTGTGCACTACGAGTTTGTTGCCGACATTCCGCAGAGTTGTTGCGACCGGCGCGATGGCGTCATCGGGCACGCACAGCATGATGACATCCGCATGGTCGGACGCTTCGGCAGCATCACCGACGAGTACAGCACCGAGTTCCTCTGCAAGGCCTGCGGCACGCTCTGGATGGCGGCTCGCCACCGCCGTCACACTGCGGCCCGCGGCCTGGGCACCTTTCGCGATTGCAGTGCCCATGGCACCTGCTCCGACGATGGCGATGGTGGCGGCTGGATCAATCATTCTTGGAGGATCGCTCAGATCCCTTCACTTGTCGACCCTCATGGGTCAGACGGGCACGCGTGGACGATCTAATCCCCCGTTTTCGCCTGATTGTCGCGGTCAGAAATGGCCGCAGCAGGATGAGCAATGCACCTGCCGAAACGAGACTGACAATCCAGAATTGCCACGATCCCCAAGGCATCATGTCACCCCCGCCGCGATCACAATCTTGAAAGCGATCCAAGCACCACCCCAAGCCAGTGCTGTCATCCATCCGAATTGAATCGCGGCCCATTTCCAGCCACCCGCTTCGCGGGCTGTGACCGCAAGCGTCGGCAGGCACTGCATGGCCAGCACGAAGAAGATAAGGAGGCTTGCTGAGGTTGCAGTTGTCAGCATGGGTTTGCCATTATCGCGTTTGGCGTGGGCAATGCGGTCGAGGACGGCATGATCTTCCTGATCGCCGCCGCCTACGAGTACAGCCATGGTCGAGACGAATACCTCCCGGGCAGCAAAGGAGGTCATGACGCCGACAGTCAGTTGCCAATCCCATCCGAGTGGATCAAAAACCGGCTGTACAGCCTTCCCGATTCGACCGGCAAACGAGTACTCCATGGGGGATGGCGCAGCCGAATCCGGAGTGTCGGTTGTTGTAATGGCCATGGGCGCAGTTGGCGGCGCTTCGGGCGCCTTTGGATAGGCGCTCAGCCACCACAGCACGACGACCATGCCAAGGATGACGGTGCCGGCCTTGCGAAGAAACAGCCACCCTCGATCCCAACAGGTCAGCAGCGCTGTGGTGATGGACGGCCACTGGTAGTCCGGCAATTCGATCACCATGGGCCGCGCGGTGCCAGGAAGGATGGTGCGGCGAGCAAGAAAGGCCGAGCCAAGTGCGGCGATGATTCCGAGGGCGTAGCTGCCCGCAAACACAACGCCTGCGATCACCGGTCGATCTGCAAACATCACGCCGATCAGCAGTACGTAGACTGGAAGCCTTGCCGAGCAGGACAGAAATGGGGCTGTCAAGATGACGGCCAGCCGATCGCGTCGGTCCGGTACGAGTCTTGTCGACATGATGGCGGGGATTGCGCAGGCATGGGCCGAGAGCATCGGCACGAATGCCTGTCCGGGCAATCCAAAGTGCCGCAGTACGCGATCCATGACGAAGGCGGCTCGCGCGAGGTAGCCGGTGTCCTCAAGCAGGGCGATGAGGAAGAAGAGCAGCAGAATCTGTGGCAGGAACACAACCGTTCCAGCGAGTCCACCCACGATGCCGTCCACGATCAAGTCCCGTAGGTCGCCGTCTGGCAGAATTGAAGCGAGCCATCCACCGACGTGTCCGAAGATGGTGTCGATCAGGTCCATGGGGACGGCTGCGAAGGCAAAGATCGTCCAGAAGAGGCCGGCCATCACCAAGCCGAAGACAAGCACGCCAAGCAATGGGTGCGTGAACGCGATATCGAGTCGATCACTCAAGCGGTCGGCCGCGAGCACTGGAGGCCGCGGCGTACTCTCGCGGATCACACCATCGACCCAGTTGTCGCAGACCGCCGGATCGTCAGTGTTCGGAAGCGGTGCATCACAGACGCGAGCTCCCGCGATGGCTGGCTGGAGAAGGTCCACGCCGTGGCCACTTCGGGCACTGATCGACACCACTTCACACCCGAGCCAAGAGGCCAGGCGATGTTCGTCGATTTCAAAACCTCGCTTGCGGGCGGTGTCTACTCGGTTCAGCACCACCACGCACGGCAGCCCGAACGCAAGCGTCTCGATGGCCAGATGCAGGCCTCGCTGTAGATTGGTTGCATCGAGAACCAACAGGACCACAGTTGGCGTGAATGCATCGCTTCGCTGCCCGCTGAGGCACTCACGGACAACGGTTGCCTCGGGCTGATTGAGGGTGATCGCGTAGGTACCGGGGAGATCAATGACACGAGAGGTGCCCCAGCGACCGACTTGCGCCTCCACAGTGCTGCCGGGGATGTTCGCCGTATGTGAGCGAAGACCGCACAGTCTGTTGAAGAGCGTGGTCTTTCCGACATTGGGCTGCCCGACGAGGGCCACGGTCCGAACTGGACCGTCGGGATCCTGACCGGCGTGGTTGGAGGGGGCGCCCTGATTCATTTTGGGAGGACTCAGTCGTGCGGGATGACTTCGATATCGCCGCTCATCGCGCGGGCGAGCCCGAGGCGGGTGTTCCCTGTTTCCACGATGCAGGGTTCGCCCGTGCGTTTGACCGTCACATTCATACCCTCCCGCAGCCCCATCGCGCGAAGCAGTGGGGCGTCGGCCCCGGCCGTTGCCGCGATGGTGGCGGTGTCGCCGGGGGGCAGGGTATCCAAGGTGGTTGTGCTCACAGCGGGCTCCTGCTGAGAATCATTCTCAGGAAGAAATCCTACCGTATTGTCACGATTCGATCAAGCCTGGCGTCGGCGTCGGCTGAAAAACGCGGCCAGGCCGAGCACCGCGATTGCTCCAGGCGCCGGCACGGGGATATAGACAATGCTCAGTGTGCCCTGTGTGTACTCCCCAGCGGGGAGCCCCGAGCCATCTGGCCAACTTGAGGCTGTCATGAGGTACACCAAGCCCTCGGAATTGCCGAACAAATTGTCGAGTTCCACGTCGAGCGATCCGCTGACAGGGCCGTGGATGCCCCCTGAGTTGCCGTTGGGAAACGGCTGGACCATGATGATCTCAGGTTCTGCAGCCTCTGTGACGGCCTGAAAGCCAAAATAGGCCTCGCTGCCCCAGTTTGGGATGCCTGTGTTGTCAAAGGTCTGGAGGACCACGTTGTCCCACCGTAGTTCGGCCACCTGCGCGGGTCCGATTTCCAGTTCTGCCGTAATGACCGGGGCGCCGCCCATGTACGTCACACCTGTGAGGTCGAAGATGACTTCTTCGTAGGTGTCTGTGCCGCCTGCAGATGCGAGGCTACCAAGGCCCAGCATCGCTGCACAGGCGATCACAACCCCAGATGGCATCACATGGGACATGCTTCTCTCCACTTGGCAAGAATACAGGCTGGTTCGCCCACTGCAAGGGTGGGAGGCGGTTTTTTGGGCGGTAACTTCGGTATTGGGTTGGGTTTGGAGGGAGAGCGGCGAACGTTGCCGCTGCAACGCAGGTGACCGCGTTCCTTCCGAGGCGCAAACAACACGGCCCCCTGCGAGAGGGGGCCGCGTCGCATCTGTGTAGGGGCTCGAAGTCGCGATGGGGATCAGCGGAGTCCGAGCGCCTCTGTGATGGATTGGACGGCTTCGCCGGGGGTCCAACCGTAGTTCCAGAGTTCCCGAAGGTCCTCGGCGTTGGTGCCCGTGGCAAGCAGGATTTCGTCCCGGTTCAGGTCGTAGCGACACTCGGTCCGACGGAGCAGGCGACCGAGGCGGGTTCGCCAAGTCTCCCAAGTCCAGTCGTGTGAGGTTCGAGTCTTCATGGTGTCGCTCCAGGTGAGGGAGGGCTGCGTTGCCTTCCTATGACCCCCTACGTACGAATTCGGGCATTGGTGTGTCCGAGAACACTGAAACTCGTGAAAAAGATCTAATTGAACCAGAAAGCAGCGGGAGGCGTACCGATGCACCGCCATTTCCCAACAACACAGGACACCATGCCACACGGTTGCATGGGGAGCCAAACAGATCTTTGCCAAACGCAAAAAACTCGGTTCGGGCTGGCTGCTGCTGCTTGCAGTGGCCCTGTTGATCATTGTTGTGATCGTGGCGGAATTGGCGTTGGTGGTACACCAGGTGTCCGAAATGGGGTCGGTGTGGACGTGGGTGATGGGGAGCGGCCTGGTTGTTGTGGGGGCACTGCTCGGGGTGGTCTGCTGGCGAGAGGTTGTCGGGTGGCTTCGAGTTCGACGTGTCGAGCGGCTCCGATCCGCGGTGTCCTCGTCTGAGTTCCATTGGACCATTCGACATGGACTGATGAGGTCCTGGATGGCATCCCTTCCGGAGTCGGATGAACGGGCTGTTCTCGCAACACGATGGGACGCTGCCGTGGGTGCCTGTGACGATGCGGGCGCAGCTTCCGCGGTACGGGAATATCTGGTCGATGTCGATCAGCGTGTTGATGTCGAGATCCGCCGAGAGGCGGCGAGAACCGGCCTCATCGTTTCGCTCTCCGGTATCGCGCTACTCGATGCAGCACTGTGCACGTGGCGGAATCTGCGATTGATGCGCCACGTCGCCAGCGAGTATGGCGCGAGGCCCGGAATCATCGGGACGCTGCGACTGCTGCGGATGGTGCTGCTGCATGCGGTGGCGGTTGATTTGACGCAGCATGCCGCCGAGGCCGTTTCGACGCGGATCGGTACGGTCGCCGCGGCGGGAGGTCAAGGCATTGTCGCGGTGACGCTGACCGTGCGGGTCGGGCTTTGGACGCAGCAGGTGTGCCGCCCGATCGAATTGCCACGGCGGAGCATCGCCGGATTCGCTGTTGCTTCCGCAGCCGATGAAGTCGCCTGCCGTGTTCGCCAAACAGTGGAGCGTGCGGCGGGGTTCCTCAGGGTTCGTTCCGCAAGGTCAACGCCGGCGAGTTGAAGGTTCGCTCACTCAAACTCTGCCCGATGGATCTTGGGGAGGAGGACAAGAACAATGGGGTCAGATACCTGAAGTAGGTACCCGACCCCATGGGGATCTTGGAGATGGATGGGTTCAGCAGTCGTTGCCGAAGGCTTCGATGACGGTGAGAATGTCGTCAACGTCGTAGATTGAGCCGAAGCCAGCGATGACCTCGAGGATATCTTCGACGTCGACCGTTCCGTTGCCATCGATGTCGCCCACGCACGACTCGCAGTCGATCGCCGAGATACGGATGCCGTCCACGGCCGCTTCGACCACAGAGCCGTCACCGAGATCGCTCGCTTCAAACGCAACGCGGAACTGGTCATTGGCCTCTAGGCCCGGCACGGACGCGAGGTCGTACTGAACCGTGTACCAGCCACCCGAAGCCTCAGGGCCACCGGGACCGACTTGTTCCAGCAGAATCCATGAAGTACCAGCATCGTCGGAGACACGGACGTTGAACACGTCTTCATTGGGTGCGGCGCCAAAGTCGTTGGAGTACCAGCGGGTGTACTCGACGATCGAGTCGGGCGCTGAGGCGTCCAGCACGGGCGAAACGAGGGTTGTTGTACCACCGTCGACATCACTGTTGCCCGCGACGTTGTCGGTCAACCAGCAGCGTCCACTGCCGTCGCCGTCACTTGGCGGATCGCCGCGGTCGCCGCCCCCGGTCGGGATGCCGCGTCCCCACTGGCCGTCTGTGCAGTCGTTGTTGACAGACCAGCCTGGGTTGGTTTCGCAGTTGTCCTCGAAGGAGGTCAGGATGTCGTTGGCCGAGAGGGCGGTGCCGGAGGCCGGCGTGACTGTGAAGCCGTCCGTGGCGGCCACGATCGCTTCGAAGTCGACGCTGTTGCCACACTCACTGGTCCCGAAGGTCGCGCGGAGCACCATTGGATTGCCCGGCGTTTCGATGCTCAAAGGCGAATCGGTCCAGCCGCTCCCGTCATTCCACCGCAGCATCGAAGCTGCGGAGTCGTAGGTGGCCCCGTCGGCGAGGGTTGCTGAGATGCGGAAAGAGTTGCCGCCGGCGGGGTCGAGCATTTCCGGCACCGAGTCGAGCGACTCGGCCTCCACCGATGGCGCGGTGACGGTCCAGATGAACATCCCGCGTTCCAGATCGGAACCGATGACGGTGCCGCTCGGGAAGAAGGGGTAG
>MPLZ02003428.1_pt1 | contig 51758 bp, 33 predicted proteins | sample 1617311 | NCBI WGS metagenome assembly MPLZ02 (sample SAMN05944806, study PRJNA350692) | marine metagenome | biome: marine; feature: ODZ; material: water; isolation source: 160 m water sample filtered on 0.2 um supor filter | place: Pacific Ocean | collected 2012-04-08 | depth 160m m | reverse complement strand
TGAGTTGATCGCCGAGTCGATCCAAGTTCTGACCGGCGCGCTGCCTCCGTGGTCGATGATCACCCTGGTCATGATCGTGACCATGTGCCTCTCCGACATCATCAACAACGCTGCCACGGCGTTCATCATGGCCCCGATCGCCGTGGGTATTTCCGTCACGATGGCTAAACAGCCCGACCCGTTTTTGATGGCCGTGGCGGTGGGGGCGTCGTGCGCGTTCCTGACCCCCATTGGGCACCAGTGCAATGCCATGATTCTGGGGCCGGGCGGCTACCGGTTTGGCGATTACTGGCGGGTTGGCCTGCCGCTGGAAATCGTCATTGCCACCCTCGGTACACCGCTGATCCTGTACTTCTGGCCCTTGTAGAATAATGGGACGGCCCCGGATCGGGCACGCGGGAAACCCTGACTGTCTGGAAATGGATGCGAGAGTTGGCGGCTCAAATCCATCGTGTTTCAGAATTCGGAATCCAGCGCATTGAATAGTGCGTGGAGAACGATTACCATCAAGAAACAGCCGCTTGATTACCATGAACCGTTTTGTCAAACGAATCCCTTCAACTGTTCTGTTGGGTGCATGCCTCCTTCCGGTGGGGGTCCAAGGCGCTGAGAGCGATGCAAAAACTGTTCAACTGGTTGAGAGAGGCTCGGCGCGTGCGTCCATAATCCTGCCTGGGGAACCCGATGAGTTGGAACAACTTGCTGCCGACGAACTGGTCGAACACGTTGAAAAAATCTCTGGGGCACGACTGCCAATCATCACGGAAAAACAAACAACCGGCGGGACTAAAATCCATATTGGACGAGCTGCCCCCGATGCGGGTGTCTCAAAGCAGCTTATCAGGGTCGGCGGCGATGATCCTGCCTCCTTTCGGTTGCTGGTAACCGATCGTAATATACAGTTGGTTGGCCTTTCGCCACAGGGTTCCCTCATCGCCGCATACGAGTTGCTTGAACAACTGGGGGTTCGTTGGTTTGTTCCGGGGGAGATTGGAACTGTGATCCCGAAGACCGGCACCGTTGCCGTCCGCCATCAGGATACCATCCAGCGTCCCGGCTTCAGGGGACGCATTCTTACTGACGTCCCAAATCGATGGTTCCAAAGAATGCGTATGGGTGGGTTCAACGCGGGTGGACACGGACCAGGGTGGCGTAGCCACCCTGACAAGGAACCGGAGCTCTTTATGATCGAGGACGGCCGGCGCACGGGCAAGCTCAACCTGTCACACCCGGAGGTTTTTCGGCGGACGATGCAGGCCTGTCTCGAGGAACTGGAGAATGATCCCTCAACTGAATATGTAAGTGTCGGGCCATACGACGGACACGGGTTCGGTGTGCATCCCTGGGACGCGCACGACATGGATCCCTTGCATGGCCGGGTGTCGGTCACGGACCGCTATGTGAAGTTTTTCAATCTCCTGCTGGTCGAGTTGCGCAAGCAACATCCCAATGTGGGGCTGGCTTTCTACTGCTACTCACAGCACATGCGGGCGCCGGTTCGGGAAAAACCGGACACAAAAATCCTGCCCATTCTGGCGCCCATTGATGTCTGTCGCATTCATGCCATTGACAATCCGTTTTGCTGGGAACGCCAATACATCAGGCAGATCGTTGAGGACTGGAAGGCCCTTGACGTTAGGATGATGTATCGCGGATATCTCTTTCACCTCGCGGATGCGGGGATTCCATTTTCGATGATTCGCCAGGTTCGTGCTGAGTATCCGTATTACCATCGCTTGGGGATGATTGCCTGTCGGGTGGAGTGCAAGCCAGCCTGGGCCTACCACGGGCCATCGCTTTACCTGGCTTCAAGGATCATGTGGGATCCATCACTGAACGCGGATGCCCTGTTGGATGATTATTTCACAAAGTTTTATGGGCCTGCAGCCGAACCGATGCGGTCGCACTTCGATCGTCTTGAGCGGGCTTACAGGGAGGCTGACTACCACACCGGCAATGTCTTCGATATCCCCCATATTCTCATCCCCGGCGTCATGCTGAAACTGGAATCGTCACTCCAAAGCGCCGAGCAGGCTGTACCTGATGAATCCATTTTTGCGCGGCGTGTTCACATGACGCGGGTGGGTTTCGATTTTGGGGTCGAACACCTTAAAATGATGAGTGCGGTGAACAATCTCGATTTCAGCAACGCCAGGGAACATCGGGACAAGATTCTGGGTCAAATCGTTCCCGAGGCATTTGAGCATGATCCGGTGTTGTTGAGCAGACGCTACGGGTCCGCTTTCATCAGGCGTTTTTGGAATACAACCGTGCAGAGCGGCTATGAACGCATCACCAACGGCAACGAAGTTGTGGCGAGGCTTCCGGACGAGTGGCTCTTCATGCTCGATCCGTTTGATGGAGGGGAGGCGCTGGGTTTGTGGAAACCTGGGATCGGCACCGGTTCCTGGCGGCCGCTGAAAACTTGGTCCCGATCTTGGTCGAACCAGGGTCTGCGATACTACAAGGCACAGGCGTGGTACCGCACAACCGCAAAGGTTGACAACAGGTTTCGCGGACGTTCAATCCGGCTTTGGCTTGGGGGAGTGGATGAGTCGGCCAAGGCCTGGATCAATGGAAGGGAACTGAAACTGGTAGAGAGCGGTCTCGCCCCGATTGGCCGACCCTGGGAATTTGACGCCACGGAGGCAATCCGGTTCGGTCAATCGAACCTGATTGTCGTGAAGATCAGCAACCGCCAGTTGAGCGAACTGGGCACCGGCGGGATCACCGGTCCGGCCATGCTTTGGGCGGCCAAGGGAGAAAAGTGATGAAAATTAAATGCCGGTTCGGTAGTTTTCATTGCAGTCTAAACATCATGGAAAAGTTAAGGTCGATCTTTGGGTTGCCGGGAATAGTGGCAATTTTTTTTGCATTAAATGCCGGCTTGGGATTGCTTGTTTATGCCGAAGGCGAAAAGGACTATGAGCTGTTTTTGCGCTACTCGGATTCCGAGGTGCAGGAGGTGGAGTGGAAGCCCTCCAAGCCGCGGCTCATCTATCAGGGCCCCCCAGCGAGCAAGGAAGATCGATACCATGTGGTCCCATGCCTAGTGCGCATGCTGGATGGAACCCTGGTTGCACTGGTGGTTCCTGGTGGGCACAGGCCGGTTTTCATCCAGTCGACTGATGGTGGGAAAACCTGGTCCAAGCCTTACGTGGGGATTTTGCAGAATGGGGTTCGAACAATCAGCACCCTGGGTGTTCGCCGTGACGGCCGCCTGATGGCGGTATCCGAGAAGCCCCTGCGCTTGGCCTACAGTCGTGACCGGGGCAGAAGTTGGACGGCGGGGAATGCGATTGACGCCTCGCGCTTGGCCAACGCGTGGGTGTGGACCGGTGGTCGATTGCTGGAACTGGATGATGGAACACTCGTGGTCCCGGTGGCCGGTTATCTCGAGCCCAAGTGGTTGAGTTCGGCGGTGTTGCTCAGCGGCGATGAAGGGGCGACCTGGAGCTTATCGATCATCGGCCATGGGAATCCCGGCAACATGATGATTTTCAGTGAACCCGCGGTGGCCAAGCTGGACAACGGGGGGCTGGTGGGTCTGCTGCGCACCGAGGATCGTGTTTCAGACATCATCCCCGGCGAACCCCGTGGGGAGAGGACCGGGCTGTGCCGGGTGAACAGTTGGGATGGCGGCAGGACGTGGTCCAGCCCGGTCGAGACGTTGCCCGGATCGCACGGTTCAGTGGTGCAGTTGCCCGACGAGGTGCTGCTTTGCGGATATCATCGCCCCCCGAGGCTTGCCCTCAGCAGTGACGCGGGAAGGAGTTGGTATGCAAACATGCTGTGGCCGACAGAAAAGCCGAAGTCCAACTGGGGATGGTACACCATCGTGGAAATGGTGGATGAAACGACCGCCATTGCGCTTATCAAGGACATGAAGCCCTACAACACCATCCGTGCCTGCCTTCTACATCGCCAACCTCGAATTGGTCCCGGTGCTGATGACAATCCTTAGCCCAATGAACCCGGCGACTTTTTCATCAGGACGATCACAAGAGCAGTCAATTGGGATGGATTCCGCCACGAGATACGCATTCACACTGGTGGAATTGCTGGTTGTGATTGCCATCATTGCCATTCTGGCGGCGTTGTTGCTTCCTGCGCTGGGCAGGGCCAGGGAATCGAGCCTGAAGGCTTCCTGCCTGAATAATAACCGGCAGATTATCACCGCAACCATCCTTTACGCCGACGATACCGATGGAGCCTACCCGCCCCGAACCCGGGGAATGGACCATGGCCATCCCTGCTGGCCTGGACGCCTGTTGCGATACTATTCAAACACCGGACTTTTGGTTTGCCCAAGTGATCGCAAAATACCGCCACCGGTGTCGGGTACCCGTCAGGTTCACCCAGCGGATGTGGCTCCCCGGAGCTACATGATCAATGGATGGAATGATTTTTTCCTCGCCCCCAAGGGCTTGCCATTTAATGACCAGATCCTGTTCGACAGGGCTATCCGCGACACGGACCTTGATGAACCGGCCGGGACCATTGTTTACGGAGAGAAAAATGCCGAGAGTGCCCATTTCTTCATGGATTTCATGGAAGGGGAAGGCAACGCATGGCAGGAACTGGTCTGGAACATGCACAACCGTAACAGCCAAGCCCGGGAAGAGGGCAACAGCGGGGGGTCGAACTATTCATTCGCCGACGGGCACGCTGAGTATATTGGCTACGGTGGCACCTTCAATCCCGTCAACCTCTGGGCTGTTTTGGGGCAGTACCGCCGCTTGGCCAAGGGCAATTAATGCGGAAAAAATCTGGTTTGCATTGCATTTAAAATCTCCAGCGACGAGTCATCCGTTTGGACGGGATTCTGAATTACTGAATCCCGCTTGACCAAGTTTGGCCGGTGCTTTGAATGCCTGCTGCTGGTCATTGTTTCATCTCCGCGAATGCCAATGAAAAAAAACAAGGTCCAATCAACTTTCATTAATCTGCTTTTTGTAGTGGCCGGAGGCTTGGCTCCAGCCGGTGCGGGAACGGCCCAGGATTATGACAAGTTCCGCAAGGTCCTTGTGTCTCCCACGGTGAATACGCCCGACTATTTCGAGGGCTTTGGAGGGTTTTGTGGCTGGCCGAAGGTTGTCTGCCTTCAGAATGGCGACCTCCTTGTGAGTTTCCAGGCTGGCTACTGGCATGCCTCGTGGCCGACGCCGCTCGATTTTCCTCCCGATTATCTCGAGCAGATGACCTCCGCGAATCCCGTCCTCAAGGAATGGCACGAGAAGAACAAGGCACCGGAAGGGGGCCGCAACTTCTGGATTCGGAGCAAGGACAACGGCAGGACCTGGTCGCGTCCCCGACCATTTCCTCACGTCCGGGGGGCGGAAGGCATCGAGTGTCTCATCCAGATGAGCGACGGAACGTTGTTTGCGGCACACAATGTCGAAGCCCACCGGGGCTGGGTTCGCCCCGACCTGAGCAAGGGATTGCCGGCCGACCCTCTGTCATTCTCAAAGATCGCCGCCGATCGTTTCCCGCAGCCTTTCGTGGTGCATCGCAGTGATGACAACGGTGAAACCTGGCGGAAAATCGCACGGCTAACGGGTCCCTTCATTCTCTCCGTGGCTGTTCAGGGCCTGATGGAGGATCCAAGGGATGGCAGGCTGGTCGCGCTGGCCACCGGCACCCCTTTTCCGGTCGGCGAGGGTTGGCCCGAGAGGGATGGCCATGTCATGGCATTGATCAAGACATTGGACAAGGGGGAAAACTGGAAGGTTACTTCTGTTTTTGAACAAAAAGGTCCTGGGGATGAGAAGAATGTTGGATATTTGCCGGACGGTAGCCTGGGCATGGCCTCACGACCGTTTTCGGAGTGGATTCAATCTTACGACCATGGTCTGACCTGGTCTGAGCCTCGACATCTCCTCGCTGGTCGCGGTGATTCAAAGGGCAGAACGATGAAGCGCGGGGAACTGATCCAGGGATCGGATGGGTTGGCGGTGCTGGTTTTCTGCGGCGGATCAGGGGGCAACGGACAGGTGATCTACAGCCGGGACGATGCCAGGACATGGATCAAGCCGGCGCCGGGCCGTGGTTTCAGGTTTGACCCCCTGCAATACTACCCCAACGCATGTCTTCTCAAGGATGGCTCCATCTTCTCCGTCGGGGTTCGACAGAGGATCGAGAACAAGTTCGGTCCATTCGGGGCCGAGACTCTCGCGATGCGGTTTCGAATCAAGTCTCCCGAGGAGGGGGAAGGCGTTGAACTCCTGCCCATCGGCGAACCAAAAACCGTTCAAGTGCCTGCGCCAGTTCCTTCAACAGCAGATTTGCGTTGGCGAGCCACAAAGCCGCAACTCGTTCATGCCGGTGAAAGTGCCCATCGATATGCCGCCAGGCCCAGCATGGTCCGTCTTAAGGATGGAACGCTGTTGGCCTCACTGGAGAGGAACGCCGGCGAAGGGGCATCCACTGTGCTCTTTATAGAGTCGCTCGATGGCGGCAAGTCATGGTCGAAGCCGTTCAAAGCTAAGGTCCCGATAGACCATTCGGATGGCGGGGTGATGGGGTTGATGAACGACGGTCGCATCCTTATGGCCTGTGACCAGGCGCATGGCTCCAACTTGGGGGCGGTAAAGAATCGCAGCGGCAAACCATTGCCCAAACTAATCAAAAAGACCGGAAGGCGGCCCGATGGAAAAGAGACTGAGGCCTATGAAAACTATCGTTACTACAGTGACACGTGGATCACCTTCAGCTCGGACCGGGGCAGAACCTGGTCGGCCGGACGTAAGGTCGAGCATGAATCCCTCATGGGAAGTTCCCTGTGGACCGGTGCAAGGCCTGCCGAATTGGCGGATGGGACAATGGTCATTCCAATTGATGGTTATCTGTCATCGGATGACATGGACGGCATATGGCTGTCGAGCGGCGTGCTCCGAAGCAGTGACAAGGGTGGCACCTGGAAATTCAGCGTGGTGGGCCAAACCGACAGAAAGCAGGGCTTGGTGTTCTCTGAACCTGCCATGGCCGAACTCCGTGACGGCCGTCTGGTGTTCATGATGCGGACGCAGAACAGGGTGATCGAGGAGGAACAGATTTCGGACGAATTCCGGTCGGGACTTTATCGTTCCGTCAGCAGTGATGGAGGCAGGACGTGGTCCACGCCGGTGCGGGTCTTGACGGGAACGCACTGCTCCATCACCCAACTCGGAGATGGCCAGTTGCTTTGTGGCTGGCATCGGCCGATCCAGTATGCTCTCAGTTCGGATGCCGGGAAAACATGGACCAAGCCGGAGCCGTGGTTTCTTGGCAGGGACAGCCATCAGGGCTGGTACACCAATGTCGAGTTCTACGACGATGAAACTGCTGTGGCGATGCTCAAGGACTACGGTTCCCATCCCAACTGGATTTGGGCCTGCAGATTGGCGCTGGTCATGGACGATACCAAGGAGCAAACCGCCGGCCGCGATGGCTTCCCGGTTGGAAAGAGCAGAGCAGATCAGGGGCGAAATGCACTGCTCCTCTCTGATTATGAATATGAATGGAAGATAGCCGGTATGGCCGGTTATTCCGGACAGGATCTGCAGCGCATCCATACCATTGACCACGCCGGGCAAGCCATCCGAACGCGGGTGGGCGGTCGCGGCAACTACAAGGCCGGCATGGCCAGGCTCGAGAACGGCCGTGTTGTCCTCGCAGTGTGCCAGCAGCACAAGGACTACTATACCAATCCCAAGAACCGGACCTTCTCCATGGTGGTTTATGAATCTCCCGACAGTGGACGGACTTGGCGCGAGATTGCGCGCCCATCGATCCACGCAAAAGAACCCAGCCTAACGGTTACCGCCGACGGTGCGCTCCTGCTGACGGCTCAGGATTTTCGGCTCAATCGCAAGCGCAATGAGATGTGGGTTTGCCGATCAACCGATGGCGGTCGCACCTGGGACAAGACCCTCATCCCCGGTCGATCGTATCCCAGGAATGTTTTGGTGGAACAGGATGGGACCCTGCTCTTTCTGCGTTCCAAGGAAGCGGAAAAATTCGAGTTGTGCCGATCGGGTGACCACGGGAAAACCTGGACTTTTTCAGAAGGACTCATCGACTGGAGACCGGAGGACATCTCCGCCTTCAGCGAGGTGTCCGTCCTGCGGTTGAAGAGCGGCAACCTGCTGGCCGCGCTTCGCCACAGGCGACCGGTTGCCAGGAGCGGGGCAGCGCCCCGGGGTCATCGGGGTCACGCCCTGGCAAGAACCCTGGTCACGGTATCTGGTGACGACGGGAAGACATGGTCCACTCCCCAACCGTTGACGAATACGGGCGAGGTTCACGGTAATCTTCTTCAACTGAAGGATGGCCGGATCATGGCCAGCTATGTGAATTATCACCAACCCTTTGGTGTCTGTGTGGTTCTCAGTCACGATGAAGGCAAAACCTGGAACACTGATCGCCGGGTTCAACTGTCCTTTTCTGCCGTGACCGCCACCGGGAACAATGGCTGGCCGGTGTCCCTGGAGCTTGGGGACGACAGGTTCCTGACCTGCTTCGCAAACAATGCCTACCCGTACGACGATCCGCCAACCGTTACCTGCGAGACCGTGCAATGGAAACTTCCACCAAGCATGCAGCCAACTCAACTTCGATCCAAGCAATGAGCGCCGCGTTTGAATTGGCGGCTGATTATACAAGAGGCAAAGCCACGTTGTGGGCCTCACTTGTTCTGCTTTTGTTTTCAGCATTGTCAGATGCCAAGGCCGGGGAAACAGCAGCGAAAGGGACGTTCGATAACGCCCTGTTAACCTGGCGATCGACCCGCCCAAAGCTCGTCTATGATAACCGGAATGGAGGAGCGGCTGCCTGTATCATCAGGCAGAAGGATGGAACCCTCCTGGCTTCCGTGAGTTCAGTGCCGGGGAATGAATCCACCGAGGTTGTTTTCATTGAATCCACCGACGGCGGTAAAAATTGGGACCAAACATTCACGGCCATGGTCCCGGCGCCTTACCTGGTGGCGTCCGACATTGCCATGGGACTGATGAACGATGGCCGGATCGTGATGATCTGCACCCAAAGCCTTGGTGAGAATCTGGGTGGCGGCGAGAACAGAAGCGGTAAGCCATTCCCAAAACTCAGGCGTTTTATCGGCAGGCTGCCGGATGGCAGAAAGTATCAGGCTTACGAGAACTACCGGATTTACACCGCGATAAACCTGGCTTACAGCGCGGATCGCGGCAGGACCTGGACGGTCGGGCCGGAAGTGGAGTATGCCCCCGTGCTGGGTGCGTGGACCTGGACAGGCGGCAGGCCCGCCCAGTTGGCGGACGGCACACTGGTGATCCCTGTCAGCGGATACATGTCGCCGGATGACGTGGATGGCATCCGGCAATCATGCGGCGTGCTCAGGAACAGTGGTGATGGAGGGGGCTGGAGTTTTACCCTGGTGGCTAGATCCGACAAAAACAAGGGATTGGTTTTCTCAGAACCTGCGATGGCGCGACTCGAGGATGGACGCCTCGTGTTTATGATTCGGGCCCAGAACAGGATTCGCGAACCGCAAGGAGTCCCCGACGAGGAACAACGCGGCCTTTACCACTCCATCAGCGATGACGGTGGAAAAACGTGGTCTCGTCCCGTCAGGGTTCAGCCCGGGACGCACTGCTCCATTGTGCAACTGGGAGACGGCAGACTGCTTTGCGGTTGGCATCGGCCCGTGAGGTATGCCGTCAGTCCGGATGCTGGCAGGAACTGGACCAGGCCTGAACCGTGGTTCATCGGGGCTGACAGCCATCAGGGAACCTACACCAATGTCGAATATGTTGACGAGGAAACCGCGGTGGCCATGATTCGGGATGAAAAACGAACCAACCGGCTTTGGGCCTGCCGGTTGCTGGCGGTGGTTGAAATTCCCGAGGTCGAAGGCCAATCATTGGGCAGCCAGTGGAGGTTTGCCCCCGACCCGGAAAACCTCGGGTTGAAGGAGAAATGGTTCCACCCCGGGCAGGACGATTCATCCTGGAAACTGGCCGACCTTGAAGGAGGCTGGAACGACGACGGCCACCCTGACTATCTGGGATATGGGTGGTACCGAAAAAGTTTCCGGGTGCCTCAGAATCTGGCCGAGGCAGAGGCCCTGCATTTTTTGTTTCAGGCGGTGGACGAAGAGTCTGAAATATGGCTGAACGGCCGCAAGGTGTTCGAGCATACGCGTGCCGCCACCGGACTTTCCCCGGAGGAACTTTGGACCAAGCCGTTCAGCTTCAAGGCAGGCAGTGCCCTGGATCGTTCGGGAGATAATGTCCTGGCCGTCCGGGTATATAACAGGGCAGGCATGGGGGGCATCTGGAAACCGGTGCACTTGGTGAACAACAAGGATGCCCTGAGCACCTCCACCTTGACCATGGCGATACAGCACGCAAACCCTGCCGATTAGCCCCCGGTTTCGCTCTGTTTGCCCATCCACAAGGGCACGGCAATGAACCAAATGAATAACTCAGACTCACTAAAGCCCGGAGGAGATAGACTTCGGGGATTCACCCTTATTGAGTTGCTGGTGGTCATTGCCATCATCGCCATTCTGGCTGCGCTGTTGTTGCCCGCCTTGGCCAAGGCCAAGTCCCAGGCTGTCTCCACACAGTGCAAGAACAACCTCAAGCAGATGGGCTTGGCCAAGGCTGGCAAGGATTCTGAGGGATGCAACTCGTGGACTCATGTTTCTAGTTGGCTGACATGTCAGCGGTTTCGCATTGGCCAGCCCAAAGCGGTGTGCTGATGAACCAGATAATCGTGCCGGTGAGTGCCGTCACCTTCACGGCGTCGTGATCGATCGTGCCAGTGAAGTAAAGGAGGCTCGGAACAAGGCTCGCTGCGAGGGCGAGATACGAGATGATTTTTGCCAATGATTTCATTTTGAATTTTCAGTGGTTGTTCTACGCGGAAACTGGTTTTTGGGTAAGTTTGCTCAACGCCAGATAAATCACGCCGCAAGCCAGCCAAGCGGGGATCACGGCATACGCGGCGAAGATGCCTTTCGCGAAAATCAGGTAAAGGCCAATGGACACCGGCAGCAGCCAGGCGACGAGTGCCGCGAGATTCACCGATGTACCCACTCGCACGGCGTAGTCGTCTCGCAGACCGATTTTCTTCATCAAATAATAGTCCACAAAAACGACCGCGCCCATTGGGCCGAGGATCGTGCCATACGTTCCGACAAAACCGAGCAACTGGGCGGAGAGATTCGGGAACGCTCCGGCAACCGTGGCCACCGCACCGGCCACGAGCGTCATCGTTTTGCGGGAGCAGGTGGGCATCACGCCCTGGAACGCCAATCCCGCGCGATAGATTGTGGGATTGGCCGTCGTCCAGCCGGCGATCACCACGCAGATGATGCCGGTCCAGCCCAGCGCGCCCCAGGCAAGAGCGCCCGGGTTGGCAGAGTGATCCTGCGACAACTTGATCTGCGCTGCCAGCAGCAGTGCCGCGCAGATCCACGCCATGTAATGGCCGAGGAACATGCCGATCGACGGTGCCCAACCGGACGAGGCTCTGCGCGCAAAGCGAAAGATCGACAGGTCAGCCATGCCGAAGTGCATCGCGCCGTTGCACAGCCACGCGAACACGACAATCTGCCAAAACGAAAACGCCTGGACACCTTCCTTTTCCTGCACAAACGCGATGGCGTCGCTCCAGTATTTGCCTTCGCTCAGCGCGGCGAAACTGGTCGCCTCCATTTGCACCAGCGAGACAACGCCGCAGGCGGCGAAGATGGCGATCATCCATGGCGCCGCGATGTTCGCCACGCGGGCCACGGCTTGATAACCGGCCGCCGCCACCACCGCGATAATGACACCGACCACCACGACCAACGCCGTGAACGATGGCGCGCCTAACCCGAACGTTGCCTCGGGCACCGTGTAGTGAATATCGAACGGCACACCGATTGCACTGGCCGACACCGTGATCATCGCACCGGCGAGAAAACAAAACAGCACGCCGTTGACGACATTGTAAAATTTCGTGAACGATCCGCCCGCAATGCGCTCGAGTTGATAATAAAGCGTGAGTCGCTTGCCGATGGCGATGGGAGTCACGAGATATCGCCAGGTCAGCACCGCGAGGAGGTTGCCGAGCAACAGCCCGAAGATGAGATCCTGAATGCTCGCGCCGGCTGCGAGGAACAGCGGACCGATCATGAACTCGGTGCCTGCGGTGTGTTCGCCGGCGTACATGCCCCAGAACTTGCCTGCACCCAGATGCGCCTTGGGCGGCACTGGTTCGCGTTCGTATTCGTTGACTTGAGTGGGTTGGTTGTCTGTAGTCATAACAGATCAAAAATTGATCGGGTTAACTACGCTTGGCCAAGATGTCTTCTTCATAACGACACACCTCCTGCATCCAGTTCAGATCCGGTGGCACGCCCTGTTGCAGGCAGTGGGCGTCCCACACCGCGCCGTACGGCATTGATTTGAGATCCTCAAGCAGGGCCAAGCGCGCGGTGAAGTCGCCTGCCTGTTCCATTTGGCGGAGAGTGTCGATCGGCTCGAGCAGGGCGATGAGCAGGGTCTTGAGCAGGTTGCGCGTGCCGATGGCCCATGCGGCGACGCGGTTGATGCTGGCGTCGAAATAGTCCAGCCCGAGATGGGTGCGCCCAAGGTAATTGTTGCGGACGAGTTCATGGGCGATGGCCTGCAACTCGTCGGTCATTGTCACGACGTGGTCGCTGTCCCAGCGAACGCCCCGGCTGACGTGCAGCATGAGCCGGTCGAGCCACTGCATCGCTGAACTGATCTTGTCTGAGATGACCTCGGTGGGATGAAAGTGGCCGGCATCAAGGCAGAGCACCTTGCGGTTGGCGACAGCGTAGCCGAAATAAAACTCGTGCGACCCGACGACGTAGCTTTCCGAGCCGATACCGAACAACTTGGCCTCCACCGAGTCGAGGATGTGGTTGGCATCCAGCGGTTCGGCGAAAATGGTGTCGAGCGATTTGGCCAAGCGCTCCCTCGGGCCGTGCCGGTCAACCGGTGTGTCCTTGTGGCCGTCCGGCACCCAGACGTTGGTGACGCACGGCGAGCCAAGTGCGCGCCCCATGGCCGCGCCGATGTGGCGGCAGACAATGCCGTGCTCGATCCAAAACTCGCGGATGCCCTTGTCGCCATGGGCGAGCGTGAACCCGTCGTCCGCGTTGGGGTGGGAGAAAAAAGTGGGGTTAAAATCAAGGCCAAGTTGTTGCTCTTTTGCCCAGTCGATCCAGCCTTGGAAGTGGTTTGGTTCCAGTGCGCTACGCTCGACTGTTTTTCCGCCGGTCTCGGCGTAGGACGCATGCAAATTGAAGCGGTGATTGCCCGGGATGAGCGAGAGTGCCTTGGCGGCATCGGATCGCAATTCGTCGGGGGTTCTGGCTTTGCCGGGGTAGTTGCCGGTGACGGCTAAGCCACCGCCGAGCGACTCGCCGGAAGGTTCAAAACCGCCCACATCGTCGCCCTGCCAGCAGTGGAGCGAAACGGGGATTTTGGAGAGCTTAGCCAAGGCCGCGTCGGTGTCCACGCCAAGCGCGGCGAACTGTTCCCGTGCAAAGGCGTAGGCCTTCTGTGATTGGGTGTCTTGTTTGCTCAAACCGATGCGGACGTATCGGATACAGGCGCAGGTTGTCAAACTTAAATGCCCGCTTCCAGCACTAAAACGTCACGGGCTGCGCTAGTGAACCTTAGGGGGAGTGGTGAAACTAGACGGTTTTTTCCGATAGTCAGAAGGACTGGTGCCGACCATTTGTTGAAACAGTCGAGCGAAGTAGTTGCTATCCACGATCCCCACGCTTTCAGCGACTTCGGTGATCGTGGAATTGCCCCGGAGAAGTTCCTTGCAGGCATTGCCGACGCGCAGTCGGTTGAGGTAATGGGTTGGCGACATGGCGAACGATTCTTGAAAACAGCGTTGAAGCGTTCGAGTGGACATGGCGGCTGCCTTGGTCAAGTCCTCCAGTTTTAAGTCGTCCGCGTAGTGGCTCTCGATGTGCTGGAGCACCTGTGCCAGGCGGAGGAACGAGCGGGAGGTGGACGTCTCCATCTCCGTGTAAGTGCGCGAAAGCTGGCCGATAACCTGCATTAGCAGAGTGAGGCAAATGAAGTGAAAACCATCCTTGCGACGGTACAACTCCTCCTGTAAATCTTTCACTAATTGAGACACCTCCCGGCTTTTGTGGGGAGGCAGGTGAAGTCTTCCTTTGAATTCGTGGCGCGAGCGAAACGCCGGTTCCAACGTGAACAACGCACGGTAACCGGGGAATCCCTTCAGGCCGGTGTTGGGAAGATTGAGCCGGTTTGTTTCGTAATTAATGTTAACCAGTTCCATCCCGTCGCACCCTTTGTAACCGTGGGCAACGCCGGGCGGGATCACAAACACGTCTCCAGGGTGGATCAAGTATTCGCCTTCTTCGGTCATGTGCCTGGCGGAGCCGTCCAACACAAGCACCAGTTCCATAAAGTCATGTGTGTGTAAGCCAATATCGGGGTGATCCGTGTGCCACATCACCGACAGTGGAAATTCCTCCTCGCAAAAAATATCGTCGCGATGCGCGGAAAAATGCCCGCTTTCCGGGAGCGGAAATACAGCCGTGGAATCATCCGTTGTTGAAAAAGTTTTCAATTGCGATAACATGGATGTGGCGTTTTTGTGCTAAAACTTGTCGCAATTGTCAAGGTTATTTGTTTAGGGAAAATATACGATTTTTTACCTTGTCCATAGACACAAGTGTGATCAGAACGACTAGATATAAACAAAACCATCCTACAACAAAATGAAACACACAGACACACAGGCTAACTCGAAGAGCATTACGCCCATCATTGTAGGTATTATGGTGTGCTTGATCCTATTTAAATCAGATGCACTTGCCGGTCCCAAGGGTGACATCATTGTGCGTTACCTTGGAGACGAGAATATCACCATAGACGGGAGTATTTCCGATTGGCCGCTTGACAAGTTTGAGAAGGTTGTGGAACAGCCGAACTTTCCGGCAGCACAGGGGTCGGACAGCACGGATGCGAGTGGAGACCACATCGTTTTTGACCGCGACCGCATAGGCCGGTTCAACGGGACAGGGGAGAACGCGTGGCAGGCCAATGACTCGGACTTTGGTTCCACGATCTACTTCGCATACAATGACAAATATCTTTACGTTCTGGCTGTCTGCATAGACGACGTCTACCGGATGGAGAGGGATACTTCGGAGTATGGGGCGACGGGTTTTTACAATGATGGATTTGAATTTTTTCTGGATACCCTGAATGACAGTGATGATTGTGCCAGTGATATCCAGTTCCCGAACTTTGATCCGGAGGCTCCCAATGTGGACGACTTTCAGGTGACAGTCAGCTTGAATGAGAATTTCAAGCCGGACGATTCAGGTGACGATGTATTTGGGGTGCGCCAGACGCTTGAGCGAGGGGGTGATCCGGAGCTGAATGGACCAGACAAAGGAGGACCAGGCGGGATTTACCGGGATGCGTTGGATACTGTCCAAGGAGGAGACATAGCAGCCAAGCAGTACGAAGACCTGAGAGCAGCCGGGGCGAGGAATCCGGAGATATTGGCCAATCCAAATGTTACCTATTCCGGATACACGGTGGAGATGCTGATTCCGTTTGGCAAGATCACCGGGTTTACGCCGGATCACTCGATGGGGTTTGAGCTGTTCTGGAGGGATGTGGACACAGATGATGATGAGGGCATGGGAGGGGGCAACATCAGTTGGGCCAGCTGGGCGCAGAGCACCACGGTGGATTGTGGCGATCCGGAAACATCACTGTTTCATACCGGCAACTGGGGAGAACTGATCTTTGATACTGTCAACCCGCTGGGTGATGTTGTAGGTGCTCCGGCCGGGGATAGCATTTCGATTGCACGCACGGGATCAGAGGTCACTTTGCAATGGAATGGAGATCTGGAGGCGGCTCAAAAAGTCACCGGGCCTTGGTCGGCTATTCAGGCAACCAGTCCATTAGCCTTTTCTCCTTCGGAACCGTCTCGATATTACCGAGGGATTCAGAGTGTCATGGAGCCGCTTTTCAGTGACGATCTGGAGTCCGGTGCCCCTGGCTGGACACACAAGGCAATCGGAGAGATCTACGAAGAGGATGCAGTTGATCCGTGGCAGTTGGGTGCACCTGTTTCGGAGGATTACGGACCGACTAAGGCTTGGAGTGGAAACAACGTTTGGGGAACAAATCTGGAAGATTACTATCCCGATTATTGCAATGGTTCGCTCAGAACTCCACCAATTGATCTCACCGGTGCGGAAGCAGCCACTCTATACTTTACTGAATTTATGGACATTGAAGTAACTCCCGATGATTGGGAGGTTATTGATGAAGCGCGCATCAACATATTGGATGCTTCTGATCCTGATGGTGAACCCATAGAGGAGGATCTTCGGTTTAGGTCGGGCAGGGTGCTTGGATGGGCGACCCGCCGTATACCGCTTCCGGAAACAGTGTTGTGGAAAAAGATCCTGATTGAGTTCAGGTTTACCAGTGATGATGGACCTTATGGGGATTTCGCGGACCAGGGAGGCTGGTATATTGATGATGTCGTGGTTTTACCTGAGTAACAGTCTGTAACATTGAAGTCTTCATCAAGATCCACTTCGCGCTCACCTGGGTTTACCCTTATTGAGTTGCTGGTGGTCATCGCCATCATCGCCATTCTGGCTGCGATGTTGCTGCCCGCCTTGGCCAAGGCCAAGTCGCAGGCTGTCTCCACGCAGTGCAAAAACAACCTCAAGCAGATGGGCTTGGCCACCGCGCTGTATGTCATGGACAATGACGACAAGCTCCCGTTTGCCTGGGCCATCCGGCACGACGCGAACATCAACAACTTCCAGAACCTGCTGGTGTCGTACGTGCTTCGGAACCGTTTTCGTGCCGGTAACAACACCCAGAGCAGTGACTTCGCCAAGACCGTTTACCGCTGCCCGACACGCATCAAGGAGCGGCGCACCGGAGGTAACCCGTGGAAGATTAGTTACGGGATGAATCAGTACAACAACCTGGGTTTTCCCAATAATCCCAGATACCCGACCCCGCCCGGCCAGCCGCCGCATCCCGAGACCGCGAAGCTCACCTCGGTGCGTGAGCCGTCCGCCACGTTTTTGATCTCCGACATCTCGTACGAGTTGAACCATCCCGCCGTGACCTACCTGACCAAGAACAGCAGCGGCCGTTATCATGTCGGCTACAAGCACAACATGGATCACCCTGACGGCGCCGCCAATATCGTTTTCATGGACTCGCATGTGGAGTCGAGAAAGAAGGACAACATCGACGACATCATTATGGACTTTAAGAAAAAACGCCGCCGCCGATAAACCGAATCTTCCAGAGGGTGGACCCACCCGCTAGCCTCCATTTGACCTCAAGACTGTAACCCTTAACCTCAAATCAAGAAATCCAATGGAGATAGTAAGATCCGTTCTGTTAGCTGCTGGACTGGCACTTGTCGCCGTTACGGCGAGCGCTCAGGAAACTGAGCCAATCCCCGGCCTGTTCAACACCGGCGTGGACGACGATGGCAATCTGCTGGGAGCCGAGGAGCCCGATCCTCATTGGATATTGGAGTACAGCGATGACTTCGATTATGAGGGGCCGGACACTTTCACCATCAAGCCCGGTTTCCCGGTTGGACCGTGGGTGGAGGAAGGGCCTGATTCCCGGTGGATCGCACCCCAGCCCGACCAGGGCACTGGAAACGCGTCGGGTGATTATCTGTATCGGATCACGTTCGATTTGTCCGAATTCGACCACGAGACGGCAACCATCACCGGCAAGTGGTCCTCGGATAACGGTGGCCCAGACGTCCTGCTCAACGACGAAAGTACCGGCATCAAAACCACCAGCGGCTTCGGTGGATTCACCGGGTTCGAAATCACTTCCGGGTTTGTTGAGGGCATCAATACGCTCGACTTCAAGGTCAACAATGCGCCTCCGGATATCAACCCGACCGGTGTCCGTGTCGAGTTGAACGGCACCGCCAAGGAACTGCCGCCCAAGGGCACGCCGCCGAGCATCACCACCCAGCCGATCGCCACCACTGCGCCGGAAGGCGACTCGGTTTCCTTCCGGGCTGCAGTCGACGGCAGCCGTCCGCTTGCCTACCAGTGGCAGTTGAACGGGCAGGATATTGCCGATGCCACCGGCTCCACGCTGAAACTCGAGTCCATCGAGTCCAGCGATGCCGGTCAATACACCCTCACCGTCACCAACGCCGCCGGGGAAGCGACCAGCCAGGCCGCCACGCTGTCCGTGCTTGAACGGGTGCCGGGAGTTTATTCCACCGGCGTGGACGACGACGGGTTGGCGCTGTTCGACGACGACCTCGATTTGCACTACCGGATCATTGTCAACGCGGACGGCGACTCCGACGAGGCCGTCGTGCAGGATTCGTTCGGGTTCCCCATCATTTCGGGCCCGTGGATTGCCAACAGCGAAACCTCGCTCTGGATCGGGCCGCGCTTCGTGACGGATCAGGCCTCTGGGGGCGACTACACCTACCAGCTGGAGTTTGACCTCAGCAACTTCGATCCGAGCCAGACCGTGCTGCTGGGCCAGTGGACCAGCGACAACGCGGGTCTGGACATTGTGCTCAACGGCAACAGCACAGGGAACACCACCGCCGGCAATTTCGGACAGTTGTTTGACTTCAGGCTCGCTGGCGGATTCGTCTCCGGCGTCAACACGCTCGACTTTGTGCTGAACAACGCCGGCAGCGGCTACACCGGCCTGCGGGTGGAGAACCTCCGCGCCGGTTCCGTGGCCATGCCGGACGGGACCGTGCCGACCATCGCGGAGCTAACGACCGTGCCGCCGACACATGAGGGAGGATCGACTGCGTTCACCGTGCTGGCTGTTGGGAGTCCCACGTTGAAATACCAATGGCTGCTCAACGGCAACGCGATCGCGGGCGCCACCGGGCCGAAACTTGCGTTGAGCGACATCCGTGAAAGTGCCGGCGGCGACTATCAGGTCGTTGTCAGCAATGACGCTGGCTCCGTGAAGAGCGATGTCTCCACGCTGGAGGTGTTAGCGGGTAGTGCGGATCTGGCCATCGAGCTGTTCAACGGTCTGGTCGTTGGCGGTATCGTGGCCAAGTCGTATCACGTCGAATATTCCGACGGCGACGGATGGAAGACCCTCTTTGACGGGGCGCTCCCCAGCGATCCCTTCTTCGTGGCCGACCCCGAGTCGGCGGACAAGCCGGACCGCGAGTACCGCGTGACCCCGGGGGAATGAATCCAACCCTGAACCTTTAAAACATAGAACAATGGAAATCTTGACTAACCTCACAAACAAAGCCGTCCGCTACGGTTTTGTGGTGGCTTGTGTAGTGATTGGCTGCGCCGCTTGGCCAAGCGCGCTGAATGCGGATCCCATCCCCACGCTGTACAACACCGGTGTGAACGATGACTACGAGCTGCTGGACGACCTTGCGCCCGACCCGCACTACAAGCTGGTGGTCAATCCGGACTCGGATGTCATTCATCCGTTTGTGGTCAAGAGCGACGAGTTCCCCATCCCACCCTGGCTGGCCAACGGCCTCGACTCCAAGTGGCTCGCGGTTCGCGAGGGCGAGAACGCCAACGGCATAAATGGTAATTACACCTACCGAACTTCGTTCGACCTGACTGGGTTTGATTTGGAGACGGGGTATATCGACATGGGTTGGTCAATGGACGACGCCGGGGTCAATGTGCTGCTCAACGGCGAGCCGTTGCGGGACTTTGATGACAACCCGGTGACGGTAACTGGTGCCGGCTTCGGCGGCTGGGCCTATCACACGATCGAGAGTGACCAGCGCTTCATCCCCGGTATCAACACGCTCGATTTCCTCGTGCTCAACGGTGGATCCCAGGTCAATCCCACCGGCCTTCGGGTCGAGTTCGACGCCGATGCTGATCCGCTGGACGCTGACGAGAAGCCGATGGTTCGCACCCTGTTCGCTGTCCAGGGCGACAACTTCGTGGACACCATCCCGGATCTCTGGCAGGTGATTCAGGATGAACCTTCCGTGTACCCGGAGACTGTCACCGTGCGCGCCGGGCAGCAGGTGTCGTTCATGGTTACCGCCTCGGCGGCGGATGCCTCCTACGAATGGCAGCGCAATGGCAACGCCATTGCCGGGGCCAACAGCCCGATGCTGACCCTGAGCGAGGTCGAGACCGACCAGTCCGGCAGCTACACCGTGAAGGTGAGCAACGGAGGCGGATCAGCCACCAGCGGAGCGGTCACACTGACTGTGTTGCCGACTGTCGAGCTGAATGTGGGCCGCTATGCCCGTCTCCACGTTAACGGCATCGCCGGACGCACCTATCGGCTGGAGAGCACCACGACTGCTGGGCAGGCGTTCAGTGGTGGACAGGAAATTACTTTACCCGCCGAGGGCGCAGTCTCGCTGGTCGAGCCCTTGGCCAAGTTCTCGGAGTTGTTCCGGGTCAAGCTGCTCCCGTAAATGACGAGCAACCCGAAGACATCGCCGACGTGCTGGCTTACTTAAGAACGACGAAACAATGAAAAGGATAAGCAGAATGAAAAGACGTGCATATATAGAAAAACGATTTCCGCATTTACGGGCATACTGAGTGTCTTGACGTGCTGCATTGGTCGCAATTTAACCGGACAATCATAGAGGAGCCAAAGGATAATATGAAAGAATCACACAATCCCAAGGGCGGCCTGCATCGCTGCAATCTGCTTAAAGGCGGCGCCGCCGTAAGCCTAAACACCGATATTAGTCGTCGCCATTTTTTGCTTAAGAGCGCTACCGCTGCTAGCTTGGCTTTCACAGCTGGTGCCCAAATCCCGACCCTTCGTGTCGGTGCGGCACCGACTGGCGATAACCGGATTACTAAAGAAAACGCCAAACCCGGCACGCGGGACTGGCAGCTCACCAAGACGCGCCACACCCCCGGGAAGATCAATCCCAACTTGACCAACGGACGCTGCCCGTGGATTGAAGGGTATTGCTCGGCGAACAGCATTCGTGCCGGCGAGAAGTTGCAGATTATGGTGAGCACGGCTCCGGCGTCTCCGTTCAAGCTGGAGATCTTTCGGACCGGCTACTACAACGGGGATGGGGGACGACTTGTTCGTACTTATGATGCGCTCGAAGGCACCCAGCAGCCGGACCCGCCCATCGGTGAAAACTACCTGCGCGAATGCAATTGGGAGCCCTCTGTGGAATTCGAGGTTCCCGAGGATTGGCTGAGCGGGGTCTACCTGGGGAAGTTGACGGAAGAGACCAGCGGAGTACAAAGCTATGTCATCTTCATCGTCCGCGACGACCGCCCCTGCGACCTTTTGTTCCAGTGCAGCGAACTGACGTGGACCGCCTACAACCGGTGGCCAGAAAATTACGCTATTTATACCAAGCATGAAGGGATGTCCAGTACCAGCGTGCCCAGTGGATCCGTGAGCTTCGATCGACCCTATGCGTTGTTCACCCACCCCGTCAACAAGCACAAGACATCCGGTGGCTCCGGCGAATTCCTGCCGTGGGAATTCCCGTTGTCCTTTTGGCTGGAACAACACGGCTACGATGTTTCCTACATTTCCAATATCGACACCCATGCAGATCCGGCCGGCTTGCTGCGCACAAAAGGTTTTATCTCGGTGGGGCACGACGAGTACTGGTCATTGGAGATGTACGACAATGTACTCAAAGCGCGTGATGCAGGCGTGAGTTTGGCCTTTTTGTGCGCCAATGCAGTCCTCTGTGTCGTGCCGATGCTGCCTTCTGCAGACGGTACGCCCAACCGCGTCATACGCCGGGAAGGCTGGTTTTTCGGGGAGCCCTCTGATGTTGATAGAGAGCGTGCAAAGAGGAGAGTGAGCAATCAGGATGGGTTCAAGCCTGTCATGGGGCCAGCTGGTGCCCAATTGATGGGGGCGCAGACGACGCCTCCGGTCATGGGAGCCGGCGATTGGACTTGCGCCCTGCCGGAGCATTGGCTCTTTGAAGGGACGGGCATGAAAAAGGGGGATTCGATCAAGGGTATCGTTGGCTGGGAGTGGCACGGCGCCCCCGCGATGAACCTGCCCGGCATGCAAGTCGTTGCTGAAGGCGAAACGCGGATCAATGGCAAGAAACCGGGCCATTACACCGCCACGATCTACGATGGTCCGAAAGGTAACATCGTATTCAATTCCGCCACCATTTGGTGGGCCAACGGGGTGTCCAGCCCCCCTGGACACAAAACACCAGTAAGGCATGGGGTCGCTCAACAAGGGGTAGACGAGCGCGTCCAGAAAATCACCCACAACCTGTTTCAACGCATTATTGCCCCCCGCGATTGACGCGTTTCTTAGCCCCGATGGGGAGCACACCAACCACCCAAAACCCCAGTCTGGTGCCCATGGAGCCGGGTGCTCGCTCATCGGTTGCCTTCACGCTCATCGAGTTGCTGGTGGTGATCTCCATCATTGCCATCCTGGCTGGCCTGCTGTTGCCGGCCTTGGCCAAGGCCAAGACCAAGGCGCAAGCGATTGGCTGCGTCAGCAACCAGAAACAGCTCCAGGTTTGCTGGCAGATGTACACGCTGGATTTCGACGACAAGCTGGTGCTGAACGCCTCTGGCATGAACCGCGACAGCTGGGTGGCCGGTTGGCTGCAAAACGCCCAGGACGCCACCAACGTCAACCTCATCAAGGCTCCCATCGGCAAGCTGTGGAACTACAACCAGTCGCTTGGCATTTACAAGTGCCCCGCCGACCCGAGCACCGTGCGGATCATGGGCAAAATCTACCCGCGCACGCGCAGCATCTCGATGAACGGCAACATGAACGGTGACGTCAACTGGTCCTCCGGTTCCAATATGCGCGCCCAGTTCTGGTGGTACAAAAAACTTGGGGAGATCACCAACCCGTCTGGCCAGTTTGTCTTCATCGATGAGCGCAAGGAAACGATTGACGACGGCTACCTGTTGGTTTTTTTGGGGACAACACTCGGCAACCAACCGACACAGTGGGGCAACCTGCCAGCCATCTACCACAACGAGGCTGCCGGTCTCTCTTTCGCCGACGGTCATGCGGAGATCCGCAAGTGGCTGGATGCGGCCACCAAGAAACCGGGTGTCGGGGGAGTCCGGCTCGCGCCCCGGGACATGCCGTGGATACAGGAGCGCGCCTCAAAATCAAAACGCCGCAGCAGATAAATCATTCGACATTTTGCCATGTATGAATTAAAAGCATTCCGCCATAAGTGACTTTCCATAAAATCCAAACCTGGGTTTTTTTATATAATACAGAAGCACCACTGGACAAAATGAAACAAACAAACACACGAACCAACACAATGAGCCTTACGCTCATAATCGCGGGCGTGGCGTTGTGGTCGCTCCTTGGCGGCACGGCGTTCGCTCAGGAACAGGTACTCATTTTCAAGGACACCTTTGAAGTCTCGGAGTCGGACACGACCGACCTTAGCTTTGAGAACGACGAAAGACAGAGTGGTGCGCTGGGGGCGTCCACCTACTCCGACTCGTTGGAGGATCTGACTGTTCTCAACTCGGAATGGGCCCCCGGCAAGTTGAGCCTGTTCCCGGAGCCGGGCATCGAGTGGGTGGCGGTCTCCCCGGATCACAACTTTGCTTTCGGCAGCCCGTTCACGATCGAGTTTGAGGTGGATGCCGGGCTCGATGACGAGGACAACGCCTCGGGTGACTGGGCCGCAGTCGTGTTCGGGGCCACGTCGAAAAACTCGTGGGTCATCAGCGCCGACGGCTTCGGCATCCTGTTCCGCAACAACGGCGACATCCAGGTTTTCGACGGCGGAGACAGCATCTACGGAGGCAACGGCGGGTTCGCTGCTGGCATCCCCAAGGACGACCTGGAGGTTCGCATCGAGGTCGAGGTGGACAGTTTCGACGGCGCATCGCCGGCCACGATACGTTTGTTCATCAATGGAGAGGCCGCCGTCATCGTGGCGGACGGCGCCACGGAATACGTCAAGGCCGCCGGGTTCAAGGCCAACTTCATCACGCTGCTGGGCAGCGCATTTGGAGGCAACATGTGGCAGCATACGTTTGACAACCTGAGTGTCTCGGCAGTTCCCGGCATCTCGATGTCCCCGACGGAGTTTAACGTTATCACGGGGGATACCACGGACGATGTCACCGTCACGGTGCCCAAGTCACTCATCGAGGCTGGCGCCATCGAAGTGACTGCGCAAAGCCTGACTCCTGCAATCGTCAGGCTCGACGGTGCAGGGGATGACGGCAAACTGGTGTTAAACTTCGCCGACGCAAACCAGACTTCGGGCACGTTCAGGATCAGCGCTGTCGGCAGTGGGGTTGGCAAAATCCAATTATCGAGTCCGCAGGCTGGGTTTTTGTCGAAAAACATCACGGTCCTGGTCGCCAGCGGTGTCGGCATTGATGAAGTCGTTTTTTTGGATACCTTCGAGACCTCATACGAGGATTGGGACATCAACTACGAGAACGATGAGGGCCGGCAGAGCGGTACGGCTGGAGTTCTTGATTATGTTGAATCGGAGGCATCGGCCGCGGGCGGCGAAGCAGATGAGTTTACCGTGGTGAATCCGGAATGGGCGGAGGGCAAACTGTACATTCTGGATCAGAATGTTTCCCCTGACCACAACTTCATCGAAGGCCCTAATTTCACCATATCGTTCAAGGTTTATCCCGGTTTCAGCAATGAATTCCATGACTCACCCGACTGGGCGGCTGTCGTGTTCGGTGCCACGCAGCAGAACCGGTTTGTCAACGCCTCGGACGGAATGGGAATCCTGTTCCGGAACAGTGGCCAGATAGAGGTTTGGGACGGATCAAGACGGGTTTACGGTACGCCTGAAGACGATCTGTTGCCCGAGGGCGAACTTGATGTTCGTATTACCTCATCCTCGATCAACTTCAACGGAGCTCCGGCTACCATCCGGCTCTGGGTTAACGACGCAGAAACGCCGCTGACTCCGTCTACAATGGAATATGTTAAAGATGGCGGATTCCATGGTAATTACATCTCCCTGTTGGGCTATGGGCAGGACATGGAGCATTCCTTCGATGACTTCAAGGTCGAGGCCAAGGCCTGCATCGCCGCGTTTGTCTCCGCCACCGATTTTGGTCCTGGGGACACAACCTCCGAGATCACCGTCAAGGTTCCAGCCGGCTTGATTGAAAACGGGGATACCGTCGTGACTTTGACCAGCAGTGATCCATCTGTCGCCATCCCGGACGACAACGCCGACGGGGTTTTGCAGCTCACTTTTGCCAAGGGAGGTGACAACAGCCACACGGTTGATGTGACGATGCTCGGCAGTGGCCGGGCGGTCTTCTCCCTGTCGACCGACACGGGAGTCTGCATCGGCGATCCGGTCGTGCTGACCAAGCGCTCCGCCTTTGTGGTGAATCCCAGCTTTGAGGACCATCCGCCGGCAGAGGCGTGGCCGCACTACGGCCCCGTGGGAGGCTGGAGCGGCGGTAGTGGAGTCAACATCGGTGGACCGTTCAACGACAACGGATTCACACCTGACCGCAACCAGGTCGCTTTCAGCCAGGGTTCCAAGGGGCTCGCCCAAGTGATCAGCGGTTTAACGCCGGGCAATCAATATTGGCTGCAGTTTTACTACAACACACGAAATTGCTGCGGCGGTTCCACCATGGACCTTTTTGTTGAACTTGACGGGCAGGAACTGGCCCGGCACGAGACCGTCAAAAGCGTGGGAGGCGCCAACGCCTATCACAGCAAGACACTGGTATTCGAAGCGGAATCCGATTCCGCCGAGTTGGTGTTTCGTGGTGAATCCCATGGCGATGCGACGCTGATATACGATGCCGTGACCATCGTCGAGCGCGAGGGGGGCAATGTCATCGTAATGAATCCCAGCTTCGAAGCCAGCGGCACACCGCCCTGGCCCGGTTACATCCAGCCCAAGCCGATTGCCGGCTGGACTGGAGTTGGGAATTACGGTGTCAACTTCTCCGGGGCCGGGCCGTTTGCTGACAACGGCAAGAACGAGGATCAGGATCTGGTTGCATTTTTGCAGGGTGCCAGTTCCCTCAGCCAGGTGATCTCAGGGCTGATCCCCGGGGAAAGCTACGAACTTCGATTTGTCTGCAATGCCCGTGCCGGCAATTCACCCACCCTGCTGGTCAAGGCGGACGACACGGTGCTGCTGGAGGGAGCGATCGAACCGGTCGGTGGAGTCGAGTCGTTTCATGTCAAAACGGCCCGCATCGAAGCCACGGCATCGAGTGTCACCCTGTCGTTTGCGCAGGTTGCGGATGGGGACAACACGGTCCTGCTGGACAACATCACGCTGAAGGGCACAACCTCAAACCTGCCATGCATCACTGCATCGACCGCTGAACTCAGGCTGACAGTTGGCCAAACCGGCACGGCCATTTCACTGACCATCCCTGAGGAATTGGTGGCCGAGGAGGATGCCATTATCACAGTCACCAGTTCAGATCCAGGTGTCGTGAACCCGACGGGTGGCACCAACGGTGAACTGGACTTGAAATTCACATTCGACGACGAGCTGACTCAGTCGTTCGAGGTGGAATCGATCGGGAAAGGTTCTGCGACCCTCGTTTTCTCCAACCAGTATGGGGTTTGCTTTAACCCGGCCGCAGTGGAGGTGAGCGTCAGTTCGTCATTCATCCAGAATCCCAGCTTCGAGGATCATCCCCCGTCTGCTGCCTGGCCTCATTATGGCGCAGTAGGTGGATGGGAAGGCGGCTCTGGTGTCAACAACGCCAGTGGCCCGTTTCAGGACAACGGAGTCATCCCCGATCGGGTGCAGATTGCCTTCACGCAAGGCTCAAGGAAGCTCAAGCAGCTTGTCGGTGGCCTCGAGGCCGGTCAGCAATACTGGTTGCAGTTTCACTACAACGTCCGCAACTGCTGCGGCGGCACCATGGACCTGTCCATCCAGTTTGAGGAAGAGGAACTCGACTATATTTCAGAGATCTTCGCAGTCGGTGGTGGCGAGCCCTACTATTATCACCACATCGAGTTCACACCGGAGTCATCCTCGGGCGAGTTGGTTTTTGAAACCATCGCCGCCGGGGATGCCACGTTGTTGCTGGATGGCATCACCTTGGCCAAGCGCAACGTGGACAACGTGGCCATGATCAACCCCGGCTTCGAGGCCAGTGGCACACCGGGATGGCCCGGGTACATCCAGCCCGCGCCCGTCGCTGGCTGGACGGCGACCGGCAACTACGGCGTCAACGCCTCTGGCCCGGGGCCGTTCGCGGATAATGGCATCAACCCGGAGCAGGATCGCGTGGCCTTCCTGCAGGGGGATGCCACCCTCACGCAAACCGTTTGGGAACTCGAGGACGGCGAGGAGTACCACTTCTCCTTCGCCTTCAACGCCCGCAGCGGCAACAGGCCCACACTCAACGTGTACGTCAACGACGAGACCGCACTCGAGTACGAGGTCACCCCGGTGGGCGATGCCGAGCCCTACTACGTGTACGTCTACAACTTCACCGCCGACTCGGACGTGGCCGAGATCACCTTCGCGCAGACTGCCGCTGGCGACAACACGGTCCTGCTCGACGACGTGCGCCTGGTCAAGGGCAAGGGCATCGAGGTCGAGTTGCCCGATCCGGAAGAACCGGCCGAGCCGATCAGCATGGCGCTTGGCCAAGGGGCGGACTCCTCGCTCACACTGAGTTGGTCCGCCGACGAGACCGGCTGGTCAGTGCAGTACGCGGAGAAAGTGACCGGCCCCTGGCAGGACGCCGGCGCGGAAGCCACGGTTGAGGCCGGCAAACTGGTCATCAAGGTCACTCCGGCCAAGATCGGGGCGCGCTTTTACCGCTTGTCGCACCCGTAAGGGCTGTACAGGGAACACAGTAACAAACTTACACGGGCCGGGCATCCAAGCCCGGCCTGTTTTGTTGCCAAACTTAGCAAGAGGAGTTTGGTGCGGATTGACTGGCGGGAAGCGCTTGGCCAGGCGCAGGCTCACTTGCCGCCGATGGCGTAGAGGAATTCCCGGCGCTCGCCGTCCTTGAACGCGACGCGGAGGTAGAGCCGGTTGCCGCTGACGATCGGCGAGGCGTACACCTCGTCACCAAGTTGGTTGGTGGCGATTGGCTTGAACTCGTCCGGGTTGGCCTCGAAGACAAACGTCTTCCCGTCGAGATTCGTCCCGTAAATCCGGTTTCCCACCATCACTGGCGAGGTGAAAAACTTGCCGCCGAGCCGCTCCTTCCACTGTTGCTTGCCGGTTTTGGCATTCCAGCAGACCGCAAATCCGGCGTCCATTGTCACATAGAGAAACCCGTCACGAATCAGCATCGACGGGACATAAACACGCGCCGTGTTTTGCCAGGTGATTTTGCCGGAGCCGTCGGCCACAATCGCCGCCGTGTGGTTCTTCGGCCAGCCGCCGCTGATGAAGATGTGCGTGCCGTCGGTGACCAGCGTCGAGACACACTCCTCGGTCGACCCGGGCACCTCCCACAGTTTTTTGCCGGTCAACGGGTCGAGGCTCGTGACGAGTTTGCAGCCACAAAAAACCATCTGCAGCCTGCCCGCCGCCTCGACGACCATCGGCGTGGTGTAGTTCGCGATCTTCGGGCGATCCTGCCGCCAGATTTCGCGGCCCGTTTTTTTGTCCAGCCCAACGATCGCGCCGCCGATTTTCGTGTCGGCCTTCATGACGACAATGTCGCGATACACCATCGGCGAACTGCCGTAGCCCTGGTGCACCTTGTATTTGCCGATCGGTTTCTGCCAAAGAACCTTGCCCTCGAGGCTCAGCGCCGAGGCGAACGCCTGGTTGCCGATCACGAAATTGACGTACAACCGCTCACCATCGTGCACCACCGCCGTGCTCGCGTGCGAGGCGTTCGTGTTCAGCCCGATCGCGAACTGCCCTTCGTGCACCTTGGTCTGCCAAACGACCCTGCCGTTGGCCTTGTCGAGGCATAGCACGGACTGGAACATCTCCTCCTCATCCGCTGTGGCGAGATAAATCCGCCCACCCACCACCGTCGGCGTACTGTGGCCCTTGCCGGGGATGGGCGTTTTCCAAACGACATTGTTCGTTTCGCTCCATTCCGTCGGCAATCCCTCGACGAGTTTGGCTTGGCCGTCGGAGGTCAGCCCGCGCCAGTTCGGCCAATCGGTGGGGGCAAATTTCGACTCAGCAGCCAAGCCGTTGGCCAAGCCGATCAACAAAAAAACAAGAGTGGGTTTGTGCATGGTTGTATTAATTTAACGGGCCGGCAGCTTTGCCGAATTACTGCGCAGGGACAAGGTGAATCAGTGATTGGCCAAGCGCTTGGTTTTCAAATAAAAAAGGTGGATTTCATGCTGATGAATATTGCGTCACTCCACTAATCATTTTATTCAGAGCTTGAGTTCAACGGTGAATGATTAAGAGTGGGCACGTGAACAAGAAATGGCCACTCATCCTCACGTTCTTTTTCCTTGTAGTCACTTCTTTCGCCGCTCCGAAGAAATACAATGTGCTCTTCATCATTTCTGATGACCTGACTTCCACCGCGTTGTCCTGTTATGGCAACACGGTCTGCAAAACACCGAATATCGATGCCCTTGCAGCCAGGGGCACACGCTTCACCCGCACCTATTGTCAGGGCACCTATTGCGGTCCATCGCGTGCCTCATTTATGAGTGGCTATTATCCGCATGCGACGGGTGTGTTGGGATACAAGAGTCCGCGCCCACAGATTGGCAACCGAGCGACGTGGTCGCAGCATTTCAAGAACAACGGCTATCACTCCACGCGTATCAGCAAGATCTATCACATGGGTGTTCCCGGCGGCATTGAGCAGGGTGGTCATGGTGCTGATGACGCCGCCTCGTGGACCGAGCGCTTCAACAGCCCAGGCCCTGAATGGAAAGCCCCCGGCGAGGGTGAGACGCTGGAGGGCAATCCTGATGGCAAACGGCCGGTCGTTGGTGGCAACACCTTTGTGGTAGTGGAAGCTGAAGGTGATGATCTGATCCATTCAGATGGCAAAACTGCCGCGAAGGCCTGTGAACTACTGGCAAAGTATGCAAAACAGGAGAAGCCGTTCTTTCTGGGCGTAGGCTTTGTTCGTCCGCATGTGCCGTTTGTGGCGCCAGAAAAATATTATCCACCCTTTCTGCCGTACTCCAAAATGAAACTGCCACACAAGGTTGAAGGAGACTGGGATGACATCCCCAAACCGGGCATTAACTACAAGACCAGCGTGAACATGAAGATGGATGTCCGACGTCAAAAGAAGGCCGTGGGTGGCTACTACGCCTCGGTGAGTTTCATGGATGCGCAGGTGGGCAAGGTGCTGGCTGCGCTAAAAAGGGCTGGGCTGGAGGATGACACGATTGTGATTTTCACGAGCGACCATGGCTATCACCTGGGCGAGCACGATTTCTGGGCCAAGGTGAGTTTGCTTGATGAATCCTCGCAGGTACCGCTCATCATCAGGGTACCCGGCAAGAAACCCGCCGTATGTCATTCGTTGACCGAGTTGCTTGACCTTTATCCCACCGTTTCCGCCCTCTGCGGTCTGCCCACCCAATCGCGCCTGCAGGGTAAGGATATCTCCAAAATGCTTGATGACCCCAAGCACACCGTGCGCACTGCCGCCTTTTCCGTAGCCCCCATGCGCAGCGGCTTTCTTTTACGTGAGGATGAGTGGGCCTACATCCAGTACGGTGAAAATGGTGCTAAAGGCATTGAGCTTTACAACGTAAAAAAGGATCCACACCAGTACACCAGCCTCGCTAAACATCCTGCCCACCAAGAAACCGTGGCTCGATTTAAGGCCCATATGACAGGAAAGCTGCGGAACATCCGCAACAACGATCTCAGTCGGAACTGAAAACCAGATTGCGGGCTGTCATTAAAAACCTCGTCATGTCCAATCTGTTTATCCGGAGAAAAATACTCTTTTCTTGATTGTAGAGGGGCGGCACTGGACCAGTTTGGGTAACTCGATCAAGAAATGGTGCGTCAGGAAAAACAAAAAGATACAAAAGGCGAACGTTTGCGGGGCAGGGATTCCGGGCGTGGTGGAGATCGAACTCGTGGCGATCGCGAGCGAAACCGACGGGAGAGGGATCGGCAGGAACGGCGATAAGCCGACTTGAAATCAAGGGGTAATGGCGAAATCAGTTTATTACTGTCTATCCTCATTTTTTGTTTCAAATGGATATAAGGTGAAACCTTTTCGTTTCAGGCGTTATAATATTAACGATTAACGATTAACGATTTATGACAACTAAACAAACCAGTGAATTGCATGCGGATGATGTCGCTGCGATTGATCAATTGAGGCGAGACTACCAGCAGATGTGCGACGAACTGGGTCGAGTCATTGTGGGCCAGCAATCTGTCATCGAGCAGCTAGGCATATGCCTGTTTGCCCAGGGGCATGCCTTGTTGATGGGGGTTCCCGGGTTGGCCAAGACACTTCTTATTAGTCGATTGGCTGAAACGATGGACCTGGGTTTCAGTCGGATTCAGTTCACCCCGGACCTTATGCCGATGGACATCACGGGGACGGATATTCTCCAGGAGACGGAGGCGGGGCGTCGCGAGTTCGAGTTTGTGAAGGGCCCACTCTTTGCCAATATCGTCCTTGCCGATGAGGTGAATCGTGCCCCGTCAAAAACGCAGGCTGCGATGCTTGAGGCGATGCAGGAGCACCGGGTTACCGTTGTGGGTAAAAGCTTTCAATTGGAGGAACCGTTCTTTGTGCTGGCAACCCAAAATCCAATTGAACAGGAGGGAACCTATCCTCTGCCCGAAGCGCAGCTGGACCGCTTTATGTTCATGATAGAGGTCGACTATCCTCAATTGAACGAAGAAATTGAAATAGCCCGTTCGACCACTGGTGCCCCTTTGCCGAGGTTGGAACATGTCCTGGACGGTAAGCAGGTACAAGTCTACCAGGAACTCGTTCGACGAATACCCGTGCCGGATCATATATACGAGTTTGCCGCTCACCTGGTCAGGCGAACCCGGCCCTCGGATGATGAATCTCCGGAGTGGGCCAAGCCGTTGATAGGTTGGGGGGCCGGTCCGCGGGCTGTTCAATACCTGATCCTGGGTGCCAAATCCCGGGCGGCTTTGCTGGGGAGTTACATGGTTCGGTTGGAGGATGTCATTGAGGTCGCCGAGCCGGTGCTGACTCATCGCGTGATCACTTCTTTTGGAGCTGAGACCGACGGGGTTACCAGTCGGGACATTGTTCGTCGATTGGTCGATGAACTGGTCAAAGAAAAATAATCTGTGCGCGACAAGGTCACAAGCAGGCACGATTTCATTGATCCCAAGGTGGTTGCAAAACTGGCTGCTTTGGGGTTGAACCCCCGTGCTCCAATGTTGGGGAGCGTTTCCGGGCTTCACAAAAGTCCGATCAGCGGCTCCAGCTTGGAGTTTGCCCAGTACCGTAAATATGTTCCCGGCGATGATATTCGCAGAGTGGATTGGCGGGCCTGGGGGCGTTCAGACCGCTTTTTTGTCAAGCAGTTTGAGGCGGACACCAATCTGCGACTATGTTTGATCGTGGATACCAGTGGCTCGTTGGATTATTCGGTTGAGGGTGTCTCCAAAATGGATTGCATGAAGTCGCTGGCCGGGACACTGGCCTATTTGACCTCCAGGCAGGGTGACGCAGTGGGCCTCTACGGAAGTGGCATCGATTTTCATACCGAGATTAAGCCCAGGAGAAATGCGGCACACCTAAGAATAATCCTGGACAAAATCGCCTCACTCAAGCCGGAAGGGGAAACAGGTCTTGCTGATTCCCTGCACAAGGCGGCAGAGGGCATCAGTCAGCGTGCGCTTGTTGTTGTTGTGTCCGATTTGTTCATTGAACCGGCAATCTTAAGGAGTTGTTTTGAGCATCTCAGATTCCGCAAGCATGACGTCGCTGTTTTCCATTTGCTCGATCAAAGCGAGGTCGATTTTGATTTTGATCGTCCCACCCGGTTCCTGGACATGGAAGGCGGAGCGCCCATCATGGCGGATCCGACGATTATGGGGAGGCAATATAGGAATGCGATTAAAGATTATATTTCAGGTTTATCCGATGCCATAAAAGGTGCGGTCGTGGATTATCACCGGATAAACCTTAAGGATCCTGTGGAGGAGGTTTTGGGGCGATTTTTGATAGGGCGCCATCAGAAAAAAAGGCGAGTCAATAAAGGATGAATTTTCTACAGCCATTTATGCTGTATGCGCTGCCGCTGATGGCGTTGCCCATTATCATTCATCTCATTAACCAGAACCGTCATCGGTCTGTCCGATGGGGGGGGATGATGTTCCTTGTCAGTGCAAATCGCATGAACAAGGGAATGGCACGGCTTAAATATGTGTTGATCATGCTGCTGCGGATTCTGGCGGTTGCTGTCATCATATTTGCCGTCAGTCGCCCTCTTGTAAGCGGCAAATTGGGTGGGCTTGGGGCGGGAAGTCCCGATGCGACCCTGATTTTACTGGACCGGTCTGCCAGCATGGAGGCTCAGGATATTCAGTCAGGTGAATCCAAGAGATCCACCGCCCTAAGAAAATTATCCGACCTCCTGGAGAAGCGTGGTTATGGAACTGAATTGGTCTTGATTGATGGAGCCAGCGAAGAGATCCAGAATATCGAGTCTTCCAAGTCTCTACTTGAACTGCCTGGAACAAAAGCCACGGTCACTTCCTCAAACATTCCGTCGATGCTTGAGAAGGCCCTGGCCTATCTGAAGGCCAATGAAGTCGGGCGGGCAGATGTTTGGATATGCTCTGACCTTAAGGCGGGTGATTGGGACCCGGAAAGCGGTCGTTGGCCTGAAATCCAAAAGCAGTTTTCTGGAATGAAAGGCGTTCAGCACTTTTTACTGGCCTACGAAGATTTAGATTCTGAAAATCTCGCGGTTAGCCTGTCCAACATCAAATTAAAGCAGTCTGACAGTCGCTCTGAGTTGGTGCTGGACGTTCAGATTAGCCGGGACAAAGGGTCGAATACGAAAACAACCAGTCGGGTTCCCGTGGAATTTGTCATTAATAAGGTGCGCTCGATCATTGAAATGGATCTCGATTCAGGAGGGGGAGTTCTTTCGGGGCATCGCATACCGATCAGTGAAAATCTTTCTTCCGGTTGGGGAGGCGTTTATCTGCCGGGGGATGCCAACCCGATTGATAATCGTTTCTATTTTGCGTTCTCAAAACCGCCTGCCCGAAAGGTTGTTGTTGTCACAGACGACACACAGGTCGGGGAGGCCTTCAAGTTGAGCCTGGAAATTCCCTCCGAACCAGGGTTGGTGCACGAGGTGAAAGTTGTTGGATCTGAGAAACTGGATCAGATTGATTGGGATAATGCCGCCATGTTGGTCTGGCAAATTCCACTGCCGGATCAGGATGAAACAAAAAAAATAGAAACCTTCATTAACTCCGGGCGATTGGCCATGTTCCTGCCGCCGGGCAACAAGAATGGAGGTGAAATTTTCGGGGCTCAATGGAGGGAGTGGGAAGAGCTAGACAACGAAAAACAGGGCAGACTGTCCTGGTGGCGTGGAGATGCGGATTTATTGTCCAATGTTGGAAGTGGCGATCCTTTGCCTCTGAAGGATCTGAGGATTTATCGCTATTGCCAAATACAACAAATTGAGAAGGGGAATACGGGCACACCTTTGGCACGACTTGGTGATGACCGTCCGCTTTTAACCCGCATACCAAGAGACAAAGGGAGCGTGTATTTTTTGAACACGTTACCCATTGGCCAATATTCATCGCTGGAACGCGATGCGGTGGCTTTTTATGTCATGCTTCAAAGGGCCCTTTCAATGGCGAGCGAATCACTGTCCGGCATCAATCTATGGAGTGCCAGTGAAGCCTTGACAGGGGATCTGGCCAAATATGAACCAGTGGCACCGGTTGAAAAGGCTCCAACATTATCGGAAAGAGGTATTCTGGCCGGAGTCTACCGCAATAAAACCGAGTGGGTCGCAGTCAATCGCGATCTTAAGGAGGATAATTTTGATTCCGTTCCGGTTTCCGTGGTTGATGACCTGTTTAAGGGTCTGCCCTACAGCCGGATCAACGATGCCGTGGGGGACACATCCTCGTTGGCCAGCGAAATTTGGCGGACATTGCTTTATTTGATGTTGTTGGCATTGCTACTGGAGGCGTTGCTTTGCATGCCGGAGAAACGGGAGAAGGATCCGACTGACTTGAGCCTTGCATTTGCATCAGGGAAATCGGCGGGTGACGTTCAAGATGAATGATGGAACCGGAATAACGTTTTACCCGACTGGCATCATCCTTGCCGTGGGGTTTGCAGTGATGATTGTCACCGGTTTTTTGTGCTGGCTTGCCTGGTGTCGCAGCGGTTTTGCCAGGGGAACGGGCCTTCTGGAATTGCTCCGTTTTATATTGGTCGGGCTTGTGGTCGCAACCTTGTGTCAACCGGAATGGTTGAACCCCAAGCAGTCGGATCAGAAACCGACTCTGGCTATTTTGTTGGATGAATCCAACAGCATGCAGACCCGGGATATTCTGGATAACAATAACCTGACAAGTGGACCTCAGAGCCGTGTGGAGGCCATTGCCCCGCTCAAGAATGAAAGTATCTGGAAACCCAAAGAAAAGGTTTCAAGAGAGGATTTGAATGTTGTGTTTGAACCGTTTTCTTCCGGTTTAAGCCCGGCACAGGAGGGGACGGACTTGAATGCGGGCCTTTTGAAGGTGATTGAAAATCAATCCAATCTCAGGGGTGTTGTCCTTTTGTCCGATGGAGACTGGAATGTGGGTGTCTCTCCCGTTGAGGCCGCAACCCAATACAGAATGAAGGGGATTCCTGTTTTTGCCGTGGGGGTAGGGAGCAGGGTTCCTCTTGCTGACATCGAATTGATCAGCATGGATGCCCCCACTTTTGCAGTCGCCAAAAAGCCCCTTCGAATTCCTTTTGCTGTTCGGAGCACGCTTGGCCAGGACAGGGACATTACAGTCACGCTGTCCGTTGAAGGAAAACCCGAAGCCTCCAAGATTGTGCGTGTTCCAGCGATGGGGCAGGTGCAGCAGAGTCTTTCATGGATGCCTTTGACAACGGGGGATTTTAGATTGTCCATGAGTTTCCCCCAGGGTTCCAGGGATTTGATCAGTGACAATAACGAGGTCTCGGCCCCCTTATCGGTCAGGCAGGAGCAGCTGAATGTTTTGGTGATCGAATCTTATCCACGATGGGAATATCGCTACCTAAGAAATGCCTTGGAAAGGGATCCGGGTGTCGAAGTGACCTGTCTCCTGTTTCATCCGGAATTACCCAAGTCAGGTGGGGGCAGAGCCTATATCAAGCAGTTTCCTTCATCTGCAGAGTTGAACCGGTTTGACGTGGTGTTTCTGGGGGATGTGGGCATTAACGAAAAGCAACTGACCCTGGCCAATGTTCAGGATTTAAAGCAACTGGTGAGTTCGCAGGCTTCCGGTTTGGTTTTCATTCCCGGGAGGTATGGTTTTCAGGGAACATTAACCCAAACACCGCTTGCCGATTTGAATCCTGTGTTGCCGAGTCCATCAACCCCCACCGGGGTTGGATCCATTGCTCCTGGACATTTTTTGCTGACCCAGTCCGGCCGTCAAAGTTTACTGACAAAACTGGCCAAGTCGGATGATGGCAATGCCGATATATGGAACAAGCTTCCGGGGTTTCATTGGCATGCAGGAGCCGTCAAAGCCAAAGTCGGCAGCGAGGTTCTGGGAGTTCTGGACCAGGAAGTCACCAGTGCAGGCCGCGCCCCGTTGATTGTCACCAAAACCTACGGCACCGGGAAGGTGTTGTTCATGGGTACAGATAGCGCCTGGCGCTGGCGTGAAGGGGTCGAGGACCGGTATCACTACCGGTTCTGGGGTCAGGTTGCGAGATGGATGGCCTATCAACGACAGAAGGCCCAGGGCAAATCCATGCGGCTCTTTAGCAGCCCGGACCGGCCTCGCGTGGGTGATGAAGTCGCATTAAATGCAAATGTACTGGATGCCCTGGGAGGATTTCTGGAAAAGGGAGATGTGACGGTCCAGGTCATTTCACCGACCGGCAAAAAAGAGTCGATCCGTCTGGAGCCGGGAGAAAAAGATGCCCGCGGATTGTTCATGGGATCATTCAAGCCGGAGGAACCTGGAAATTTTAAATTGATTGCCACGAGTGCGGATACGGGGGTCTCGGTTCAAACGGATCTTTCCGTGCAGGGATATAATCGCGAACGCCTTGGCCAACTTGCTCGATTTGACGTGCTTGAGGAAATAACGACCATTACCAGGGGTAAAATGGTTGCTGTTTCTGAGGTGCAAAGTTTGCTGGATTATCTTGCCGCTTTGCCGGAACCTGAAATGGAAATGCACAGGACCAGAATATGGGCGCATCCCGCCTGGTGCGGTTTCCTGATTTTTCTGATGGCCCTGTTTTGGACGGGGCGCAAAATAAATGGATCCGTTTGATCCAAAGAAACGAAACAAAGTGAAACAACCGGGAACGACACACAACGACGATGCGGTCAAGCTTCCCGAGCGGATGCAGTCAAAGCTCAGGCTGTATCAAAAGAGAGTCTGGAAGATTAAGATTGCCGAGGGTGCTTTTGCCGCCGTCTTCGGGTTGTTGGTTTCCTACTTGTTCGTCTTTTGTCTGGACCGTTTTCTGGATACTCCCGCCATGGTTCGCGGTTTGATTCTGATCGCCGGGAGCGTGGGCATGGTCGTTTTATTCCCGGTCAAATATCATAATTGGGTCTGGAGTCATCGTCGTTTGGATCAGGTGGCCCGCCTGCTTTGCTACAAATTTCCACGGTTTGGAGATCATTTGTTGGGGATTGTTGAGTTGGCACAAAGTGAATCGCATCAAGGCAACAGTATCGCCCTGATTAAGGCTGCAATGCGGCAAGTGGACCAGGATTTTGCCGAAAGGGATCTTTCCGGTGCGGTTCCCAGACCTGGCCACAAGAGGTGGGCTCTGGCGGCTGGAATTCCATTGATCCTGGTTGTTGTGCTGCTTTTAGCACCCTTTTTAAGGGCAGCGGCAACGAATGCCCTGAGCCGATGGTTATTTCCATGGGGAAAAACAGAGAGATATACGTTTGCCCAGTTAAAGGGTGGAAGTGGGACAAAAGTTGTGCCTTATGCCGAACCTTTTGGGGTTGAGGCGATATTACAGGATGATTCCCCATGGGTTCCGACTCGGGCCACGGCTCAATATGAAAAACAGTCACCGCTTGAGGCTAAAGTGGATCGCAAGGGATACCGGTTCAACATTCCGCCACAAACAACCGACGGGAATCTTTCAATTAAGGTTGGGGATGCCTACAGGAACATTCCGGTTGAACCCAAAATCCGCCCTGGAATCAATGAACTGATGGCGGAAGCAGAACTTCCTGAATATTTAGAGCGGGATGAGACGCTCATCGAGGATGTAAGGAGTGGAACTGTTTCGCTGGTGAAAGGCAGTACGGCCTTTTTCAAGGCGACGGCGACGCGCGAACTTATTGAAGCCACCCTCAACAAGAAACCACAGAAAGTTGAAGGCACAACGATAATTACAAGCGAGATCCCCGTTGAGCAGGACGCCGAATATGAACTTTTCTGGAAGGACAAACATGAGCTTGAGCCCAGGGAACCCCAGATTCTAAAGGTGGAGGCTCGTGAAGACGAAACACCCAATGTCACCCTGAACGATCTAAAGAATAATCAGGTGGTTCTTTCCAGCGAGGTTTTGGCGTTCAACATACGAGCCTCCGATGATTTTGGGGTAAAGCGTGTTGGGCTGGAGTGGGAGGGTATCAATGATCCGATTCAAAATCCCACTCCATCCGAGGGTGAAAAAATTGTTGCCGGTGGCACTCCAACCAGTGAAGGCATGGATTTGTCGGCGACTTTCTCTGCCTCAAGGGAAAATGTGCGGCCTCAAAGCCTCAGACTTCGATCGTTTGCTGAAGACTACATGCCGGGACGGGATCGAGCCTATTCAGCCTATTTCGTATTGCATGTCCTGACCCCTGCTGACCACTTCAATTGGCTGACAGAACAGATGAGCAAATGGGCCGATGCCTCCCAGGAAGTTTATGAGGAGGAATTAAAGCTCAATGAAACCAACAAGGAACTGATGAGCCTCCCGCCAGAGGCATTGGATGATCCGGAACAGAAGGCAAAAATTCAAAACCAGGCGACGGCTGAAAAGGCCAACGCTGCAAAATTAAACGCCCTGATCGAGATGGGCAAGGAACTGGTAAAGGCGGCGGCGAAGAACGAGGAGTTCGATCCGGAACAACTGGAAGCCTTGGCGGAAATGCTCAAGCAATTAGAGGAGATAGCCGGCGAAAAGATGCCTTCTGTTGCTGAATTGCTTGAGCAGGCGGCAGAGGCTCAAGGTCCTCCGGCACCTCCTCCCACTGAGCCTCCATTGCCCGGGGAGCCGGGAAAATCCAAGGAGCCTGAGAAGCCAAATGATTCGCCACCAGAAGATCCGATTGAGGCACCTCCTGGAGGCACGGACCTTGGACTCGAAAAAGCGGACAAATATGGGCCTGAAGATCTGCAACCTGAAGGATTGGATGAATCCCCGGAGGATCCCAATACACCTGGAGGGGAAGTGAATGTGGACAGGAGCGAGCAACCTGAAGGGGAGCCGGCATATCTGCCGGCTAATCCAACCCCGCTAGTCCACGATTTTGAGTCGGGTTTTAACAAGAGCGAAAAGGCTGAAGATGCCCCACAAATCGTGGGTGGTTTGTTAATCCCTACAACCATTTTGGAGGGCAGCGGGAGGGAGGAGGAGGAAAATGAACCGCCAGAGGCGACCACTTCGGAATTAGTGATCCAGGCTGTTTCAGAGCAACAGGAAATATTGGATGCCTTTGCCAAGCTGGCGAGCGAGATGAACAAGCTACTGATGGGATTTGAGAATGGCACATTCGTAAAAAGACTAAAGGCAGCTTCGCGAAAGCAAATTGATATGGCTGTTGAGTTAAATGTCCTGGATGGATTTGGTGTAACCAAGAAAAATATTGAAAATGATCCGAAACGAAAAACGCTTTCTGATGGTCAGGTTGCCGCATCAGAGGTGGTTTTAACCATACAAGAGGACATGGGCGCCTATGCGGACCGGAAACCATCTGAAAAACTTACACGTGTACTTGATGAAATGCAGTCGGAGGATGTCATTACCCAGGTTCGTGAAATCAGTGAAAGCATAGACAGCAATGACATAGGCAACTCCACCATTGCATCCGAGTACTGGGCGGACACGCTGGACCGCTGGGCGGAGCAACTGGTGGATCCGCTGCCTCCCGGGACACCACCGCCGCCCAGCTTGATTGAATTGCCCAGCCTGTCCCCCGAGATGGTTCTCGAAGTCATGCGGATCATTGATCGAGAGATCAAGCTGAGGGAGGAAACCCGGGAACTGCACCAATCCATCGGTGCGGTCGATGAATCGATCTACAAGGAACGGGGATTGGGATTAAGCACGACCCAGGGTGATCTTGCCAAGAAATCAAGGGAGCTGGCCGATCGAATCAGTGCCATGCCCAATGCTCCAGACTTTGTCGATGGGAACCTTGCCAAGGAAATCAAGAAGTTGACTGATGAGGGCAAGCTGGATGAGGAAGCACTGGTCAAGCAGGTGGAACGACTGCAAAACAAGGCCAAGTTAGCCAAGTTGATTCTCGGCAAGCAAATTCAAAAACTGACTGAGGCGGCCGAGGTGATGGATGAGGTTCAGGGAAAACTAGAGGAACCCTCCACCGGCCCACCCACGATCGCTGCGATAGCCGAGGTGATTGAAATATTATTGGAAACAGCCCGGTTGCCCAATGCCCCGATGATCGTCAAGGTACCGCCACCAAAGGCTTCAGCTTTAATGCTGATGGGCCTGGGGGATGACGGCAGCAAGGCCTTCATTGAGAACCGTTCACCTGATCAGGCTACCGGCAAGGCGGGACGAAAATTACCGGAGGAATTCCGCCAGGGCCTGGACGCCTACCTGAGTGCGCTTGACCGAAAGGGAAACTAACCGGGTCGGATTTATTGTCATGAAAACAAATAAAATGTTCATGATCGCGGCTTTGTTCGTATTCTTATTCAACGCAATAGAAGCTAATGACATTGGCAAGGAACAGGGAGAGAGGGCCATCAGGGATGCCGTGGCGGTGAACCAGATGATTGTTGCCTGGGCGGATCTCCACCTTGATCTCACACCGGAACAACGCAGGCTGGTCGCTGAAAAACTGGGTGATGATTCTGGAAAATCTGCCAAAAAACGTGGACAGCCTGAATCAATGGGATTGATCCATGTCCAGGACAACAAATCGGTGAATGTTGTTGCAAGATCCCTGGGTGGTGATGTCTCTGGAACGACTAAAATGCTTCAATGCGTGGACAAGGTGGGGAATATGGAATTAAGTCCCGGACAAAAACAAAAGCTCAATGATTTAAATGCAGAATTGGGATGGGCGAAAAAGAAAATTGGATGGAAAGGTAAAAAGAATTTTGATGATGCAAAGGCATTTCAAAAGAAAATCAGAGATAAAAAACGAAAATGAAAAGAAACATAACTACATTATTGGCCCTCACTGTTCTGGTTGGCGCAACCGGCTACGCGCAGGATCGGGGAGAAAGACAACAACGCACTCGTGAACGTGATAGAGCTGTTGCTCCAGATCGGTTGAATGAGAGACAACGTATCCGTGAACGCGGTAGAGCTGTTGCTCCAACGCGGGTGGATTCCAATGTTGACTGGGATGCGAAGTACAAAAAATACCTGCAAGATAATCCCAGGATAAAGGAGGCCGTTGAAAGCGGCAAGATCACAAAGGAAAAGGTGATTGCCGGAATCAAGGCCCGTGAGGAGGAAAACCGGAAACAGCCTACTGTCGATGAGCAAATGGAAAAGGAGTACCAACAAATGCTCGAGGAGAATCCTCGATTGGCTCAGGCGATTGAAACAGGGAGAATCACCAAGGAAGCAATGATGCAAAGGTTAAACAATCGGGCAGGGGCTGCTCGTCGTGGTCGAGCGGGTGAAGCGGAAGCAGTCGATGCTGCCGGGCGCCCGTTACGTGGTGCGGAACGAGGAAAAGTCGCGCTTAGGGAAAAGTTGGGTGAATTTGTCAGGCAAGGGAAGATTACCAGGACTGAGGCTGGTGATTTATTTAGAGCAGCTTTTCCAGACGAAGAACGGGGTAACGATGTCAATCGACGTGACAGAAGTCGTAGGCCGGACAACACGAAGCGGGAGGAAGAGGGGAATCGACGGCGTTAATTGCATGATTGCCAGTCCAGCTTCGATTTATTTTCAATTAGAGCCTGCAATAAAATGTATCAGGTCAAGAGACATGTTTGATCATACAGATGACTAGATTACTTCTTTTGGCATTGTTCTCGATTGTAATGTCGGGCCCGATTGGAAATCGATCCGCAAAGGCTCAGGAGTCGGTTATCCGCTATGGGCAGGGTGTTCCCTCGGCAGTTCGATTGATTAACAAAAGGGGGCTTAAATACCTCGCACAAACCCAAGGCGAGGACGGGACATGGCCTGGGCAGCAAAGTGGGCCAGGGATAACGGCCATCTGCATCATGGCATTGATGGCCAGTGGCGAGGATCCTGATTTTGGACCCTATTCAGAAAACATCCGTCGAGCCTTGAGAAATATTATCATCAATCAAAACCCCAAGACGGGGCATGTCAGCGGGCCCGGTCACGGCCCAATGTATCACCATGGGTTTGTGACGCTGGCCTTGTCAGAGGCTTATGGTGTCGTCAACGAGCGTTTGTTGTGGAGGGGCTCCGACGTTCCAGTTGAGGATCGGCGAACCATTGGGCAGGCCCTTGAACTCGCGGTAAGGTGTGCCCTGACCGCCCAAAAAAAGAATTCCTACAAGGCGTGGCGCTATTCGCCCGAGTCCAGCGATGCGGATACAACCGTGTCAGGCACCGTCTTGATGGGACTTTTGGGGGCAAGAAACGCTGGTATTGAGATCCCGAATGAGGCGGTGGAAAACGCCTTGAATTTTTTTCGGGCAAACACATTGAGGGACGGGATGGTTTCCTACCAGCCGGCTGTAAGTCATGGTGATGGGATTACCCGTTCAGCAATTGGAACGCTGGTTTATTCGATCGGAAAAAGGAAGGACACCAAGGAGTACCGAGCTGCCTCTAATTTCATAAAGAGACGAATCGATCAGGATGTTAATTCGCATCCTTTCTACCACAGGTACTACATGGCCCAGGCGTTGTTCCAAAGTGATCTTGATGCGTGGAAAGTCTGGAATCAAAAGGTCACGGACCGAATCCGAAGGATGCAGGCCGAGGATGGAAGCATTAAGAGCAGTTATGGGAATGCTTATGGTACCGGAATGTCCATTCTGGCACTGGCTTTGAACTATCGTTTGCTGCCTGTCTACGAGAGGTAAATCACATGATTGGGCATACGGATTCAACGAAGAGGGCATGGTGCTTCATTGCTGCCTTGGTGTGCCTTTTTTCTTCGCAGGTCAATGGTCAGGAGGGGGTGATTCAGGTTCGATGGAAGAACGGGGATATTTTGCCGGGGCGGCTTTTGCCAAGCGATGGTTCCCAGATGCGTTTTTCTTCTGATCTTTTTCGTGATGAATTGATTATTAATACATCCGAATTGGACGCCTTGGAATTTGAATCTGAAAAAGAAAAATCAAAGTTGGGCTTTTTGGTTGGAACAACATCAGGGGATGTGATCAAGGCCAACCTAATTGAGGCTGATGACAAATCCTTTGCTTTTTTCAGTAAGCGTCATGGGCGGATGCAAATAAACAGGGATGCTGTTTATTCCTTGAATCGCCTGGATAATCCCAATTTAATTTTTGATGGCTCCCAGTTTAATGCATGGGACATATCCAGCAAGGGTCCAATAAGGAATCTTAGTTATAAGGTCTTTGCTGGAGAGAACCTGCGTTGGGGTAAGCCTATCGACTTTACCAAATCAAAAATGATCAAGTCGGGACGGATGAAGGCCGGTTTTATGGATCTTGGTCTGGCAGAACTTAAAGAAAGGTTTGGAATGATATTTGAGGGTGAAATCGATATAAAAAATGCTGGGCAGTATCGTTTGGGGGGGGTGGCGGATGATAAGGCGCGAATGTTCATAGACGGCAAATTGATTTTCGAATCTACATTTCCTGACACAATGTCTCAACGTATTTATCTGGGATCAGGCTTACACCTCTTCCGACTTGAGTTTACTGACTATGGTGGAGAGCAAAGACTAAGTGCTAGAATACAGGGGCCTGAAGGATCAAAGGATTTCCAAAATCTGGATCTCGTTGGTGAAAATGATTCAGTTTGGAGAAAGGGAGAAGGAGGGCATCCTCTTTCAATAACAAATAAAAAAGTTTTATTCAGACCCATTGAAGTTTCCGATCATTTCAATCTGGATCTTGAATTAAGTTCGAATGACAGCCCAAGGTTTGTGTTTGCATTGGGTCAGGGCGAGAAAAGTGCTGAATCGGATGGAGCCCTGAAACTGGAGACATGGGACAATGAACTGGTTGTGGTTCAGGATCAGATTTTTGAGGCAGTGATGACCATCAAGGATGGCCAGAAGAATGTCCGTTTAAGGCTTTCCTATGACGGCACTTCAAGAGAGTTGCAGATCTTTAATGCCAATGGGAATTTGTTGATTCAAGTGGAGGATGTCCAGATACCCATTGGGAAAACGGGTGTGTCCATTCGAAACCGTGGCGAAGATCTTAGCGTTCAAAGGCTGGTGTTTTACAGGGACTCCAGGGTTGTCGATCAAGGGGGGATTGACACCAAAAAGCCTCGTGTGCTCATGGTTGATGGCAGGATATATTACGGTCGACTTTTTGTTTCTGAGCAAGAGACATTTGTCATGGGGGCAGACATGACACGACAGGATGTTGATTTGTCCAAAGTCGACCGAATCTTAAACCCTGAGGTAAAATCGTTGAATGCGGCGTATTCTTCAGAATTAATCTATAACGACGAGGTGATTGTTCGGGGTGAATTGATTCAATCAAATCCGACTCACGTCACATTGCAAACGTCATTTTCTGAGCAACCTGTTGAGTGTTCCCTGATGGGGGCATCTTCCCTGAGGTTTCATTCAACTCAATCAAAAGCCGAAGCCTCTGGTTCAAGATTCGATCAAATGATTTATCCTGAAGGCAGCCTCAGGGGGCATATCACATTTGAATTGCCCGGTTCGCCCCTGGGTTGGAGGCCCGACGGGTCCAAGTCTGCACTGAGGTTGACTGGGATTGGTACCACCAGAATTGAGAGGAATCCAAGACTGCTCCAAAAGTTTCTTCCGTTCGATCAGGAAAAGTATCCCCATCTTCTGTATTTGAGGCATGGAGAAATCATTCCTTGCAGTGTCTCCTCCTACGACAAAGAAGAGTTCGCATTTGTAATGCCTTTCAATGAATCCACTAAAAAAGTGAAGTCATCATGGATCAAGGCAATCGAATTTGACCCATTGAGGACTCTGAAATCGCAAAACTTTTCATCCGGGGCAGAACTGATCGGATCAGGTGCTGATTGGAATTATCTTCTGGACTCCGCCAACGAGAAGGCAGTGGACGGTTGGACCAATGTTGATTTCGATGACGGAGCGTTTGCCTTTGGTCCAGCAGGTTTTGGATACGGCGTTGAGGATGTTGCAACGGAAGTGCCCCGCGGCACAACCGTTGTCCTGATGCGGCATGAGTTTAATCTCAAGGAAGCATTCAAATCCGAATCACTCTTTCTCCAGGTGGATTATGATGATGGCTTTGTTGCCTATTTGAACGGGACACGTGTCGCTGAATCGAATGCTCCGGACGGGGGGCCAACCCTGGACAGTATGGCTACAGACAGCCATGAGTCAGGAGAATTGGAGCAATTTGATATTTCAGCCCATGTCGGGCTTCTGCGGCAAGGGGAGAACGCGCTGGCCATTGCCGGATTAAACAATTCCAAGTCCAGTTCTGATCTGTTGATCCACCCTGTTCTTGCAACTGAAGTCTTGGCAAAGGAAAAGAACAATGACCTTGATGAGTGGCTCAGTGAGGTTCTGGGTCCTGAAGAAAGTGACGACAATGAAGTTGATCCGATAAGATTACATCGCGCCCTGACAGTCCCGCGATTCAGTCGTAAAAACCCTCCAAATCACCTCCTGGTCGCAAAAAATGGCGATATAAAGCGAGGGACATTGCTCGGCATCAAGCAAGGGGAAATTCGATTTGAATCGAAGTTTAAGCCGTTTTCAGTTCCTGTCGAAAGGTTGGCCAAGGTGGTCAGTGTGACTGATTTAATCGAAACCGCGCAGGTTGATGAGATCTCTTTAAATTATGATTTCAAGGCGCAAACGAGAATGTTTCTTGTGGATGGTTCAATTTTGGATTTGGAAGTTAAAAAAACAGAGGAGGACTTTTTGTTCGGCCACTCAAAAATCTATGGAGAGGTTGCGCTTCCCACAAAAATCATTGAAAAGATCAATTTGGGTGGCTTTGAAAGTGACAGTTTCAAGGTCAAGTTTGATGAATGGATAGTAACACCGGCTCAAGAACCGGATTTCGGCAAGAAGCCCAAGGCTCCAACAGGACCGGATAAGGAGAAGAAACAAATCCAGGCAAGCATTGTTCCAGAGGAAAAGCCTTCAGGAAGGAAGGATGCTTCGGGATTGGTCATCCCGGAAAAATTTTCGAATCGGGTGAAGAAAATTGGAGCTGATCTTTATCGTGTGGGTGATGTAACTATCGATTCAAAGCTTCAAGTTGCTGCCTTTCCAGCCAAGGTGAATCAAATCGTTGGACTGATTGAGTATGCGCTTGTTACCGATTCCGGCAAGGTCCACGAAAGTTTTTTGAGCACAAAAATAAAGCCTGGAGACGTGCACGTGGCAATGCTTCTTCTTGGGATCAAGCCGCCGGGGAATGTCTCGGTTGAAATTGCCTGGCAAGAGGATGGCAAGTGGATACGTAAATCGATCACGAATTGCATCGCGCAATATCCGCTCGAGGTTGCTTCAGAGCAGGAGGATAAGGAAACAGGAAAATCGTTTGACCTAAAATCTTCATCATGGACATGGACCGGTTCACGGGTCAGGCCCAGTGGAATTTTGGTCGCTGACGAGTTGGGTTCCATTCTCAGCCTGCAACAGGACCCGGACGCACTGTCGTTGATTGATCCAATGATTGACACGAGTCGCTTCGGTTCCCATGTTTGGTCGAAGAAGGTGCCAAAAAAGGATTCAATGGTTCAAATATTCATCCAGCCATTCGAAACAGAAAAAAACGCCAAATCCTGATTAATTAAGTCATGTCAACAAGACTAAATCTTACTGTTCTATTCAGTTCTATTTTCTTTCTTTCAAGTAACACGTTTGCTGTTGGAAAGCCGGTTAGCCAGGAGAAAATCAAGAGGTCCATAGAGAAAGGTGCAAGGTTTTTGTATCAAAACCAGAACGCTACAGGATGGTGGTCGGACTCGGGACTTCCCGCTTTGACTGGATTGGCGCTGGTGGCCCTGAAAATGGCGGATGCAACGAAACTGGACGCAAAATATGTGTCAGAACGGAGGAGAGCCTACGGTTACCTGACAAGTTTGGCCAAACCGGATGGCTCGATTCATGACGGCCGTTTAATCAACTACAACACAGCCTGCTCACTCATGGCCCTTTCAATGGCCAATGAGACTCGTTACAGGCCGTTAATTGAAAAGGCACGGGCCTACATTGCTGCATCCCAGATTGACCTGGGTGAAAAGGGGAAACAGGACAATGCTAATGATGGTGGTGTCGGATATAATGACAAATATGATCATTCCGACATGAATAATACACTTATGGCTATTGAAGCCATGCGCATGTCCGAGTCGGCCCTTCGCCAGAGGGACCAGGGTAAACAACCGTTAAAGCATGACCTTGACTGGAAAGCCTTGGAACATTTTTTGGCCAACTGCCAAAATCTTCCCGAACGAAGCGACAACCCGAATCTTTCGAATCAGCCGGAGGATCGAGGCGGTTTTATTTACCATCCGGGCGAGAGCAAGGCAGGTGAAGTGGTTGACGAGGAAACAAAGAGAGCGGCTCTGCGCTCCTATGGCTCGATCAGCTATGCGGGAATGATGAGTTTCGCCTATGCCCGGGTAGGCAAAGACGATGACCGCGTCAGGGCGGTTATCGATTGGCTGGGTAAAAACTATACCCTAAGCGAAAATCCCGGGATGGGACAGGAGGGGCTTTACTATTATTTTCACCTCATGAGCAAGGCATTGAGGGCACAAGGCGTGAAAACCCTTAAAGGTCCGGATGCCGAGTCGATCGATTGGAAAAATGAACTCGCTGCAAAATTAATTTCACTTCAAGACAAGGACGGCTCCTGGAGAAATTCAAACAAGCGCTGGATGGAGGGGGATCCGAATTTGACGACCTCCTATGTCCTGGTCGCCCTGTCGTTGTTGGCTAATTAGCGTGTTTTAAATTTATTTGAGTGTTTTATTGTCTGCCGATTTTTCCTCTTCTCTTGATCTGATTCCGGCTAGCACTTTTTCTTTTGAGATTTTCCCTCCTTTAATGGCTTTGGCTACCGCTGGATTAGCTTTCAGAAATTTGTTGTACTCTTCGGTGTAGTCACTTCGCTTAATCGCAACGTCGTCGATGAATATCTCGCCGGACCCTCCCTTGACCGCACCGGTGACGAAACGAAACATCAACCTTACCCCTGTTGCGCCTACCGGTGCGACCAGGTCGGGCACGAAAACTTTTGCCCAGTCTTTTTGTCCCTTGAAATTAGTCAATCCTTTGCCCGGGAGTCGTGCGCCGTTATCGTCATGCCACTCGACCATGTACTCCTGCACATAACTCACGCCGAAGTCGGTTTGCTTGGCCCAGAACGTGAGATCGTAAGTTTTGCCCTCGACGATCCCGCTGTTTACCGACTGGCTCAAGTGTCCTTCGCTGGGGACGGCTCCGGCATTTTTCAGCGTAGAGCGCATACTAAATTTCCCGCTATGGGCCTCGGCCTCGGATCGAACCGGCGGGACACTCAAGGAACAGTTCCATTGGTCAGCGCCTTGACCATTGCCGGTTTCAAAGCTGCTGTTGGAGATTATCGAATCTGCCTTGGCAGTGGTTGCTACGAGACAAAAAACTATTACGCGGAGCAAATCGGTCATAAGTATGTATTTCGGCAGAACCGCCAATCTAAAGGTCGAAACTCCTATGCGCAATCCCGCTCAAACTTGGCCAAATGCAAACCATGAATAGGGAACAACAGTTCGCTTTCGCTTGCGCAACGACACCATAGTGTCGATAGATCAATCCGATATGTACGAGAAAATTGACGTAGGGTGGCCGAAGGCTGGATGAGGGTGAGCCAATGGATGTTTTTCTAGTAAAGGTTACTATTGGGTCGCCTAATTTTTATTTGTCCGCCTTCTTGACCGGCGCGTCCTCCCGCTTGACGGCCCAGAGCAGCCCACGCGCGACGAAGTCGAGATAGCGCGGGTCGACGACGGTGAAGTTGTTGTGGCCAAGCGAGGTGCTGAAGACGCGGACACCGTGGTAGTCGTTCGCCCAGGCGACGACCGCCTTGCTTTTGCCCTGCGTGCCGCGGGCGACGACCTTCGTGCCGGGGAACACCTGCACGTTGTTGTAGAGTTCCTCGTTTCCGGTCGTCCAGTCTTTGATGCCCTTGGTGATGTACGGCACGTTGTGCTCGAACGCGATCGCGATCGGCTTTTTCGGGCCGTGGCCGGTGGACTGAACGCCGATGTATTCGTACCACTTTGCGTTCGCCGCTCCGGGCTTCACCGGCTTGCGGAAGTCACCAGAGCGGTACGAGTGCATGGCGCAGTGGAGATTCACGGCGGGGATGCCGTTGCGGTGCGGCGCCAGCACGCCGGCGATGATCTTCGGGTCGGTCTGGGCGGCCGCGCATTCATCGTGGATGACAACGTCGTAGCCCTTGGCATAGTCCGGATTGCCGAAGATGGGCAGCGGCGGGTTGGTGCTCTTGTCAGCCGTGTGCAGTTGGTCGACAACGATGTTGAGCCGCGCCTCGAGGCCCTGCTTGAGCAGGTCTTTCTGCGTGGCGTAGTCGTGGCAGCAACCGCCGGTGATCAGCAGGGCGCGCAGCGGTTTCTTGTCCGCGGCGGTGAGTTCCCCGGCGGTGAGGCCGGCCAGTGTGAGAATGCAAATGAGTAAACGCATGATGTGTGGGGTGAAACGTACACGGCTCTCGGCGAAAGTAAACCCATCACACCGTTGTGCAACGCCCTGTAAAACGAGTCATGCCCGTGGCGCTGGATGGAGAATCGCTCGTCGCCGAGAAACGCCCAGCCCTTGGCCAAGCCGAGGTTGGGCAGGTCGATGAGGATGCAAATGCGTTCGCCCGGCTTGGGGTGGAACGTGTTTCGCAACAGGCGCGCAAGACAGAACGGGGGAATTCCGGTTGATTCATGGCAAGGTTGCGCTCGGGTCAGGCTGGTGCAGGGCAGACAGTGAAAGGCAAATGAGCCAAAAATTTAAGCCAAAAAAATCGCTTGGCCAAACGGGCCAAAGACGGGTAGGTTGTCCGCCCGGCTGGTTGCCGGTTGAAAAATGTTCTGGGGAGTTCTCATAGGGGTCTTGGCCGGGGGAGTGTTGGGATACTCCTTCCTGATCGATGACTTCGATTTGCAGGCGGTCTATATGGAGATGGCGATCGGCATCGGCATCGGGGTCGCAACCGGCACGGTCATTTTCCTCATCGGGGCCGGTGTAGTCTCCGGCATGGACTATGTCCGGAAGCGCAAGGCTTCCTGATCGACCGCGCTTTGCATGAGCGCGTCCCACACACCCGTCCGCAGTCTTTATGTGCATGTGCCGTTTTGCGCGGCCAAGTGCGAGTACTGCGCTTTTTTTTCAGAGCCCTCCAACGGGGAACAGATGAACCGTTACGTCGAGGCGCTGATTCGCGAGATGGAGTTGGTCGCCCCGTCGCTCAGGCCCCGGACGGTTTTCTTCGGCGGCGGCACGCCGTCGCTGCTCAGCACGGCCCAGTGGCGGCGCATCCTCGGGGCGATGGAGCGACTCGATCTGCTCGGTGCCGCCGAGTGGACGGTCGAGTGCAACCCGGCCACCGTTTCGGCGGAGAAGGCCAGACTCCTGCGCGAGCACGGCGTGAACCGCATCTCGATGGGTGTGCAGTCGCTCGACGAGGGGCTGCTCAACCGGCTTGGCCGCATTCATTCACGCGAGATGGTGTTCAAGTCGTTCGACCGGCTGCGTGCCGCCGGATTCGACAACATCAACCTCGACCTCATGTTCGCCATCCCCGGCCAGACGATGGACATTTGGAAAGCCACGATGGCCGAGGTCATCGCGATGGGCAGTGAACACCTCTCCTGCTACGAAGTAATTTACGAGGAGGACACACCGCTCTACGAGCAGCTGCAGGCCGACGAGTTTGACGTTGATGAAGCGCTGGCCTGCGCGATGTACGACGAGCTGATTGATACCGCCGCTGCCGCTGGCTTCGCGCAGTACGAGGTGGCCAACCTCGCCAAGCACGACGGCGAGCCAGGCGCCGAGCTGCCGTCACGCGCCTGCCAACACAACGTCAACTACTGGCGCGGTGGCGCGAGCCAGGCGCTTGGGCCAAGCGCGACCGGCTATGTCGACGGCCGCCGCATTCGCAACATCGCCAACACTGAGCGCTACTGCAAACAGCTTGCGCTTGGCCAACGCGCTCACGAGTCGGTCGAGCAGCTATCGCCCCTGGCCAGTGCCGGCGAGACGGCGGCGTTCGGCCTGCGGATGAATGCCGGCTGGCCGTTCAAGTTG
>MPLZ02246039.1_pt1 | contig 51761 bp, 50 predicted proteins | sample 1617311 | NCBI WGS metagenome assembly MPLZ02 (sample SAMN05944806, study PRJNA350692) | marine metagenome | biome: marine; feature: ODZ; material: water; isolation source: 160 m water sample filtered on 0.2 um supor filter | place: Pacific Ocean | collected 2012-04-08 | depth 160m m | reverse complement strand
CTGCTGCGGGCTGCCCATCACCGCGGGCTCCGCACCCGAGCGTTCGCCGAGTGGAACGCGGTGACGTGTGTCTCGTAACCCGGCTAGCCCAGGTCCGCCCCCCGCGAGAACCCAGCTCCTTTCCGCCAAGTTGACAGAACCAACCCGTCGCCGTCGCCGCACTCGGTCACCTCGAAGCGAAGCCCGTTCGCGTCGACGAAGCGTGTCGCAATGGTGGTGTCGGTCAAATGGAAAAGGCCCCACGCGTCCGCCCGTCTGAAGGCGGACGCGTGGGGCCTACCGAAGAAGGACCAGTGTGGCGCCCGGTCAGGGTAGCTTGTAGGCCAGCAGCGTGCCCGACTGACCGCCACCGCTCGTGGCGACGACGATGTACTGCTGGTCGTTCACCTGATAGGTCATTGGTGACCCGGTTTGCGGGGCCGTCATGTACACGGCGCCGACGTCCGCGCCCGTCGCCTTGTCGTAGGCGCGCAGCATGGCGCCCACCTCGCCGGTCTCGGTGGTGTAGCTGCCCGATTCGCCCGCAACGATCAGGTTCTTGGTGACCAGTACGCCGACACGGCCCGGCCAGCCCGTCCGCCCGATGTCGGCACCGCCCAGCACCTCGTGGTTCTGGATGTTGTCGGGCGCTTCGCCATGAGGAATCTGCCACGCGATGTCGCCGGTGTTCATGTTGATGGCGGTGATGCGGCCCCAGGGCGGCTTGATCATCGGGAACCCCTGGATGTTCGTCGCGGCGTCACGGAAGCTGACGCCCTCGGGGCGGCCACGGATGAAGTCCATATCGGAGCGTTCCGGGTCGTTCACCAGCCCGAGCGCGCCGATCTGGGTCTTGGTGTAGACATAGAAGAAGCCGGTCTCCGGATCCGCCGACGCGCCGGGCCAGTTCACCCCGCCTGTCGAGTTGGGCAGCTGCAGCGTGCCAAGCGTGCCCTCGGCGGTGGCGACGGTGGGCGGGTCGTAGAGCCACCCAACGGTGTACTTGGACAGGATCTCTTCAGCCTGCGCCCGTAGCTCAGGCGTGTAGTCCACGAGGTGATCGACGCTCAGGTCCACTTCGTCGACCGGCGGTGGCTTGGTTGGAATTGGCTGGGTCGGCGAATACCACTCACCGGGGACATCGCCTGCCTTCACCGGCACCTCGTCAATCGGCCACACCGGCTCGCCGGTCACGCGGTCGAGCACGAACATGTACGTCTGCTTGGTCGGCAGGATAAGCGCCTTGATCTCGCGTCCGTCGACGGTGATGTCGAGCAGCACTGGCGCGGCCGGCAGGTCCCAGTCCCAGATGTCGTGGTGCACCGTCTGGTAGTGCCACGACCGCTCGCCGGTCTCCAGATCGACGGCGACGACGCTTCCGGCGAACAAGTTGTCGCCTGGACGATGGCCGCCGTAGTAATCACCGGTCGGCGCTTCGACCGGGAAGTAGGCCATGTTCAACTCGGCGTCGATGCTCATCTGTCCCCAGACGCCGGTGTTGCCGGTGTAACGCCACGAGCCGTTCTGCCAGGTGTCGTTTCCGAACTCGTCCCCGCCCGGAATCGTGTGAAAGATCCAGCTACGCTCACCGGTCCGGACGTCGTAGCCACGGACATAGCCCTTGGCGTTTTCGCGGGACACCGGCGCACCACCAGGTGTGTGGGCGGCGCCGATGATGATAGTGTTTCCAGCCACGATCGGTGCGGCATGCAGACCGATATCGGCCTCGACCAGATCGAGGTCCTGGTCGTTGTCCTGTTTCAGATCGACGATGCCGTCGTCACCGAAGGTCTGGATGCGGACCCCCGTGCGGGCATCGAGGGCGACCATCTGGTAGCCGGGCGTGACATACAGGATGACGCCGCCGTCACCATCGTCCCAGTAGGTCAACCCGCGCCCGGAGAGCCGGCGTGGGGCACTCTGGCCACGCTCGCCCTCGTCGAGTCGGTGCATCCACAGGAGCTCGCCGGTTTCCGGGTCGAGCGCAACCACGGCGCGCCGGCTGCCGGCCGTCACGTAGAGCACACCGTCGACCATCAGCGGGGTCGACTGGTAGTTTCTCTCCGGTTGCGGACCGAGATTGTCGGTGTTGAACTTCCAGGCGAGCTCCAGCTCGTCGAAGTTGTCCGCGGTAATCTGGTCGAGTGGCGAATAGCGGTCGTGCGAGAGGTTGCCGCCATAGGTGGGCCACTCGCCGTTTGCGGTGCCTTGCTCCTGGGCGGCTGCCGTCCCTGCGGGACCCAGCAGCGCGACCGTCACACACGTCAAGGTCAGCTTCGATAGCACTCTCATGAATGGTTCCTCTCCCCCATCGGTTCGGTCCGGCGTTGCGCGACGGCGTTGCGAACGAGCGTCCAGACGCGGCTGCCAGCCCGGGGCGGGGGGTCCGCGCAGAACGAATGCAGCATCATAGCGGATTCGAGCCCGTTGTATCATCCTCGACCTGCCGGGAGCTCCAAACTAGTGGGTGACCGCGACGACCAGCGAGCGAACGAGCAATCCTTCGCGAATGCCAGTGAGTATCGCCGTTTTTCCGGACGGAGAGCTTGTCGGCTAGTCAGCAGAAGACGTCGGCGTGCACAATCGCGTCGCACGAGTGTGCCCGTACCGGTAGGGCCCGCCGGTCGCCAGGGCCCACCCTCACATGGCGACACAGGTCGTTTGCCTGCGGCAGTGTTGTATAGCCGTTCAGACCGACGTCGTGTCCGAACGCATCCATCTCCACCTGACGCGCGGCCTGGGACCCGTTGTCACTGCATCGCTCTCGGAAGAACTGTTCGTCGTCACGTGTGTCCATCGTTGCCACTGGGTCCCGGTGTCGGTCATGCGGTGGGCGTGCTATCGGCGCAGCTCCTCTCGTGCCTCCCGATCGACCAGCATCGGGACACCGAGGCCCAGATCCGCAAGCCGGGCGAGCTGCGTCTGTGCGTCACCGACCACCACGTAAATCATCCGGTCTGGGTCCAGGTGGGTCCCGGCGAGCGCACGCACGTCTTCAACGGTCATCTCGGCGATGGTCGCCTCCTGCCGGCTGATGTAGTCTGGTGGCAGGTCGTAGGCGCTGATGTTCTGCAGCATGCCGACGAGTGAGCCGAGCGTCTCGAACGATCTGAGGTTGCCTCGAATCAGCTCGTCACGTGTGCCGGTGAGGTCCTCCTCGGTGTATCCCACACCATAGTCCTCCAGAATTTCCTTGATCAGGGCGACCGAGTCGTAGGTCACATTGGCCCGCACACTGGTGGTGCCGACGAAGGGTGCCGGGAGCCGCTGGCCCCGAAATGCCGCGCTGGCGCCGTAGGTATATCCGCGCTCGATCCGCAACCGCTGGAAGAACCGGCTGGTGATGCCGCCGCCGAGCCGATGGTTCATGACGGTGGCCGGATAGTAGTCGTCGTCGGTCCGGGCGAGCGCCATTTGCCCGACGGTGATAACCGATTGTGGGGCGTTCGGCACATCGACGAAGTAGAGTCGCGGTGCTCCACCAGGCCGCTCCGGCAGCGGGTACACCGGAACTGCGACGGCGTGCGCTGCCCAGCGCGAGGCCAGGCTGCCGAGCGAGTCGAGCACTGCCGCCTGAGTAATGTCCCCGGCCACGTGCATGACGGCCACCGACGGCGAGAAGCTGGCCGCATAGTAGTCACGCAGGTCGTCGAGCGTGAGCGCCGACACGGATTCGATCGTGCCGAGCGGACTGTGCGACAGAATGTGGCCCGGGCCATACACCAGCCGATTGAAGACGGCGGCGCCGGTCGCGGGGGGCGAGGCGGCCCGCTGCCGGATGTCGCTGATCGTGCGCTCTCGGACGAGCTCGAACGCCTCGGTGTCCCACCGGGGCTCGAGCAGAATTTCTTCGGCGAGCGCCAGGGTGGCGGCGTAGTTCCGCGTGAGCGTGTTGGCCCGCAGGGTAATCGCTTCGCTCGACGTCGCCAGGGTGATCGATGCGCCCAGTTCCTCAATCGCTACCTCGAGCTCTTCGGGCGTGCGCGCCGCGGTCCCCTCCATCAACATGTCGGTGATCAGATTCGCCACGCCTAGCCGATTCGGGTCTTCCAGGAGGCGTCCGCCATGTAGTCGGATGCTGAATTGCACGAGCGGCAGCTCGTGGTGCTCGATCCCGTAGACCCGCATGCCGTTGGCGATCTCGTCCGACCAGACCTCGGGGAGCGGAAGCTGCGGGCTCGGGCCGAGTGGGGGTGGCGTCGCGCGGTCGATCCGTGACGGGGTCCGCTCGACCGGGGCGGTTGCTGCGCTGCCAGTCGTCGGCTCGGCGCCGTCTATGATCGCCTCCTCGACGACCGCGGCGGGGCCGGACCCCTCCAGCGCGGCGTCTGCGCCACCCCGTGGCACGAAGCTGGTGATGACGGAGGGCTGACCGGCGATGTAGTCCCGGTAGACCCGCAAGACATCGTCTGCGCTCACGGCGCGCAATCGTTGCAGGTCCTCGGTGACGAACCCGGGGTCGCCGGCCAGGACGTTGTAGTTGGCAAGCTGGAACGACTTGCCCAGCACGCTGGAAATGCCGTTGTAGAAGTCGGTTTCGAGACCGGCCGTGATGCGCTGGAGATCGGCCTGGTTCACCCCGTCGGTCTCGAACCGGTCGAAAGCACGGTCGAAACTGACGAGCAGGTTATCGAGATCGGTGGCGGGAAACGCCCGCGCCGACAGCTGGAACTGGCCGGCCAGCTCCCGTTGCGGATGTCCCGCGTTGACCGCTGGCGCCAGCGTGTCCTCCTCGACCACCACCTGGTAGAAGGGCGACGTCCGTCCCCGTGCGAGCAGCGCGCTCAGCGCGTCGAGGGCGTAGGAGTCGGGGTGGTAGGCTTCGACGGTCGGCCACGCCATGGTCAGCATCGGCATCTGCGCGAAGTTGTCCTCGTGCACTAGCCTGATGGTCTCGGAGACCACGCCGGGCGCCGGTCCGCGCGGTGTCACCTCAGGGCCGGCCGCAATCTCACCGAAGTAGGTCTCCACCAGCGTTCTCGCCGTCTCGGGTTCGAAGTCGCCGGCGATCACGAGCGTGGCGTTCTGCGGGCCGTAGTACCGCTCGTAGAAAGCGCGTACGTCCTCCAACGTTGCCGCCTGCAGATCGTCGAGCGAGCCGATCACCTGCCAACTGTAGGGATGACCCTCGGGGAAAAGGTTCGAGTCGACGACATACGACGTGTGCCCATACGGCCGGTTGTCCACGCCCTGGCGCTTCTCGTTCTTGACGATTTGCTTTTCGTTCTCGAGGCTCGGCTCGTTCACTGTCTTGATGAAGAAGCCGAGCCGGTCAGACTCCATCCAGAGCACCCGTTCGAGCGCGTCATTGGGTACCACCTCGAAGTAGATGGTCGTGTCGTTCGACGTGCCGCCGTTGAAGGTTCCGCCGAGCGCCGGGACGCCATTGACGAAGCCACCGGGTCCGACGTTCTCGGAGTTCTGGAATAGCAGGTGCTCGAACAGGTGGGCGAACCCCGTTCGGCCCGGTGTCTCCCGGCTCGAGCCGACGTGGTAGAGCATCGCCACCGCCACAATCGGATCCGAGTGGTCCTGGTGCAGCACGACCTCGAGGCCGTTGTCGAGCACGTACTTCTCGAACGGCAACCGGAGCACGGCGCCGTCATCGGCTTCTGGGGCCGCTGGGTCCGGCGGGACTGGTGCGCAGGCCGTGGCCAAGGTGAGGAGGAGCGTTCCGATGACGTGCCGAGCCAGCAGATGGGACATGGTGTCACTCCTACCTATGTCGCCCGCATGACGCTCAGCAGCTCTGGCATGGTCGGCCGCTTGCCGTGCATGAGCAACGCATAGCGAAGGATTTTAGCTGCCAGCCAGCCGGCGACGACGATCCCCAGCACCAGCAGGACGATCCCCAGCCACACCTCCCAGAGCGGCGGGGGCAGTACGTTGACGCGGGCAAGCATGACGAGCGGCGTGAACGGTGGCAGCAGGCTGAGAACCCGCGTGGCGACGGTGCTCGGGTTTGTGAGCACATAGAAAGTCGACAGGAAGGCCACGATCAGCGGGAGCATCGCCGCAAAGAGCGCCTGTCCCAGCTCTTCGGTGCTTGTGCAGGTTGCTGCGACGGTCGCGAAGAGCACCGAGTAGAGGAAGTAACCGAGCGTGAAGAAGATCGAAAAGTAGAAAATCAGCTCGATGCTCAATGCCGCACTCAGGTCGAAGCCAGCCAGCTCGGCACCGATCGACATGGTCGGCAGGACGTAGAGCAGTCCGATCAGCGTCACACCGACCCACACCGCGAGCTGGGTCAGCCCGGAGCCGAGCACGCCCAGAATCTTGCCGGCCATGAACTCGGTCGCCGTGACCGCGCCCAGGATGACCTCGATCAGGCGCGACGACTTCTCTTCGACAATCGCCATCGCCATCCCTTGTCCGGTGATGATTACCGCCATGTAGAGCAGCATCCCGAGCCCCAGGGTGCTCGCAAGCGCCGTCTCGAAACCGCCTGCCTCCTCCCCTTCGTCCGAGACCGTGACCGTGTCGAGGTCCGAGCGCTGCAGCGCCCGGATCTGGTCGACGTCGACATCTGTGTCGACGAGCAGTCGATCAAGGACGGTCGATTCGACCGCGAGCTCCAGCTCGCGCAGCAGCGCCGGGTTCCGGTCTCGCGTGCAAAGTAGCTGGCCCGCGCCACGATGTCCGGGTCCTCGAGCAGCAGGAGGTAGCCATCGATCGTCTCCTGGCGGACCGCCTCGCTGAATCGAGCTCTCGTGGCGTCCGAGTCGTCTGGCACCGCGACGCGCTCGGTCACCTCGATACTCGGCCGGTCGATTCCGGCGAGGCGGTCGGCCAGCGCGTCGGTCAGACCGGTGCCGGCGTCGAGCAGCGCGACCCGCAGAGTATCCGCTCCAGTCGAGGAGAACAGCGCCGGCAAGACGAACATGTAGGCCGCCAGGAAGGCTGGGATCATGACGGTCATGAAGATGAAGGCGCGGCTGCGTACGCGGGCGAGATACTCGCGCCGCGCGATCTTGAGTATCTGGGTGACATTCATTCGGTTTCCTCGTCCGCCGCGTGCGGTGCGACGGTCTGATCGCCGACTTTCTCCAGATAGATCTCTTCGATGTGTGGGTGTTCCAATCTGACCGCCTGTACCTCGACACGGTCGAGCAGCGTGCGAATGACCGCCTGCGCATCGGCGCCCGGTTCCAGTTCGAGTCGGGCCTCCTGACCGGTGTCTTCCACGCGACGCACACCCGGCACATCGGCAAGCGTTCCGTTGCCGGCCCTATATTCCAGGGCAATCGTGTTCCGGCCGTAGCCCGCCTTGATCTCTGCCAGCACGCCGCTCAGTACCGGCCGGCCGTGATGAATGAGACAGATCGATTCACACAGCGCTTCCACCTGCTCCATACGATGGGTCGACAGCACGACGGTCGCGCCCCGCTTGCGCTGCTCGAGAATCAGCTCCTTCAGCAGCCGGGTGTTGACCGGGTCGAGCCCGGTGAACGGCTCATCGAGCACGACCAGGTCTGGGTCGCGAATGACCGCCGAGGCGAACTGGACCTTCTGCTGCATCCCTTTTGACAGCTCGCTGGTCAGCGACTGGGCGTTATCGGAGAGGCCGACGCGATCGAGCCAGGCGCCGGCGCGACGAGTCGACTCTTTCTGGTCGAGTCCGCGAATAGACGCCAGAAACGCCAGCTGTTCGACCACCTTCATCTTGGCGTAGAGTCCACGCTCTTCCGGCAGGTAGCCGACCCGATGACGCACGCTGAGCGGATCACGCGAGCCGAGCACATCAACCGAGCCGCCATCCGGCACGTAGATGCCGAGCGTCGTACGAATGGTGGAGGTCTTGCCGGAGCCGTTGGGACCGAGCAAGCCAAGAATACTGCCGGTGGGCACCGTCAGGTCGAGACGATCCACTGCGGTCGTCTCGGCAAACCGTTTGATCAGCCCCTGGCATCGAAGGGCGGCCGCGGTGGTGATCATGTGTGTAGCAGAGTAAAAGGGAACAGTATCAGCCAGACGCTGCACATTTGGTTATACGCTATCTGCATGAGGGTATTCGATTCGACATGGCGGGCGCGGGCTTGGTCCCGGGCGACGCTGGTCGTGCTGGTGTCGGTCTCGGTCGGGTTCCTGTCGAGCGGGTGCTACTGGTCCCGCTCGTCCACCCAATCGGTGCCGCGGCTCGCGCATCCGCCGTTCGACACGGCGACCGCTGAGATCGCAGCGCCGTTTCGCTTTGCCGTCTTCGGCGACCAGAAGAGCCTGGCCAAGAACGGTGAGTGGGATGCCCTGTTGCGCGAGGTCCAGGCACTCGAGCCATCGCCTGCGTTCCTGCTCGATACCGGCGACATCGTCGAGAACGGAGCCCACCGCGACCAGTTCGTGCAGCTCGAGGAGATTCTGTCCGTGGTCAGCGATCTGCCGTATCTGCTGGCGGTCGGCAACCACGAGATCGACCACGACGACGAGACGGCGAAGGGGCATGTCGTCGAGTTCCTCGGTGATGTCATCGGACGCGACGCTTTCAGTGTCGACACGCTGTACTACGCCAAGACCCTCGGGTCGTTACGGCTGCTTACGCTCGACAGCAACGACCTCGTGTATCCGGAGCTGGGGGCGTGCCGAGGGCGATATCCGGTCGCCAGTCGTGGTGCCCGACAGATGCGCTGGCTGGCCGACCAGTTGGCGGAGCCCTGGGTCGGGCCCACCGTTGTGGCGCTGCATCATACGCTCATCCTCTCGGCCACCAAGCACGAGGACCATGCGCGCTGTCTCTGGAATGGCGCCTACACCGCCCACGGCGACCGCACACTGCCCGAAATCCTGATCGATGGCGGCGTCGACCTCGTGCTGACCGGACATACCCACACCTACGAGGTGCTCCGGGTCTCGCGCGGCGGCCGGTCCATGCTCAGTGTCAACGTGTCCGGCAAGGCCGGTGGCAGCCGGCGGGCTCGGTCGGTCCAAGACCCGATGACCGCGTTCGGCCGGCGTGGGTGGGACATGCGGGGGTGGGACGCGGTGTCGCAAGGTGCCGTGATGCCGTCGGGACCGATGGTAAACCAGTTTGGTCTCGTGACCTTGACCGCTACCGGCGATCTGGAGTGTGTGATTCACCACGTCGGCGATCCCACGCCCCATCCGTGTCATCCGTGAAGCTCTTCGCGCTGGGTGACCTGCATCTCGGTTTTCGCGCCAATCGCGAGGCGCTTCCGGCGTGGCGGGCTCGTCCCGACGACTGGCTCATTCTGGCCGGTGACGTCGGCGAGACGTTCGCCCACGTCGAACTGGGGCTGCGTGCGGCTACCGAACGGTTCGCACGCGTCTTCTGGGTGCCTGGCAACCACGAGCTGTGGAGCCACCGGGCCGATGGACCGCGCGGCGTGGCGAAGTACGAGGCGATCATCGCTCTCTGCCGCCGGATTGGTGTCGTCACGCCGGAAGATCCATATGTCATATGGCCGGGGGAATCGCCGTGTGTGATTGCGCCCGTGTTCGTGCTCTACGACTACTCTTTCCGGCCTGCCCCGGTCGCGGCCGGCGACGCCGTGGCGTGGGCCGAGGCGGATGGGATCCTCAGTGCCGACGAGCGTTTTCTGGCGCCAGATCCCTACCCGACCCGCGAAGCGTGGTGCCAGGCGCGGGTCGAGGAGACCGAGCCGCGGTTGGCCGAGGCGGCGGCGCAGTACCCGCTCGTGCTGGTGAACCACTTCCCGCTCCGGCAGGACCTGGTGCGGATCCCCAGAATTCCACGCTTTTCACTGTGGTGTGGGACGCGTCGCACCGAGACCTGGCACACCCGGTTTCGGGCGGTGGTGGTCGTGGCCGGGCATCTGCACGTCCGCACGACCGACTGGATCGACGGGGTCCGGTTCGAGGAAGTGTCGCTGGGCTATCCGCGGCACTGGCGGCGCGAACGGGGCATCGACGGCTATCTGCGCGAGATTCTGCCGGGACCGGCCGCAGGCACGCAGACCGGCGGCCCTGTGTTTCACCGGTAGCTACACGAGGGGGCCGACCGCTTCGTGCAGGGTCACGCAGACGGAACCGCTTGCGTTTCGCTCGACCGCGGTCGCAATGAGGTGTCCTGCGCCAAACCGTTCCAGGCTGAACTGCCACCGTGACGAGGCATCGTCGATGGCCCGCGTGAAGCGGATGGCGATGTCGTCCGGGGACCCGGCCGGCAGATCAAAAGAGAAGTCGGCCAGCGGAATGGCCAGACCCAGCCCACGGGCCTTGATGTAGGACTCCTTCAGGGTCCAGTACTCGAGGAACCGGGCCGGCTGTTGCTCGGCGGCCAGGCGTCTGAGCGCAGCCGCCTCGCGCGGTGCGAAATACCGCTCCGCCAGGTCTAGCCAGTGGCCCATACGTTCGAGGCTCTCGACATCGACTCCCACCTCGCGGTCGTGGCTCACCACGCACACGACGAGCCCGTTCGTATGCGACAGGTTGAAGCGGAGCGGCGACGCCGGCTCGAGAATCTCTGGTCGTCCGTGGTCGTTGGCACGGAACCGCCATTGCTCCGGTAACACGTCACAGTATCGGGAGAGGGTGGTGCGTACCAGAACGCGGGTAATGAGACAGGTGTGTCGGTCTCGCTCGAAGCGGAACCGGTCGGTCTTCATGCGCTCGTCATCGGTCAACATCCCGCGGTACCGCGCCAACTCGGCCGGATCGGTGAACCGTTCCGGCCGCGCCCACCAGAGATGCGCATGGGACTCGGGCAGCGTCATGGACGGGGAGGTGCAACGAGGCGTCATCGTAGTGCATTCATCGTAGTGCGATTAGGTGGCGTCGCGTCAGTCCGCGGACCCAACCGTCACTATGATAGGGTGCCGGCCGGCCCAACTCCGACGGGGCTGGGTCCCGACCGAACAACCATCGCGAGGAGTGCCCATGACCACCACCGGCTTCGACTTGCTCCGCAATCCGTCACACAACAAGGGGACGGCCTTCACCGAGGGCGAGCGTCACGCTCTCGGTCTTCGGGGACTTCTCCCCGATCGGGTCAACAGCCAGTCAGATCAGGTACATCGTGTCCTCGAGAATCTTCACCGCAAAGAGTCCGACCTCGAGCGCTACATCTTTCTGATCGGGCTGCAGGACCGGAATGAGCGGCTGTTCTACCGCCTGGTGTGCGATTACATCGACGACGTGATGCCGCTGGTTTACACCCCGACGGTTGGACAGGCGTGCAGGGAGTTCGGGCATATCTTTCGTCGTCCGCGCGGCTTCTATGTCTCCCCGGAAGACCGTGGGCACGTGCGCGCGATGCTGGACAACTGGCCCGAGCGCGACGTCCGGGTCATCGTCGTGACCGATGGCGAGCGCATTCTTGGGCTCGGCGATCTGGGTGCTAACGGCATGGGGATCCCGATCGGCAAGCTGTCGCTCTATACCGCCTGCGCTGGAATCGACCCAGAGCGCTGTCTGCCCGTGCAGATCGACGTCGGCACGGAGAACGAGGCGCTACTAGACGACCCGCTGTATCTGGGACGTAGCCATCCGCGTCTGCGTGGCGCTGCTTACTACGCGCTGGTGGAGGAGTTCGTCGATGCGGTGCAGGACGCCTTCCCGCGGGCGCTGATCCAGTTCGAGGATTTCCAGACGCCGAACGCTTTTGCGTTGCTCGAGCGGTTCAGGCCCCGGGTGCTCTGCTTCAATGATGACATCCAGGGTACCGGCGCCGTTGCGCTGGCCGGTCTGTATGCGGCAACTCGGATCAGCGGCGCCGCGATGTCGGACCTCCGGATTCTGTTCCTGGGCGCCGGCTCGGCTGCCACCGGCATTGCCGATCTCGTGGTCGCGGCGCTGCGAGAGGAAGGACTCGACGAAGCGGAGGCCCGCAGCCGGTTCTGGTTCGTCGACAGCAGCGGGCTCGTCGTGCGCTCGCGGGCGCAGGTGGCCGCGCACAAGCGACGCTACGCCGTCGACCAGGCCCCGATGGGGCTCCTCGAGGCGATCGAGACGCATCGGCCGCAGGCGCTCATCGGGGCGACGGGCCACAGCGGCACGTTCACCGAAGAGGTGGTCGGGAAGATGGTCGGGCTGCACGAGCGGCCCATTCTCTTCGCGCTCTCGAATCCGACCTCGCGCGCCGAGTGCACCGCCGAGCAGGCATATCGGTGGACCGACGGGCGGGTCATCTTTGCGAGTGGCAGTCCCTTTTCGCCGCTTGAGCTCCCAGGTGGAAGCCGTTGGCGCCCGGGGCAGGGGAACAACGCGTATGTCTTTCCTGGTGTCGGGCTCGGCGTGGTCGGCGCGGAGGTAACCGAGGTGACCGATGCGATGTTCCTGGCCGCCGCCCATGCTCTGGCCAACCTGGTTCGGCCTGAGGATCTCGCCAACGGTGCGGTCTATCCGCCGCTGTCTTCTATTCGGGAGGTGTCGCTTGCCATCGGCACGGCGGTCGCCGAGGTCGCTTACGAGGCCGGCCTGGCGCGTGCGCCTCGCCCTGCGTCGATCCGCGATCATCTCGCCGGGCTGATGTACGACCCTCGGTACTAGCGGGAGGCAGGAGGGAGCCGGACGGCGACGCCAGCCTCTTCAATCCCTGTCGGGCCCCGGCCAGTCCGCTACCGCCGCCAACACACGGTCCACCGCTCGGTCGTCGAGCCCTGGATAGAGCGGCAGCGACACCAGCTCGCCGCACACCGCGTCGGCGAGGGGGCAGGGTTGCGGTGACACGCTGGCGAACGCTGGCTGTGCCGGCATCGGCACCGGAAAGTGGACGAGCGTGTCGATGTCCTGCGCGCGCAGGTGCGCACGCAGTGCATCTCTTGCCGCGGTTCTGATCGGGAACAGGTGATACACGTGACCGGCATCCAACTCGGGAGGTACGCTCACCACCGACCCGACGAGCCCCGCCCGATAGCGACCGGCCAACGCGCGTCGACGTGTCGTCCAGTCCCGCAGATGTGGCAACCGCGCGCGAAGCACCGCGGCCTGGAGCTCGTCGAGCCTGGAGTGGCTCGCCGGTTCCGTGTGGTGGTTCCGCTCGGTTTGTCCGCCGTTGCGTAGCCGCCGAATCCACGCTGCTAACTCGGCATTCCCGGTACACACAGCGCCGCCGTCACCCAAGGCCCCCAGGTTCTTAGTCGGATAGAAGCTGTAGGCGGCGGCCTCACCCGTCATGCCGATCGGCACCCCGTCGCACGTCGCCAGGTGCGCCTGGCAGCAGTCCTCGATCAGGGCCAGTCCGTGGAGCTGGGTCAGCGTCCTGAGCGCCGTCACGTCTGCCGGCTGTCCATACAGATGCACCGGCATCACGGCGGCGGTCCGCGGCCCCACCAGCGTGGCCACGGCCGTCGGGTCAAGGGTTAGCCGCTCGGGGTCGATGTCGGCGAACACCGGCCGTGCCCCCGCCATCATGACCGCCTGCGCCGTGTACACCGCCGACAGCGCCGTCGTGATGACTTCATCACCCGGGCCGATTCCCAAGGCGCGGAGGATCAACGTCAGCGCGTCGGTGCTCGAGGCCACGGCAATCGTCTGCCCGCTCGACGTGGCCTGCGCGAACTCCGTCTCGAAGGCGTCTACCTCTGGCCCGAGCACATACCAACCGCGGTCGAGAACCCGACGAATCGCCGCGTCGACCGCCGCTCGGTCCTCACCGGGGCGCAAGTCGACCCACGGTATCGGCGACGAAGTCATGAGGCGCCCGGTGCGGTGTCGAGCGGGGTGTCTACATAGCGATCCAGATGCTGCCGATAGAAAGCGACCGTGCGAGTCAGACCGTCTCGCAGGTCGACTCGGCCGGTCCAGCCGACCGCGCGCATGAACTTCGTCGAGTCGGCGTAGAACCCGCCGAGATCGATCGACTTGCGGTCGACGGGCCACTCGACATGCCGGACCCGGCCGGTGCCCGCCACCTCGACCAGCAGCTCCACCAGATCGCTGAGTGAAATGGGGCCGTTGCCGCCGACGTTGAAAACCTCGCCGTTACAGGCGTCCGAGGCGCCGGCGCACAGGAACGCTTCGACGACGTCGTCGACAAAGACGAGGTCGCGCAATTGCGAGCCATCGCCGTAGATCTGAATCTCCTGGTCCTCGACCGCCAGCCGGATGAACCAGCCGATGAAACCCTGCCAGCTGTGCTTGATGAGCCGCCGCGGTCCGTAGACATTGGTCAGGCGCAACGAACAGGAGCGGATGCCGAACACGTTGTTGTAGACGAGGTGGTAGTACTCGCCGGCCGCCTTGTTGATGCCGTTGACGTCGACCGGCCGGACCAGATGTTCTTCAGTCACCGGGAGGTAGTCTGGTTTGCCGTAGATCTGACGCGTGCCGGCAAAGACGACTTTGACGGCCGGGTTGTGTTGGCGGCACGCCTCGAGAATCGACAGCTGGCTCCGACAGTTGATCTCGAGATCGGTGTACGGGTCGCGCATGCTGTCAATATGGCTGACCTGACCGGCGAGATTGAAGATGACCTCGCGGTCTTTGACCAGATACTGCATGGAGCTGGCGTCACGCACGTCCGAGATGTTCACCCGGACGTCGGTCTGGACCGCGTCGATATTGAAGAGGTTGCCGCCGTAGTCCGGCGCGAGCGAGTCGACGAGCAGGACATCGGCACCCAGCGCGACCAGCCGTACGGCCAGGTTGCTGCCGATGAAACCCAGGCCGCCCGTGATCAGAACACGCCGGTCCTTGTAAAATGACAGGTTGTCGCTATCCATGATGATCGTGTCAGTCTGCCATATGCGTCCGCTGCGAGGTGGCCGCGGTGTCCCCTCGTCCGAGGCGGTGGTGAGCTAACCGGTGAAACGTCTGCTCGATGCCACCGCGCGGGCCGAACACCGTCATTTCTGGTTTCGTGGTCTACGCCGCTTCGTGCGCCCGCTCTTGGCGCGCGCCGTGGCCGGGTGCGGCCAACCAGAGATTCTCGACTGCGGTTGCGGCACCGGCGCCAACCTGGCGGTCCTGGCAGAGCTCGGGGCGGCTCGCGGTGTCGAACGCGAATGGGCCGGCCTGCAGCGCGCCCGCGCCGCGGGCCGCCTTGTGGGCCAGGCCACGGTGACGCATCTGCCGTTTGGAGACGCCCAGTTCGACCTGGTGACCTCGTTCGATGTCCTCTACTGTCTGGAGACGCCCGACGAGCGGGCGGCCGTCTCCGAGATGTTTCGCGTGCTGCGGCCAGGTGAGCGCGTCGTCGTCAACGTGGCCGCGATGCCGGTGCTTACCGGAAACCACTCGGTGCTGTCGCATGAGCTTCGTCGTTATACCGCACGTGGGCTGCGGGCCCTGCTCGAACACCCCGGCTTTGCCGTCGAGCGTCTGACCTACACCAATGCGACGATGCTGCCGATTCTGCTCCCGTTGCGGCTGGCTCACAAGGCGCTCGGGTTGGCGCCGGAAGAGGACGCCGAACAGGAGATCCGGGTGCCTGCGCCTCCGGTCAATGCGCTGCTCGATCGCATGCTGGCGCTCGAGGCCGCGATCGTCCGGCACATCGACCTGCCGTGCGGCAGCTCGTTGCTCGCCATGGCGCGGAAGCCGACCACCCGCTAGGTGTCTCCCGTTTCCTGTCTCCTGTCTGCTGTCTCCTGTGAGACCGCCGCTCCCTCCGCGGTGCCCTCCGTGCGCGGCAGCGGCTTCTTTGTCGCCGTATGCGTCTTGCGCCAGACCAGCTCTACCCAGAGCTTCAGGATATCGAACAGGGTGCGCACGATGCGGCGCACGTTGAAGAACTGCGACGTCCCGTAGGCGCGGTGAAAATGATGCACCGGGGCTTCGACGATCCGGCAGCGGGCGTCCTGGACCTTCTTCATCAGCTCCAGGCAGATCACGCCGCTGCTTTTCTCGAGATGGACCCGCTCGAAGATCGATCGACGCATCAACCGGAAGTCGCAGTCGACATCCCGAACCCTCAGGCCAAAGAGCAGCTTGACCGTGTGGTGATAGAGCCGCCCGATGACGATCCGATGGAGCGGGTCCGAGCGGTTGATCTTGTAGCCATTGACGAGATCGACCTCCGGCGTCATGTGCGACCAGAGATCGACCAGCTCCCGCGGGTCGTACTGGGCGTCGCCATCGGTATAGAACACGAACTCCTTCGTGGCTGATGCGAACCCGGTTCGCAGCGCGGCGCCGTAGCCCCGGTTTGCGGCATGTTCGACCACCCGGAGCGCCGGGCACATCTGCGACAGCTCCTCGAGCACCTCAGCAGTCGCGTCCCGGCTGCCGTCGTTGACCACCACCACCTCGAAATCGTCGGTCACCTGGCGCGCCGCGAGCACCGCGCCGATCACCATGCTCGGAATCGTGCCGGCGTCGTTGTAGGCGGGGAAGAAGACCGTCAGACCGCCAGCCGCGGTCGGGGGGACGCGTTCGCCACTAGAGACGCAAACCTACCACTGCCGCCTGGACTGTCGCAAGCAGGCTAGCAGTCCATGGCAAAACCCTGCATCGCACCGAGAACCTGGCGTGACACTGCTGCGTTCGGCCAGTTCAAGGTGCGACAACGGAGAATACCGGCCTGTATTCGACCCCTGTAGAGAATGGCCCAGCGCCGTTCGAATGCAGCGGGGCTTTTGCCATGGGCTGCTAACCGACGACCTCGAAGAGCAAGGCGTCCGTGTCCAAGAAGATCGGTCTCAGGCGTCCGGCGAACGCGTCGAGCCGGTCCAGGATGGCGGCGCATCCCCTTCACCATCGCGTTAACGGTGGAGCACCACGTAGCGTGTCTGGTGCCGGTCGAGCAGCTCGAACCCTCGACCTCTCGGGAACCGGGTCGGTTCGATCACCTCCGCGCGGACGTCTTGTGGTAGCACGCAGCTATAATATCGGCTGGTTCTTGTCTGTTGGCACGCGCGGCGGGCCGTCCGCCGCCAAACGGAGGAGTCGATGCTCCGTGCCGTGAGTGCGGTGGCGCCGGGGGTCGCGGCGGTCATGGTGGTGGTGTTGCTCGTCGAGCCGCCGGCCCATCATCCCGCGCAGCGGATACCTACATTGCGCGTCTTCACGGATGGTCTGGGTCGCCCACCGGCGCAAGTGGGCGCGCGGACCAAATCATGGGGCCTTCCTGGCGACCCGCTCCTCGGCTTCATCGAGATTCCCGCCGGGCTGTTCACGATGGGCAGCGACAGGCAGGACGCGCAGGCCGACGAGGACGAGCGGCCGCAGCACACGGTGACCCTGCCAGCTTACTACATTGGCAGGTACGAGGTGACCGTGGCGCAGTTCGCCGCGTTTGTGGCCGATACCGGCTATGCGCCAGATGACCTCGGTAGCCTCGATGGGCCCGAGGACCATCCGGTTCGGAACGTGACCTGGAACGACGCGACGGCCTACTGCACCTGGCTGACCGAGACGTTGCGCGACTGGACTGGGACGCCATCAGTTCTGGCACGTCAGCTGCGCGGGAGCGATGGGGGGCGTCGTTGGAGCGTGAACCTGCCGACCGAGGCGGAGTGGGAGAAGGCGGCGCGGGGGACCGATGGGCGGCTTTACCCGTGGGGAGACCGCCTGGATGAGACGCGAGCAAACTATGGTGGCACGGAAGGGCCCAGGCCGGTGGGGAGCTATCCAGCCTGGGCGAGCCCGTACGGGCTACTGGACGTGGCGGGGAACGTCTGGGAATGGACCCGCAGCGTGCCCCTCGACTATCCCTATCGTGCCGACGACGGGCGCGAAGACACCAGCGCTTCGCAAGAACGAGCGTTGCGGAGCGGGTCGTTCGACATGAACGGCGGCTTCGTGCGTCCCGCCCGTCGCGGCAGAACCACTGTCGACTACAGCGCCGGCATCATCGGATTCCGGGTGGTCGTGTCGGCGTCTTCGTCATGATTGGCGGCCGGCGGGTCATCCTGACCCGATTGCACGGCCTCGATCCAGGTTCGTGCCGCGACACGGATCTGTTCGAATAGGGCTTCCACCCTGGGCAGGCGATCCGCGCTCGCGTGCCAGTGGGACAGATAGCTGACAGCATCAGGGACGCCTCTGCGCGCGAACACGACCGTGCCAAGGTTCGATTCGAGCCTGCTCGTGAAGAAGAACATCAGGGCTAGGGTTGCAGCAAGAACGGCTATCGCAGTCAGGAAACGGTGCATGGGGAGCCTCCATCTGTCTCCAAGCGTAGAGTGCCTCCCTGCGTCTGAGCGTTGACCTTCGTCACGCTGCTGTCGTGATGTTGATCACGGTCCCCGCCGCACAGCAGTTCTTCTTCTCACCGCCATCCCTGTATACTTGGCCGGCTTCCCGCTCACCATGTCTCTGAATCTCGGCACCCGGTTGGGTGCATACGAGGTCGCCGCCAAGATCGGCCAAGGTGGGATGGGGGAGGTCTACAAGGCCACCGATACCCGCCTGCACCGCACAGACTGGTGCCTGAACGAGCGCGCGCGCGTGTTCCTCAACGTCGAGAATCTCAGCGACATCCGCCAGACCAGGTATGAGCCGCTCACCAGGCCGAGTCGCAACAGCGATGGCCGCTGGGCGGTGGACGCCTGGGCGCCGATCGAGGGGCGCACGCTCAACGCCGGCATTCGCTGGTCGCTCTGAGGCTGCCGCCTGGTCCGCGAAGGCTGAAGCCAGATCAGCTGGGTTGATGCTGTGGCGCAGGCCTTCAGGCCTGCGAGGCGAGGCTGAAGCCTTGCCTCACAAATGTCGACACAATCCAGATGCGGTCTAGCGGTCGATCGCCAGGAATTTCTGGATGCGACGGCCTTCCTGCTCGGCCACGTAGACGTTGCCAGCCGAGTCGACTCCGATGCCGTGCGGCAGGGTGAACTGTGTGGGGTAGCGACCCGGGCCTCCCCCGAAGCTCGACAGCACCTGACCGGTGTGGCGGTCCAGGACATCGACCATCACGCTATTCTGGTTCACCACGAACAGGAAGCGCTGCTCCGCATCGGAGGAAAACGCCAGCACGGTCGCTGCCCCCCGCGTGCCAGTGCGCTCACGGTCGCGCGGAGTCAGCGGCTGCCAGGGCACGACGATGTTGCGCACGAAGGTGCCCATCCGGTCGAACACCTGTATGCGGTCCGCCTGCCGGTCGCACACATACACCAGACCATCGTTGGACACCCGGAGGCAGTGGGGGAGCGGGGTGATGTCTTGTTCCGTCGGCGTGCGTGCGAGAGCCCACTGACGGAGAAACCGTCCGGTGCGGTCCAGCACCGCGATCCGCTGGTTGCCGCCCGGCAGCTCCCCATCGGCCACGTAGATGTCGCCGGTGGCGGCATCGATGTCGATGGCGGCGGGCAGGAAGAAGGTGGCGCGGTCCGAGTTGAGAGGGCGGCCCCGGCGCGTGCCGTCCGACGAGTCGTACCGGCCGGTCTCCCCGATCTGCAGGAGCAACTCGCTGCCGTCATTCGAGTACTTCTGCACGTAGCCGGTGCCGGCGGCGACGATCCAGATGTTGCCCTCGGCGTCGACGTGGCAATCGTGGAGCCGCGTGCCCAGCCGCTCCGGGTCGCCCCAGCCACGGACGACGTTGCCCTCTGGGTCGAGCTCGATCACCGGCGGGGCCAACCTCGACCCATCGAGGTCGGCGGCGACCACGTTCTGCCGGTTGAGCAGAAACACGTGATCCCGGCCGTCGACGCACATTCCGCCCAGTCCGCCCGTCAGCCAGCGCTCACCCAGCGGCAGGCTGGGCCAGGACGGGTCGACCTCGAAGAGGGGCGCTTGTTGCGCTTGGGCTGAGACCGGATGGAAGAGGCCGACTCCCACCACCAGCAAGAAGCAGGACCCGATGACCATCTGAAGAATCGATCTGATCTCTCGCATGTTCATCCGTACCTTTACATCTGGCGCCGAAGTTCCCGGCATCTTCGACGATCCAGCGAATCGTCGCACACTACGCGTCGTGGGTGGGAGATGGGTGCGGAGAACGCGCGGTGTCAAAGGTCTAGGAATTCTCGTAGCGCCGCCTGCACCTCGTCCCGCAGTGCCTCCGGCAAGACGCCCAGGTCACGGCGGAACAGGGTGTTGTCCCACGCCAGCATCTGATCCACAAGGATTTCGCTCTCCTTATGTGCGCTTCAATCGGGAGTGTGACCGGAACTCGGCGTTGACCCGGCGACTTTCAGCCGCGACCAGATGCACCGCCCGGTGCGAACGTTTGATGCGGGCCGCCCTCAGCGCCTCATGCTCGAGCAGATCGAGGCCTGCTCGCACCACCGCGATCTTGGTCGGCGCACCGAGCTTTGCCTTCAGCGCTTCGATCCGCTTGTCGTCCTCGTCGCGCAACATGAGCGGTTTACCCATCGGGTATTTCGTATATTTCTATATATATTGCGAAGTATATCTCGTGCCGGCTGAGGCGTGTCTGAGGACCGTCGGTGCCGTGTGGGTGACACAATGGGCTGTCCTCGGTGCAGCGGTCCCTGCAGAAGTTGGAGTATCCGGAAAGAAGTTGCCATGCCACGACGAATCACTGGACCCACATCCGTGCGGTGGATCGGCGCGGTCGTTATTCTGGCCGGGCTGCTGGCGTCGGGTGTCGCGCCCAACTCGCGGGCGATAGGCCAGACCCAGCCGAACCAGGCCGACGCACTGCCGCCGGTGCCGGCACGCAACGACGTGGCGCGCTCCCTGGGACCCGCCGACGAGGTGCTGATGCTGCGGCACCAGTTCCTGCAGAAGGGGGCGCACGAGGTTTACTACCGGGCGAGCCTGTTCGGGGTCTGGCCCTGGTACGAGCGGCTGGGCGCGCGCATGACCGGCCAGTGGCAGGTGGTCTACCCGGAAGGCGGCGAAAGTCCCGACCTCGACGAAGGATATCGGTTGGCGCGCTATGCCAGCTTCGAGCACTGGCGGTATACGCGCGGGCGACTCTCGAGCACTCTGGCCGGTAACGGACCAAATCGCGACCGGAGCAACCAGGCGGGATTGTTGCGGCGTCAGGTCAGCGAGGGCTCAAAGGGCGGCTACTTCCTGCAAGGCCTGACCGCAACGACCAGACCTCAGTTCTTGCCCGGGTCCGGTGAAGAGTACGAGCTGGTGGACGGGACCCGGCCGGCGCCGGACGACGATGTCATCGCGGTGCGGAACGATATCGCGCAATCGGGCACCGAGACAATCGTGTTGCGCTACGCGCGGATCCGCAAAGGGACGTTCGACGAGCTTCTCGCAGCCACGGTCGACCAGGTCTGGCCGTTCGAGGAAAAGCTCGGAGCCCGCCCGATCGGGCAGTGGAAGGTGATCTATCCCGACGCGCCGAGCCGCACCGAGGAGAGCCCAGACTACGACGAGATGGTGACCATGCTCCGCTATGCGAGCTACGACCACTACCTCGCCACGCGTCCCGGGCAGGCCGTCCTGGTCGGCGGTAACGGGCCCGATTGGCAGGTCTGGCGGGACGCGCTCGCGGCACGGGACAGGCTCACCACCCAGACCGCCGTCGAGTTCCTGCAGGGCTTCGACCACACGAGTCCGCCGATGTATCAGCCGGCGCTCCCTGAAACCTACCGGGTGAAGTAGACACAGGAGTCCGACCGCTGTGCCTGGCCTGGCGGGGCTGCATCTGTAGAAGATTTGGCACACTGCCAGCCGGGGCTCCCTTGGCGCCACATCGGCTCCCCCGGTGTCTAACAGGTGAGGGCGCAGTATGGCTTGTCCGGTCTTGCGAACCACGGTGAATGGAGGTCGTGGTTAATGGATGAGACTTTCGTTGCGGTGACCATTGTGGGGGGCTCTTGTTTGTCGTGGCTGGGGCCGCCTGCTTCATCGGCTTCGCGCTGCTGAGACCTGGCAGGAAGTCAGCGCTGTTCGGGGCGAATCTCGCCGAGGCCCTGCGCAGTGGTCCGGCGTTGGTCGCGCGATTGGTCCGACCCGCGCAGGCTGTCGGTCGCAAACGACATCGCCCCCGTCCGAATCCGGCTACGCGCTGATGTCAGCGCCGGGCGCACTCGGTCGCTGACCGGTCAGCCGTCACACCTGCGGCACGAGCTGCGGCAGCACGTAGGCAAAGATCATCGTGACGACCCCCATGAAGAGGGCCAGGATGATGCTGTGCTTGAGTGTGATCCGGAAGAGGCGCCCCTCCTCGGACGACGCCATGCCGGTGGCCGCGACGGCGACGGCAATGCTTTGCAGCGAGATCATCTTGCCCATCACCCCGGTGGCGGCGTTCGTCGAGGCTGTCAGGATCGGGTTCAACCCGAGCGCGTTGGCGGTAACCACCTGAAGTGTGCCGAACAGCGCATTTGAGGACGTGTCGCTGCCGGTCAAAAAGACACCGGTCCAGCCGAGCATCGCGCTGAAGAAGGGGAAGAGCGTGCCGGTGGCGGCGAAGGCCAGACCCAACGTCGAGGTCATGCCGGCGTAGTTCATCAGGAAGGCCAGCGCCAGGACCGACGCAATCGTCAGCAACGGCATCGACAGCTGCTTGAAGACCGACCCGACGATGCCGAAGAACTTGCCAGGCGAGAGACCCAGCAGCAGCGACGCGGCGAACGCCGAGAGAAAACAGGAGGTGCCGGCCGCCGACAGCCACTGGAAGTTGTAGAGCGCCGCGTAGGGCGACGGCTCGGGCGTCAGCGGTGGCACGCGGGTGATCAGGTCGTGGAGCAGCGGCACCGGGATCGAGACGCTGACCGCGTTCAACGCACCTTGAATCGGCGGGAAGCGCCACGCCAGAACGAAGATGACCAGCAGGATGTAAGGGCTCCAGGCGGAGACGAGCTCTCCGGTGGTGTGTGTGTGGCGCTCCGTGGTGGCTGCGACGTCACCCTCGAGCCGGAAGACCTGCTTCGGCTGCCACACCTTCATCACCAGCACCATCGCCACCAGCGCGGCGATCGACGACAGGATGACGGCTACTTCCGGGCCGATGGTGTTCGAGGTGACCAACAGCACGCCGGCGAAGGTCACCGAGCAGGCCGCGATTGGCGGCAGCACTTCGAGCGCCCGCTTGAAACCCGACATGATGACGACCATGTAGGCCGGGATGATGATGGCGATCAGGGCGCACAGGCGTCCGGTCATGGAGCTCAGCGCGTCCATCGGCAGCTCGGTAATGCCCGCTAGCGTGACGACCGGAATGCCGAGCGAACCGAAGGCGACGGGAGCGGTGTTGGCGACGAGGCAGATGAACGCCGCGTAGAATGGCGAGAACCCGAGGCCGGTCAACATCGCGGCGGCCACGGCGACCGGCGTGCCGAACCCGGCCGCGCCCTCGATGAACGCTCCGAACGCAAAGCCGATCAGCACAGCTTGCAACCGACGGTCGTCACTGAGCGCGCCGATCGAGTCCTTGATGACCTCGAACTTGCCAGTGTCGAGCGTCACGCGATAGAGGATGAGCGACGCGATGACGATCCAGCCAATCGGGAACAGGCCGAATGCGGCGCCGTAGACCATCGACGCGCCGGCCTGTGGGGCGGGCATGCCATAGATGCCCAGCGCCAGGACAAGCGCCACGCCCAGTGCGCTGAGGCCCGCTATCCAACTGGGCTTGCGTCGAACGCCCAGCATGTAGAACAGGATGACCAGCGGCACTGCCGCCACCAGTGTGGAGTAGCCGAGGTTGCCCGCGACGGGTACGTAATCTTGTTCCCACATGGTCGAAGTGCTCCCCAGGTAGCACGCACAGGCGATTCGAATGGCGTAAACCGCAAGACTGTAGCACGGCTGGGCCGCCTCGGCGTGCAGATGTCGTCGCCAGGGATGCCGGGAGTGACGGTTGTCTAGCTGGTCGGGATTCCCAGGGCCACCATCAGCGTATCGTCGAGTGCCCTGAGCTCTTCAGCATCGAGGCGGCTCGTGCCGGCGCGGTAGGTCATGCCGGGATAGCCCGCACCACGCGTGGGTTGCTTCTGTGGCGCAGGCCTTCAGGCCTGCGAAGCAAGGCGACAGCCTTGCTCCTGGATGTCGAGACGACCGGATAAGGGGCGACCGGAGCCCGTGGCAGTAGTAGCCTGCCACGGGCTGTTCATCTGGACTACTTTACGCCAGCGGCGTCCTGTTGAGGCGCTGCCTTCAGCATTTCCGCTTTCGTGCGCAACTGGTTGTCCACCTTGATGACCCCGAAGGTGCGACGGGCGATGGCGTCGGCCTGGATCCGGTCGGCCTGGGTGAGCACCGCACCCTTCAGCGTGACATAGCCGTTCCGCACGATCAGGTGGATGCCTGGGTCGAGACCAACGTACCGGTGGAACGCCGGATGGCCATAGACCCCTCGGGCCAGGGATGCGCGAATCCGCTCGTCGCCGATCCCCGGCGACAGCACGTCGAGATCGGTGACGATCCCCTTCACGCCAGGCACACGCGACACACGTTCGTAGAGGTCGCCCGGCTTGTCGGGGCGCGCGGTGACCACGCCGTGCAGGGTGACGATCGAGTCTTCGATGGAGCCGCTGACATAGTCGAAGACGGTGTAGTACGGGTAGCGCCGAATCGCCTCGGCCACCCCGCGGGCCAGCGCGTGCGGGCCGTCGGCGTCCCTGATGGTCAGGTAGCTCACCACGCTGACCACGCCCTCGGTGTCGCTGGCCCGCTCGATGGCCCATTCCTTGTGCCACAGCGACGGGACTTCGCCCGTCAGCGTCACTTCGTTGCCGCGCACGGCGGTCTCGACACTGAATCCGACCACTTCTTCCTTCGACAGCCGTCGCTCGACCTTTCGCTGCAGGTCGTCGTCCGCGCTTGCGGCCATTGCGGGGGCAGCGGTGAACGTCACCAGGAACACGGCTGCTATCGAACGTCCGATGCATTGGGTTCTCGTCATTGGGTTCCTCCCTTCCCGTCATTCCTAGATTTCACATCGCATGCCATCGCCCTTGGCTTCGACCGAAACCGTACAACTGACGTAAATATAATTAGATAGCGGCATGTAGCCGAACCAGTCTCGATCGCGAGAGTGTCCTCTGAAGTGGTCGATCTTGGCCATACAGAATGCACCGCTGGCGCCTGAGCTTCTGACGACAAATCGCCAGACCGCACACCTAACTTGACATCGCGTGGTCAGCTGCTGGACACTGGCGGTCCCTCCCGTCGTCATTGAACACCGGCTGCCGGCCGCCGACGTTTCCCACCTGGTCCGGAACGAAGCGCACAACTTCTCGTCGTCTCCTGGTCGTCGGACCGATCCCGGCGACACCCTGCACTCATCCGAGGAGGAATAGACCATGACTGGTTTACCCACGCCCGACTTCATCGAGGTCGAGGACGCAAGGCTCTATTACGAGGACACCGGACTCGGCTCGCCCGTCGTGATGCTCCATGGAGGGTTGCTCGATGTGCGGTCGTGGGATCTCCAGGTGGAACCGCTCGTGACGTCGCACCGGGTCATCCGGGTCGATGCCCGGTTTCACGGCCGCTCCGAGGGAACGCCGGGCGTGTTCAGCAGCGTCGAGGACCTGCGGGCCGTGCTCGACGGTCTGAACATCGACCGGGCGGAAATCATGGGGCTGTCCTTGGGAGCCCGGACGGCGATCGACTTCGCCAATACCTTCCCGGAGAGGGTGAGCGCGCTTGTCCTGGTGTCGCCTGGTGCCTCCGGCTATGAACAGCAGAGTGCGGCGTTCGCGCGGCACAACCAGGAATTCTTCCGTGCGTTCGGTGGCGGCCTCGACGCCGCCATCGACTACTTCCTTGGTTGGACCGTGGTTGGTCCGAGACGGCAGCCGGCTGATGTCGATGCGGCACTCATGGACAGCGTGCGCAGCATGGCGCAGGGTTCCCTCGTCAAGCAGAGCTCCTAGATCGTGTTGAAAGAGCTCGATCCGCCCGCGATCGCACGTCTGGACGTGATTCAGGCGCCGACGTTGGTCGTCGTCGGTGAGCTCGACCAGCCGTCCATCGTGGATCTGGGGAGGCGCGTTGCCGAGGAAGCCTGCAATGCCGAGATCGCCGTCATTTCAGGCGCGGCGCATCTGGTCAACATGGAAAGACCGGAGGCGTTCAACCAGGCAGTGCTCGCGTTTCTCGACGACAGGTAGGCACCGCCACCGCGCCGGCGCTCAGCGGCTCGCTTCCAGCTCTTCCATCTCTTGCAGGCGCGATCCGGCGAGCATGTTCGTCAGGCCGTAGTTGCCTTCGTGGCAGGCGTATTCGAACATCGGGCCGGTGCTGGGGGTCATCGGCAGCGAGCCACCCCAGGGGCGGGTCCAGGTGTTCGGGTCGGTCACGGTGAACTCGTAGCCGAGTGTGCCGTCATCGACGCGCGAGAAGCGCTCGACGACGTGCAGCGACTGGCTGAGCGTGGGGGTGAAGTTGCGGATGAAGGCGTGCTCGTTGAAGTGGGTCGTCTCGACGATGAGCGTGTCGCCGTCCCAGTGCCCGCGCGAGTCGCCTGCATATTGCCGGACCGAGTCGGGAATGTTCGGGCGCCCGTCGAGCGGGATCACGCGCACGTCGTGGATGTGCTCCTGCACGATTGCCACGACGTCTGGCGTCTGAAATATCTGGTAGTTGTTGTTGTAGGCGGTCGGAAACGACGGCACGCCGCGATACCAGATACAGCGGTCTCCCAGGTCGAGCTGGTCGTAGTGCTCGGTCGGCAGACGCCCGCCCCTGACGTCGGCCAGATACCGCGCCTCGTCCGACTCCATCCAGGCCCGCGTCGCGGACGTCACGGCCGGCAGCCGTCCGTTTGGCGGGTCGGTGACGACCGACGTGCGTTTGGTCGCGACGACCCTTGTGCCGCGCTCCATCCAGAAGTTGTTGTACGACCCGGGAGCGCCGTCCACGCCCCGGTCAACGTTGCCATTAGGGTCGGCCTCGGTCCGCAACGCGGCCCGGCCCGCCAGCTCGCGATCCCGGTCGGCGGTGCGCTGCTCGATGGCCGCCGCTTCTTCTTCCGTCAGAAACTGCTGGTCGCCAAGCGACTCGGGCCGCTGGAACGGCGTTAGCGTCGAGTTGTTCCAGACGCCCCGCAGGTCGGGCGCCCCCCATTCCGTCCGAGGCGTCGGCTGTGTCGACTGGGCCGACCCGAGCGCCGGCGCAAGCAACACGACCGCGGTTACGGCAACCAACGAGGCGAGGCTTCGATCGGTCATCGCACCCTCCTTCAGGGCGGGTCGGGGCGGAGGAGACTGGTTACTCGGCTACTGGCCTGACCCGTTCTCGATGGCACGGGCGCCATTCAGCGTGCCGTCCATGCCGTAGTTCCCCTCGTGGCAGGCATATTCGAAGATCGGCAGGTCGCTCTGCCGCATCGGAAGCTCCACCGTCCAGGGCGCCGTCCACGTCGTGGGGTCGGTCACCGTGAAGGTGTAGAGCAGGGAATCTTCACTCGAGCGTTGAATCCGTTCCGTCAGGTGGAGATTCTTGCTCGAGTTCCGGAAGCTGGTCTCCCGCAGAAAGTTCTTGGTCTCGACGACGAGCGTGTCGCCCTCCCAGTGTCCGCGAGACACGCCGGTCCACAGTGGTACCGGGCTGTGGTTGCTGCCGTCGAGCGGGATGATGCGCGCGTTGTGCACCATTTCGTTGAGCAGCACGACATGGTCGGCGGTCTGAAAGATCTGCACGTTCATGTTGTAGGCGGAGGGCAGCATTGGTGGTCCAGAATTGAAGCCGGTGATGCACCGCTCGCCGAGTGGACGATCCTCCGGGCCCTCTGAGGGCCGCTGGTTGATCCGGAGCCGTTCGGCTGCTCGCGCGGTGCCGGCGTCGGTCAGCTCGGGGACTCGTCCGTCCGCTGGGTCGACGACCAGGGAGGTGCGACGCGTCTCGACGACGGCCGTCCCGCGGTCCCACCAGAAGTCGTTGTAGGCGAGCGCCAGGTCACGCGTCTCGCTGGTGCCGTTTACCTGACCACGGGCAGTTGTAATCTGCTTCTTGGCTTCCCGGTCGAGGTCGGCATTGTTGGCCCGCACGCGTTCGGCGGCATATGCGGCGACCTCTTCTTCAGAGAGAAATTCCTTGTCGGCAAACTCGGTTGGGCGTTCCAGCGGCGTGACGGTTCTGAAATCCCAGACGCCGTTCAGATTGGGGTGCCCGTCCGCCGTACGTAGCGGCGCCGGGCCGCGACCGGATTGGGCGGCGGCCGCCGTCGAGATAAGCAGTCCGAGTGCCACGCCGCTGGCGATGAGCCCAGGTCGTCGGTTGGTCATGGTGTGCACCTCTTGGGAGACAGGCACTCAGAGTACCACGAGTTGCGTTCGCACTTCGCTCTACATCCGTGGCCTGTTGGCTAGGCTGTCAGTCCATCGAGCGGGCCGGTCACGTCGATAAAGTCGCTGCGCTGGCCACGCACGTGCTCGAGACCCACATGGTCGACGTCGAGACCCATCGCGCGGGCCACGCTCACCAGCAGCTTCTGGTGGGGGATGCCGGATACCCGCGTGGTACCGCCGGTCAGAACCTGTGACGGCACCCGCATCTCGGCTGGTGTCTCGTGGGGCCAGTGCAGGTAGCGCCCTGTCGTGAAGGCCCACGAGCCGCCGATGAGGACGGGGCAGTAGCGGCTGTAGCCGTGCCAGCCGTCGCCGAGCTCGGAGCCCCAAACGATCAGGGTGTTGTCCATCACCGATCCGCCTCCGGCGTCTGGAATCGCCTCGAGCGTGCTGACGAGACGCGCGACCTGCCTGCCGTGATACTCGGCATAGTCGGTCATCGCGGCGTACTTCGCCGGATCCTCGTAGATGTAGTGGGCGATCCCCTTGTGCACCTTGTCGCTGATGTTGTCGGCGCCGAACTCCGCGGTCGGCATCTCGCCCAGCGAGAGCGAGACCACACGCGTGATGTCGCAGCTGAACGCGGCGCCAATGATGTCGGTGAAGGCGTCGAACCTCGCGTCGTACTGTGCGAACGCGGCTGCGGGTCGCGGCGGCGCGTCGCACGTCAGGGTGGCCAGTCCCTCGAGTCGTCCGCCGAGTCGCTCGACCAGGTCGAAGTGGGACTCGAGCCGGGCCCGGTCGGTGGCGTCGATCGACGGGGCGAGCCTTTGATACTCGTCGTAGGCGAAATCGAGCGTGGTGCGGCGACGTGTGCCGACCGCGTCACCCGACGAGGCGGGCCCGAAGACGCGCTCCCAGGCGTTGAGTGGCGTGTTCTCGGCCGGCAGGCGCATGCCGCTCGGGTTGTAGGCGATGGGGCGGCCGGCCTCGAGCGCGGCGTCGACCGACAGCTCGAGCGAGGGCAGCCGGTCGGGTCGCGCGACGCGTGCGGAGACCAGCTGGTCAATCGACGCCGAGGTCGACCGCGTGTCCCGTGCGGCGAAATCGGCATTGTTGCCGGTCCAGGCGTGAATCCAGCCCCGGTCGTGACGGTTTCCGCCGCTGTCGAGCTCGGCCGTCGCCAGCGAGAGGCCGTCGAGGGCGAGCAAACGGTGCCGGTGCTCGTAGAGCGGCGCCAGCGGCTGGCTGAACTCGCTGCGGCTGACCGAGGCCAGATCGAGCGTCCATGGTTCGGCGTCCGATCGACCCGCCGGGTGCATCTTCCATGTCTCATAGGGCCAGCCATGGCAGTGGCTGATGACGACGAGTCGCCTGGGCGCCGCAGCGCGCTGGGCGAAGGCGCGCAGTACACCGTCGGGTAGCGCCGCCCCGAGCGCCGTCAAGCTGCCCAGCTGCAGCAGGTATCGTCGCGAGATCATTGGTTGGCTCCCGAGGGTGTGGCGGCCGGGCGCATACGGAACAGGTCGCTGCTGGCGGTCGAGACCAGCAGCTCCTTGATCGAGTCGTCGTCGCGAAACCCTTGTTGCAACGTTTCGAGTCCTGGGGTGGTGTCTCCGAGCTGGGTGCCCAGGGCATAGCGCGTCCAGTGCTCCACGTAGCAGTCCCGCACGCGGCCACTGTTGGCGAGCTGGCGCGCGAAGTCGATGCCGTCGGTGAAGGAAATCTCCTCGCCGCCGGTCAGCGCCAGCGTGCCGCTCGCGTCGACCGGCTGTCCGTTGTCCTCGGCCCGCCACTTGCCGACCGCGTCGTAGTGCTCAAAGGCGAACCCGGGCGGGTTGATCATCCGATGGCACGTGTTGCAGAGCGCCGGGCTGGTGGCGGTCGCTGTGCGCTCGCGGTTGGTGCTCTCGGCCGTCAGCGTGTCCGGCGGCAGCGCTGCCTCGGCCCCCTGAATGGGCAAGCCCAGTTCCATGCAGGCGATGCGTTCGAGCACCCGCTTGCCGCGCAAGATCGGTCCGGGCTGCACGGCGTAGGCCCCGAGCGCGAGCACCGACGGCAGCGTCAGCACGCCGGCGCGTTCGCTCCTGGGAAACTCGGCGGGGTAGAGCGTCAAGTCCTGCTGACGCCCGATGGAGGCCACCACGATTTCTATCGGCCGCGTCACGGTGGGCCCGTCCTCGATGCGTGTCGCGCCGGCGCCGTAGATCGGTTTCGTCGCATCCGACATGTAGCCGTGGTTGTCGGTCATCAGCGCACTGAACGTTCCGGCGCCGTCGAAGATGGTGCGCTCGACGAACAGCTCGGTCTCGAGCTTCATCGAGTGGCGCACCGGGCCCATGACGGCCGGCCACTTTACGTCGTCGTCTCGCGCGGTTTCCAGCTCCGGAGCCAGGCCGAAGAGCGGCCCGAAGGCGCGGCGCGCGGGCGCGACCAGCAGCACCTGGTCGGTGGCAAGCCACTGATGATGGAAGTGCACGACGGCGAGCCGGGCTTTCGGGTCGTCTAGCATCCGACGCGCCTGGCGTTCGATCTCCTCCGCCGTGGCGAGCTCGCCCGATTCGGCGGCTGCGAACAGCGCCTCGTCCGGCATCGAATCCCAGAGGAAGTAGGAGAGGCGCGTGGCCAGCTCCCACCGGCTCGGCTGAGCTGTGACGTCACCCTTGCCCGGCTCGACCCTGAAATGAAAGGAGGGAGCCTGCAGGACGCCGGCCACACTCAGGGCCACCGCTTCGTCACGCGGGTAGGCGCCGAGGTTGGCCTGCCAGAATGCTTCGAGCCGTGCCCGCTCGTCCGGACGGAGGGGTCGTCGATAGGCGCGCCGAGCGAAACGCTCGATGCTCGACCAGGCGCAGGCATCCTGTTCGGTCGTGGCAAGGCTTGCCCAGTTCGCGCAGGTGAAAAACGTCGGCGACTCGAGCGCGAACGACGCAAAATGCATCGCCGCCAGGTGCAGTTCCTCCACCTGATAGGACGACGGGCTCTGTCCCTGCACGATGCCCTCGAAGCCTTCCGAGCCCGGCTCGGCCGGGAACCGCCACGGCCAGACCGGCGGGGGAGGAGGGGGCAGGAAGACACCCTTGCTCGCGGTGCGCCGCGGGCTCAGCCGGTCGGCCAGGGCCGACCGGTCGGGCCACTCCTCGCCGTCCCGGGGGAAGGCGAGCAGATCGGCTATCGTGTTGTTGTATTCGGCGGGCGTCAGCGCCAGTGGAGGGGTGTCCGGTGTGCCTGCGCCGTTCACGCCGTCCTGACCGGCTGCCACGAGCGGTACCAGGACGGCCCAGGCGAGCACCGCCATCAATGCCGTGAATGTTCGAGCGATCATCCCGCCAAGAATCGCAGCGCGAGACTTCCCGAGTCAAGTCAGCGCCGTCTCGCGCTACCATTCAATCAATGATGGTCATTCCTGACTCCGTCGGCGACATCTCATGATCGGTCTGGCGGAGATTCTGATCGTCGCCCTGCTCGTGGGGCTCATCTTCGTCTCCAGGCGGCGCGGCGGTCCGCCCGCCCGCGAGCGTCCCGCCATGGGAGAGACCGAGATCACCGTTCGCGTGCCTCGATATACGGGCACGCTGGTCGGGGCGGTCGCATCGGCCGTCGCCGTCGCGGTGGGCGCGATCTGGTATGAGCTGCCGCCCGCGGTGGGCACCATCGCCGCGGGGATCGTTGCCGGAGTCGTCGCCGCCGGGCTTGCCACACTCGCCTCCAGACGCGGTTAGCGTGATGTTCTCCCGGTCCTCCCGAGGACGCTTGACCGACAAGGACCTCGGCCGGTTTGCCGAGGACACGCTTTTTCATCGCATCGCGCGCGCGGTGTGCCATGCCGGCTGTCTGCCCCGTAAGGAGCTGTTCGAGACGTGGGAGATGGCGCGGCGTGTCAGGCGCCGATTTCGCGGCGGACGCGTCATCGATCTCGGTGGCGGACACGGCTTGCTCGCCCAGATCATGCTGTTGCTCGACGACTCGTCGCCGTCAGCGCTCGTGGTCGACCAGACCCTGCCGGCCTCGGGCGCGCGGTTGTATGAGGCGTTGGTGCGGGCCTGGCCGAGGCTCGCAGGACGCTTGACCTTTGTCGCCGGTTCGCTCGAGACGGCGGAGCTGCTCGGCACCGACGTTGTCGTCTCGTGCCACGCGTGTGGCGATCTCACCGATCGCGTGTTGCAACGGGCCGTGGCCGCGCAGGCGCGGGTCGCGGTGCTGCCCTGCTGTCACGACCTCGAGTCGGGCGACACCGGTCGGCTGAGGGGTTGGGTCGACGGCCCGCTGGCCGCCGATATCGTGCGGGCAACGCGGCTGACCCAGCAGGGCTATCGCGTCTGGACGCAGACCATTCCGGCCGACATCACTGCGAAGAACCGCTTGCTGCTTGGTGCTCCCGTGCTCGAAAGTGCCCGTACAGTCAGTCGCGTAAGCGCACCACGGCGCGCCCGGGCGCAATCACCTGGTCGTCGGCGTTCTTGATGTAGATCTCCAGCGTGACGGTTCCGTCGCTTTGGTCGACCTCCACAACCTCGCCGCCGGCGCGGAGGCGCTCGCCCAGATACGCGGCTCGGCGGTTCGAGTACTCGAGCTCTACCAGCGCGCCATCGTCGCCGATCCACTCGGTGACCACCTGCGAGAGCCAGTCTCCCTGCAGCGGACCGTCGACGACGATGCCCGGGTGCTTTTCGACCTGGGTGGTGTAGGACTCGTCGAAATGAATCCGATGCGGATTCCAGATGACGGCGTTGTAGAGGAACAGCGAGACCATCGAGGGCTCGTGGGTCCGTTCGTCGAGGCTGGTGCCGACCGTGACGGTGCTGAGTGTAGGCATGGCGGCTACCGAAAAATTCTGCGACGGGTTTCTTCCATCACCAGCTCGCCGTCTTCGGTTTCGACGCGCACGGCGTAGGCAACGAAGATCAACGGGCCGGTGCGGCCCTGCTTCTCGTAGATGTCGGTGAGTGTTCGGGTCAGGACCAGGACATCGCCAGGTTTGATCGGGCGGTAGTAGGTGTTCTTGATCCCGCCAGCCATGACGCGCTTCAGTGGCAGATCCGGCAGCAGCGGGTCTGGCGTCAGGCCGTCCGCACGCAGCGTCTCGATCTGAACCAGCGGCTGATGCGCGTTGAAGAGAAACATGGGCGGCGCCTCATCGCCGCGCAGGTATTTGTCCTGGCGCTGCTCGGTGGCGATGGCGTACTTCATGATGTCGCGCCGGGTCACGTCGAGCCGCTGCGGCGTATCGGCCCGCCCGACCCACTCGCGAATCTCCGGTGTCAGGAGCCCAGGTGTCTCAGCCATCGATACGGAACCTCGGGAGGGTGATCTTGTCGCTCACGTCCTGGTAGTCGAGCACCACGGGGAGATCAAGCGTCAACCGACTCGCGTCATCATCGACCAGTTCGACCAGCGGCGCCACCATGCGGACACCATCCGCCAGGTCGACTGTGAGCAGCACGTAGGGGATGTCGATCTTGAACCCCCGGTGAAACGCGTGATGGCTCACCGTCCAGCTGTGCACCGTGCCTGTTCCGGATGCCTCGAACCACTCGTCCTCGAGCGAAAAGCAGGCGGCGCACATCGGGCGAGGATAGTGACGCGGTGTCTTGCACGCGGCGCAGCGCTGGAGCACGAGCCGGTGCCCCTTGAGGCCCTCCCAGTAAGGTCGGCTCTCGGCGGTCGGTTCGGGCAGCGGCCTGGCGATGTTCGGGGCGTTCATTCTTGATGCAGCATGCGGTTCGCGTCTGTTGCGTGCGTCCCGCGGCTCAGACGGGCCTGAAGGCCCTTGCTACCGTTGTGTCGCCTGTGGCCTGGATTAGCGGTGCATGATCGCGATCGAACCGTCGCCCAGGTCGCCATATCCAGTCACCAGCCCCACTTCGGCGCCGTCGACCTGCCGCGTGCCGCAGTCGCCCCGAAGCTGGCGCACTAGCTCGACGACATGATTGAGGCCGACCACATGGGCCTGTGACAGCAGTCCGCCATGTGTGTTGGTGGGCAGCGCGCCGCCCAGGCCGATCCTACCGTCTTCGACAAAGGCGCCACCCTCGCCCTTGGGGCAGAACCCGAGATCCTCGAGCTGACAAACGACGGTGTAGGTGAAGCAGTCGTAGATCTCGGCCACGTCGATGTCGTCGTGGGTGACGCCAGCCATCTCGAAGGCGCGCGGCGCCGCCTTGGCGAGACCGAGCCGGGTCATGTCGGGGCGCTGCGTGATGGCGCTGGGCGAATCGGGGTGACCGACCCCCATCCCCGACAGCCAGATCGGTGGCCGCGGCATGTTGCGCGCCCTCTCGGCGCCACTCACCACGACTGCCGCGCCGCCGTCGCTCTCGAGACAGCAGTCCAGCAGCCGGAACGGATCGGCGATCATCCGCGACGCATGATGGTCGGCCACCGTCATCGGCGTCCGCATCAGCGCGTTGTCGTTCAGCGCAGCGTGACGTCGCATCGTAACCGCCACCTCGGCGAACTGCTCGCTCGTTGTGCCGTACAGCGCCATGTGCCGTCGCGCCATTGGGGCGTAGTATTGCGCCGGGGCGTTGGCCCCCACCGGAGCTTCGAACTCCGATACCACCCGGAACTGTCGCATCGCTCCGACACGGCGGCCGATGCGGCCCCCCGAGTAGCCGTCGCGTCCCAGCGGAATCAGCATGTGCGTGGCGACCCCGGTCGCAACCGCCATCGCCGCGCACTGCAGCGCCGCCACCGGGCTTGCGCCCCCCATCGGGGTGGTGGCCGAGAAGCGGAAATCTTCGCTGCCGAAGTTCGTCAACAGGTCTTCGGCGACGACGGCGCCGCTAGCGTAGGCAATCACACCGTCGATGTCTCGTGGCGTCAGTCCGGCATCCGCTATGGCGGCGAGCGACGCCTCCAGGGTGAACCGCAGGGCGCTCTTCTCGGTGCCACGCAAATAGCGGGTTTCTCCGATGCCGGTGACAGCGGCGGTGTCGCGCAGGCTGGTCATGCCGTCACTGTCGGCGTCGCGATGGGGGCCGTCTGGCCGGCACGGCGTCTCAGCGGAACTGCTGGAGCACGGCGGGCTCGATGACGCAGGAGATCGTGCGTGCCTCGCCCACCATCTCGAGGGTGACGGCGCCGGTCGGGGCCCAGGCCGGGTAGTCGAAGGTGTACCGGCCGTCGCGTCTGCTTCGATCGACGGGGGAGACGGGGTTGCCGTCGCGCGAGAGGATGAGATCGGTCAGCACGTTGGTCGAGCCCTCGGCTGGTGTCGCGCTGATGGTCACGCGCGTGCGTCGGGCCGCCTGATAGTTGGGCTCGGGCGCCGGCTGCCCCCTCTGCACCGCGAGCCACACCTCGTAGGCGACTTGCTTGTAGCCGGTGTAGGCGGCGAGCGTGAAGTCGTCGTTCTGGCAGAGCCCGGTGTCCCAGAAGACACACGGCGGATCGTCGCCGCCCTGCTTCCCGCACTCGATGGCGTTGTAGTAGCTTTCGGGCGAGATGGGCAGAATCCCTTTGAACCAGGGCGGTGTGGTGGCGCCGGGCCGAGCCTTGGCCGTCACCTGTGCTGCTGCGTCGCTGGGCCAAGCCCCCGCGGCGATGAGCACGAGCACGGCAGCAAGCCCCCACCTGGCCGCGAAGCCCCTGCGTGTGTGAATCGAGAAAGTCGTCGAAGGCCGGTGTGTGACGCCCATCGGTCCAGAGTATACAACCGCACGCCATCGCCGCATGGCGGAGGCACCGACCTGGTGGCATTCAAGTTTGGACGCCCTGAGCCGGCCTGCCGATATAATTCAACGACTCTCGTCTGACGCCTCCCTTTTGGAACAGTCGACATGGACCCACCCGGCGAACGCGCCGACCCGACCCGGCCACCCGGGCGCCTCGACCGCTACCTCCTGTCGCTTCCCGAGCGCACATTTCGCTCTGCCACCGCTGTGTCCGCCGGCCTGCTTCGCGAGCTTGGCGATGTCGCGCTGCCCGCCGCCCTCCGTCGTACCAGCCTCTACCGCAACATGGTCGAGGGAACGCTGCGCTTCCTGATCGAGACTGTAGGGGACGTGGAGGGGGCGTTCCCCGAGGAGGGGAAGCTCGGTCCGGAGTTCGCGTTGCGTCGGGCGGCGGGGAACGGCATCGAGATGGCCGGCATCCTGGCGTTTCGGGCGTCGCCTGTCTGGGTGATGGCGGCGCTGGCCGATGTCTCCGGCGCCGGGCGCAAGCTGATCCGGGAGATCGCCGGCTCCCTCAAGGAGGAAGGCCTGCTCGACCCAGACGCCGAGTTCGAGACGGTGGACCATATCCTCACCGGCCTCGAGGATGCCTCCGGCCAAGTAGCAGACGCCGTGAACACGCCGCCCCTGGACGTGGCCGGTCTGCGCAGGGAGTGGACCGAAATCCAGAAGCGCATGCGAAGGATCCCACCCGCCCAACTTCCAACGGCGGATCGTTTGTGGGACGGCTGGCGGGGTTTGCGCGCCGAGGCCGCGGTGCAGGAGCGCTCGGTGTTCCAGCTGTCGTCTTTGATGGCGGTGTCGGCGCTGGGCTCGTTGCCTGATGGCGCGCGCTGGTTGTCCCGCAGCGCCGCCACCGCGGCGAAGAGCACCGGTGGAATGTTCGCCGGCGCGCTACTCGACCACTACCGGGACACGCTGGCGGAGATCCACCGGGAGGGCTTCGGCCCCTATTGGAGCCGCCAGTTCGGGCCCTACTTGCGCGCCGCCGCCGCGCAGTTCTCTCCGGGCCGGCGCTCCCTGACCGAGCGGCTCATGGACCGAGTGAAGAAAGGTCAAAGGGCTCGGTGAGCCTCTGCCGTGTCCCCTTGCGAGGATTCATGGGTCCCTCGGCCCCATCTCAACTCATTGCTGGCGTTCGGCGAGGCTCGTCAGGATTTCGGCAAGTGCGCGGAGTCGCGTTTGGTTCCGACCGCTCGCACCCGCGCTCTCGTCTTCGAGTGCACCGGCTGCGGTGGCGAGCTCAGCGGCGAGCCCAGCGTTTGTTCGCGTCCCATCTGTCAGCAGTTGGTCGGTGCGGTCGAGCAAGTCCGACAACGCCGCCGAGCGCTCAGGCGCAATGGTGTCGCTGCGGGTGAGCTGGTCGAGGTAGGCGCGCGCCACGACGGGTCGCCCAGACCATTCGATGCGCCGCTGTTGCTGCGCGTTGAACGTGGCGGGAGCCACCGACGACGCGGCGGCAATCTCGTTCTCCGTCAGATACTCGCTCGGCAGCAGCTCCAACACGTCGAGGCCACGGGCGATCTCGGTGCCGTAGATGAAGCCCCGGTACCAGTACGCAGACCAGAAGCCGGCCAGGACGATCTTCTCCGGGTCGAGCGGGCCGCGGTCGAAGTAGGCAATCTCGACCGGATTCGAGGAATCGGTGAAGTCCATGACGGAGATGCCGCCCTGATACCACGCCTGCACGAAGATGTCGCGCCCGGGCACCGGGACGAGCGACCCGTTGTGCGCCACGCAGTTCTCCTGTTCGGTCTGCGGCGCCGGCAGTTTGTAGTGGCTGCGATACTGCATCTTGCCGTCGACGATGTCGAAGATCGCGTCTGCGCCCCAGTCTCTGGGGTCGGACGCGCGACACCGAGCACGTCCGCCGCCGCCCCACTCGTCGGTGAAGATCACCTTGGTGCCGTCGTTGTTGAACGTCGCCGAGTGCCAGTAGGAGAACCCTGGATCGACGACCTCGTCGAGCCGGACCGGATTGATGGGGTCGGAGATGTCGAGCAGGATGCCGTTGCCCGAACAGGCACCCGCCGCCAGACCGATGTCCGGAAAGGCGGTGATGTCGTGGCACTGGGTGGTCGCTCTGGTCCGCTGCGTCCCCGGCCCGTGGTCGCCACCCTGCCACAGGCTGGCGAGAGCTCCCGACTCGAGATCTCTGAAGATGAAGGGGCGGCTGACGATCTGCGCATCCTCGGGGCTGGTCAGCGGAATCTGGATGATATCGATCCGGAAGAGCGCGGTGTCCGGGTTCTCGGCCGGAGATTCGTCCGAGCAGCCGTCGAGCTCCTCCCCGGGGCGAACCGAGCTCGTGCCTGACCCATAGATGTAGATGTTGCCCTGGTCGTCCGGGTCGGAGACCAGCGTGTGGGTGTGCGAGCCACGACAGGTCTGGACCGCGGCGACCTGTCTTGGCAACCGCATGTCGCTGACGTCGAAGACTCGGATGCCACGGAACCGCGCTTCGCTGACCGGCTCGGCGACCCCCTGCAACCCGCAGTCGAGCCGTCCCCGGGTCTGCTCGACCGACATGATCAGCAGATCGCCGACCACTGACACGTCGCCTTGTCCGCCGGGACACACGACCGAGCTGACGAGCTGGGGCGAGCCGGGGACCTCCACGCGGTAAGTGCTGAACCCGTGGTAGTTGCCCTCGAACAGCACGTCTCCGGAGAACGCGAGATCGGTGTTCGCGAAATTGAGCAGGCCACGTCGAGCCGGCGTCTGCTCTTCGTCCTCGGCCTCGCTCTCTTCGTCTTGGTCGGTCGGCTTCGCGTCCGGCGCGCGCTCGGCCGGCATGGGCCGTCCCGTCGGAACGTGGGGATCGTAGAACCCTTCCGGTTTCGGACGCGATGCGACCAGCGTCATGTTCCACGACGCCTGGCCGGCGTCATCGATGCCGGCAGCCAGATTGACCCGCGGATCGGGGGACAGCTCGGCGAGCATGGCATCCATGCGGTCGATCTCCATGCGCTGGTCGGATGTGATGTCGGACGTGAACGCGAACAGCTGCGAATCTTGCGCCGCGCCCCGCTGGGCGAGGAGGGTGTCGACCATCGTCAAGGCGCCCTGATGGTGCTCGATCATCAGCTCGAGGAAGAGCCGATCGAACTCGGCCGCCTCTGCTTGCTCGAGTCGGCCCATGTCCTCCTCGGTCAGCATGCCTGGCATCGGCTCCCAGCCAGGGGCGTGATGCGCGTCGAGCGCGGTGACATCCTGCCCGCGAGAGCGCAGCCACTCCTGCATCATCGCGATCTCGTCTTCCTGCGAGAGCTCGATACGCTCCGCCAGCCGCTGCATCACATCGCGGCCGCTCTGCGACGCAAGGAGCTCTGTCATCTCGACCGCTTGCGCATGGTGGGAGATCATCCCTTGCATGAACTTCACGTCGGCGTCGGTGAACCGGATACCGGCGAGATCGGAGGCTTCCTCAGCCGAGATTTCCCGGCTGGGCTCGCCGGGAGCACCAGGCTGCACGATCGGAGTTTGCGCCTCGGCCAGCGTCGCACCGAGTGCAAAGGACCCCATGCCGACCACGATGGTCGCGGCGAACAGTGGGAGGACGGTTTTCTGGAGGTTCATGGAATCATCTCCGCGGACCTTGGTTGGCAGATAGCTCAGCAACCGCATTGTACTGCCGTCACGGCCTGCGCCTATTCCAGCACCGGTCTGCCGATATACTTCAACGACTCCCGGAAATACATGGGCCTCAGTACATCGCGCAGATCTACGGCATCGAGGAGACGGAGGGGCGCTGGCGCTGGAGCTCGTCGAAGGTCCGGCACTGGCCGACCTGATAGTGCGGTCTGGACGGTACCGTGGTGCCCTTGGTCGTTCAACTTGCCCGAGCGGAAACCTCCCGATCGAGCCGGTCGCCAAGCCGGTCTTTTTCAACTTCCAGGTCGTATCTCGCCTGCAGGTTCAACCACAGATGCTCGGACGAACCGAAGTAGCGGGCCAGACGCAGCGCGGTGTCCGCTGTGATCGCACGCTTGCCATGGACGATTTCATTGATTCTACGAGCGGGAACGCTGATGTCCTTGGCCAGACGGTACTGCGAGATCTTCAGAGGCGTCAGAAAGTCCTCTTGCAAAATCTCACCCGGATGAACCGGCGGCATTTTTCCAGACACGGCCACTCCTAGTGATAGTCGGTGATTTCTGCGTTATATGCATCGCCATCTCGCCAGCGGAAGCAGATTCGCCATTGGTCGTTGATGCGAATACTGTATTGCCCAGCGCGATTTCCTCGAAGCTTCTCCAAGCGGTTCCCAGGCGGAAGCCGCAGGTCAGCGAGACGCTCCGCACCATCGAGATACAGGAGCCGACGCAGAGCCAGTCGCTGCACGTTGGCCGACAACCGCCGAAGGCGCTCCCGTAGAAACAGCCGTTCGGTCTGGCTGTTCGCGAAGCTCCGAATCACCTATTGATAATAACGCCACGCGTTATTATTATCAAGCAACACGTCCGCCCCCCGGCGCCTCGGTATATTGGGCCGTTTCCAGCGCGAAGCGCAGGTCCTCGCCAGCCTCAACCATCCGAACATCGCCGCCATCTACGGCTTCGAAAAGTCCGACGACACGCAGGCGCTCGTCCTGGAGCTGGTCGGAGGGCCGACGTTGGCGGACCGCATCGCGCGGGGTGCGATACCAGTCGAAGACGCACTGTCGATCGCAACACAGATCGCCGAGGCACTGGAGGCGGCCCACGAGGCGGGCGTCATTCACCGCGACCTGAAGCCCGCCAACGTCAAGGTCCGTGAAGACGGCACGGTCAAGGTGCTGGACTTCGGTCTCGCCAAAGCGCTCGCTCCGACCCCGACTAGCGCGACGGCGGACTCGTCGCAGTTGCCTACGCTGACGGCAGCAGCCACGGAAATGGGCGTCATCCTGGGTACGGCGGCAAGTATGAGCCCGGAGCAGGCGAGCGGCAAGTCCGTGGACAAACGTGCCGACTTCTGGTCGTTCGGTGCGGTGTTGTTCGAAATGCTGACCGGCCGCAAGGCATTTGACGGTGAGACGGTCCCTCTCCGTCGTTCTTGGGAGACAACGTCAATGCGCAATATGACGTGTCGCCGGACGGCCGGACATTCGTCATGATTCGTGTCGAGCGCCAGGGGACTCGTCAGATCAACATCGTTCTCAACTGGCTCGAGGAGCTCAATGCGCGGGTGCCGGTCGACTAGAATGCACGCGCCCGGTATAGTCAACGCTGCGCTGTGAGTTGCTCACGCTGGAGGAGATCGAGATGAAACGCAATATCTGTTTGGCACTCTTGACCATCGTCGGGGTCTTCGCGACGATGACGACCTACGCGGCGCGGCAGGACCGCGCCAGCCTCACGGTGTATGACATCGCCGACAACCTCTTCATGCTGGCCAATGCCTCCTCCGTGCAGGGGATGGGGGGCGGGGGCAACACCGCGATCTTCGTGACCAACGACGGTGTCACGCTCGTCGACACGAAGATCAAAGGCTACGGCCAGGACATCCTCGCCGCGGTGCGCAACATCACCGACAAACCGGTGACAACGATTATCAACACGCACACGCACTGGGACCACACGGGGTCGAACACGGAGTTCCCTGATACGGTCAACTTCGTCGTGCACGAGAACACCCGCGGACATCTGGCGAGCGACGCGTGTGGTGACGGCGCCGGGTTCCAAGGGGGCTCGATCAAGAACTGCGATTCCTTCAAAGGCGCGAACGCGAGATTCTTGCCCAAGACGACCTATTCCGACACGTTGACGCTTTTCAGCGGCGCCGACCAGATCGACCTCTATCATTTCGGCCGTGGTCACACCGACGGCGACACCTTCGTGGTCTTCCGCGCCGCGCGGGCGATGCACACGGGCGACATGTTCCAGCGGCTGGGGCTGCCGTTCATCGACGCGCCGAACAGCAACGGGAGCGCGTCCGAGTTCGGTGAGACGCTCGAGAAGGCGGTCGCCGGAATCTCGAACGTCGATACCGTCATTCCCGGACACAACCCCGTGCCGGTCACCTGGAACGACTTTGTCAATTTCAGCGGTTTTTACAACGACATGGTGATGCAGACGCAGCAGGGGAAGGCAGCCGGCCGATCGGTCGACGAGGTCGTCTCCACCTATAGCGTGCCGAGTCAGTACAGCGACTTTTCGGCGGCGGAGGGCCGCCTTCGGACGACGGTGCAGTACATCTTCGACGGCCAGTAGTCCCTGCGAGAATGCCTGGCATGAGCAGTTGAGTCTCTTCTGCTACGTTCTCTTCAACGTCTTGATGGTGCCGATCTACGTGATCGGGCTTGGCTTCTACATGGTGCCTATCCTGCTCGCGCGTGGCAGGGTCTCGGGCACCGCCTACGAACCGTTCACCGGGCGGTTGCTCTATCACCTGCTCGGTACTCGTCCCGACGCGGCGTCGCTGCAGCTGGCACCGGGGCTGCCGGCCGCCAACCGTGGCACGCTGAATTTGCTGGTCAGGCCGATGGCCTGGGTGTCTCGGGTGACGGGCTTCGTGCCGAAGGCCTTCTTGTATCCACCGCTCCGCCCAACGTCTGAGGGCGCCATGGTCGGTGCCCGGTGCGAGTTTCTGGACAAAGCACTGCGCGACCACGTCGCCGCCGGCGACCAGGTGGTCATCCTTGGGGCCGGGTGGGATACGCGGGCCTACGGCCTGCTCGCGGGTCGGGATGCCGCTCTCTTCGAGGTGGATGCGCTGGCAACCCAGGCGGTGAAGCGCGCGGCAATCGAGAAGACGGGCCTGGACGCCTTGCACGTGACCTTCGTGACGTGTGACTTCAACCGCCAGAGCTGGCTGGACGCGCTCGAGACACACGGCTTCGACCCGCAGCGGTGCACCTTTGTTCTGTGGGAAGGCGTCACCATGTATCTGGAGGAGCAGGCGATCCAGAGCACCCTCCGAGCGGTGGCGACGCTGCCGCCGGGCAGCCGCATCGCGTTCGACTTCTTCACCCGCGAATGGATCGACGGCGTCGCCGGCAGGATGGGCCAATGGGCCCTCGTGGCGACCTACGGCGAGTCGCTCGCGTTCGGGTTCTCGGTATTGCCCGATTTCGAGGGTCGGTTGGGCGCCTATATGGCCGAACAGGGGCTCGTCCTGGAGAACTGTCGGCCAATGGGCGACGAGCGAGAGGGCCGGGTGCCCTACGGGGGGCTCGCCGTCGAGGTGACGCCAGAAGCGTGAGGGACTGTCGAATTGGTTGACCTAATGGAACAGCGCGAGGTCGACTGGCCCAGCTTCGGCGGCTGTCTTGCCATCATCGTGGTGGTGTGTGTCCCGTTGGCCGCGTTTCCCGAGGCGGGTGGCCGGCTGCTGCAGCGCGCCTACGACCTCATCGCCGGCACCTTCGGGTTCGCCTATCTGCTGGCCGGCGTCGGCGTGATGGCGCTGCTGGCCTGGCTGGCGTTCGGGCGTCACGGGCCGGTGGTGCTGGGCGCCGATGATGCGGCGCCCGACTTCTCGACCTACAGCTGGGTGGCGATGCTGTTCTGCGCCGGCATTGGCGCCGGCATGCTTGCCTGGGCGCCGATCGAATGGGCGTACTACTACGATGCCCCGCCGTTCGGCGCCGCACCTCGGTCAGTCGAGGCGGCCGCCTGGGGGTCGACCTACGGCATCTTCCACTGGGGTCCCACGGCCTGGGGCTTCTATTGCCTGCCGACTGTCGCGATCGCCTATCCGTACTACACGCAGCGACTGACCTATCTGCGATTCAGCACGAGCTGTCAGTATTTCTTTGGCGGCCGAGAGGAGACGCGGCGCGCACGCGTCATCGACTGGCTGTTCATGATCGCGCTGCTCGGTGGGGCCGGGTCGTCGCTCGGATTCTCCACACCGCTCATTGCCGCCTGCATCAGCCGCCTGACCGGCGTCGAGCGCGACTTCGGTCTCGAGGTGGTCGTCGTCGGGCTCTGCGTGGCGCTCTTCGGCACCAGCGTCTGGTTCGGCTTGAAGAAAGGCATCAAGCGGCTGAGCGATGTCAACGTCGTGCTCGCCCTCGTCCTCCTGGCGTACATGGTCATCGTCGGGCCGACGGTGTTTCTCCTCCAGACCTCGCTGAACAGTGTGGGGGTGCTGCTGGCGGAGTTCATCCGGATGAACAGCTGGACCGACCCGTTCACCGATTCCGGGTTCGTGGAACGCTGGACGATCTTCTACTGGGCCTGGTGGGTAGCCTACGGTCCGTTCGTCGGGTTGTTCGTGACCCGCATCTCGAGGGGCCGGACCCTGCGTCAGGTCATCCTTGGCATGATCGGCTGGGGCTCGCTGGGGAGCGCGCTGTTCTTCATGGTCATGGGCAACTACGGCCTGCACCTCGAGCTGACCGGCGTGCTGGGCGTGTCGGGTCTGCTCGACGCCGAGGGCGCCCCGACCGCGATTGTCGCCATGCTCGACCAGCTGCCTGCCCCTGGGCTCGTCGTCGGCGTATTCTGCCTGGTGTGCGTCGTTTTTGCCGCGACGACCTACGACTCGGCGTCGTACACGCTTGCGGCCGCCGTGACCCGCCGCCTGGCGGCAGGCGACGACCCGCCGCGCTGGCACCGCCTCTTTTGGGCCGTGGCGCTGACCCTGCTGCCGCTGACGCTCATGTTCGTCGGTGGGTTGGAGGTCATGCAGACGGCGACGCTCGTCGCGTCGCTGCCGATTCTGGTCGTCGGCGTGTTCATGTCGATCGCGCTCGTCAAGCAGCTGGCGCGCGACCATCCTGGCTCGTAAGGAGCGCCTGCTCTGGGCACTCAGAACCGGCCTGCCCATATAGTTCAACGACCCTCGGAAATGGGCACGAGGCGTTCGCACAGAAACTGAATCGGGCCATCAATGGAAGAGGAGTAGTCATGTCACAGATACGCATGCTGGTCGCGGTGGTTGTCGTCTCCGCCGTGGGATTCGGATGGGTGTCGGCGCAGCAGCAAGGCGGTGGGTCGGATGCGCTGACCGGACAGGACTATGGCGAGATAGAGAACCTCTACGCGCGATATAGCCAGGGGAGCGACTTCCAGAATGCCGAGCTGTTCCTGTCGGCCTTCTCCGAGGACGCCACGATTGTGCGCGCCGATGGCAGCAGCATCACCGGCATGGACGCCCTGCGGGCCGAGCGCACCGAACGCTATCAGGGGCGTACGGGCGACGTCGGACGACGCCACCGCACGGGCAGCTATCTGATCACGCCAACCGCCGATGGGGCGAAGGGCCGTGCCTACTACGTCCTGCTCGATGTCACGACCCGGCCGTCCGCGATCACCTTCACGGGCTACTACGACGACGAGTTCGTGCGGACGCCGGACGGGTGGCGCATCAGGCGCCGGACCATCAATCGCGACACAGCGAGACAGTAGGATATCGACGGCTTGCTACGGCGTCGGCAACAGCCCGTCGCGATTTACCCACTCGCCCCGCAGCATCACCCTGTCGATTGTGAGCGTGTTGCTGATGTCGGCCAGCGGATCGGCGTCGAGCACCACGAGGTCGGCGCTCTTGCCGGCTTCGAGTGTGCCGAAGTCGGCCTCGCCGACCGGCGGCACCCGGCTGGCGCCGGTCGCGGTGGCGGCGACCAGTGTCTCCATCGGCGTCAGCCCGGCTTCGACATAGAGCTCCAGCTCGTGGTGGGTTCCCCAGCCCATCGGTACGTTGGCGGTACCGCTATCGGTGCCTAGCGCCACCTTGATGCCGGCGTCGTGGATCGTCTTCACGAAGTCCTGCACCTGGCGGAACGCCGCCTTGCGGTCCTCGAACTCCGGGGCGTCGACGATGCGCGCCCGGGTCTCCGGGTTGCTGAAGCGTTCCAGCGCCGCCGGGTTCATCACCGCACGCAGGTCCGGGTCGTCCAGCAGCTCCGGATGCTCGGCGAAGTGCCAGTTGTTCTGGGTGATGGACAAGGTCGGCGTAAACGCGCAGTCGTGCGCGAGACACAGATCGAGGGTCGCCTGGCTGGGCTCCGGGTCGTCCATCGGCACCCCGGCCCCGGGGCCGAAGGTCAGCACGGTGCTGTGCAGGAACTCGTTGAGCCCGGCCTCGAGCAGCTGCACGGCATCGGCCTCCTCGTCGATGTGCGCGACCGGGATGAGGCCGTTCTTGATCGACTCGTCGACGATCGCCGCGCGGATCTCTGGTGGGATCTTCAGTCCGGGTTCGGGCACTGCGTTCACCCACATCTTGCTGAAGTGGATCCCGAGGGCGGCCTGCTCCCGGACCATCTGGCGCGCCTCTTCTTCCGAGGTGGGGGTGTTGGCGATGCGTGCGTTGAAGCCATCCGGGTATGAGAAGCCCCGGCCGGCAGTGAACGCGCGCGGCAGGTCGGGCCGACCGGCGTTGGCCTCGAGCATCAGGGCCACTTTTTCGGGGTCGTCGCTGCCGATGCTCCGCGTGGTGGTCACGCCGTAATAGAGTTGCATCTTGAGCGCTCGCTCCGACGCCGCCAGCTCTCCACCGTAGTGCGCATGCAGGTCCACCAAGCCGGGGATGACCGTCTTTCCGGCCGCGTCGACCAGCTCCGCGCCGGCAGGTATAGCGGTGGTGTCACGCGGACCCGCGGCTTGAATACGGCCGTCGCGAATGACGATGACCGAGTCGGCGACGGGAGCCACACCGGTGCCGTCGACGAGCTGCGCCCCGACGATGGCCAGGCCGGCGGGTTCGGTGGGAGGAGGCGGGATCTCGCCGCCGCAGGCGGCGAAGGTCGCCATCACGAGCAGGACGAGCAACCGTTTCGAACAAGGAGTAGAAGCCATGATGCCGGGCATCTTAGCACTCCACTCTGCAATCCAACCCGTGGTTGCCCCTCCATCTGTGGGGCAAGGCTTCAGCCTTGCCTGGCCGGCTTGAAAGCCTGCGCCACATCTCTTTGCCCCGCAGGTATAATCGGCTGATTCTCAGCGACTTATGGCTCTGTCGGCTGGCACGACGCTCGGCCCGTACCAGATCACCGCCAAGATCGGCGAAGGCGGGATGGGGGAAGTGTATCGCGCCCGCGACACCAAGCTCGATCGGGACGTGGCGCTGAAGGTGCTGCCGGAGGCGTTCACGTCCGATCCTGACCGGCTGATCCGATTCGAGCGCGAGGCCAAGGTCCTCGCCTCGCTGAACCATCCGAATATTGCTGCGATTTACGGGCTCGAAGATTCGGGCGACGATCGCGCGCTGGTCCTGGAGCTGGTCGAAGGCCCGACGCTGGCGGACCGGCTTGCGCAAGGCGCGATACCAATCGAAGACGCGCTGGCGACAGCCAGGCAGATCGCCGAAGGCCTGGAAGCGGCACATGAGCGCGGCATCATTCACCGGGATCTGAAACCAGCCAATGTCAAGGTGCGCGACGATGGCACGGTGAAGGTGCTCGACTTTGGGCTGGCGAAAGCGGAACCAGTGACAGGTATCACGATCGTCCAGAACTGGGTCGAGGAGCTAAAGGCTCGGGTGCCCGTCCCGTAGGCGCCAGTTCCAGCGTGCATCTGGCGTAATTGCGCGTGTTGTCAATAGGGTAGAATACGGTTCGGGTCCCTGGAGGCCTGCTGTAAGCCTGGATGAGAAAAAGGCTCATGCGATGCGGCTTCCAGATCAGCGGGGTCACAGGCCACCTGCCTGCTCCCTCGCGGCGCCTTGCCAGGCGGACGCCTCGCCAGGAAAACCTAGAAAGATATGTTGGAGCCGAAGCTGGCTACCCAGGGGCTAAGTCCTGGGTTGGGCCGCAACGCGTAGCCTACGTCCAGCCGCACGCCCCCGCCGGTCAGCAGCAGGCGGTTGCTTCCGAACAGCAGACCGACGCCGACGGCCGTCCTGAGATCCGCAAGGCGCAGGCCGGCGCCCTCTGGCCAGGCGAATCCGCTGTCGACGAAGGCGGTCGCGCCAAGCGAGAGCATCTGCCAGATGTCGTCGGCGATGAACCACCGCTCTTCGGCAGTGAGCAGCAACGACCGCGTGCCGGCAAACTCCCGCACCGGGTAGCCGCGCAGCCCGCTCTCGGCCCCGAGCAGGAGCTGCACCTCGGGATCGAGCTCGTGCCCCCAGACGAGCCCGGCCCGTCCAACCAACAGGTGACGCGTGGCGTGCTTGCGCAGATAGCGCGCGCGTGTCACCACCAGGGTGTTGAGCCAGCGGTCACGCTCGTGACGGCCGACGATCCCCACGTCGGCGACGAGGAAGTGACCGGGGCCGAACCCGATGCCACGCGAGTGGCCGGTCGATACGGTGAGCACCCGGTGTTCGCCGCCACCGAAGGCTGGCGCCGAGAGTCCGACGGTGGCCCAGGATTGGGCGCCGAGGTTGAAGTCTTCCGTCCGCTCGAAGCGGTTGACGTGGGTCAGCCGCGCGAAGCGGTGCTCGACTGACCGGATACCGACCTCGACGATGCTGAAGTCGCGTCGCTCAGCGCCGATGCGCTCGTCGCGGAGCCGGTACGCGGCGTGGAGCCGGAGCGCGCTCGTGGGGCGACGTCGCACGGCCCGGCCGAGCTCCAGGTCGCCAAGCTGGCCGCGATGTCGGAGCCCGCCAATCTCCCGGCCATCGGCGAAGAGCCGATCACGGCGGCTGAATGCGCCGGCGCGCACCGTGAAGGCCCACGGATCCTCCAGAGAGAAGTACGGCCGGCTGAGCGTGACGACCCCCTCGTCGCCGTCGCTAAGGTCCGCCGCCGTGGCGGTCAGTGTGAACCGGGACCCGGCAAGCTGAGGGTCGTAGTACCAGACCCGGTCCGACGTGCGGTCGAGGTCGGCGCGATGCGACACCGTCACCGACTTGCCGAGCCCCAGCAGGTTGCTCTCGGTGAGGCCCACGTCCCAGATTGTCCGGTCGTCGACCTGATCGAAGTCGATGCGCGGCGTCAACGACCAGGCGTCCCAGGTCCGGACGCGAATCGTCACCCATGCGTCCTCGCCATCGCTGCCGTCGTGCTCCACCACCTCGACTCGCGCGTCCCGCAGGAACGCGAGCGCCCTGAGATTCCGTTCGCTTTGCTCGAGGCGCTCGGGGTTCAGCCGCTCGCCCGGCGCGAACAGCAGCTCGCGCCGGATGACCTGTTCGCGGGTGCGGAGGTGAAGCTTGTTCGCCGTACGGTAGAAAGCTGCGAAGCCGGAGGCGGGCTCGTCGAAGACTTCCTCGCCGACGATCTCCACCGCGTCGATCCGTTTGCCGGGTGAGGCTTCCTGCTCGGTGGCGGAAGCCACGGATGCCAAGGACAGGAACGTAAGGATGGTTGCCACCAGCCGGGCCCGCATACGTCGCATCATACAAGCGCTGCGGTGAGAGTCCGGCGGGCAGGCCTGCGAGGCAAGGCTGCTGCCTTGACCCACGGATGTCGGTGTGGCCGAGCTACGGACTAGAACAGACGGAACTGTCCGGTCAGCGCCGACAGGGAGGTCGCGGACTGGTTCAGCGCCGTCGTGGCGAGATCCGTGGCGATGAATTCGCGTTTGAGGACGGTGCGCCGGATCGCCAGCCGGTCTTCAAGGGTGGTGATGCGGTCCGACAACCGGTCGACCTGGGCGTCGTGTCGCCGTTGCGCTGCGGGCAGCAGCCCGCCGGCCTGCGTGTAGCGCTCGAGTCGATCGTGCAGCGCGGTGAACGCGCCGTCTCGTCCGGCGCCGCTCACGAAGAGCTTCTGGATGTCCGAGGGCGCCGTCGCCCTGGCCGTGTCGAACGTGGCCTCTGTGAATGTGAGGTCCCCGGCGCCGTCGAACCCGATGCCGACCTCGCTCAAATACCGATAGGCGCCGCCCACCGAGTAGCTCGACGTCAAGACGCCGCGGATGTCGGACATCAGCGACCGCACCAGGGGGTCGTGGCCCAGCGTGCCCTTGTTGCCTGCGCCGGCCGACGCGATCTGCTCGTCGGTGTATTGCTCGAGGGCCGCAAAGGCGGTCACGAAATCGTCCACCAGGGCTTTGGTCGATGCCGCGTCCTCGCCAATGGTTACCGCCACCGGCGACCCGGAGTCCTTGGTCAGCAGGGTGAGCGTCGCGCTCGGAATCGCCGATGTCAAAGTGTTGGTCGAGCTGACGAAGCTGACGTTGTTCACCACCACTTGGGCGTCTGTCGCCTGCACCGCGTTGTCGCTGGCGGTGTCACCGCTGGTGCCGTCGCTGTCGGAGTCGACAAACGTCACGGGCGCCGATCCTCCGGTCAAACTGTTGCTGACCAGGAAGCTCTTGGCCGCACCGGTGTCGGTGCCGGTCAGCACCAGCTGATAGCTGCCGGCAGCCGGGCTGACGATGGTCGCCGTGACCCCAATGCCGGAAGTGGCGTTGATCGCATCGCTGAGTCCCTGCAATGTGACACCGCTGCCGATCGTCACGACCTTGCCGCCGATCGTCAGGGTGCCGCCGGTGGCCACAGTGGTGGCGTCCTTGTCGCTGTGCGTGCTGTCCGACGCGGTGACCTGCGCGCGCGCGATCTCGTTGACGACGATGTCGTAGGTGCCGAGCGTCGCCGTCGTGCCGGGGATGACGGTCAGCGCGGTCTTGTTGGCGTTGGCAACGGTCCGACCGCCGAACGCCTCGCTCGTGGCCAGCTTCTTGACCGCTGCCTCCAGGTCCGCGATCTTGGTGGCGAGCGACGCGTATTCCGTCGACTTGGCGTTCAGATAGCTCTGCGACTGGTCGAGTAGCCGTTCCTGTCGTACGACGGCGTTGAGCGGCGCCCTGAAGTTGAGCTGGGCGAAGCCGCCGAAGGAAATTGGGGAGCTCATGGATGAGATGTAGAGCAAACTTCGGACCGGATACGCGATGTTCGTGGGCGTTGAGAGAAATGCCGCTGTGACGGGCCTCTTGCGCGAGTCTTGGCGTACCGTGGCCCTTGAAGTCAATCGCCGCGCGGGTCAGAGGGGGCGGCGAGTGTTCCAAAATGGAACTTCTATCAACGGAAGTGTTACCTGACGGTTCCTGAGATCCTCCAGGCCTTTTCGGGGCGTCCAGAACCGGCCGACCGACATAATCCGACGACTCTCTCAGAAAGTGGGCCTCAGCACCGGCCAGAGCCAAAGGGAATGGGGAGGGATGCGCCCGAGCGTTATAAGCCATAAAGATCTAATTCATATGCCTATAATAGATAGATGAAGACCGCCAGCATCAGCGAAGCCAAGAACCAGCTCAGCGCCTTGATCGATCAGGTGCGGCACGGCGACGTCGTCATCATCACCGACCGTGGGCGTCCCGTTGCGCAGTTGGCATCGCTGGCGGGGGAGCCAGGTGATGCGGTCACCGGACGCGTGGACCGCCTGGAACGCGAAGGTGTGCTGCGCCGCGGGGCGGGGGGCGGACCCGTGGCTGACATCCTGCGTCCTCCGCCCAGACCAAAGAGGGGCGTAAGCATCGTCCAGGCGGTCCTCGATGAGCGGTACGAAGGCCGATGAAGTTCTGGGACAGCTCTGCGCTCGTACCGCTCCTCGTTGCGGAGACGAGCACAAAGCGACTCAGCGCGCTCTATCGCCGCGAACCGGAAATTGCGGCGTGGTGGGGCACCGAGGTCGAGTGTGCGTCGGCGGTCGGGCGGCTGGAGCGTGACGGGGGGCTCGCGCCCCATGATGTCGACCAGGCGCTGAGACGTCTGGACGCCCTGCGAGACCGTTGGCAGGAAATCCAGCCGGTTGCGGACGTCAAGATGACGGCCCGCCGATTTCTCCGCGTGCACCCTCTGCGCGCCGCCGACGCGCTGCAGCTCGCAGCGGCCTTTGTCGCCTCCGAGCGGCGGCCCTTCACGCTTCAGTTCGTGTCTCTCGACGACCGCTTGAACGCCGCCGCGCGGCGCGAAGGCTTCGTCACCCAGGCAACGTGAAAACCACCAGATCGGGGAGGCGATCCCTGCGCCATCGCCCGCCGAGTGACAGTTGGTCCTGTCCCGCAGGCTACTATGGAGCTCGACGTGAAGGCCCCGGCGACCATTGAGACCCCTCGGCTCATCCTTCGGAGACCAGCAGCAGGCGATGCCGCCGCCATGTTTTCGCGCTACGCCAGCGACCCGGCCGTCACGCGATATCTCGGTTGGGCGACGCATCAAGCTGTGGACGACACACGGGCCTTTCTTTCCTTCAGTGACGCCGAGTGGGAGCGTTGGCCGGCCGGACCGTACCTGATCTGCTCACGAGCCGGTGGCGAGCTCCTTGGAGGCACCGGGCTTGGTTTCGAGACGCCGCAGCGCGCATCAACCGGCTACGTGCTCG
>MPLZ02006696.1_pt1 | contig 51953 bp, 50 predicted proteins | sample 1617311 | NCBI WGS metagenome assembly MPLZ02 (sample SAMN05944806, study PRJNA350692) | marine metagenome | biome: marine; feature: ODZ; material: water; isolation source: 160 m water sample filtered on 0.2 um supor filter | place: Pacific Ocean | collected 2012-04-08 | depth 160m m | reverse complement strand
TGAACAAGGTTTTACTCAGCCCGGAAACATAATTGTTTGTGGGGATAGCCATACCGCTACCCATGGAGCTTTTGGAGCTTTAGCATTTGGTATAGGAACTTCTGAAGTTTAACATGTTTTAGCAACCCAAGCTTTAGTTCAAAAAAAATCAAAAAATTTTAGAATAAGCGTTAATGGCACATTACCAATTGGGGTTACTTCAAAAGATGTTATTTTACAAATTATTGGAAAGATAGGAACGGCTGGTGGTACGGGATATGTTATTGAATATTCAGGAAATTTAATATCGAGTTTAAGTGTTGAACAAAGAATGACTATTTGTAATATGACAATAGAAGGTGGAGCTAGAGCGGGATTAATTCAACCAGACGAAAAAATTTTTGAATATTTAAAAGATAAACCAATGTCACCAAAAAAAGAAAATTGGGATAAGGCAGTTGATTATTGGAGTGAATTAAAAACAGACTCTGATGCAAAGTTTGATAAAGAAATTATTTTAGAAGGCCCAGAAATAAAACCTATGGTAACTTGGGGAACATCCCCTCAAGATGTTGTCGAAATAGATGGTCAAGTTCCTAATCCTGAGAATGAACAAGATGAAGACAGAAAGAACTCAATTGAAAGATCGCTTAATTATATGGGTTTAAAATCTAGTACAAACGTAAAAGATATAAAAATAGATAAGGTTTTTATCGGTAGCTGCACCAATGGAAGAATTGAAGATATAAGAGAGGCAGCAAAAATTATAAAAGATAAAAAAATAGCACCTCATGTTAATGCAATAATTGTTCCAGGTTCAGGATTAGTTAAGGAGCAAGCAGAGCAAGAAGGTTTAGATAAAATTTTTATAAAATCTGGATTTGAATGGAGAGAACCCGGATGTTCGATGTGTCTAGCGATGAATGCAGACAAACTAAAACCAGAAGAAAGATGTGCTTCAACTTCTAATCGTAACTTTGAAGGAAGACAGGGACGTGGTGGACGAACACATTTAATGAGTCCTGCTATGGCAGCCGCAGCTGCAATTTCAGGAAATTTAGATGATGTTAGAAAGTATAATAATTAAATGAAAAAATTTACAACACTTAAAAGTATTCCAGCATATCTTCCAATAATTAATATTGATACGGACATGATTATTCCCAAACAGTTTTTAAAAACAATTAAAAGAACTGGCCTAGGTAAGAATTTATTTTTTGAAATGAGATATGATGATAAAGGAAATGAAATAAATGATTTTATTTTAAATAAATCTCCATTTAATAAATCAAAGATATTAGTTGCTGGAAAAAATTTTGGCTGCGGCTCTTCAAGAGAACATGCTCCATGGGCTCTTTTGGATTTTGGAATTACTTGTGTAATTAGTTCAAGTTTTGCAGATATTTTTTATAATAACTGTTTTAAAAATGGAATTTTACCGATAACTGTAAGTGAAGAAAAAATTAAGGAAATTTCAGAATATTCTAATAGAAAAGATGAAATTTCAGTTAATTTGCATGATCAAAAAATAATATTTGGAAATAAAGAAATTAATTTTGAAATTGATGAATTTAAAAAAAAATGCTTAATAGAAGGCTTGGATGACATTGCTTTATCTTTGGAAAAATTAGATAAAATTATTTCATTTGAAGAAAAAATGAAATCTACAAAACCTTGGATTTTTAATGATTAAAGTTAAAAAAAGAAAATTTTTATTATTGCCTGGTGATGGAGTGGGCCCTGAAGTTATTGGAGAAGTAAAAAAAATAATTAACTGGTTTAACAATAATAAATCATTAGATTTTGAAATAGACGAAGATCTTGCCGGAGGTGCTTCTTATGATAAACATGGAACACCAATTACTGATGAAGTATTTTATAAAGCTTTGGAGTGTGAGGCAGTTATTTTAGGAGCTGTAGGTGGGCCAAAGTGGGATAATCTTGAATTCTCAAAAAAACCCGAAAGAGCATTATTAAAATTAAGAAAAGAACTTAAGTTATTTGCTAATTTAAGACCTGCTATTTGTTTTAAGCAACTTGTTGATGCCTCAACTCTTAAACCAGAAATTGTTTCTGGATTAGACATAATGATTGTTAGAGAGCTTACAGGAGGAATTTATTTTGGGGAACCAAGAGGAATTAAGCCAATTGATAATGGAGAAAGAAAAGGAATTAATACCCACACATACACAACAAGCGAAATAGAAAGAGTTGCAAGAGTAGCATTTGATCTAGCAAGAAAAAGAAAAAATAAAGTTACTTCCTGTGAAAAATCAAATGTTATGGAGGCAGGACTTCTTTGGAAAGAAGAAGTTCAAGCATTACATGATAAAGAATATTTAGATGTAGAATTGAGCCATATGCTTGCAGATAACTGTGCAATGCAATTATTAAGATATCCAAAACAATTTGACGTAATTGTTACAGATAATTTATTTGGAGACATGTTATCTGATCAAGCATCTATGCTAACAGGATCTTTAGGTTTGTTGCCTTCGGCATCATTGGGAGCAAAGAATAAAGATGGTGATATGAGGGCGATGTATGAACCTATACATGGATCAGCACCTGACATTGCAGGAAAAGGAATGGCCAATCCAATAGCAGCAATTTTAAGTTTTGCTATGGCTTTAAGATATTCTCTTGACTTAGATAAAGAAGCAGATGCTTTAGAAAAAGCAGTTCAAAATGTTTTAGATGAAGGACTTAGAACTAAAGATATTTTATCTAAAGGAATGAAGGAAGTTTCTACATCTGAAATGGGCGATGCTATAATTTCAAAATTGCAATAATTAATCAATTATTCTAAACTTATTAAATGCCAATTTATACTGCTCCAGTAGAAGATATGATGTTTCTTTTCGATAAGTTGAGAAATAATAAGGATTATAACGAAATTGAAAAATATAAAGAAGTTAATTCTGAATTAGTCAAAAACATACTAGATGAAGCTGCCAAAATTAATCAAAATATAATTTTACCTTTGGCTAAATCTGGAGATGAAAATCCAACTATCCTAGAAAATGGAGTTGTTAGAACTCCCCCTGGCTACAAAGAAGCTTACGCTAAATATATAGAGGATGGATGGACATCTCTCTCTTGTGACCCTAAGTATGGCGGACAAGGCATGCCAAAAACTGTGAGTGCCTTTTTTGATGAAATGTTGTCATCGGCAAGTCTTTCATTCAAGCTATATAGTGAATTAAGTATAGGTGCATATAATTGCATTCATCATCATGCAAAAGAAGAAATAAAAAATAAATATTTACCCAAAATAGTTGAAGGTAAGTGGAGTGGAACCATGTGTTTAACTGAGCCAGTTTGCGGAACAGATCTAGGATTATTAAAAACAAAAGCCGTAGAACAATCTGATGGAACTTTTAAAATAAGTGGACAAAAAATATTTATTACTTCTGGAGATCATGACTTAACAGAAAATATTATCCATTTAGTTATAGCAAGAGCAATCGACTCTCCCAAAGGAACAAAAGGTATAAGTTTATTTTTAGTTCCCAAGTTCAAGGTTAATGAAGATGGATCTATAGGATCAAAAAATGGAATTTCTACAGGATCGATAGAAAGCAAGATGGGAGTCAAGGGTTCTGCAACATGCGTATTAAACTTTGATGATGCACTTGGCTATATGATTGGTTCTAAGAATAGAGGACTTAATGCTATGTTTACGATGATGAATCTTGAAAGAATTGTTGTTGGAATACAAGGGTTGGGAATTTCTGAAATTGCTTATCAAAATTCATTAAGTTACGCCAAAGAAAGAAAACAAGGAAAAAAAAATAACAGTAAATCTACTAATGGTGCAGATTATATAATTGAACATGCCGATATTAAAAAATCCTTACTAAATATGAAATCCATTATTGAAGGTGAAAGAGCATTATGTTTTTGGCTATCCCAACAAACAGAAGTTAGTTTAAATCATAAAGATGAAAAAGTTAGACAAGAAGCATCAGACTTTGTTTCTTTAATGACCCCAGTCGTTAAAACAATGTTTACAGATATGGGAATGGAAATAACTAGTGATGCAATGCAAGTTCACGGAGGCTATGGATATACAAAAGACCAAGGAATTGAACAATTATATAGAGACAATAGAATTACGCCAATTTACGAAGGAACAAATTCTATTCAGGCTATTGATTTAGTGTTTAGAAAGTTAGTTAATAAAAATGGAGATATAATTGATAGATATTTAGATATGATTAAAAGTGATTGCAAAATTGGAGATGAGAACATCAAACCTTTTGTGGAAGATTTTAATATTTATATTGAAATTCTATCTAATTTTACTTCTTGGATTAAAGAAAAAATAGAAAACTCGAAAGATGAAGCTAGCGCATCTTGCAACGATTATTTAAAAGCATTGGGTTTTGTTTCTATAGCACATGCGTGGATTAAAGTTTTGGAAGTAAGCTTTAAAGATTATGATAACAATAAAGATTTTTATGAAGACAAGATCCAAACTGCAAAATTTTATTTTAGAAGGGTATTGCCAAGGGTAGAAAATCATTTTAAAACTGCCACGACTGGCAGTGATTATATAATGAATTTTAACTTTAAATAACTATGAGCCATTACGAAAAAAATCTTAACAAAAATGATGCAAATTTTGTTCCATTAACACCTTTGAGTTTTTTGGAAAGAGCAAAAGATATTTACCCAAACTATGAAGCTCTAATTTATGAAAATAGAAGTTACACTTGGAGCGAAGTATATAAAAGATGTACAAAGTTTGCCAGCGCTCTAGAAAAAATTGGTATTGGTGAGGGTGACACAGTTTCTGTAATGACATTCAATACTCCTGAAATTTTTGAAGCTCATTATTCAGTTCCAATGACAGGAGCAGTTTTAAATACAATTAATAGCAGAGTAGACGCAAAATCAGTTGCATATATTCTGGAGCATAGCGAGGCAAAAGTTTTAATCGTAGATAGACAGCTCCATTCAATTGTTGAAAAGACGTTGAGTCAAATTAAATCAAAACCAATAATAATAGATGTTCAGGATAATTTTGCAGATCAATCTTTATTAAAAAAAATTGGAGACAAAGAGTATGAAGAATTTTTAAATACCGGAGATGATAACTATATTTGGAAAAGACCAAAAGATGAATGGCAAGCCATTTCTTTAAGTTACACCTCTGGAACAACTGGGAATCCAAAAGGAGTTGTTTATCATCATAGAGGTTCATACTTGATGTCTACTGGTAGTGCAGTTGCATGGAATATGCCAAATAGATTAAATTTTTTAACTGTGGTTCCAATGTTTCATTGTAATGGGTGGGGGTACCCATGGACAATTCCAATGCTTAATGGAAAGACAATTTGTTTAAGAAATATTGATGTAAAAAAGATATTTGAATTAATTGAGAAACATAAAATTACTCACTTTGGCGGAGCGCCAATCGTATTAAATATGATAACAGGGGCATCTGCATCTGATCAAAAAAAATTAGATCGTAAAGTTTATGTTTTAACTGCCGGTGCACCCCCTCCAAGCATAATTTTTAAAAAAATGAAAGAATTAGGGTTTGAAGTTATGCATGTTTATGGACTTACTGAAACTTATGGACATATTTTACAATGTGCATGGAATGATGAATGGAATTCGTATGATGAAGATAAGCAGAATGAAATTAAAGCAAGACAAGGTGTGAAATATCCAAATACAGAAGATGCAATAGTAATGGATCCAGAGACCATGAAACCCGTACCTAAAGATGGAAAAACAATGGGTGAAATTATGATTAAAGGAAATGTAGTAATGAAAGGTTATTTTAAAGATAAAGAAGCTACTGAAAAAGCAATGGCTAACGGATGGTTTCATTCGGGTGATTTAGCCGTGATGTATCCTGATGGATATATAAAAATACAGGATAGATCGAAAGATATAATAATTTCTGGAGGTGAGAATATTTCATCTATTGAAATTGAAAATACATTATCAAAACATCCTGCTGTTTCTATTGTAGCCGTGGTGGCAAAACCAGATGAGAAATGGGGAGAAGTTCCGTGTGCATTTATTGAAAAAGCCAAAGATAAAGATGTAAACGAAAAAGATCTAATTGATTTTTGCAGAGAAACTTTAGCAGGATTTAAAATACCAAAAAAAATTGAATTTTGTGAACTTCCTAAAACTTCAACAGGAAAAATCCAAAAATTTGAATTAAGAAAAAAAGCTAAAGAATTAACTTAATTTTGAGGTAGAAATTTTAAATGAAAACTTATTCTATAGCTAAATCAAGAAGATTAAGAAGCACTCCATATACATCCAGAATAGAGAAACAAGGAGTTACAGCTTATAGCATATATAACCACATGTTGTTGCCAGCTGCTTTTGGATCTATGGAGGATTCTTATCACCATCTTAAAAAAAATGTACAGGTTTGGGATGTAGCGGGCGAAAGGCAAGTAGAAATTACTGGAAATGATTCAGCAAAATTGGTTCAGCTAATGACTTGCAGAGATTTATCTAAATCAAGAGATGGCAGGTGTTATTACTGTCCAATAATAGATGATAAAGGTGGCATAGTTAATGATTCTGTTGTTCTAAGATTAAGTAATAATAGATGGTGGATTTCAATTGCAGATTCAGATGTAATTTTATTTGCCAAAGGTTTGGCAATAGGAAATAAATTTGATGTACAAATATTCGAGCCAGAAGTAAATATAATGGCTGTTCAAGGTCCAAAATCATTTAAATTAATGGAAAAAGTTTTTGGAGAGGAAATTACAAAATTAAAATTTTTTGGTTTTGATTATTTTGATTTTAAAGGAACAAAACATTTAATTGCTCAATCTGGATGGTCTAAACAGGGAGGTTATGAGGTTTATGTTGAAAACACTAATTCAGGTTTAGCATTATATGATCATCTTTTTGAAGCAGGTAAAGAATTTGATGTCAAACCTGGATGTCCAAATCTTATTGAAAGAATTGAAAGTGCATTGTTATCTTATGGAAATGATATGGATAATAATGACAACCCTTTCGAATGTGGTTTTGATAAATTTATCAATTTAGATTCTGATGTAATTTTTTTAGGAAAAGAAAATTTAAAAAAAATTAAATCAGATGGAATTAAAAGAAGATTAATGGGAGTTCAAATTAATAGTAAAGAAATAAATGTATCTGGATCTATTGATTTAAAAGATGAAAATAACATAAAAATTGGCGAATTAAGATCTGGTTGTTATTCGCCTCATTTTGGAAAAGTTATTGGAATAGCAATGATAAAAAAGCCTTTCTGGAAAGCGTCACAAACTATAAAAATTGAGATAAATAAACAAACTTTTGATGGAAAAGTTTGCGATTTACCTTTCATTTAGTATAAAAGTTCTAATAACACCATGAATATTGCGATTGTAGGAGCCACAGGTAACGTTGGAAGAAAATTAATTGAGGTACTGGAAAAAAAAAATTTTCCAATATCTGAATTGTTTTTGATTGCCTCATCTAAAAGTGTAGGAAAAAAAATTAGTTATTCCGGAAAAGAACACACAGTTGTTGATCTTGAAAAATTTGATTTTTCAAAAGTAAAAATTGCTTTTTTTGCAGCAGGAAGTGCAATAGCGGAGAAATGGGCTTATGTTGCGGCAGAAAAAACAATAGTAATAGATAATTCAAAGTTTTTTAGAAAAGATCCAGATATACCTTTGGTGGTACCAGAGGTAAATGCTAAAGAATTAGTTAATGTAAAAAATAAAAATATAATTGCAAATGCAAATTGTTCAGTGATACCTCTTGTTGTCGCTCTTAAACCTTTACATGATTTATATAATGTAAAAAGAATTATTGTATCAACTTATCAATCGGTATCAGGTGCAGGCAAGGACCCAATGGATGAATTGCTTAATCAAACCCAAGACTTTTTTCAGAATAAAAAGTTAGAATCAAAATATTTTACAAAACAAATTGCATTTAATGCAATACCGCATATCGATAGTTTTTTAGAAGATGGTTATACAAAAGAAGAACAAAAAACTAATGATGAAGTAAAGAAAATATTAGATAATAAAATAAAAATTACTTCTACATGTGTTCGAATACCTGTATTGGTATCACATTCTTTAAGTGCAAATGTTGAATTTAATAGAAAACACAATTTAAATGAAATTAAAAATGTTTTGTCAACTTCTTCAGGATGTAAATTGGTTGACGAACATAAGGATGGCGGGTACATAACTCCAGTGGAAGCTGAAAATAAATTTGAAACATTTATTTCAAGGATTAGAGAAGACAATTCTCAACCTAATTCAATAAATCTTTGGATTGTCTCAGATAATTTACTTAAAGGCGCAGCACTAAATGCTGTAGAAATTGCAGAAGCATTGATTGAAAAAGATTTTTATGGAAAATAACAACCCATTATCTCCACACATACAAATATATAAATGGCATGTTTCTTCTTTAGTTTCGATAGCTACTAGGATCGCAGGAATTATAAATATATTAGCCACAACTTTAATTTGTATTTGGTTTTCCAGTTTGCTTTTTGGAGAATCTAATTATGAAATTATTAAAGTATTTTTACAGTCTTTCTTTGGTAAATTTATAGCTATAGGAATTACTTGGTCATTTAGTTTTCAAATATTAAGTGAAATCAGACATTTGATCATGGATCTTGGCTATGGATTTGAATTAAAAACAACAAATATTACAGGAATGATTGTAATTATTTTTTCATTTATATTTACAATATTAATTTATTTATTAGGGAGACAATTTATTTAATGAGACCAGTAACTAAGAAATGGTTATTTTTAAAAATAAGCTCTTTTATTTTAATTCCATTAATGCTTTGGTTTATTATTAATTTTGTTTCTTTTTATGATAAAAATTATCAGGAAATCTTAAAATTCTTGACAACACAACCTTCCAAGTTTTTGTTTAGTTTGTTTTTAATATTTGCTTACTTTTTTTCAGCATTAAGCATAAGCGAAGTATTTGAAGACTATATCCATGATGAAAAAATCAAAAATGCCGCAAACAAAACTCTAAATATTTTTGCTATATTTTTCCCATTAATAACTATTATTATAATATTTAATCTAAGCTTATGAGCGAATATAATATTATAGATCATGAATATGACGTTGTTGTGCTTGGTGCCGGAGGCTCTGGTTTAAGAGCTGCGGTTGGTCTAAGTGAGGCAGGATTAAAAACAGCATGTATTTCAAAAGTTTTTCCAACAAGAAGTCATACTTCGGCTGCTCAAGGAGGTATATCAGCAGCATTAGGTAATATGGGCGAAGATGATTGGCGATGGCATATGTATGATACTGTTAAGGGATCAGACTGGTTAGGCGATCAAGACTGTATTGAATATTTATGCAAAGAAGCGCCAAGAGCCGTTTTAGAATTAGAAAGATATGGTGTTCCATTTAGTCGTACAAAAGATGGAAAAATTTATCAAAGATCTTTTGGGGGGATGACGAAAAATTATGGAAATGAAACTGTTCAAAGGACTTGCGCTGCAGCAGATAGAACAGGCCATGCCATACTTCATACCATGTATGGTCAAGCACTGAAACATAATACTGAATTTTTTATTGAATATTTTGCTTTAGATCTATTAATGAACAATGGAGAATGCAAAGGTTTAATAGCTTGGAATTTAAATGATGGAACAATTCATAGATTTAGATCTCATATAACTATAATAGCGACAGGTGGATATGGGAAAACATATTACTCATCGACTTCTGCCCATACATGTACAGGTGATGGTAATGGTATGGCTTTAAGAGCAGGATTACCATTGCAAGATATGGAATTTGTTCAGTTCCATCCAACAGGAATTTATGGACATGGAACATTAATATCTGAAGGAGTTAGAGGTGAAGGTGGTTATCTTCTAAACTCTAAAGGAGAAAGATTCATGGAGCGTTATGCTCCAAAAGCTAAAGATCTCGCATCTAGAGATGTAGTTAGCAGATCGATAGCTATTGAAATTAATGAAGGAAGAGGTGTTGGAAATGAAAAAGATCATGTTCATCTCCATTTAGATCATTTAGATCCAAAAGTTATTAAAAACAGATTGCCAGGAATATCAGAATCTTCAAGGTTATTTGCAAACGTTGATGTTACAAAAGAACCAATACCAGTTGTACCAACAGTTCATTATAATATGGGGGGTATTCCAACTAATTATAAAGCTGAAGTTATAACTTTGGACGGTACTGAGAAAACTGTATCTGGACTTATGGCAATTGGAGAAGCAGCATGTGTTTCAGTTCATGGCGCTAATAGGCTAGGTTCAAATTCATTAATCGATCTTGTAGTTTTTGGACGAGCTGCAGCAATAAGAGCAGCTGAAATAGTTAAGCCAGGAACTCCTCATGAGAAAATTCCAGAAAATGAAACTGAAAAATGTATAGATAGATTTGATAAGTTTAGAAATGCTAACGGTGAAAATAAAACTGCTGACTTAAGATTGGCCATGCAAAAAACAATGCAATCAAAATGTGCGGTTTTTAGAACTGAAAAAACTTTAAAAGAAGGAATTAATGAAATTAGAAAACCGTTTGATGGAATGGACTCAATATCAGTAAAAGATAAATCATTAATTTTTAATACTGATTTAGTTGAAACACTGGAGTTTGATAATTTAATTAGACAGGCTATAGTTACAATGGACTCAGCTTATCTACGAAAAGAAAGCAGAGGTGCTCATGCAAGAGAAGATTTCTCAAAAAGAGATGATAAAAATTTCATGAAACACACAATATCCTGGTGTAACGGAAGCGAGACTAAAATTGATTATAGACCTGTTCATACATCAACTTTGACGAACGAGGTGCAATATTTTCCTCCACAAGAGAGAGTATATTAATGGTTCAAATAAATTTACCCAAAAACTCTAAAGTACAGAAAGGAGAGTATTTTAAGGATAAAACAGGATCAAAAAATATTAGAAAAGTTAATATTTATAGATGGGATTCTTCAACTGGCAAAAATCCAAGAATAGACACTTATGAAGTTGATATGGATAATTGCCCATCAAAAGTATTAGACCTTCTAAATAAAATTAAAAATGAAATAGATCCATCAATTGCTTATAGAAGATCTTGTGCTCATGGAGTTTGTGGTTCTTGTGCTATGAATATGGATGGAAAAAATGGCTTGGCTTGCACCAAACCTCATTCAGAAATAAAAGGAGATATAAATATTTATCCCTTACCTCATTTAAAGGTTCAAAAGGATTTAATTGGAGATTTAGACACTTTGTATAAACAGTATCATTCCGTTGAGCCATGGTTAAAAAATTCTGCAAAAAATAATGATAAAGAAAACTTACAATCTATAGAAGATAGATCAAAATTAGATGGTCTTTATGAATGTATAATGTGTGCTTGTTGTTCAACCTCATGCCCAAGCTATTGGTGGAATGGGGATAAATATCTCGGTCCAGCAGTTTTGCTTCAAGCATACAGATGGATAATTGATAGTAGAGATGAGGATAAAAAAGAAAGACTTCAAAAGGTTGCAGATGAATTAAAACTCTATAGATGTCATACCATTTTGAATTGTACAAATGCATGTCCAAAAGGTTTAAATCCAGCAAAAGCTATTGCTGAAATAAAAAAAATGCTTGCAACGACTTAATTACTTATTTAAACAATTTTACAAATGAATTTAATTGAACATTATATTGATGGAAAATCTTTTTCTGGCTCATCTGATAAAAAAGGCAAAATCTTTAACCCAGCAACCGGTAAACAAGAATCTGAAGTAAGACTAGGCTCAAGAGCAGATTTAGACTTAGCAGTAGAAAAAGCAAAAAAAGCATTTGAAAGTTGGTCTAATACACCACCTTTACAAAGAGCAAGAATAATTTTTAAATTTAAAGAATTAGTTGAGAAAAATTCTGATGAATTAACCAAGTTGATTGTTAATGAGCACGGAAAAGTTTATGAAGATGCCAAAGGTTCTTTAATAAGAGGATTAGAAGTCGTCGAATTTGCTTGTGGTATACCACAAATGCTTAAAGGCGAATTTACAGAAAATGTTGGCACAAATATAGACAGTTGGTCAACTAGACAACCGTTAGGAGTTTGTGCGGGCATTACTCCGTTTAATTTTCCTGCGATGGTTCCTATGTGGATGTTTCCAATGGCAATAGCTTGTGGAAATACTTTTGTGTTAAAACCTTCAGAAAAAGATCCTTCTTGTGCAATGAAATTAGCAAACTTATTTAAAGAAGCAGGTTTACCGGATGGTGTTTTTAATATCGTAAATGGAGATAAAGAAGTTGTTGATGCTATTATAGAAAATAAAGATATTCCAGCTGTAAGCTTTGTTTGTTCAACACCAATTGCAAAGTATATTTACGAAAATGCAGCAAAGAATGAAAAAAGAGTTCAAGCTTTAGGAGGAGCAAAAAATCACTGCGTAGTGATGCCAGATTGCGATTTAGATCAAGCTATAAATGGATTAATGGGTGCTGCATATGGATCTGCCGGAGAGAGGTGTATGGCCCAATCAGTAGCTGTTGTTGTAGGCAACATTGGAGATGATTTAGTTAATCAAATATCAAAAAAAGTTGAGGCACTCAAAATTGGTCCTGGGATGGATGAAGCATCTGAGATGGGACCTTTGGTAACCAAAGAACATTTAGAAAAAGTGAAAGGATATGTTGATTTAGGAGTAAAAGAAGGTGCAAAATTGGTTGTAGATGGTAGGAACATCAAGCTTCAAGGTTATGAAAATGGCTATTATATTGGTGGATGTTTGTTTGATCATGTTAAAAAAGATATGAGAATATATAAAGAAGAAATTTTTGGACCAGTTTTATCTGTCGTGAGAGTTAAGAATTTTAATGAAGCCCTTCAACTTATAAATGATCATGAGTTTGGAAATGGAACAAGTATTTATACAAGAGATGGAGATGTGGGAAGAACTTTCGCAAATAAAATAAAAGTTGGAATGGTTGGAATAAACATACCTATTCCAGTTCCTGTTGCTTATCATAGTTTTGGAGGATGGAAGAGATCCTTGTTTGGAGATCAACATATGCATGGTCCAGAAGGCGTAAGGTTTTACACTAAATTAAAAACTATAACTTCAAGGTGGCCATCTGGCGTTAGATCAAATCCTGAATTTGTTATGCCGGTAATGAAATAATTATGAGCAAAATATCTTTAATTGGTGCAGGGCAAATTGGAGGAACTTTGGCTCATCTAATTGGACTTAAAGAATTAGCCAATCAAGTTGTAATGTTCGATGTAGCAAGCGGTATAGCAAAAGGTAAAGCTCTTGATATTGCACAATCATCATCAGTAGATGGATTTAATGTTAATTTTTCTGGCACAGATAATTATGAAGATATTAAAAATTCAGATGTAATAATTATTACTGCCGGAGTTCCCAGAAAACCAGGAATGAGCAGAGATGATTTATTGGGAATAAATCTAAAAATTATAAAACAAGTTGCTGAAGGAATAAAAACTCATTCCCCAGAAGCTTTTGTAATTTGTATAACAAATCCGCTAGACGTGATGGTTATGGCATTTCAAAAGTATTCAGGTCTACCAGCAAATAAAGTAGTTGGTATGGCTGGAATATTAGATAGTTCAAGATTTAAACTTTTTTTGTCACTAGAGTTGGGCGTTCCAGTTAAAGAAATTGATGCAATGGTAATGGGTGGTCATGGAGACACAATGGTGCCATTGCCAAGATTTACAAAGGTATCTGGAAAACCTTTATTAGATCTTGTTAAAGAGGGAAAAATTTCTTCAGAAAAATTAGAAAGTATAAATCAAAGAACCAGAGATGGAGGTGCTGAGATAGTTAAATATTTAGAAAAAGGTTCAGCTTTTTACGCGCCAGCAGCATCAGGAGTTGAAATGGCCTCAGCATATATGAATAATGAAAAAAAACTTTTACCTTGCGCAGCATATATGAACGGAGAATATGGAGTTGAAAAAATTTATGCTGGTGTTCCAGTTATTATAGGAAAAAATGGAATAGAAAAAATTGAAGAAATAGAATTAGACGATAAAGAAAAATCAGAATTTAATCATTCGATAGAGGCCGTGAAAAAATTGTGGGAAGCGGCATCTGCCATTGATCCAGATTTAAAAAAATAATCAATGAATATTCACGAGCATCAGGCAAAAAAAATATTAAAAAATTATGGTGCAAAAGTTCCAAAAGGCATTTTTGCTTTTAAAGTGCAAGAATTGTTAGAAAAAGCCAAAACTTTAAAAACAGAGAAATATGTTTTAAAAGCTCAAATCCATTCTGGAGGCAGAGGAAAGGCCGGAGGTGTAAAATTAGTCAATAATTTAAACGATTTAGAGAACGAAGCAAAAAATTTAATTGGAAAAATATTGGTAACACACCAAACAGGACAAAATGGAAGAAAGGTTAAAAGGCTTTATGTAGAAGAAGCATCGGCAATTAATAAAGAATTTTATTTGTCATGTTTGGTAGATAGAGAAAGTTCTAAAATTGCATTTATATCAAGTGATCAAGGAGGAATGGATATAGAAGAAGTTGCAAATAAAAATCCAGAAAAAATTTTAACTACAAAGGTTGAATTTAGCGATCAAATTTCTGAAGACGATTGTAAAAAAATTTTAGGAATATTTAATTTAGGTCAAGAAGCAAACGAAGAAGCAATTAAATTAATTAAATCAATTTATAAAATGTTTATTGAAACAGATGCAAGTCTGGTTGAGATCAATCCACTTATTTTAACTAAAGATAATAATATTGTTTGTTTAGATGCAAAAATGAACTTTGATGATAATGCACTTTTTAAACATCCCGAAATTATGGAACTAAGAGACTTAAATGAAGAAGAAGAAACAGAAATAGAAGCGAGCAAACATGATTTAGCTTATATTAAGTTAAATGGCAACATAGGATGCATGGTGAATGGCGCCGGACTTGCAATGGCAACAATGGATATTATCAAATTGTACGGAGAGGAGCCTGCAAACTTTTTAGATGTGGGAGGCGGAGCTTCAAAAGAAAAAGTTTCAGCGGCTTTCAAAATAATTTTATCTGATAAAAATGTTAAAGGTATATTAATTAATATATTCGGAGGAATTATGAGATGCGATGTTCTTGCAAAAGGATTAGTAGAAGCAGCCAGAGAAATTAAAATAAATGTTCCATTAGTTGTAAGATTGGCGGGAACTAATTTTGAAGAAGGAAAAAAAATATTAGACAATTCTGGACTAAAAATTATTTCAGCATCCGATCTTGGTGATGCAGCAGAAAAAGTAGTTGAGGCAATAAAATAAATTATGTCAGTTTTAATTAATAAAAATACTAAAGTTATATGCCAAGGTTTCACAGGATCTCATGGTACGTTCCATTCTGAACAAGCAATAAAATATGGAACTAATTTAGTTGGCGGAGTTACACCAAAAAAAGGAGGACAGATTCACCTAGAGAGACCGGTATTTAATACTGTTAAAGAAGCTAAAGAAAATACAGGAGCCAACGCTTCCATGATTTATGTGCCTGCAAAATTTGCGGGAGCAGCAATAATTGAAGCTATAGATGCTTCGATAGAATTAATAATTTGTATTACAGAAGGAATTCCAGTTTTAGATATGCTTAGAGTTAAACAGAAATTAATAAAATCAAATTCAAGATTAATTGGTCCAAATTGTCCAGGCATCATTACTCCAGATGAATGTAAGATTGGTATTATGCCAGGAAATATACACAAAAAAGGTTCTGTGGGCATTGTCTCAAGATCTGGAACTTTAACTTATGAAGCAGTTGCACAAACTACTGAAAATGGAATGGGACAAACAACTTGCATTGGGATTGGAGGAGATCCAATTAATGGAACAAACTTTATTGATTGTTTAGATTTATTTTTAAATGATGAAGAAACAAAATCTATTTTGATGATTGGCGAAATAGGCGGAACAGCAGAAGAGGAGGCAGCAGAATTTGTAAGAAATCATAAAATAAAAAAACCGATGGTAGGTTTTATAGCAGGATTAGCAGCTCCCAAAGGTAGAAGAATGGGGCATGCAGGCGCTATAATTTCAGGTGGAAAAGGAGGAGCAAAGGACAAAATTAAAAAAATGGAGGAATGTGGGATTACTGTTGCAAAATCGCCATCAGAAATTGGAAAAACTTTATTTAATAAATTGTCCAATTGAAATCATTCTTCTAGTATTATATTTTAAAAAATAACTTAGATGACATCATCAAAAAATCTAGAATATAAAAAAACATCCTTTCTTAGCAAATCTAATAGTGCATTTATTGAGCAAATGTATTTAAAATTTATCAATAAAGATTCCGATTTACCTGAAAGTTGGAGAAATTATTTTTTAGATATTGGAGAAGAAATTGATTTGGTAGCAAAAGAAATAAATGGACCAACATGGAGCCGAGAAAAGAAAAAGATTGATTTAGACGAAATTCAAAAAAACATTGATAATGAAGAACAGAAGCTTTCAGTAGAAAAACAAAATAATTATATTGATAAAACAGATTTTATAAAAGAAAATAGAGATTCTATTAGAGCGGTTTCTTTGATTAGATCGTATAGACAAAGAGGGCATTTAATATCAAAAGTTGACCCTTTAGAGATAAGAGAAAGTGAATATCTGGACGAACTCCATCCAAGTAGTTATGGATTTAATAAAGCCGACTATCAAAAAAGAATTTATTTAGATGGAATTACAAATAAAAAATATTCAAATATTAGCGAAATATTATCTTTTCTTAAAAAAACTTATTGTGGTTCAATTGGTTATGAATATATGCATATTTCCAATCCAACAGAAAGAAAATGGATTAGAGATAGAGTCGAAAAAGATGAAAATGCGCTTCAATTTACAAAAAATGGAAAAAACGCAATTCTGAACAAACTTATACAAGCTGAGGGTTTTGAAAAATTTTTAAATACAAAATTCGTTGGAACAAAAAGATTTGGTTTAGATGGCGCGGAAAGTTTAATACCAGCTTTAGAACAAATAATTAAAATAGGTGGACAATGTAAAATTAAAGAAGTCAAGATTGGAATGTCTCATAGAGGTCGACTTAATGTTTTAGCAAATGTACTTCAAAAATCTTATAAAAGAATCTTCAATGAGTTTGCGGGTGAAATTAGTAATGACGGAAAAGATGCGGCCGGTGATGTTAAATATCATTTAGGAGCTTCTTCAGATAGAGAATTTGATGGAAATTCTGTTCATGTAAGTTTAACAGATAATCCATCTCACTTAGAGGCTGTAAATCCAGTAGTATTAGGGCAAACTAGAGCAAAACAGTTTTTTCACAAAGACAAAGAGAGAAATAAAGTTATTCCAATATTAATCCACGGAGATGCAGCTTTTGCTGGACAAGGTATTGTAGCAGAATGTTTTGCCATGTCGGGTTTACCAGGACATAATACCGGTGGAACAATTCATATAATAGTAAATAATCAAATAGGTTTTACTACTAGCCCTAGGTTTGCAAGATCTTCACCACATCCTTCAGATGTTGCAAAAATGGTAGATGCTCCAATTATCCATGCTAATGGAGATAATCCAGAGGCTGTAGTTTATGCAACAAGAATAGCAACAGAATTTAGATTAAAATTTAATAGAGATGTTGTTATTGATTTGGTTTGTTATAGAAGATTTGGACATAACGAGGGAGACGAACCTTCATTTACTCAACCGTTAATGTATAAAAAAATTAGATCACATCCTTCAACAGTAAATATTTATGGAGAAAAATTAATTAATGATAACTTAATCTTAAAAGAAGAATTAAATTCACAAATTAAAAAATTTAAAGATCTTTTAGGTCAACAATTTAAAACAGCAAAAGATTATAAACCCAAAATTGAATGGTTTGAGGGAACTTGGTCTAGATATAAACCGGAGAAAGGAAAAGATAAAAGAGGCGCAACTGGAGCAGAATTAAATATTCTATCTGATATATCAAAAAAGATTAATATAGTACCTTCTGAATATAATATTCATAAAACAATTGGCAAAATTCTAGATAATAGAAAACAAACAGTGGAGCAAGGTTTTGGTATTGATTGGGCTACGGCAGAAGCTTTAGCTTTTGGATCTTTATTAGAAGAAGGATATCCAGTTAGATTAGTAGGACAAGATTCTGGAAGAGGTACTTTTAGCCAAAGACATTCTGTACTAAGAAATCAAGTAGATAATTCTAGATATATTCCACTCAATAATATTTCAAAAAATCAGAAAAATTTTGAGGTTGTGGATAGTTTTTTATCAGAATTAGCGGTACTAGGTTTCGAATATGGGTATAGCCTTGTTGCGCCAAATACTTTAACGATATGGGAAGCACAGTTTGGAGATTTTGCTAATGGAGCCCAGATAATTATTGATCAATTTATATCATCCGGTGAAAGAAAATGGAAAAGAGCATCGGGATTAGTAATGCTATTACCACATGGTTATGAAGGTCAAGGACCCGAACATTCTTCGGCAAGATTAGAAAGGTTTTTACAATTATGTGCAAATGATAATTTGCAAGTTATGAATTGCACAACACCAGCCAATTATTTTCATGCACTTCGCAGACAATTATTGCGAGATTTTAGAAAACCTTTGATAATGATGGCTCCAAAATCCTTGCTAAGAAATAAATATTGCACATCAGAGCTTAAAGATTTTAGTAAAGAAAATTCATTTCATAGAGTTATGTGGGATCATTCTATGGACCCAGAGACTAAAGGTTTTATAAAATTAAAGAGCAATTCGGATATTAAGAAAGTAATTTTGTGCTCAGGAAAAGTATACTTTGATTTATTATCAGCTAGAGAAAAGCTTAAAAAAGATGATGTAATACTTTTTAGAATTGAACAACTTTATCCTTTTCCAGTAAAAAGCCTTGTAAAAGAATTAAAACCATTCGCAAAAAATGCTAATTTTTTTTGGTGCCAGGAAGAACCAAAGAATATGGGCGCATGGTTATTAGTTAGAGACTATATCCGATGGACATTAGATACTATTAAGGCTAAAAATAGCGAAATTTCTTACATAGGAAGAAATCCAGATGCATCAATAGCAACTGGTTATGCCAAAAGACATCTTTCAGAACAACAAGAAATAATAAATAAAGTATTTGAATAAATGAGTGAAAAAATTTTAGTTCCAGTATTAGGAGAGAGCATAAACGAGGCAACCGTTTCTAAATGGTTAAAGAATAAAGGAGATATTGTTAATGCTGACGAAGCAATTGTAGAACTCGAAACTGATAAAGTTAATTTAGAAGTACCAGCATCTATAAATGGAGTTTTATCAGAAATCAATTCAAATGAAGGTGACACAGTTCAAGTAGGCTCAGTGTTAGGAGTTATTTCAGATTCAAAAGTAAAAATTGATAACACTCAAAAAGTAGAAAAAATAAAACCTAGGAATATTGAAATTCAAGAAAAAGAGGAAAAAAATAATACTAATAATTTAGAATCAGATAATAAAAAGAATTCAGATTATCAAGATGAACCTTTGATTTTGAATGAAGAAGAACCTTTAATATTAAATGAAGAAGCAGAAGTAGAAGAGAGAGAATTAAAACATTTAGAGAAAAATACAAATTTATCGCCTGCTGTAAGAAAAATTGTTACTGAAAAAAAAATAGATATTAATCAAGTTAAAGGAACCGGTAAAGATGGTAGAATTTTAAAAGGTGATCTAATCACTTTAATGGGAGAAAGCCCACAACCCAATCAAAGAAAAATTCAATTTGGTGAAGAAGAGAGAATTAAGATGACAAGACTTCGTCAAACTATAGCAAAAAGGCTTAAGGAGGCTCAAGAAAATGCAGCCATGTTAACTACTTTTAATGAAGTTGATATGTCGGGAATAATTTCTATGAGAAAAAAAAATCAAGAAGATTTTCAAAATAGATACAATATTAAACTAGGCTTCATGTCTTTTTTTGTAAAAGCTTGTGTTGTTGGATTAAAATTATTTCCTGCAATAAATGCAGAGATTGAAGGACAAGATATCATTTATAAAAATTATTATAATATTAGTTTTGCTGTAGGAACCGAAAAAGGTCTTGTAGTGCCAGTATTAAAAAATGCTGATGAGATGTCATTTGCTGATATAGAAAATGAAATAAAAAAACTATCTGACAAAGCAAAAAATGGAAGTTTAACAATTGAAGATTTGCAGGGCGGCACATTTACTATAAGCAATGGTGGCGTTTATGGATCTATGCTTTCAACACCAATACTTAATCCACCTCAATCAGGAGTATTGGGTATGCATAATATAGTTGAGAGACCAGTTGCAGAGAATGGAGATATTACAATTAAACCAGTTATGTATTTAGCTCTATCATACGATCATAGAATTATTGATGGAAAAGATTCAGTATCTTTTCTCAAAACAATCAAAGAAAACCTGGAAGATCCTAGAAGATTATTTTTAAATATTTAAATGTCTGAAAAATTTGATGTAACTGTAATTGGTGGTGGTCCGGGAGGTTATGTTTGTGCAATTAGACTTTCCCAGCTAGGACTTAAAACAGCATGTATAGAGTCAAGAAGTACATTAGGAGGCACTTGTTTAAACATAGGATGCATACCTTCAAAAAGCCTACTTAATCTTTCAGAAAATTTTCATAAAGCAAAAAATTTTAATAAAATTGGAATTGAAACTGGAGAAATAAAGCTAAATCTTTCAAAAATGATGGAAAATAAAGATAAAACTGTAACAACTTTAACAAAAGGTATTGAATTTTTATTTAAGAAAAACAAAATATCTTATTTCAAAGGAATTGGATCATTTAAAGGCTCAAACGAAATATCAATTGTTAAGGATGGTAAAGAAACAACCATTATAACAGGCAAAACCATAGTAAGCACGGGATCAGAACCGGTATCTTTACCAGGAATAGATTTTGATGAAGAAAAAATACTTTCTTCAACAGGGGCATTATCTATTTCTTCTGTACCAAAAAAAATGATCGTCGTTGGTGGAGGATATATAGGTTTAGAGATGGGTTCTGTATGGTCAAGACTGGGAACAGAGGTTCAAGTAGTAGAATTTTTAGGACATATTACTCCTGGCATGGATAAAGAAATTTCTAATGAATTTATGAAAATTCTAAAAAAACAAGGAATTAAATTTGAGTTAAATACAAAAGTAGAAAAAATTACAAAAAAAAATAATGGAGTAATAATTGAAATATCAAATAAAAATGGTGAAAAAAATAAATTAGAAGCAGACGTGGTATTAATATCGGTTGGAAGAAAACCATTTACAAGTAATTTAAATTTAGAAAATATTGGTGTGGAGCTTGATAAAAAAAGAAGAGTAAAAGTGAATAAAAATTTTGAAACTAATATAAAAAATATTTATGCAATAGGGGATGTAATTGAAGGTCCAATGTTAGCGCACAAAGCTGAAGAAGAAGGAATTGCGGTAGCAGAATTAATTGCTGGTCAATCAGGGCATGTAAATTACGAGGTAATTCCAGGAGTAATATATACCTCTCCAGAAGTTGCTTCAGTTGGAAAGACTGAAGAACAGTTAAAAGAAAAAGGAACATCTTATAAAATTGGAAAATTTCCTTTTGCGGCAAATTCTAGAGCTAAAGCAATAAATGATTCAGAAGGATTCGTTAAAATTTTAGCTGATAGTGTTACTGATATAGTGCTAGGTGTACATATAATAGGTCCTCATGCAGGCGAAATGATAGCCGAGATGTCTGTGGCTATGGAATTTGGTGCAAGCTCAGAAGATATAGCACGAACTTGTCATGCCCACCCCACATTTTCTGAGGCTATAAAAGAAGCCGCATTATCAGTAGATAAAAGGCAAATTCATTCATAATATAGTTTCATAATAGAATTTATGAAATATCCAGTATTGGTTCCGAATATTTTTAATTATCCTTTTACATATGAAAGCGAAATTAAACTTCAAGTTGGCGATTATGTAAAAGTTCCTTTTGGAAAATCAGTAATTACAGGAGTAATTTGGAATGATTTTGAAAAAACGAAAAATAAAAAATTTAATATTAAAAAAATTCTTGAGAAAATTAATATTAAACCTTTAAAAAATGAAACGATAAATTTTTTAAATTTGTTATCTGAATACAACTTAGTTCCCAAAGGCATGTGTTTAAAAATGCATCTTTTAGGAGGAGAAGCCATACATCCTTTTGATAAAAATAAATATGACGAATATAATTTAGTTAACAAAAAAACCGATTTTAAACTTTCTACTGAACAAAAAAAAATTTTAAAAGAAGTACTAATAAATTCAAAAGATTTTAGGGTACACTTGCTTCAAGGAACTACCGGATCTGGAAAAACTATAGTTTATTTTGGAGCTATAGAAGATAAATTAAATCAAGGTTTTCAGGCATTAATATTACTTCCAGAAATAGGTCTAACAAATGAATTTGAAAAAAAATTTAAAGAATATTTTGGATTTAATGCTGCCGTATGGCATTCTGGAATAACTCAAAAAAGAAAAAAAATTATTTGGAGTGGCCTTTCTGAAGGAAAAATAAAAGTAGTAATTGGCGCAAGGTCTTCTCTATTCCTTCCTTTTAAAAAACTAGGAGTGATAATAGTTGATGAAGAACATGATCAGTCTTATAAACAAGACGAAGGTGTGAATTATAATGCTAGAGATATGGCAATAGCTAGAGCTAGCTTTGAAAATATACCTATAAATTTAGTTACAGCCGTTCCATCGATAGAAACATATGCAAATATAAAAAGTAATAAATATTCTTTTTCAAGGTTGATTAATAGATATAAGAAAGCAAATTTACCTTCACATCAAATAATTAATTTAAAAAAAAATAAATTGTCCAAACAATCTTGGATATCTTCAGATACGGTTGATAAAGTAAAAGAACATTTAAAATTAGGAAATCAGATTCTTTTTTTTATAAATAGAAGAGGTTTTGCTCCTTATGTTTTATGTAAAAATTGTTTAAAAGTTTTTTCGTGTCCAAATTGTTCAATTAATTTAGTTTATCACAAAAATAAAAAAAATCTTCTTTGTCATTATTGTGGATTTAAATCGCTGCTAAATAGAAAATGTGAAAAAAAAAAATTATGTGAATTTATATTTAGTGGCTTAGGAGTTGAAAGAGTTTTAGATGAAGCAAAATTATTATTTCCAAATGAAAAAATATCTATTTTTTCAAGTGATACAATGAACAGAGCCTCATCAAAAAAAACATTAGAAAAAATTTTAAAGGGAGAAATAAATATTTTAATAGGTACGCAAATAATTTCTAAAGGTTTTCATTTCCCAAATTTAAATTGTATAGTTATTTTAGATATTGATTTAACTTCCCAAGGTCATGATTTAAGGAGTGCAGAAAAGAACTTACAACTATATCATCAATTATCTGGAAGAGCAGGAAGAACAGGCAAACCAGCGACAGTTTATTTTCAGACATATGATTTAAAATCAGAAGTTATAAACCAAATGACAAACGAGGATCCTTTTATTTTTTTAAATAGAGAATTAGAATTAAGAAAGAAAAATAATCTGCCGCCGTTTGAAAGATTTATTTCTCTAATTTTGACTTCCTCAAAAGAAAAAAAATTAGAAAAAGAATCATTAAATTTAAAAGAATATTTATCAAAATTAATTAATGAAAAAGTTTTAGGACCCGTGGAATCTCCAATTTATAAAATTAAAAAAAAATATAGGCAAAGAATACTAATTAGGGCTAAAAAAAATTCAAAAATTCAAAAAAGTCTTAGAGTTTTGTTGGATAAGTATAAATTGCCTTTAGAAATAAAACTAACGGTTGATGTTGACCCTATAAGCTTCAATTAGCGCACTAAATCATGCATATTTTATAATCTGAGCCTTGAAGACTCATTATTCATATGTTATTTAAGCGAAATTTTTAAAATATCTTCAAATAGTGAGCAAAAATTGAGCAATAACAATAGCACTTTCTTGACTAAAAATAGTTATTCCCAAGCTCTATTCGAGCTAGCTTCTGAAAATAATTCAACAAACGATATTGAAATTCAAGTTTCCTCAATACTTGGATTAATTGATAAAAGTAAAGATTTTAAAGATCTTATTAAAGACCCAACTAATAAAATAGAAAATCAATTAAAAGCCATCAATACAATCTCAAATCAATTTAAATTCAATGAATTGTTAAAAAAATTTCTTGGGTTTTTAGTTTCAAAAAGAAGATTTTTTTATGTTGAAAAAATATTAAATGATTTTCTTTTTATTTGTTCAAATGCGAGAGGTGAGATACAAGCAGAACTTTCTGCAGCAAAAAATTTAAATGAAAATGAAATTAATAATATAAAAAATGAACTGTCTTCAACTTTTGGTTCAAATATAAAACTAAAACATAAATATGATCCGAGTTTAATTGGAGGTTTAATCATAAAAGTTGGAAGTATAATGATTGATACTTCGATAAAAAATAAATTACAACAAATAGAAAAGAAAATGATAGAGGCGTAAATGGAAATAAATCCTTCAGAAGTAACAAAAATATTAAAAGAACAAATAAATAAATTTGGAGATAAAGCTGAAGTTTCAGAAGTTGGACAAGTACTTTCAGTAGGAGATGGTATTGCTAGAATATATGGTTTAGACAATGTTCAGGCTGGAGAAATGGTAGAATTCTCAGACGGTTCAAAAGGTATGGCTTTAAACTTAGAAAGTGATAACGTTGGTGTTGTAATTTTTGGAGATGACAGAGCAATTAAAGAAGGAGATACTGTTAAAAGAACTGGTGCAATTGTAGATGCTCCAGTAGGCAAAGAGTTATTGGGTAGAGTTGTTGATGGATTGGGAAATCCAATAGATGGAAAAGGTGCATTAGACAAAGGAGTAAAAAAAAGCAGAGTTGAAGTAAAGGCCCCAGGAATTATTCCTCGTAAATCAGTCAGCGAACCAATGCAAACTGGACTTAAATCTATTGATAGTTTGGTTCCAATTGGAAGAGGTCAAAGAGAATTAATTATCGGAGACAGACAAACGGGTAAAACGGCAGTTGCTATTGATACAATTATAAATCAAAAAAAAATAAATGAGTCTAATGATGAGAAACAAAAGTTGTACTGTGTTTATGTGGCGATAGGACAAAAAAGATCTACTGTTAGACAAATTGAAAAAACATTAGAAGAAGCTGGGGCAATGGAATATACAACTATTGTTGCAGCTACAGCCTCAGATGCAGCTCCACTTCAATTTTTAGCTCCTTATACTGGTTGTACAATGGGAGAATATTTTAGAGATAACGGAATGCATGCATTAATTATATATGATGATCTTTCAAAACAAGCAGTTGCTTATAGACAGATGTCTCTATTATTAAGAAGACCTCCGGGAAGAGAAGCATATCCTGGAGATGTATTTTACTTACATAGCAGATTACTTGAAAGAGCAGCTAAATTGAGCGATGAGCATGGAGGAGGGTCGTTGACAGCACTTCCAATAATTGAAACACAAGGTGGAGATGTTTCTGCATTTATTCCTACAAATGTAATTTCAATTACAGATGGTCAAATCTTTTTGGAAACAGAATTATTTAATCAGGGTATAAGACCAGCTATTAACGTAGGATTATCAGTATCTAGAGTTGGATCTTCAGCACAAACAAAAGCAATGAAAAAAGTTTCTGGATCGATGAAACTTGAACTTGCTCAATATAGAGAAATGGCAGCATTTGCTCAGTTTGGATCAGACTTAGATGCTTCTACCCAAAAACTTCTTAACAGAGGATCTAAATTAACCGAATTGCTCAAACAAAAGCAATACTCACCTATGACTGTAGCCGAGCAAGTAATTTCAGTATTTTGTGGTGTTAAAGGTCATTTGGATGATGTTGAACAAAAAAACATTGCTGAGTTTGAAAATAAAATTATAGAAAAATGCAAATCTGAAAAATCAGAAATTTTAGATTCAATAAAAAGTTCGGGTAAACTTGAAGAAGATATGGAAAAATCTTTAACTGAAGTTATTACAGAACTTAAGAAAAACTTTAAATCTTAGATAAATGCCAAGTTTAGATGATTTAAAAAAAAGAATATCAAGCGTTAAGTCTACTCAGAAGATTACAAAGGCAATGAAAATGGTTGCCGCGTCCAAGTTAAGAAGAGCGCAAGAAAATGCAGAAAAAGGAAGACCATATTCAGACAAGATGAACAATATTATTCTTAATCTTTCAAATAGTATTGCAGATAAAGAAAATTCTCCAAAATTACTTACCGGTTCCGGTGAAGATAAAGTTCACTTATGTATTGTTATGACATCAGATAGAGGACTGTGTGGAGGATTTAACACAAATATAATTAAAAAAGCTAAAACATATTTTCAAAAAATATTAGATGCGGGCAAAACCTTAAAAATTATTACAGTCGGATCGAAAGGTTATGATCAATTGAAAAGAATATATAAAGAAAATATAATTGAAAAAATTTCTTTCAAAGAATCTAAGTATGCTAATTATTTTGATGCTGACAAAGTAGGAAAAATAATTATTGATAAATTTGAAAAAAAAGAATTTGATGTATGTGCAATTTTTTATAACCAATTTAAAAATGTAATAACTCAAATACCACAAGAGCAACAAATAATTCCTTTAAAAACGTCTGAGTCTGAAGGTTCTTCATCGGAAGATAATTATGAATTTGAACCTGAAGAAGATGAAATATTAAGCAATTTATTGCCAAAAAATATATCTACTCAGATCTTTAAAGCAATGTTAGAGAATTCAGCTAGCGAACAAGGTTCTAGAATGAGTGCAATGGATAATGCAACCAGAAACGCTGGTGAAATGGTTGACAAGCTTACTATTCAATATAATAGAAGTCGTCAAGCAGCAATTACAAAAGAACTAATTGAAATTATATCAGGAGCAGAAAGTTTATAATTATGAGAAAAGGAAAAATTACACAGATTATTGGAGCGGTAGTAGATGTTAAATTCGAAGGAGAACTACCAGAAATATTAACCGCATTAGAGTGTGATAATGGTGGTATTAGACTAGTTTTAGAAGTTGCACAACATCTAGGAGAGTCAAGCGTAAGAACAATTGCTATGGATGCAACAGAAGGACTAAAAAGAGGAGACGAAGTAACAAATACTGGAGCTCCAATTAAGGTTCCTGTTGGTCCTGAAACTTTAGGTAGAATTATAAATGTAATTGGTGAACCCATTGATGAAAAGGGAGAGGTTAAAACTAAAGAAAATTGGCCCATTCATAGATCGGCACCAAAATTTACTGACCAATCAACAGAAACAGAAATTTTAGTAACAGGCATCAAGGTGGTTGACTTGCTAGCGCCTTATGCCAAGGGCGGCAAAGTAGGTTTATTTGGCGGTGCAGGAGTAGGAAAAACAGTGATTATTATGGAGTTAATTAATAACATTGCAAAAGCACATGGTGGCTTCTCTGTTTTTGCAGGAGTTGGAGAAAGAACCAGAGAAGGAAATGATCTTTATCATGAAATGATAGAGTCAGGTGTAATTAAACCTGAAGGACCTGGATCAAAGGCTGCATTAGTTTATGGTCAAATGAATGAACCTCCTGGAGCAAGATCAAGAGTTGGATTAACCGGATTGACTGTTGCTGAATATTTTAGAGATCAAGAAGGTCAAGATGTATTATTTTTTGTTGATAATATTTTTAGATTTACCCAAGCAGGATCTGAAGTTTCGGCTCTACTTGGAAGAATTCCTTCTGCGGTAGGATATCAACCTACGCTAGCTACCGATATGGGAAATCTTCAAGAAAGAATTACAACCACAAACAAAGGATCTATTACTTCTGTTCAAGCCATATATGTGCCGGCAGATGATTTGACAGATCCAGCACCAGCAACATCATTTTCACACTTGGATGCAACAACAGTATTATCTAGACAAATTGCTGAAATTGGAATTTATCCAGCTGTAGATCCACTAGACTCAACTTCTAGAATTTTGGATCCCAGGATTGTTGGAGACGAGCATTATAGAGTTGCTAGAGAAGTTCAAAAAATTTTACAAACATACAAATCTTTACAAGATATTATTGCAATTTTAGGCATGGATGAATTATCTGAAGAAGATAAACTAATTGTTGCAAGAGCTAGAAAAATTCAAAGATTTTTATCTCAACCATTTTTTGTAGCTGAAGTATTCACAGGATCCCCAGGAAAACTTGTAGATTTGGAGTCAACAATTAAAGGTTTTGATTCTATTTGTAAGGGAGAATATGATCATTTGCCTGAATCAGCTTTTTATATGGTTGGAACAATAGAAGAGGCAATTGAAAAAGCTGAAAAGATAGCTAAAGACGCTGCCGCTTAATGAGTGAACATTTTAACATTGAAATTGTAAATCCAGAAAAATCTTTTTTATCAAAAGAAAATGTTTCAGAGGTTGTTATTCCTGCTTTTGAAGGAGAGATTGGAATTTTAAAGGATCACATACCCATAATATCTTTTTTAAAACCTGGAATAATTAAAGTTTTTACAGGCACAGAGGAAGAAAATTATTATGTAGAAGATGGAATTGTTGAATTTAAAGACAATTCATTGTCTATACTTACTAGTTCAATTTTTAATTTAAAAGATATTGACAATAACCATATTAATAATTCTATTTTAGAAGCTGAGAAAGAATTATCCAAAGATGAAATAGATGATCAAAAAAGATTTCTGTTAAATCATAAAGTTGAGGTTTTAAAATCTTTAAGCATTAACTAGATAATTTTATATAGTTCTTTTTGGATTTGCTTATAAACGTGAACTTTAAATTCAACAACTTCATCTGTTAAATTATCAATATTTACCCATTTCCAATCTAAGAACTCTGGGTGTTTGGTATTAATGTTTATTTCTTTTTCTTCTCCATCAAATCTTACTATAAACCATTTTTGTTTTTGACCTTTATATTTTCCTTTCCAAATAATTCCTATTAAGTGATTAGGTAATAGATAAGTAGTTAAACCATCTATTTCTTTGATTAATGATACAGTTTTAATACTGGTTTCTTCTTCTAATTCGCGAATAGCCGCTTCATAAAATTCTTCTCCATTGTCAATACCACCTTGCGGCATCTGCCAAAAGTTTTTTGGATTATCAATTCTTTTTGCAAGAAATACTTGATTTTTTTTATTTAATACAACAATGCCTACGCCACTTCTTAGTGGCAAATCTTTGTATTTTTTTTTCATTATTAGCCGTTAAGAAGTTTTAAAGCGAAATTTAATTGATTATCAGTTTCAGTATTTAATTTAAAATCGTCGGAGTTTTCATCTACTTCAATATCTGGAGTGACACCAACACTTGAAATAGATTTTCCAGAAGGCAAATAATATTTTGATACAGTTAATCTTATGGCACCATCATTTTTCAAAGGTATGATTGATTGAACTGAGCCTTTTCCATATGTGCTTTCTCCAACTAAAATAGCTCTTTTGTGATCTTGTAAGGCACCTGCAACTATTTCTGAAGCTGAAGCAGAGCCATAGTTTATTAAAACTATCATTGTATTAGCATTTAATATATCGCCTTTTTTTGCGAACCATTTTCTATTTTCATATTTTCTTTTGCTTTTAGTAGAAACAATTTCTCCGTTATCTAAAAAAAAATCTGATATCTTTATTGCTTGAGAAAGAAGACCGCCGGGATTATTTCTTAAATCTAAAATATAATTTTCTATTTTTTCGTTTTTATTAAATTCTTTTATTTTATCATTTATTTGACTGCTGCTATTTTCATTAAATGAGGTTAGTCTTATATATCCAGTTTTTTCATCTAAAATTTTAGATTTAACAGAAGCAACTTTAATAATATCTCTTGTAATTGTAAAAGTTAAAGCTTTTCTTTCACCTCTTCTTCTTACAGTTATTTCAATATCTGTTCCAACCGGTCCTCTCATTAGATCAACTGCCTCAGTAAGAGACTTTCCTTGGACCTGAGTGTCATTTATTTTTACAATATAATCTCCAGCTTTTACACCAACTTTTGAAGCTGGTGAATTATCTATTGGAGATATTACTTTAACAACTCCGGCTTCCATTCCAACTTCAATACCTAGTCCCCCAAATTCTCCACTAGTTTCCGTTCGCATATTTTTAAAAGAATCTGGTGACATGTACGCAGAATATGGATCCAAGGATTGCAAAACACCATTGATAGCAGCATCCATAGCTTCACTTTGATTTACATCATCAACATATTCTTTATTAATTTTATCTAACACCTCGCTAAATAAATCAATTTTTTTATAGATGTCATCTTCATTTGCAGCATAACCTGTAGAAAAGAAGATTATAAAAAGAAATAAAAATACATTTTTTAATATATTTTTCATATAATTACTTTTTCTTTAGGCATAAGTTCAGGCCACATCTTCTCTAATTCATAAAACTTTCTTTTTTTTGGATTAAAAATGTGAACTATTAAATCAATTCCATCAACTAGCTTCCAGTCATTACTATCTTTTCCTTCAATTTTACAATTTTGAATTCCGTTATTTTTAAATTTTTCAAAAACTTGCTCAGATAAAGATTGTATATGTCTAGAAGAAGTGCCGCTAGCAATTATCATATAATCAGCTATTGAGGATTTTCCTTCAAGATCAATAGATACTATATCTAATGCCTTATTTGAGTCTAAAGTATTGATTATTTCTTTTTTAAGATTGGAAATTTTGTCCATTAATTTATTTTAGACTATCAAATTTTTCTTAATTTAGAAGATGAAATATTAACTTTTCTAAATTTTATAAAATTTATACCTTTTTTATTATATTTTTTAAAAGTAGGTGATTTTAAAGATTTTGCTTTGTATCCATACCTATCAAAGACGAGAATTTTACATAGATTGGGAATTAGATTAGATTTTTTCCATTTATGAAAACTTACTAAATTATCAGCGCCCATTATAAAATAGATTTTTGAATTATTATTTTTTTTTACAAAGTATTTTATTAAATCTATAGTTTTATTCGATTTTATTTTTTTTTCATAAAACCCAATTTTAATAAATCTATTTTTCGAATTGATATTTTTTGCATATTTTATTCTATCTTTTAAACTTAGTGAACTTTTTGTTTTAAAAGGATTTTTTTTTGTAAGCGCCCATACTACTTGATCAAGTTTAAATTTTTTTTTTGCTTCTTTTGAAATTATTATGTGACCAATATGAGCAGGATCAAATGTTCCGCCTAATATTCCAATTTTTTTTCTATTTTCTAATTTGGCCCGACCCATAAACTTCGTATTTATAACTTACAAGCTGGTTAAGTCCAACAGGACCTCTTGGAGGAAGCTTATTTGTTGATATTCCTACTTCACCACCAAAACCAAATTCACCTCCATCTGCAAATTGAGTGGAAGAGTTGTGTATTGCAATTGAACTTTTTACATTTTTAATAAATAATTTTGCTGACTTTTTATTCTTAGTTATTATTGCATCTGTATGCATCGTTCCGTATTTGTTAATGTGGTAAATAGCTTCTTTAATGTCATTTACAAGTTTTACAGATATTTTTGCAGACAAAAACTCTTTAGACCATATTTTTTCACCAGTTGGTTTCGATTTTCCTTTATATAATTTTTTTATTTTTGAGTCTGCATAAATACTACAACCATTTTTTTTTAATTCTTGTAAAATGTTATTAACAAATTTTGAATTTTTTTTGTGAATAAGCAAAGTTTCTGTTGCGCCACAAATACTTGTATTTCTCAATTTAGCATTAATTATAATTTTCTTTGCCATTTTAAGATTTGCATTTTTATCTATGTATGTATGACAAATTCCTTCGAGATGACCAATAACAGGAACTGATGATAAGTCTTGTACTTTTTTTACCAAACTTTTTCCGCCTCTTGGAATTATTACATCAATATAATTATTCATTTTTGAAAGCATAAAATCTACTAATTTTCTATTTTTGTTGTCAACAAACTGTACAAAATTGTTATTTATTTTGTTTTTTTTCAATGATTGTCTAAATAGATTTGCTAAAATTTTATTACTAAAATATGCCTCTGATCCACCTCTCAAAATTACACAATTTCCAGATTTAAAACATAAAGTAGAAACATCAGCTGTAACATTGGGTCTGCTTTCATATATTATTCCAATAATACCTATTGGTATAGTTACTCTTTTTATTTTAAGACCATTTGGTCTTTTCCATTTGTTTAATTCTATATCAACAGGATTCTTAAATTTAATAACTGTTTTAATTGATTTAATTATATAGTTTATTTTCTCTGAATTTAGAGAGAGTCTTTTAATTAAATTTTCTTTTAATTTTTTTAATTTTGCAGATTTAATATCTTTTTTATTTTGCGAGATGATTTTATTTTTATTTTTAATTATTAGCCTACAATAATCTTCTAAAACTTTATTTTTTATTTTTGAATTAATTTTACTTCTAAAAGCTACTCTAGAGTTTTTTCCAATTTTATATAATAATTTGCTCATTAGACTTTAACCATATCATCTTTATGAATAACTTCAGATTTAGAAGTGTATCCTAATAGACTATTTATTTTATTAGAATGTTGTCCTTTTATTTTTGTTATCTCTTCAGAAGTGAAACTGCTTAATCCTCTAGCAAATTCATTCATGTTATTGTCTAATATTTTAATATGGTCTCCTTTATTAAATTTTCCTCTAACTTCTTTAATTCCTGGAGCTAGTAAGCTTTTGCCACTTTTTAAAGCGTTTAAAGCTCCTTCGTCGATAATTAATTCTCCTTTGGGTGATATAGAGCTAATTATCCATTTTTTTCTAGCATCTAATTTAGAAATTTTTGGCAAAAACCAAGTACACAAATTTTTATCTAACATGTTTTTTATTGGCCTGTTTATCAAACCATTAGAAATAGCCATATGGCATCCTGCTAATTGACAAATTTTTGCAGCATCAATTTTTGTTTTCATTCCCCCTGTACCATGTTCGCCGACACTTTTTGTTGCTATTTTTTCAATTTTTTCATCAATATTTTTTATCTCTTTTATAAGTTTTGCATTCTTATCTATTTTTGGGTTTTTAGAATAAAATCCATTTACATCGGAAAGCAAAATTAGACAGTCAGCACCAGAAATTTGAGCAACTCTTGATGCTAATCTATCATTATCTCCATATTTTATTTCTGAAGTTGCAATACTATCATTTTCATTAACCACAGGAACAAATTTTAATTTAAAAAGATTTTCAAAAGTTCTTTTTGCGTTTATAGCTCTTCTTCTTTGCTCTGTATCTTCTAGCGTCAATAAAATCTGAGAAAGATTAATTTTTTTTGAACTAAATTTTTTTTTAAATAAATTCATTAATTCTATTTGACCAATGGAAGCCACGGCTTGACTTTTGTCTAATTTTAAATTTTTTTTATTTAGCTTTAATTTCTTGCAACCTAAAGCAATTGCACCAGAACTTACAATAATTACATTTTTTTTTAATTTTTGTAAGTTTTTCACATCTTCTGCAAAATCCGATAACCATTTTTCCCTTATAGTTTTGCTATCATTTATAATTAAAGAAGATCCAATTTTTATTACAACTGTTTTTGATTCGTTAAGATACATAATTAATTAATTTTGATTTAATATCAGATACAGTTTTTTTATCGAGAGTAGACATAACTACTACATTTTTATTAATTTCTTGTTTAAAAAATGACAATTTTTTCTTAATTTGATCTTTCTCAATTAAATCTATTTTATTAAATACAACTAGTTCTTCTTTATCCAAAAGATCTTTGCTATATTTTTTAAGTTCTTCTCTAACTAGCTTATATGATTTAATTAAATCTTTTTCAGTAATATCAATTAAATGCAGTAATGTCTTACACCTTTCAATATGTTTTAAAAATTTAATGCCTAAACCCGTGCCTTCATGTGCTCCCTCAATTAGACCTGGTATATCAGCTAATGTGATTTCTTTATCATCATAAATTGCAACCCCAAGATTTGGATTTAATGTAGTAAATTTATAATTTGCAATTTTAGGATTAGCACTCGTTAATGAAGCTAATAAACTTGACTTTCCTGCGTTAGGCAGTCCAATTATTCCTATATCAGCAATAGTTTTTAATTGTAACCATATCCAATATTCTTCACCCAGTGCACCTTTGGTAAATTTTTTTGGGGCTCTATTTGTTGAAGATTTGAATCTTGTATTACCAAAGCCTCCTTTTCCTCCAATGGCTACTACAAATTCTTCATTTTCTTTTTTAAAATCATAAATTACAGTTTTATTATCTTCCTCAAAAATTTGGGTTCCTATTGGAACTTTTAAAAATAAAGTTTTACCACCTCTTCCGGTTTTATTTTTTCCGCTTCCATCTCCGCCTCTTTCTGCTTTAAAGTGTTGTTGATATCTGAAGTCAATTAATGTGTTTAGATTTCTTTCTGCTTTTAAAATAACTGAACCGCCCTTTCCTCCATCGCCTCCATCAGGTCCCCCAAATTCAATAAATTTTTCTCTCCTAAAGCTTGGTGAGCCAGATCCACCATCGCCTGCTTTTACAAATATCTTAACTTGATCGAGAAATTTCATTTAACAACTGATTAAATTTAGTTGTGATTATTAATTGGGCTTAACTGAAACGTAAGTTCTATCAGATCTGCTTTTTTTAAACTCTACTTTGCCCTTTGCTACTGAAAATATTGAATGATCTTTTCCTATCCCAACATTTTCACCAGGAAAAATTTTTGTACCTCTTTGTCTAACAATTATATTGCCTGGGACTACTATTTGGCCTCCATATTTTTTTACTCCAAGTCTTCGACCCGCACTATCTCTTCCATTTCGCGATGATCCACCAGCTTTTTTTGTTGCCATAATTTACTTAGCGCCCTCTTTTAATTCTGCTTTAACTTCCTTAATTTCTTTTTTTATTTTTTCAGCTTCAGATATTATTTTGCCATCTTTTGAAAAAATTTTATTAATTCTAATTAATGAAAATTGTTGTCTATGTCCATTTTTTCTTCTTGAGTTTTTTCTTCTTCTTTTTTTGAAAATAAGAATTGTTCTGTTTTTTGAATTTTTTATTAAATCAGCCTCTACTTTAGCACCAGAAATAGTTGGCTTACCCAATTCTATAGACTTGTCATCCCCATAAGCTAATATTTCTTTAAATTCAACTTTAGTTTCAGGCTTTGAATCTTCTAATTTTTCTACTTTAATTATTTCCCCGGCCTTCACCTTGTACTGTTTTCCACCTGTTTGTATAACTGCGAATGACATTATTTTCTAAATTTTATAAACAGCAATATAATCAGAGACTTGTTTTAGTCAAGACGAATAAGTTAGAAATTATCCTTTAAATCTCTTAATTTTGAAAATGACTGCACATCTTTTGATCTTAAAAAAATATTACATTCTAGCTCTTCTTTAATTGTAGTGGGAATAGTAGGAAGACCTTTTTCTAAATTTGTTTTTACTAATTTTATCTTTTCTTTAAGAGTGGGGTTATTTTCATCATGTTTAATACAAAATTCTGAATTTTTTAAAGTGTATTCGTGACCACAATAGATTTTAGTGTCTCCTGGAAAAGATTTAATTAATTGTAGAGAGGAAAACATTTCTTCATAAGTTCCTTCAAAAATTCTACCACAACCCAATGAAAACAAAGTGTCTCCTGTAAATAAAATATTTTGATTAAAAAAATGATAACAAACATGTCCAGAAGTATGACCCGGAATATGATAAATTTTTGCTTCAAATTTATTATTTTTCCAAATTTCTTTATCATCCAAAGCAATATCTATTTCGGGAATTCTATTTTTTTCTTTTTTGAAACCAATTACTTTTGAATTATATTTTTTTTTAAGATCTTTATTTCCACCAATATGATCAAAATGATGATGAGTATTTAGTATAAATGTTAAATTTATTTTATTTTTTTCAGTATAATCAATTATTGGTTTCGATTCACTTGGGTCAATTACGCATGCAGAATTGCTTTCTTCATCAATTAATAGATATGAATAATTGTCTTCTAAGCATTTAATTATTTCTATTTTCATTTATTTTCAATTAGGAATATTCCCAATTCTGATATTAGGTTTTTATATTCTAAATTTTTCAAACTAATTTCTGAAATTTCTTCTTGATTTAAAGCTAATGATTTAAAAATTCTAATATTTCTTTTTTCACAAAAAATAAAAAAATCTTTAATAGTGCACATGTGTAAATTTGGTGTATTGTGCCATTCGTAAGGAAGATTTTTTGTTACAGGCATAGTTCCTTTTGTTAATAGCGCTAGCCTAACTTTCCAATAGCCAAAATTAGGGATGGTTACTATCGCTTTCTTTCCAACTCTTAATAAATTTGTAATAACTTTTTCTGGATTTAAAAACGCTTGAAGAGTTTGGCTTAAAATAACACAATCAAAAGAATGATTAGGAAATTGAATTAAATCATTTTCTGCATTTCCTTCTATTACCGGCAAACCTTTTGATAAACAATTTTGAACACTTTTTTTTGAAATTTCTAAGCCCCTTATATCTTTAGTTTTATTTTCAAATAGATATTTCATTAATTCACCATCCCCACATCCGACATCAAGTGTTTTAGAATTTTTTTCAATTAATTCAGATATAATTTTATATTCTTTTTTCATTTAGATTTGAGTATGTGTTTTTTAAATAATTTTTTAGAGTATTAAGAAAGTCTGGAGTGTTTAGCAGAAAAGAATCATGACCTTTATCGGATTCTATTTCTATAAAACCAACATCGGCTCCAATTGCATTTAAGGCGATTACAATATCTCTATTTTCAGGTGTTGGATATAACCAGTCAGATGTAAATGATATAACAAAAAATTTGGTTTTACTTTCCCCAAAAGCTTTTGATAAATTTCCGTTAAATTTATTTGTTAAATCAAAATAGTCCATTGCTCTTGTTATGTATAGATAGCTATTGGCATCAAAACGATCCACAAAAACGGATCCTTGATGTCTCAAATAGCTTTCTATCTGAAAGTCGACATCGAAACTAAATTTTAAATCGTCTCTTTCATGAAGTTTTCTTCCAAATTTTTCTTGTAAACCTTTTTTGGATAAATAAGTAATATGTGCAGCCATTCTTGCTACAGCCAAACCTTTATTTGGATTTTTTTCATTTTCTCCATAGAAACCATTTTGCCAATTTATGTCAGCCATAATTGATTGTCTTCCAAGTTCATTTAATGCAATATTTTGTGCAGAATGACTTGCGGTACAAGCTATTGGTACTGCTACTTTAGCCTTGTTTGGAAAGTTTGAAGCAAACTGTAAAACCTGCATTCCACCCATAGACCCTCCAGCTATAGCAAATAATTTTTCAATCTTAAAAAAATCTAAAAGATTGTACTGTGCATTCACCATGTCATTTATAGTTATAACTGGAAAATTTGTTCCTATGGGCTTGTTTGTTTTGTTATCAATTGTACTTGGTCCATATGAACCCATACACCCACCTATAACATTTGCACATATTACAAAAAACTTTTCAGTATCAAATGCTTTTCCAGGACCCATTGCATGACTCCACCACCCCTCTTTATTAGTAATTGGATTTATACCAGAGGCAAATTGATCTCCTGTTAATGCATGAAAAACTAAAATGGCGTTATCTTTATTTTCATTTAATTTTCCATAAGTTTCGTAAGCTAAAGGGAAATTTGAAATTTCTTTTCCACAATCTAATTTTAGTGGATTTTTAACTAATATATTTTTTATCTTACTTAAATCGTTCATATACATTTTTTATTGAATTGGGAGGAAAAAAACTTGTTTAGCAGTTTTTTTATAGCGCTCGCAATTCAGTTTAAATCAGCGCAAAAAGTTTTTACAAGAAACATATTTATTTGTCAATTTCTTTAGAATTAATTGATTGTATTATTAGAATATTTAACTATTTATTAGTTAAATTGTACAATGATCACTCCTACTTTTAGAAAGATAAATCTACAGGTTTATAAACCTGGCCGATCTATATCAAAAAAAAATAAAAAAGTTATTAAACTTTCTGCTAATGAGTCTGCTTTAGGAATAGGAAAAAAAGTTCAAAAAGTTTTAAAAACTTTTGACAAAAAAATTTCTAAATATCCAGATAGCAAATTCAAAAGTCTAACTAATCAAATTTCAAAAAAATATAAATGTAATCAAAATCAAATTATCTGCGGTTCTGGTTCTGATGAAATAATACAAATGTTGTGTCAGCTTTTTTTAAAAAAAGGAGACGAAGCAATAGTTCCACAATACAGTTTTTTAATGTATAGAATTTATGCAAAAATAGTAGATGCCAAAGTAATATTTTCAAAAGAGATTAATTTTAAAATTTCTATTAAAGAAATATTAAAAAAGGTAACAAAAAAAACTAAAATAGTATTTTTGGCTAACCCAAATAATCCAACTGGAACATATATTGATAATAGAGAGTTAGCAAAATTAAGAAAAAAACTTAGTAGCAGAATATTGCTTGTGGTTGATGATGCTTATTTTGAATACATGGTTAACAAAGATTATAAATCTGGATTAGAAATTTTTAAAAATAAAAAAAATGTATTTATTTTAAGAACATTTTCAAAAATTCATGGTCTAGCTTCTTTAAGAATAGGTTGGGGTTATGGAGATAAAAAAATAATTGATGAATTATATAAAATAAAGCCCCCTTTTAATGTAAATAAAATTGCTCAAGTATGTGCAATAGAAGCATTGAAAGATAAAGAATTTATTAAAAAATCTGTTAAACATAATATTTTATGGGGTAAAAAAATTAAAAGAGAATTAGAAAAATATAAAATAAGCACTAATAAAATTGGTCCAAATTTTTTTCTGTTAAATTTTAATAAAAGTAAAATTTCAGCTAACAAGGTTGAAAAAAAACTTGAAGATTCTGGAATAATTCTTAGAGAAATGAGATCTTACAGAATTAAAAATTGTTTAAGATTTACTATTGGAAATAAAAAAGAAAATATATTTTTTATAAATAAAATGAAATCTATTTTTAAAAATGTTTAAAAAAATATTAATTGTTGGATGTGGCTTGATTGGATCTTCGGTATTAAGAGGTTCTTTTAATAGAAAAATTTCTAAAAAAATATTTGTTTACGAAAAGTCAAAAAAAAATATATCAAAAATAAAAAAGATAAACTCAAAAGTAATTATTTTAAAAAAATTAAATAATAAGATATCAGATATTGATTTTGTTATATTGTCGACACCAATGAGTCAGTATGAAAGAATTATTCCATATTTAAATAAATTTTTAAGTAAAAAAAGTATAATTACTGATGTAGGATCAACAAAGCAAAATGTTTTAAACTTAAAAAATAAAAAATTAAATAAATCTTTAGATTGGATTTTAAGTCATCCAATTTCTGGATCAGAGGTTAGTGGACCAGAATATGGTACAAAAAATTTATTTTTAAATAAATGGTGCATTATTGTTAGTGATAAAAATAAAAGTAAAGTTAAAAAAGTAATTAGATTTTGGAAAAAACTTGGATCTAAAGTAATTTTAATGGATCCAGTCGAGCATGATAAAATATTTTCATTAACTAGTCATTTACCTCATTTAATTGCTTATAACTTAATTAAGACTGCACAAGATTTTCAAAAAAAACATAAGAAAAATGTAATTAAATTTAGTGCCGGAGGTCTTAGAGATTTTTCTAGAATAGCCGCTTCAAATGAAATTATGTGGAGAGATGTATTTTTTAATAATAGAAAAAATATGATTAATGCAATAAATATGTTTATTAAAAATTTAAACTCATTTAAAAAAAATATTCTAAATCTTGAGGATAAAAACTTAAGGAAAAAACTTATCAATTCTAAAAAGGTAAGAAAACAGATAATTGATTTAAAACAAGATGTTTCAAAACCAGACTTTGGTAGAGAATAAATTTAAATCGAAAATATTTTTTTTACTTCAAGATTAGCGGTATCTTTTATAAGCCTAATTGTTTTTTTTATTGGCATAATTAAAACTTTTTTTCTTGGACCATATGCATGTATTAATTCTTTTGAATTAATGCATATTGCGACATGTCCTTTCCAATAAATAATATCCCCAAGTCTAAATTTTTTTATAATAGTACCTTTTTTATATTTTATCTGATCAAAGGTATCTCTTGGAAAAAAATTGTTATTAAATTTATAAAATATTTGTATTAAAGCAGAACAATCGATACCTCTGTAGGTTTTTCCTCCCCATTTATATTTACAATTTAAAAACAATTTTAAAATTTTAATAATATTTTTTTCTTTTTGATGAACTAACTTAATATCTTTAGCAAATATCCATTTGTTTTTATCAAACATAACAAAATTGTTTTTTTTTTTTAGTATTTGTATTTTGCTTGAAAAAGACAAAAAATTTTTTGATTTGTACTTCTTTAAATTTTTTGGATATTTAAAAATTCTTGACTTAAGAACACTTACTTTGTGAGTACCTGCAAAGTTAGTTAAATACTTTGTTGGCTTAATATAACCTATATAATTGTCATATTTAGTTCTTATTTTAAAAAAATTTTTTTCCTTTTTTATAATTTTAAATTTTTCACCGTAAATTATTTGTGAACCAATCTTTGAATTAAAAGATGGACGATCGTATAGATTTATAAATGGATTTTTGCAAAAAAAGCTATTTTGCACCAAGTTTTAATTTATCTTTAATTAACCATAAACAAATTAATGATGGAATAACCATAACTGTAGTTAATACGAAAAATGTACCCCAATCTCCATTCAACCAGTCAACTAATGCCCCTGAAGAAGAAGCCAAAGTTGTTCTTCCAGCCGTTCCAATTGAAGCAAGTAATGCATATTGAGTTGCTGTGTAGGTTCTATCAACTAATAATGATATAAAGGCGACAAAAGCAACTGTTGCAAAAGCGGCTGTAATATCATCAGCTATAACAGCAATTGCAAACATTAATTCTGATTTTCCTGTCCAAGCTAGAACTGCAAATAACAGATTTGTTAATGCCATTAATCCCCCAGCAACAAACATTGTCTTCACCGTTCCAGATCTCATTGCAAATATTCCCCCTAATAATGTAAATACAACTGTTGTAATCCATCCTAAGGTTTTAGAGTAAATTGCAATTTGTCCTTTAGAAAATCCCATTTCTTTATAAAAGACGATTGACATACGACCAAGAAAAGCTTCTCCAATTTTAAATAAAAATACAAATCCTAAGATTCCTAAAGCTATTTTAAATCCATTTTTTTTAAAGAAACTAATTATAGGTCCGCCAATTGTACCCATAATCCAAGAAATATAATTAGTTATAATATTGCTAGATCCCAGATTTTTTTCTATGATTTTATCAGTTTGTTTTTGTTTTAATTGTCTATCAGTTTTAATTGGCTCGTGAACAAACATTAGACCGATATTCATTAAAATAATAACAGCTCCCAAAACCAAGAAAGTTGCTTGCCAATAACCCACAATTCCTATTTTTTCAAAATATTCTGCAGTGAACAATGCTATAACGCCTCCTAACTTATAACCTGTCCACCACCCAACAACAGCCATTGCGGCACCTGCAGCCATAGATTTTCCTTCGTTTGCATTGATCTGTTCAATTCTTAAAGCGTCAACAGTTATATCTTGGGTAGCTGAAGCAATCGCAATAATTAATCCTACTGAAATCAACAAAGCCAAATCTTGTGTTGGATTAATATAACTCCACACAACTAAACTTACCAGGATTGCAACTTGCATTAAAACTATCCATCCTCTTCTATGACCTAGTTTTTTTGTTAAATAAGGAATCTGAATTCTATCAATTATTGGTGCCCATAAATAATTGAATGCGTAAACACCAAAAATTAAGCCTGCCCATCCAATAGTTGATCTGCTAAGTCCTTCTTCTTTTAACCATAAACTTAAACTGCTTCCAATTAGAACCCAAGGAAAACCACTTATGGCCCCAAGAAGTAAAATTCTTACCATTCTTATGTCTCTGTAAACTAAGAGAGATTCAGTCCAGCTTTGCTTTTTTCCAATCATCAATATTTTCTCCAAAAAGAAGGTATAAACAATACTAATACAGCAAACAATTCTAATCTACCTAAAATCATCGCAATGCTTAAAATCCACTTAGAAAAATCAGTTAATTGAGAAAAATTACCATTAGGACCAATGATTTCTCCTAAACCAGGACCAACATTTGATATTGAGGTTGCCGCAGCAGATATGGCTGTAATAAAGTTTAAACCATTAATTGACAATAAAGCAGTAACAATAAAAAAAATTAATATATATAAAAAAATAAATGAAATTATTGAAGCCATAAATTTTTCATCAATATTATTTTTTTCATATTTAATATTAAATATTCCTCTTGGATAAATTATTTTTTTTAGCTGATTGGATATAAACTGATATAAAATTTGTACTCTAAATATTTTTATACCGCATGCTGTTGAGCCTGCACACCCACCTATAAACATTAATATCAAAAAATACATTAATGGGAAAGAACCCCAATCACTAAAATTTTGTGTAACATATCCTGTCCCGGTAAGAATAGAAATTACATTAAAAGCAACTTCTCTTATATTTATTTGAAATATATTTTGATTTTTTATTGATAGATAAACAAACATTAAAAGAATGGAAAATATAATTATTTTAAAAAAAGTTTTTATTTGAGCATCGTTTAAAAATATTTTTTTGTCTCCATTTAAATATTTAATATATGCAATAAATGGAATGCTTCCTAAAATAATAAATACAATTGATGTAAGTTCAATTAATGCACTATCAAAATAACCAATCGATTCATTGTAATTTGAAAAACCACCAGTCGCTATAGTTGTCATAGAATGTACAATGCTATCAAAAAAACCCATTCCAAAAATTTTATAGAATACCGCACAAGTAATAGTTAGAGCCACATAAACTAAAATTAATCGAATAGAAATTTCTTTAGATTTAGGTAATATTTTTTCTGGAGTGTTACTTGTAGAAATTACAAATAATTGCATTCCACCTATATTCATAATTGGCATTAAAGTTATTGCCATTACAATAATTCCTATTCCACCTAACCATTGAAGCATTGCTCGCCATAATAAGATCGCTTTTGGAGTTTCGTTCAAATTAGTTATTATGGTAGATCCAGTAGTAGTTATTCCTGACATGCTTTCAAAAAATGCATCTGTAAGACTTAATTCTATGTCGGAAAATATAAATGGAAGTGAACCAAATATAGCTATACTTAACCAAGATAGAGCAGTAAGAAGAAAAGCTTGGGATAAAGTTAGTTTTTTATCGTGATCAAGGTTTGATAAAAAAAACAATATACCAAATATTATTGTGACTACTCCTGAACTTATAAATCCAGAATCAATTTGATCATAAAAAAATTGTGCCAAGATAGGCACTATCATCGATAGCCCTAAAATAATTTGCAAAACTCCTAATGTAAAAAAAACAGTTTTATAATTGGACATTTTGAATGAACATTATTTTATGGTAAATAAATTTCAACTCTATAAGAATTATTAAAAACGTTATTTTATAAGTTATTTACATTGTTGTGATAGATAAATCTAACATAGAAAAAACAAATGCTTGGCCATTTGTAGAGGCTAAAAAAGTTCTCAGAGAGAGAAAAAAGAATATTGACGCAAAGGGTAAAATAATTCTTCAAACCGGATATGGTCCTAGTGGTCTGCCTCATATAGGAACCTTTGGTGAAGTTGCCAGAACATCTATGGTTGTAAATGCTCTTAATCAACTCACTGATATACCAAAAGAAATTATAACATTTTCTGATGATATGGATGGATTAAGAAAAGTTCCTGGAAATATTCCAAATCAAGAAAAGCTACAAAATAATTTACACAAGCCTTTAACTCAAGTTCCAGATCCATTTGAAAAATATAATAGTTTTGGTGAGCATAATAATGAAATGTTAAAAAATTTTTTAAATAAATTTAACTTTAAATATACATTTAAAAGCTCATCCGAACTCTATAAATCTGGACATTTTAATTCTACCTTAAAACTTATATTAAAAAATTATCAAGGAATAATGGACATAATTATGCCAACACTTGGAAAAGAAAGGCAAAAAACATATTCTCCTTTTCTGCCAATTTGTCCAGATACAGGAACTGTTTTAGAAATACCTATTTTGGATATAGACGAAAAAAATTCTAAAATTATTTTTGATAATAAGGGAAATAAATTGGAAAAAAGCATACTAGACGGAAATTGTAAATTACAATGGAAAGTTGATTGGGCTATGAGATGGTATGCGCTTGATGTTGATTTTGAAATGTATGGCAAAGATCTTATTGAAAGTGCAATCTTATCAACCAAAATTATAAAATTATTAGGAAAACCAAATCCCTCAGTTTTTGCTTATGAACTTTTTTTAGACGAAAAAGGTGAAAAAATATCCAAATCCAAAGGAAATGGAATAACAATTGACGAGTGGTTAGAATACGCTTCACCTGAAAGTTTGTCACTTTTTATGTATCAAAATCCAAAACGTGCAAAAAAACTTTATAAAGAAATAGTTCCAAAAGCTGTCGATGAATATCTTGATTTTATTGAAAAAGGAAAAAGCCAAAATGAATTACAATTGTTGCTAAATCCAGTCTGGCATGTTCATAATGGAGAAATGCCAACTGAAAATTCAGTTATGCCTTTTTCTATGCTTTTAAATCTTGTCGAAACAAGTAATGCCGATTCCAAGGAACTATTATGGAAATTTGTAAGAAAATATAAAAAAGATATTTCAGAAAAAGACCACCCTATATTTGATAAGCTAATTAATTATGCAATTAAATATTTTAATGATGTGATAAAATCCGAAAAAATATACAAAAAACCAAATAAAGTAGAAAAAAATGCTTTAGAAGCTTTAATTAAAGTTTTAGATAAATGCGATGATGATATGCAGCCAGAGGACATTCAAACAAATATTTACAGTGCTGGAAAAGAAAACGGTTATAAAGAAAACCTAAGAGATTGGTTTAAATTAATTTATGAAGTTATATTTGGAGATGAAAATGGCCCTAGAATGGGTTTTTTTATAAGCTTTTTTGGAGTTAATGAAACAAAAGAACTTATAAAAGATAAATTAAATAATGTTTAATAAATTAAGACCTTTAATATTTAAATTTAGCCCAGAAGTCGCTCATTCATTAGCCATCAAAACATTAAAATTAAATTTGTTTCCATCAAATAGAATTAAAGAAACATCTTTATTAGGAACTAAATTATTTGGTAAAAATATTATAACTCCAATAGGTGTGGCAGCTGGATTTGATAAAAATGCAGAAGTCTACAATCCTTTATTTAATTTAGGATTTGGATTTGTTGAAGTAGGAACAGTTACTCCTAAAGCACAATTTGGCAATCCAAGACCTAGAGTTTTTAGATTAGAAGAAGATAATGCTTTAATTAATAGATTGTGTTTTAATAATTCTGGATCAGATGAAATTAGTTCAAGAATAAAAAAAAACTTACCTAATGGTTTTTTAGGAATAAATATTGGTCCAAATAAAGATACAGAAAATAGAATTGAAGACTACTTAAAATGTTTTAGGAAATTTTATGATCTTGGTGATTATATAACAATAAATATTTCGTCCCCAAACACTGAAAACTTAAGAGATTTTCACAATAAAAATGAATTAGAAGAATTATTGGATGCAATTCAAAAAGAAAAAAATATATTAAAATCCAATATCCCAATAGCAGTAAAAATTTCTCCAGATATAGAAAATAACAAAGTTGATACTGTAGCTGGAATTTTATTAAAATATTCTGTAAATATTGCAATCATTTCAAACACAACCGATAGAAATAGAGATAGTTTAAAAAATATTAACAAATTAGAAAAAGGTGGACTATCAGGAAAACCAATTGAAACAAGATCAAATGAACTAATTAGAAATTTTTATAAAATATTTGGAAAAAATATTAAAATAATCGGGGTGGGAGGTATCGACTCAGGAAAAAGTGCTTTTGAAAAAATATTAAATGGAGCTAGTTTAGTTCAGCTATATACTGGAATGGTTTACAAAGGACCAAATATTGCTTTGAAAATTAGTAATGAATTAAATGATATTTTAAAAAATCAAGGAATAAAAAATATTTCTGAAATAATAGGAACAAAAAATTGACCTTGACGAGCTAGATCAGAGATCTTATACAGTCACATATTTTATGTCTAAGAAATGCGAACTTACTGGAAAAATACCTCTTAAAGGTCATAATGTTAGTCATGCTAACAATAAAACCAAAAGAAGATTTTTACCAAATCTAAAAAAAGTAAAATTTAAAAGTGAAATTTTAAAAAAAAGTTTAAAACTTACAGTATCAAACGCTGGAGTTAGATCTGTTGACAAAAAAGGTGGTTTCGATGAATTTCTTAAATCTGTAAAATCTAGAGATTTGTCCTCGAGATTAAAAAAACTTAAAAAATCATTAATTAACAAATTAGCCTAATGAATAGATTATTTTTAACACTCTCATTTTTGATGGGAGCAGTTGTTCTATCATCAAATTATTTAGTTCAATTTCCTATTAATCATTATGGGTTAAATGAGATTCTAACTTATGGTGCATTTAGCTATCCCATAGCATTTTTGATAACCGATTTAGCAAATAGAGTTTATGGAAAATTAATTGCAAGAAAAATTGTGTATATTGGTTTTATAATTGGTATTTTATCTACTCTTTTATTTTCAACAAATTTTTCTGATTTAATTTCATTAAGGATAGCAATAGGTTCAGGAACAGCTTTTATTGTTGCTCAATTGTTGGATGTTCAAATATTTGATCAACTTAGAAGGAAAAAATGGTTTATTGCTCCATTAGCATCTTCATGTATAGGCTCAATAGTTGATACATTCTTATTTTTCTCAATATCCTTTTACGGAACAAATATGCCGTGGGTTACATTATCCTTGGGTGATTTGATGGTAAAAATATTAGTTTCATTATTAATGCTCATTCCATTTAGATTATTATTAGGATCTTTAAAAGCAGCTTAAAATTAGTACAAAAATTTATAAGCTAAAATTTTATATGCTAATTTTGCAACTAAAAAATTGTAGGAGTTAAAGCCTTTTATTGGTGATAGTTCATTAATATCCGCTCCTACTATATTTGAATTTTTAGCCGCTATCTTAATTATATTTAAAGTTTCATTCCAAAAAAGACCTCCTGGTTCTGGTGTCCCAGTGGCTGGCATGATACTTGAATCAAGTCCATCCACGTCAAATGTTAAATAGACTGTTTTGTTCTTAATCATTTTTTTGAACTTATTTAAATTCCATTTATTTTTGTCTTTTGCCCAAAAAATATTTATTCTTGAAGAGTTTTTTTTAAAATAAAGCATTTCATTTTTTGAAATATTTCTAATACCAAAAGATACTATAGATACATTTTTATAATCCAAACATCTTCTAATTGCTGATGCATGTGAAAATTTTTCTCCATTATAACTGTCTCTTAAATCTGCATGAGCATCAAAGTGTAATAAGCATAAATTTTTATACTTTTTAGCAAATGGAGCTATACAACCAGGCGTTATTGAATGCTCGCCTCCAAGAATTAAAGGAAAAATTTTTTTTTTTAATACTTTTTCATTAATTTTTGAAATTTGATTTAAAGCTTTTTTTATATTTCTATCAATTTTAAATGATTTTAAAGTTTTAATCCCAATTTTTTTATATGGTTCACAATTAAGCTCTTCATCATAAAGCTCTACTTGATGCGAAGCTTTAATAATTTCTTTTGGTCCATTTTTTGTGCCACCACCATAACTAACTGTTTTTTCCAAACCAAAAGGGACAACTACAACTTTTTCTTTAACATTGAATTTATTATCAACCCCCAGAAAACCCAATTTGTTTGATAAATAATTCAATTTTTAACCAAATATTTTATTGAAATTTTTTCTAGATCTATTCTTCCACTCGCCTCTATGATAAGCGTCACTTGCAATTAAAGGAAGAACACTAGTTGCTTCAGCAAAAACCATTTGTTCTTTTGTAACATCTACTTTTCCCCAAGAACTCGCTTCTTTTAAAGTTGAACTACTGCAAGCACCATCTCTTGAATCGGCAACTGTTATTTGTACTGCATACTTGTGCATGTCAACTTGTTCACCTAATAGTTCTGCACAAATTACTGTATCTTGAATAAAATTTTTTGGCACACCCCCACCAATCATGAATAATCCAGACCCTTTAGATTTTATTTTTATTTCAGTTAATTCACGAAACTCTCTTATTGAGTCTATTGTAATGTGTTTTATTGGGTTTCTTTCTTGGTGCATTACTAATCCAAAACCAGCACTTGAGTCTGTAAAAGCAGGGCAAAATATTGGGACGTTATTATCATATGCCATTTCAATTAAAGATCCTTTTTTTTTGGCATTTGATTTTAAATATTTTCCTATTTCATTAATAAATTCTCTAGATGTATAGCTTTTTGGTTCTAAATTATCAGCAATATCACCAATCGCTTTATCACACATTTGTAACTCATTTTCATCGATGTAAGTATCATAAATTCTATCTATATAATTTTCTCTTAACTCGGAGTCATTTTGGAATTGAGATCCTTGGTAATGCTTGAATCCTAAAGCTTCAAAAAAATCCATATCAATTACAGAGGCTCCTGTAGCCACAATAGCATCAATCATATTATATTTAATCATATCTCTATAGATGTGCATGCATCCAGCCGCTGAAGTAGATCCAGCTAAAGTTAAGAAAATAGTACAATCTTTATCTTTTATCATTTCATTAAAGATATTAGCTGCGTTTGCAGTTTCTCTTGAAACGAAAGACATTTTTTCCATTGAAGAGATTATATTTCTTGCATCAAAAGAAGTAATGTCTATATGCTCCACTTCTTTGCTTAATAAATCTTTTTTTCTATTATGGGATAAATTTTTTTTTTCTGACATCAAGCAACAAGAAATTCTTTATTTGTTTCTTTGCCATACATTGTCATAATTGGATCATCTTCTACTTCAAATATATTGTTTGAATAAAATCCATTAAATTCAGTTCTAAATGTTAGGCCATAAGCACCTAATTGACCTAATTCGATATAATCGTTTTCTTTTATATTATTTGGCAAGATGAAGGGCCCTTTCATATAATCCAAGCTGTCGCATGTTGGTCCATAGAAATCAAATGAAGTTAATTTTTTTGAAATAGTTCTTCTACTTGCGATAAGCCTTGAAGGATAAACTATATTTGGTACACCAGCGTCAAAAAGTGTTCCATACGTTCCATCGTTTATATAGAGTTTTTGTTTTTTTCTTAAATTTACTCTTGTAATTGTTGAGCCGCTTTCAGCAACAATAGCTCGCCCTGGTTCACAAAGAATTTCTGGAAGTTTATTTAATTTTAAATTCGATAATGCTTTCTTAATTTCTTCAAAATAATTGTCTAGCGATTGTGGAATTAAATCAGGATATATAGTTGGAAAACCTCCCCCTATGTTTATTACATCTGGTATAATTTTTGTTTTTTTAATAATGCTACCAATTTCAGCAATTCCTTTAGTATAAGATATTGGATGCATACACTGAGAACCAACATGAAAACTTAATCCTATTTTTTTTGCATATTGTTTAGCCAGTCTTAATAAGCCACAAGCCTCAGAGCTAATTGCTCCAAACTTTTTTGATAAGTCTATTTCTGCATGTTCATTTGAAACTGACACTCTTACAAATAATTCTAAATCTTTTGCATGATTTGTACTTTCGATAATTTTAACTAACTCATCTTTGGTGTCTAAGGAGTATGTCTTGATACCATGTTTAAAATATGCTTCATTAATATTTTCTCTACTTTTGACAGTATGCATGTAAGAACATTTAGCATTTGAGCTTATTTTTCTGATTGCCTCTATTTCCTTTATTGAAGCTATGTCAAAATTATTAATCCCACTTTCTATAACTGTTTGCAATACAATTGGATTTGGATTAGTTTTAACAGCATAAAGGATTTTTCCTGGGAACTTATTCCTAAAATATTTAGAAGATAATTTTATTGATTTTCTTCTAATACAATAAACCGGCTCTGTTGGTTTCAGTTGTTTTACTAGTTCATCAACTGATTTAAATTTTTCCATTAATTACCTCAAAAAAAATTTAACAAAAAAAACCGCACATCTGTTATGCAATTTCTATATAAATTCAGCATTTATGGGATATGTTAGTTAAAGTAAAGTAAATAATATCATTGAAATAAAGAAAATTATTTCCATATATATGACCTAATGTCAGAAACCCAAAACATAAAAAAAATTAGTGAATTTAAGGATAATTCGTTGCTGATAGTAGATGATGATAATACATTTAGAGAGAGATTATCTAGAGCAATGGAAAAAAAGGGTTTTCAAGTTTCACAAGCAGAGAGTGTAAAAACTGGAATAGAATCTGTGAAATTGAAAAAACCAGCTTTTGCAGTTGTAGACCTAAGACTAAATGATGGAAATGGACTTAAGATTGTAAGAGAGATTCAAACAAATAATCCCGATAGTAGAATAATAATGCTAACTGGTTATGGAAATATTCCAACAGCTGTTGCCGCAATTAAAGAAGGGGCAATCGATTATCTGGCAAAACCCGCTGATGCAGACGATGTAGAAAAAGCTCTTTTAGCCGATCCAAATAAAAAAGCTTCACCCCCAGAAAACCCTATGTCTGCCGACAGGGTTAAATGGGAACATATCCATAGAGTTTTTGAGTTATGCAATAGAAATGTATCAGAAACTGCTAGGCGATTGAAAATGCATAGAAGAACATTGCAAAGAATCTTATCAAAAAGATCACCTAAATAAATTTTCTTAACCTAATAATTTTGTTAACTAATAAAGTTAACAATAAAATTTTAAAAAATTCAGCCAATAGAAATGGAAAAACACCCAATTGAAGAATAGGTTTATCCCAACCAATTAAAGTTCCCAACCATATGACACCAAAAAAATATATAACTGATGTTGATACTAAAATTTTTAAAAAATTAATAAAATAATTCGAATTATATTTAAAATAACCTGCAAGAAAACATGCAAATATAAATCCAATTAAATAACCCATTGTTGGTCCAACAAAATAAGCAATACCTATTCCTTTTTCTGGAGAATTAGAAAATACAGGCAAACCCGCTATACCCTCCAATAAATATAAAAAAATTGTTGTTACACCAACTTTATAACCAAATGAAATACCTAAAAATAATACAACAAAAGTTTGCATTGTCATAGGCACTGGATAAAAGGGAATTCTAATTTTTGCTGAAATGGTTAATAAAATTGAACCTATAAGGGAAATTAAAAAAATTTTAATTATCTTATTGTTCGATATTGTTTTTACAAGTTCCATTGGTTTTATTTTACATCTTAAAAAATAATTAATCTAGTTTTTTGTTAACCTTAAAAACACGTCTTCTAAATCACCATCATCTGTAGAAATATCAAATATTTTTATATTTTGAGTAATTAAATGACTAATAATTTGGTCAATGTTAATTTTGCTTTTTTCATAAGAAATACACAATTTATTTTTTTCGTTAGAAATAATTTTTAATGATTTTAAAGTATTTTCGTTAATATCTACTTTTTTATCTGTTATAAAATTGACTATCTTTGTTTGAATCCTATTTAAAAGATTTTTAGTTGTATCTAGAGCTACCAATTCACCATGACTTAAAATTCCAATTCTATCGCACATTTTTTCAGCTTCTTCTAAATAATGAGTTGTAAGAATAATAGTTACACCTTTGTTATTTAATGATCTGAGATTTTCCCATAATTTTTTCCTAAGATCTACATCTACCCCAGCCGTTGGTTCATCCAAAATTATTATTGGAGGTTGATGAACCATGGCTTTTGCCACCAACAACCTTCTTTTCATTCCCCCAGATAAACTTCTTGAGTAACTATTTGCTTGTTTTTCTAACGATACTAATTTCAATATTGTATCTGTTATTCTATCTTTTTTTTTAACTCCGTATAATCCTGCCTGCAATTCTAATAACTTTTTTGG
>MPLZ02147725.1_pt1 | contig 54433 bp, 52 predicted proteins | sample 1617311 | NCBI WGS metagenome assembly MPLZ02 (sample SAMN05944806, study PRJNA350692) | marine metagenome | biome: marine; feature: ODZ; material: water; isolation source: 160 m water sample filtered on 0.2 um supor filter | place: Pacific Ocean | collected 2012-04-08 | depth 160m m | reverse complement strand
GGGTTCAGCGACGGGTTCAGCGACGGGTTCAGCGACGGGTTCAGCGACGGGTTCAGCGACGGGTTCAGCGACGGGTTCGGCCACGCCGGGGCTGTAGGTTCCCAGGCTGACGTTGAGCGAGCCGCCACCGCTATCGAGCGTCGGTGGCGCCGTCTGCGGCCAGCGGATGCCGATCAGCGTCGCATGCAGGACGAGGGCGAGGCCGAGCGCAACTGCCCAGGCCAGCGGGGAGGGCCGGCCTGGCGAGGGCGAGGCCGTGACAGGCAGGGCGCTCACGATTCCCGGCGGGCGAGCAGCTCGACGCGCAGGCCGTCTCCGGCCGTGTTCAGCTCGCCGAGGATCTCCAGCAGCGTGGCTGCCGGCAGCGCCCGGTCCGGCTTCACGAACAGCACGCCCGGCCGCTCGGCATCATCGAGCCGGGCCCGCGCCTGCGCCAAGCTCAGCGGCTGCCCATCCAGCGCCAGGGCGCCGTCCGCTCCGATCACCAGGCTGCGGGCGGGCCGCGCGCTGTCGCCATGCACCGCGGCGGCCGGGGTGATGGTGAGGGCATCGCGGGCCGCCAGGGTGCCGGCGATCATGAAGAAGATCAGCAGCAGGAACACGATGTTGATCAGCGGCGTCAGGTCCGGCTCGGACACGCGGTGTGAGGCGTCGGGCAGGCGCATGCGATCAGTCCGCCGCCGGCGTCTGGCGGCGCAGCAGGCGGACATCCTCGACACCTGCCGCCGCGAGCGCATCCAGCAGGCGCACCACCTGGGTGACGGCCGTCTGCGTCTCCGGCACCACGGCCAGCGGCTGGTCCGGCTGCTGGCGCCGTGCCTGCACGACGGCCTCGGCCAGGGCGGCCGGTGCCAACGTTCGCTCGCCCAGGCGCGCCGTCCCGTCCGGCTGCAGGAAGGCGATCATGCCGCGGTCCGAGGCGCCGGCAGCGCCACTGCCGGTGGCGAGCGGAAAGCTGCGCCACTGGGTCAGGTTGGACACCAGCATGAAGAACACCAGCAGGATGAACACCACGTCGATCAGCGGCGTCAGGCTGATCAGCAGCGGTCGCCGCCGGGGCGCCTCAAGAAGCATGAACCAGGGCCGCAGCCTCGGGTGCGATCGCCTGGCGCGCCGGCCAGGCGGCGCGATCGGTCGTTTCGGGCGGCGAGGCCACCGCGGCCGGCGCGGTGAACACCTGCGTCAGGGCGCTTTCCATGGCGATGCGCTGGCGCTCGACGAGGCGGTCGAACAGCTGCGCGGCGGCGACCGCGGGAATGCCGACGATCAGGCCGACGGCGGTGGTCAGCAGTGCCTCCCAGATACCGCCGGACAGCAGCGCCGGATCGACCTGCGCGCCGGCGTTCTGCAGGGCCTGGAAGGCGGTGATCATGCCCAGCACGGTGCCCAGCAGCCCCAGCAGCGGACTCAGCGCGCCCACCAGTTCGAGCAGGCGCAGGTGGCCGCGCAGACCATCGAGCTCCAGCAGCGCCACGCGCGCGGCCTCTTCGCGCGCCAGCGCCGGGTCGCGGCCGGCCTGCCGCCACGCCAGTGCCACGGCCACCGGCCGCGCCAGCGCCTTGCGGCTGTCGCCGAGCCGCGCGCAGGCGGCCTCGCCCTGGCCCTGCCGCCACTGCGCCAGCGCCGCTTCGACCTCGCCGTGGCCGCCGAGCAGGCGGCCGTACTGCCAGAGCTTCAGCAGGATCAGCGCCATGCTCAGGATCGAGATCCCCAGCAGGATGGCGACCACCGGCCCGCCGGCGGCGAGCAGCTCGGCCAGCGGGGAAGCATCGGCGGCCGCGGCGGTGGGAGAGATCTCGTCCATGGGTACTCCGGCAGGCGGAACAGGTGCGCGAGGTCAGGTTAAATGAGATGGATTCGCATTCGCAACCGGTTCGCGCAGTCGCAGACGCCACGTGCGATGGCGCGTGCTGCCTTGCCCCCGCGCCCCGTGTAGGCTGGTGGCGATGCGGGATCGGGCCGACGCCGGCATCGCCGGTGCCGGCGCAAGCGACAAGAGAGAAACGCGATGTGGCAGAAGTTGAGAGCGCTGTTCGAGGGCGAGGCGGGAGGCTCGGAGCCGATCGATCCGCAGCGACGATTGCAGCTGGCGACGGCGGCGCTGCTGGTCGAGGTGCAGCGGGCGGATCATGAGCTCGACCCCGCCGAGCGCGCCGCCATCGCCGACCTGCTGCAACGGCGATTCGCCCTGTCGCCGGCGGAGGCGGACGAGCTCCTGGCCGATGCGGCGGCCGAGGCCGATGCCACCGTCTCCCTGCACGCCTACACCCAGCTGCTGAAGTCGCACCTGGACGCCGAGGCGCGCAAGCGGCTGCTGGCGATGCTCTGGGAGGCCGCCTACGCGGACGGCGAGCTGCACATGAACGAGGAGGGGCTGGTGCGCAAGGTGGCGGACCTGCTGTACGTGCCGCACCGGGATTTCATCGCCACCAAGCTGGCGGCCGGCGGCGGTGCGGCGGATTCCGAGCCGGGCGTCTGACGGGCGCCGGGGGTACCGGCACCCGCCGGCATCAGCGGGTGTAGAAGCGCTGGGTGAACTCGACGGTGAAGGGGCGATCCTCGCCTTCCGGCGTCACCTCCACGTCGAAGGTCAGCTGTTCCTCGTGGCCGACGCGGAACTGACCGAGGTAGTAGATCGCCGGCCCGTCGCGCACCTCGCGCAGGTCGATGCTGCGGTACTGGCTGTTCTGGTTGACTGCACTGGCGCGCACCTTGGCCGGCACGGCCTCGGCCGGCGCCTGCGGCCGGGTCCGCAGGACGCTCAGCGTCAGCATGCCCTGGCTGCGGCTGCGCGAGATGCCGTAGTTGCGGGCGATCTCCGGTGCCAGCACGTCGGTGGTCAGCGTGCTGTAGTGCACCTGGTAGTCACCGAACTGCTGCATCTGCTCGGCCTGCGCCGGCAGCGCCATGGCCAGCAGCAGCGCGACGAGGAGCGGGAGCAGAAACGAACGGGAACGCATGGCATCTCCTTGCGGCTTGGCGTGGGGAAAGTATAGATCAGCGGCCGGCGCGACCCGCCCCGCTGAGGCTGTAGAGCGCGATCTCGCCGAGCAGGTTCGGCGCCCGCTGCATCGCCCAGTTGCTGCGATGCTGCCAGTCCACCACCCGCCGATGGCGGATCGCGATCGACAGGTTCCGGCACAGCGCCTCGAAATCCTGCACCGTGCACAGGTGGACGTTCTCGGTCTCGTACCACTGCGCGGGCAGGCTGTCGATCACCGGCATGCGCCCGCGCAGGCCGAGCGCGACGCGCGCCTTCCAGTAGCCGAAGTTCGGGAAGGTCACGATGCCCTCGCGTCCCACCCGCAGCATGTCCTCGAGCAGCCGGGCCGGGTGGTTCACCGCCTGCAGGGCCTGGGTCATCACCACGTAGTCGAAGCTGGCGGTGCGGAACTGGCCGAGGCCCTGGTCGATGTCCACCTGCAGCACATTGACGCCGCGGCGGATGGCGGCGTTGACATTGTCGCCATCGATCTCCAGGCCGTAGCCGTGCACCGCGCGCGTGCGCTGCAGGTAGTCCAGCAGCGTGCCGTCGCCGCAGCCGAGGTCGAGCACGCGGCTGCCGGGCTCGATCCAGCGGCTGATGATGGCGAGGTCGGGACGCAGGCTCATCGCGCCAGGTCCGCCGCGATCCGGTCGAAATAGCCGCCGAGCGCCCCCTGGTAGTCCGGGATCGGCATCAGGAAGTCGTCATGGCCCTGACGGGAGGCGATGTCGACGTAGCTGACATCGCGCCCGGCCTCCACCAGCGCATCGACGATCTCGCGCGAGCGGGAGGAGGGGAAGCGCCAGTCGCCTCGGAAGGAGATCACCAGAAAGCGCGCCTGGCTCTGGCGCAGGCCCGCGGCGAGATCGTCATCGAACTCCCGCGCCGGGTCGAAATAGTCCAGCGCCTTGGTCATCAGCAGGTAGGTATTGGCGTCGAAGCGCTCGACGAAGGAGCGGCCCTGGTAGCGCAGGTAGCTCTCCACCTGGAATTCCACGTCGAAGCCGAAGTTCAGGCGGCCCTCGCGCAGCTCGCGGCCGAACTTGGCGCGCATCGCGTCTTCGGACAGGTAGGTGATGTGGCCGAGCATCCGCGCCAGCATCAGGCCCCGCCGCGGCAGCACGCCGTGATCGTAGTAGCGCCCGGCGTGAAAGTCCGGATCCGAGAGGATCGCCTGGCGCGCCACCTCGTTGAAGGCGATGTTCTGCGCCGAGAGCTTGGGCGCCGCGGCGATCACGATGGCGTGGCGCAGCCGGTCGCTGGCATCGATCGCCCACTGCAGCACCTGCATGCCGCCCAGGCTGCCGCCGGCCACCGCCGCCCAGCGCTCGATCCCGAGCGCGGCCTGCAGCTCGCGCTGGCTGGCCACCCAGTCGCGCACGGTCACCACCGGGAAGTCCGGGCCGTAGCGGCGGCCGGTCTGCGGATTGATGCTGGTGGGGCCGGTCGAGCCCTTGCAGCCGCCGAGGTTGTTCAGCGCCACCACGAAGAAGCGATTGGTGTCGATCGGTTTGCCCGGGCCGATGCAGCTGTCCCACCAGCCGGGCTTGCGATCCTCCAGGCTGTGATAGCCCGCGGCGTGATGATCGCCGGAGAGCGCATGGCAGATCAGCACGCCGTTGCTGCGCTCGGCGTTGAGCGTGCCGTAGGTCTCGTAGACCAGCTCATGGCTCGGCAGCGTGACGCCGCACTCCAGCTGCAGCGGTGTGGTCACCTGCAGCGTGCGCGGGCTCACCAGTCCGACCGAGTCGGCCGGCAGCGTCGCCGTGCTCAATGGCCTGCCGGCGCCTGCCGGGTGCAGGGCGCGCTAAACCGGGCGAACGACGGCGGCCCGCCGGCCTTCGGCCGCTGCGGCCGGCGGGCAGGCGCGCCCCGCCGTGGCGGTGGCCAGCGCGGGTCGTGACCGGCGCGGCGGCCGGGGTCGGCGGGCCGGCTGGGCATCAGGCCGCGCCCAGAGGCGCGATCAGCAGCCGCAGGACCTGGATCAGCACCAGTGCCACCAGCGGCGAGAGGTCCAGTCCGCCGGTGGCCGGCAGCAGCTGACGAATGCGCCCGAGCACCGGCGCGTTGAGCTGGTAGATCACCGCCAGCGCCGGATGGTAGGCGCCCGGATTCACCCAGCTCAGCACCACCTCGATGAGGATGCTGAAGGTGTAGACGTTGAACAGCAGCAGCGTCAGCTCGACCATCGCCAGGCGCAGCAGGACGCCCGGTGGCACGGCCAGCCCCGCGATCGCCGCGATCAGCGCGTAGAGCGCGACCTGCAGCAGCAGCATCAGCACGATGGCGGCCAGATCGATCCCACGCCAGGCCGGGATCAGACGACGCAGCAGCTGCAGCGGCGGCTCGGTGGCGTTGACCAGCGCCCGGTGCACCGGATTGAAGCGATCCAGCCCGTCGATCTGCAGCAGCATGCGCAGCATCACGACCAGCGTGTAGAGCGTGAATGCGGTTTCCAGCAGGAACAGGAGCGGATCCTGCCAATAGCCGACGCCGTTCATCCCGTTGCCAACTCCTCGGCCAGTTCGTTCGCCCGGGCCTGCGCCGCCGCGACGGCGGCGGCCAGCGCCGCGGGCAGATGATGATCCTCCAGCGCGGCCAGCCCCCGCTCGGTCGTGCCGCCCGGCGAGGTCACCTGCCGGCGCAGCGCGGCCGGATCGGCCCCCGGGGCCAGCGCCATCCGCGCCGCGCCCAGCGCGGTCTGACGCACCAGCATCGCCGCCAGCGGCGGCGCCAGGCCCGCCTCGCGGGCCGCGCTCTCCAGCGCCTCGAAGATGCGGAAGAAATAGGCCGGGCCGCTGCCGGATACGGCAGTCACGGCGTCCAGCGCCGCCTCGTCTGCCACCCAGGCAGTCTCGCCGACCGCTCCTAGCAGCGCGCTCGCCGCCTGCCGGTCCGCGGGTGGCAGGTCGGGGGCATACAGTGCGCTCACGCCAGCCCCGATCAGCGCCGGGGTGTTCGGCATGGCCCGCACCAGGCGCTCGTATCCGCCGAGCCAGCGGGCAATGTCGCCATGGCGCACGCCGGCGGCGATGGACAGTACCAGCGGGCGGTGCGGCGCCAGCGCCGGTGCGAGCTGGCGGCAGAGGGCGGCCAGCTGCTGCGGCTTCACCGCCAGCACCAGCAGCTCGCAATCCAGCGGCGCGGGCAGCGTGGCATGCACGGCGATGTCCGGGCGCCTCGCCAGCTCGGCCCGCCGCCCGGCATCGCGCTCGACGACCCACAGCGCATCGGCCCCGCCCTGCGCCTCGAGGCCGCCGATCAGGGCGCCGGCCATGTTGCCGCCGCCGATGAAACCGATTCTCGCCATCTGCTTGCCTTCGCGCCTGCCGCGCCTGTGCCCGCGGCGCGCCATTGTAGACGGATCAGCCGGCGGGGCGAGGTCCGAACAGCGCCGTGCCCACGCGCACCAGCGTGCTGCCGGCGGTGATGGCCGCCTCCAGATCGCCGGACATGCCGGCCGAAAGCGTGTCGACAGGCGCCTCGTCCGCCAGCGCCTCGCGCAGTTCGGCCTGCAGCGCCGCCAGGGCCGCATAGCCGGCCGCGCCGGCAGCCGGCGCCGGGATGGCCATCAGCCCGCGCAGGCGCAGCCGCTCCAGGCCGGCGATCCGGCGCGCCAGCGCGATCGCAGCCTCGGGCGGGGCGCCCCGCTTGCTCGCCTCGCCGCTGATGTTGACCTGCAGGCAGACGTTCAGCGGCGGCGCGTCGGGCGGGCGCAGCCGGTCCAGCCGCTCGGCCAGCACCCAGCGATCGACGCTGTGGACCCAGTCGAAGCTGCGTGCCACCTCGCGGCACTTGTTGCGCTGCAGCGGCCCGATGAAATGCCAGTCGATCGGCGCCGCCCCGGCCGCGGCCAGGGCCGCCTGCTTGGCGAGCGCCTCTTGCAGATAGCTTTCGCCGAAGGTCCGTTGACCGGCGGCGTGCGCCTGCCGCACGGCTGCCGCCGGCTGTCCCTTGCTGACCGCCAGCAGCTCAATTTCCGCCGGGTCGCGGCCGACCTTTAGGGCGCAGGCGGCGATGCGCTCGCGCACGGCCGCCAGGCGTGCGGCGATCGTGCCGGCGGGAACGGGAGACGGCTTCATCGATGGATATCTCGCAACTGTTGTCCTTCGGGGTGCGCAACGGCGCCTCGGACCTGCACATCTCGGCCGGCATGCCGCCGCTGATCCGCGTCGACGGCGAGATGCGGCGGATCAACCTGCCGCCGCTCACCCAGGAGGCGGCGCACGAGCTGATCTACGACGTCATGAACGATCGCCAGCGCAAGGAGTACGAGCAGCGGCTGGAAACGGACTTCTCCTTCGAGCTGCCGGACCTGGCGCGCTTTCGCGTCAACGTCTTCAACCAGCAGCGTGGCTATGGCGCGGTGTTCCGCACCATTCCGACGCGGGTGATGACGCTGGAAGATCTGGCCGCGCCGCAGGTATTCAAGGAAATCGCCGGCAAGGCACGCGGCATCGTGCTGGTCACCGGGCCCACCGGCTCGGGCAAGTCGACGACGCTGGCGGCGATGGTGGACTTCATCAACGAGACCAGCGCCGAACACATCCTGACGATCGAGGATCCGATCGAGTTCGTGCACCAGAGCAAGAAGAGCCTGGTCAACCAGCGCGAGGTGCACCGCGACACCCATGGCTTCAGCGACGCCCTGCGCTCGGCGCTGCGTGAGGATCCCGACGTGATCCTGGTCGGCGAGATGCGCGACCTTGAGACCATCCGCCTGGCGCTGACGGCGGCGGAGACCGGCCATCTGGTGTTCGGCACGCTGCACACCAGCTCCGCGGCCAAGACCATCGATCGCATCGTCGATGTGTTCCCGGCGGCGGAGAAGGACATGGTGCGCACGATGCTCTCGGAATCGTTGCAGGCGGTGATCTCGCAGGCCCTGATCAAGCGCCTGAACGGCGGGCGGGTGGCGGCGCACGAGATCATGATCGGCACCCCGGCGATCCGCAACCTGATCCGCGAGAACAAGATCGCGCAGATGTACTCCTCCATCCAGACCGGCCAGCAGCACGGCATGCAGACGCTGGACCAGAATCTGAAGGAGCTGGTGCGCAACAACCTCATCAGTCGCGAGGCCGGCCGGCGCAAGGCCGCCCATCCCGAGTCCTTCTAGCCATGGACCGGCAGAAGGCCACCACGATCATGCATGAGCTGCTCACCCGCATGGTCGAGCAGGGCGGCTCGGACCTGTTCATCACCGCCGATTACCCGCCGGCGATGAAGGTGGACGGGCAGGTGCGCCCGGTGGCCGAGCAGCAGCTCAGCGCGGCGCACACCGCCACCATCGCCCGCGCGATCATGAACGACCGGCAGAACCACGAGTTCGAGTCCACCAAGGAGTGCAACTTCGCCATCCATCCGCGCGGCATCGGCCGGTTTCGCGTCAACGCCTTCCTGCAGCAGGGCCGCGTCGGGCTGGTGCTGCGCACCATCAACACCCGCATCCCGGGGGTCGAGGAGCTGGCGCTGCCGGCCGTGCTGACCGAGGTGATCATGGCCAAGCGCGGGCTGGTGATGATGGTCGGCGCCACCGGCTCGGGCAAGTCCACCACGCTCGCGGCGCTGATCGGCTACCGCAACGCCAACAGTCATGGGCACATCATCACCATCGAGGACCCGGTGGAATACGTGCATCCCCACGGCGGCTGCCTGGTGACCCAGCGCGAGGTGGGCGTGGATACCGAGAACTGGCAGGTGGCGCTGAAGAACACCCTGCGCCAGGCGCCGGACGTGATCCTGATCGGCGAGGTGCGCGAGCGCCAGACGATGGAATACGCGCTGCAGTTCGCCGAGACCGGCCACCTGTGCCTGTGCACGCTGCACGCCAACAATGCCAACCAGGCGCTGGATCGGGTGATCAACCTGTTCCCGGAGGAGAAGCGCGAGCAGGTGCTGATGGACCTGTCGCTGAACCTGCAGGCCATCGTCTCCCAGCGGCTGATCCCGCGCGCCGATGGCGAGGGTCGGGTGGCGGCCTTCGAGGTGCTGCTCGGTACGCCGGCGGTGAAGGATCTGATCTTCCGCGGCGAGATAGCCGAGATCCGCGAGCTGATGAGCCGCACCACCGAGCAGGGCCTGGTCACCTTCGACCAGTACCTCTTCCAGCTATTCGACGCCGGCGCGATCGGCTACGAGGACGCGCTGCGCAACGCCGATTCGAAGAACGAGCTGCGCCTGAAGATCAAGCTGGAGGGGCGCCGGCGCGGTGGCGAGGAGGAGACGCGCCTGGCGATGCTCGATCCGGGCCAGCCCCGATGATCCTCGCCTCGCTGCTGCAGCTGATGGTCGAGCGCGGCGCCTCTGACCTGTTCGTCAGCGCCGGTTGCGTGCCGCAGCTGCGGATCGAGGGCAGCACCCGCCGGGTCGGACGCCAGCCGCTCGCGGCCCCGAGCCTGGCGCAGGCGCTGGAGGAAATGACTGGTGAGCGCGAGCGGCGCCTGTATGCCCGGCGCAGGGAGCTGGAGTTTTCCTACGAGGCCGAGGGTATCGGCCGCTTCCGCGTCGCGGCCTTCCAGCAGCAGGACCAGCCGGCATTCGTCTTCCGCTATGTCCATCCGGCGGTGCCGCGGCTGGATGATCTCGGCCTGCCACCGGTGCTGCGCGAGCTGGCGGTGCAGCGGTGGGGCCTGATCCTGGTGGTCGGCCCCACCGGCAGTGGCAAGTCGACCACCCTGGCGGCGATGCTGCAGCATCGCAACGCCTCGCTGCCCGGGCACATCCTTACCATCGAGGATCCGATCGAGTTCCATCTGGCCAGCGAGCGGGCGATCGTCAACCAGCGCGAGCTCGGCCGCGACACGCTCTCCTATCGCAACGCCATGCAGTCTGCGCTGCGGTCCTCGCCGGATGTGCTCATGGTCGGCGAGGTGCGCGACCGGCCGACCATGGCGGCGGCGATGGAACTGGCGGGCTCCGGCCACCTGACCCTCAGCACGCTGCACGCCAATTCCGCCCCACAGGCACTCGATCGCATCGTCAACCTCTACCCGCCCGAGCTGCACAAGCAGCTCAAGCTGGATCTGGCGGCCTATCTGCGCGCGGTGATCTCCCAGCGCCTGGTGCTGGCGACCGATGGCCGGCGCATCCCGGCGGTGGAGGTGATGCTGAACACGCCGTACGTGGCCGACCTGATCGGCAAGGGCCAGTTCGACAAGCTCACCGCGGCCATGGAGGACAGTCGCGTCGAGGGGATGCTGGATCTGGACGGCGCCCTGCACGCGCTCTACCGCGAGGGCCGTGTGAGCCAGGAGGAGGCGCTGAGCCACGCCGTCTCGCGGCCGAACCTCGACGCGCGCATCAACTTCAACGGCTGAGGCTCAGTCCGGGTCGAACCGATAGCCGAAGGCGTCGATGTCGGCGGCGAAATGCTGCGCGACCTGCTCGGCCAGCGCATCGTCGTAGTAGCGGCGGTAGTCGCCACGGTCGGCGGCCCGGCGCCTGTGCGGCAGGCTCGGGGCGGTCACGCCCAGCCGGGCGCAGATCGCCGCGTAGTCCGCCGCCAGGCGCTCGTAGCGACCGACGTAGTCCACCAAGAGGCGGCCATCGAGCCCGCAGAGATAGTCCCGCTGCAGCGTGATGGAGGTATCGATGTGGTACTGGTAGGGACGCGCCGGATCGAGCTTGTAGCGCAGGAAGTCGGCGAATTCCGCGTGCCCCGCCAGCAGCTGCGGGCGTTCCCGGCGCAGGTGGTGGAACGAGCTCACCTGCAGATCCCACGGATTGCGTACGAAAGCGAACTTGAACAGCCGCTCGAACAGCGGCTGCGGCAGCATCTCGGCGGCCGCGATCACCTTGGCGTGGCGCGGAAACTTGGCGCCGATGCGGTGGCCGGTCAGGTGGTCGATGCGCGAGACGAGGAACTGCGCCGGGAACAGCGGATCGCGGCGCGCCAGCCGGCGCAGGGCGGCGCGCAGGCTGGTGCCGCCGGTCTTGGCGATGTGCACGAACAGGAAGTTGTAGCGGTTGGACAGCAGCATCAGCGATCGGCCGGGCCAGTGAGCTGCAGCGCCTGCAGATAGCCCTCGACGCTGCGTTCCACATGATAGTTCGCCACCGCCGCCTGCAGCCGGGCCGGCGCCGGTGGCGCGGCCAGCACCCGCGCCATGGCCTCGGCCAGTGCCGCCGGATCCTGCATCGGCACCAGCGGCGCGATGCGCCCGCCGTCGAGGATTTCCGCCGGGCCGGAGGGGCAGTCGGTCGCCACCACCGGAGTACCGAGCGCCAGCGCCTCGGTCAGCACGTTCGGCGAGCCTTCCCAGCGTGAACTCAGCACGAACAGGCTGGCATGGCGCATGTAGGCATAGGGGTTGTCGGCGAAGCCCGGCATGGCCACCTCGTCCGCCACGCCGAGCGAGCGCGCCAGCGTCTCCAGCGCCGCCCGCTGTGGCCCCTCGCCGATCACGATCAGCCGCGCCGGCAGGCGCGCGCGCAGGGCGGCGAAGGCCCGCAGCAGGGTGGGGAAGTCCTTCTGCGCCGTCAGCCGGCCAGCGCCGAGCACCACCGGCACCGTCGCCGCCTGCAGCCAGGGGTGCGGCGCCGGCGCCGCCCCGAGGGCGGCAAGGCGCGGCGTGACCACTGGGTTATGCACCACGCTCACCTGCGCTGTCGGCAGCGCCGCCAGCGCACACACATCCGCCGCGACCCCCGCTGAAACCGCCACCAGCCGATCGACGTGCGGATAGAACGCCCGCATCCGCCAGCGCCAGTGCGCCTGACGCAGCGCGCCCGCCTCGGCCAGGGCAGCCGATACCGTGGTGCCCAGCCGGCCCACCAGCCGCGGGCGCGGGCTGCCCGCGGGGCGGCCGAGCTGCGCCAGCGCCCGGGCCAGCACGGCCATGCGGATGGCCCGGTCCTTGGCCACGAGCAGTGCCTGCGGGCGGCGGGCCCGCAGGTAGCGGACCAGCGCCGGCAGGCTGGTCGCCGTGTGACGCGTCCCGAGGGGCACCAGGTGCACGCCCGCCGGCAGCTCGCGCAGGTGCCTGCCGTGCTGGCGGATGGTCACCAGATCCACCTCGATACCGCGTGCAGCGATGCCCTCGGCGAGGTTCAGCACCATGCGCTCCACGCCGCCATCGCCGGAGAAGGCGATCACGATGGCCAGCCGCGCCGGCGAGGTCACGGCGCGGCTCCGGACGACCCGTCCAGGCCGAGAGCGGCGGTGTAGTCGGCGACACTCGCCGCGAGCGTGTAGCGCTCGGCGCCGGCGCGCAGCCGTGTCGCCGGCAGCGGCGCGGTCAGCACCTGCGCCATGGCGGCGGCCAGCGCCTCGGCATCGCCCGGCGGCACCAAGGGTCCGAGTGCGCCGTCCGCCAGGATCTCGCGGGGCCCGCTGCGGCAGTCGGTCGCCACCACCGGCGTGCCCAGCGCCAGCGCCTCCACCAGCACGTTGCCGAAGCCTTCCCAGCGCGAGCTGAGCGCGAACAGCGAGGCATGGGCGAGGTAGGGGTATGGGTTGTCCACGAACCCCGCCAGCGCCACGTCCGGCGCCACGCGCAGGCGACGCGCCAGGCGCTGCAGGCGCGCCGCCTGCCGACCGCGGCCGAGGATCAGCAGGCGCGCGGGCCGCCCGCGGCGCAGGCGGGCGAAGGCCCGCAGCAGGGTGGGGAAGTCCTTCTGCCGGCGCAGCCCGCCGATGCCCAGCACCACCGGCACGGCCGGATCGGCCAGCCATGGATGCGGCGCGGGGCCGGCTGCCCGGGTCAGGATGGCGGGGTCGAAGGCTGGGTTGCGCACTACCGCGATCCGCGCCGCCGGTACCTCCAGCAGCCCGGCCATCTGCACGGCCAGGTCGTGGGAGATGGCCAGCAGCAGGTCGGCGCGGGCGTAGCGCGCCCGCAGCCGGGCGAAGGCGCGGCGGCGCTGCCAGGGCCACAGGCGCCGGCCCTCGGCGCGGGCGAGAAAGTTGGTGGCCAGGCGCATGGCGATGCGGGTGCCGGTCTCGGCGGCGATCGCCTGCACGCCGGCGGCCAGCGCATCGTTCTGCTCCTTCGAGGACAGCAGCACCGCCGGGCGGCGCGCGCGCAGGTAGCCGGCCAGTGCGGTCGCCGGCGTGGCATCGAAGCGGCGCAGGTCCACGCGCTGCACGGCCGGATGCAGTTGTTCGAGGTAGGGCCCCTCGTGTCGGGTCAGCAGCAGGTCCACGCCGACGCCGGTGGCAGCCAGGCCGCCGGCCAGTCGCACCAGACTGCGCTCCACGCCGCCGTCGCCATAGGAGGCGAGCAGGATGGCGAGCTGCGGGCGCGCGCTCATGCCGCGCCCGGGCGTGTGCCGCCGGCAGGGGAGGTGTGCCAGGCGTAGGCCAGGCCGCCGATCAGAGCGAGCACGTAGGGGCCGCGCCGCCCCGCGAGCGGGTCATTGAACAGCGCCACCACGGCGAACAGCGCCAGTGCGCCGAGAATGAACCAGAACAGGTTCGCCGCCAGCAGACCCCGCCGGCGCCCGCGCAGGGCGGCGAGCACGACCAGCACGATCACGCCGGTATGCAGCGCCAGCCCCGCGAGGCCGAGCTCCACCATCGCCGTGCAGGGCGTGCAGTGGAAATGCACGAATTCGCGTCGCGCCAGCGCCGGCCCGGCCTGTGCCAGCAGCTCCGGCGCACTGCCGGGCCCGTGGCCGAACAGCGGCGCCTCGCGCCACTCCTGCCAGAACAGGTGGTACATCCGCAGCCGGTTGCCGAGCGAGGTGGCTGGCAGTTGGTCCCATTCGCCGCGCCAGACCGCCTGCACGGTCGGCAGCTCGCGTCCGTCGAGCAGGCGCAGGCGCAGCGGGCGGGCAAAGCGGATCGCGATCGCCAGCAGCAGCGGGCCGAGCACGGCGAGGACCAGCAGCCCGTCCCGCTCGCCGTAGCCGTAGTCCCGCGCCCAGCGGGTCAGCACCACCGGCAGCACCAGTGCGCAGGCGAGCCAGGCAGAGCGGGCGCCGGAGAGGGCCAGCGCCGCCAGGAACAGCGTCAGCAGCAGCGCCCAGGCGCCGATCAGCCCGCGTCGGCCGGGTCGGCGGGCGAAACAGTGCGGTGCGAACAGGGCCAGGCCCAGCACGGCGATGGCGCACCAGAGTCCGAAGTTGATCGCCGAGTCGCCGAAGGTGGCGCGGGCGGCGCCGGTCTGCAGCGCCGCCAGCGCCCCGGCATCCAGCCGCAGCAGCACGCGGGCGGCGAAGCTGACCAGCGCGAGCGCCAGCAGCGGATAGACCCAGCGGGGCCAGCGGTGCAGACCCCAGGCGACGATCAGCACCGGCAGGGCGCCGCGGCGCATCAGATCGCCTGCCGCGCTGCCGTCCACCGTGGGGTCCAGCAGCAGCCAGCAGAGCAGATAGCCCAGATAGGCGGCGGTGATGGCCAGCAACGGGCGCACCAGCCGGTCGTGCCAGGCGGTGTCGAGCTGCACCAGCAGCCCGAGCAGGCCGATGATCAGGCCGATGTTGGCCAGCGAGCGCTTGTGCAGCGCGCTCACCATGAAGGTCACCAGCCCGAGGATGACCAGCCCGTCGGCGAGCCGCAGGCGGGCCCGGTCGATCGCACCGAGTGCCTCGCCCGTCATCAATCGTGCCCGAGCAGCCCCATGACCTGCAGATAGCGCTGGCCCAGGGTCTCGATGTCGTAACGGGCGCCGGCGGCGCGCAGCGTCTCGCGCGGCAGCGGATCCTCCAGCGTCTGCGCCATGGCGGCGGCCAGCGCGGGCGCATCGCCCGGCGGCACCAGCGGGCCGTAGCGGCCGCCATCCAGGATCTCGGCCGGGCCGGACGGGCAGTCCGTCGCCACCACCGGTGCGCCGAGCGCCAGCGCCTCGGCCAGCACGTTGCCGAAGCCCTCCCAGCGCGAACTCAGGGCGAAGAGGTCGGCGTGCGCCATGTAGGCGTAGGGGTTGGAGACGAAGCCGGGCAGCCGCAGGTCGGCGGCGATGCCGAGTGCCTGCGCCTGCGCCTCCAGCGCGGCCCGGTCCGGCCCCTCGCCGAGAATCAGCAGCCTGGCCGGGCGCTGACGGCGCAGGATGGCGAAGGCTTCCAGCAGCGTCGGATAGTCCTTCTGCGCCGCCAGCCGACCGGCGCTGAGGATCACCGGTGGACTGTCCGGGCGCCGCGGCAGCCAGGGATCCTCCAGCGGCGCGGCGGCCAGCTCGCGGGTGCGGGGCGTGATCACCGAGTTGTGGATCACGTGGATGCGATCTCCCCCGGCCGGCACCCCGGCGACGTCGCGGAAGTCCGCCGCCTGGCCGGCAGAGATGGCGATGATGCCAGCGCTGTGCCGGTAGACGCGGTTCAGCAGGCGCCGGCGCTTGGCGATGCGCGCCTCGCTCCAGCCGGCCATCTGGCCGCTGAGCGAGTTGCGCGGCGTCACCCACGCCGGCACCCCGGCCCCCGGCAGGCGCGCCGCGGTGGTGGCCAGCACCCCCGCGCGGGTGTCGAAGGCGAGCAGGGCGGCCGGTCGCGTCCGGCGCATGTGTCGCCAGAGTTCGGCCGCCATGGCGCCGCGGCGCCGCTGGGTGAAGGGGTGCACCGCCACCGCGTCGGCCAGCGGCTCGGGCAGCGGCTCGCCCGGTGTCTCCGGCAGGCGCAGCAGGTGCACTGCGATGCCTTGGCGCACGAAATGGTTGGCCAGCCGGGCGATGCTGATCGCCGAGCCGCCGCGGTTGGTGCCGGGCTTGCGGCTCACCAGGCCGACCATGAGCAGGGTCTTGTCAGTCACGCAGGCTCGATCTGCTGGCGCGGGCGGGGGGGGGGCGCAGTGTAGCATCGCCGCGACCTCCGGCCCGGCCCTCGCGTCGGGGCTCGGCGGCGCTTCGGGTATGCTGCGCCCTGCCCCGCAGCTCCCGGCCCGATGAACGCCGCGCCCGAACCCCGCGCCATCCTGATCGTCCGTCTCAGCGCCATCGGCGATGTCGTCATGGCGGCGCCACTGGCCTGCGCGCTGCGCGATCGCTATCCGGCGGCGCACCTGGCCTGGCTCGCCCAGCCGGGGGTGGCGCCGCTGATCGAGGCCAATCCGGCGGTCGATGAGGTCATCCCCTGCCCGCTGGAGCGCTGGCGGCGTCAGCTCCGCAGCCGCGAGGCGGCCGGCGCGCTGCGTGAGATCTGGGCGTTGGGCCGGCGTCTGCGGGCGCGGCGGTTTGACTGGGCGATCGACATCCACGGCCTGCTGAAGAGCGCGATCTGGGTGGGCGCGAGCGGCGCGCCGCAGCGCATCGGTCTGGCGGGTGGGGAGGGCACGCGCCTGTTCCTGACCCGCAGCGTGCCACGCGATCGCAACGACCCGCGCCTGGCCTCGGAATACCGCGCCATGGCCGCCGCGCTCGGGCTCGATCCGGCAGCCTTCCGCGGCGGCCTCGCCCCCGGAGCGGCGGCGCGGGCGGCTGCCGCCCGGTGGCGGACCGAAGCCGGCATCGGCGGGCGGCCCTTCGCCGTGCTGTGCCCGTTCACCACCCGGCCGCAGAAGCACTGGCGCACGGCGAGCTGGGTGCGGCTCGCGCGCGGGCTCGAGCGCGCCAGCGGAGTGGTGCCGGTGGTGCTCGGCGGCCCGGATGACGTGGCCGCTGCCGAGGCCATCGCCGCCGCCGCGGGCGGGGCGACGGTCAGTGCCGCGGGCCGGCTGCGGCTGGTGGAGAGCGCAGCGCTGATCGGCCAGTCGCGGCTGCTGATCGGCGTGGATACCGGCCTCACGCACATGGGGCACGCGCTGGCGGTGCCGACGATCGCGCTGTTCGGCGCCACTCGCCCCTACCTCGACACCGGCCGTCCGGCGAGCCACGTGATCTACCACCCGCTGAACTGCTCGCCCTGCCGGCGGCGGCCGAGCTGCGGCGGGGCCTACAGCTGCATGCACGGCATCGGCGTGGATGAAGTGCTGATGGCGGCGCGCGCGCTGGGGACGGCGGCATGAGCCGGCGCGTGCTGCATCTGGAATCGGGCCGCCATCTCTATGGCGGCGCGCGCCAGGTCGCCTACCTGATCGAAGGCCTGGCCCGGGCCGGGCTCGACAATGTGCTCGTCTGCCCGCCGGCGGGCGCGCTGGCACGTGCCGATCTGCCGGCCCGGCTGGCGCCGCTGCCGTTGCACGGCGATGTCGATCCGCTGCTGCCCTTTCGCCTCGCCTGGCTGTTGCGGCGCGAACGGGCGGATCTGCTGCACGTGCACAGCCGGCGTGGCGCCGATCTCTATGGCGGGCTCGCGGCCCGGCTCGCCGGCGTGCCGGCGGTGCTCTCGCGGCGGGTGGATCATCCCGAGGGCCGGCTCGGGCGGGCTCTGAAGTACCCGCAGTACCGACGCATCGTCGCGATCTCGGCCGCAATCGGCCGGGTGCTCACCGCGCAGGGCGTGCCGCCGGCGCGCGTGCGGGTCGTGCCGAGCGCGGTGCCGGTGCCGGCCGTGGTGGATCGGGCCGCGGCCCGGCGCGCGCTCGCCGCCCGCTACGGCCTGAGCCCAGAGGCGCCGGTGGTCGCGATGGCGGCGCAGTTCATTCCCCGCAAGGGCCACGCGGTACTGCTGGCCGCCCTGCCGCAGGTGCTCGCCGCCCAGCCACAGGCGCGTTTCCTGCTGTTCGGCCAGGGTCCGTTGCAGGCGCAGGTTGCCGAGCAGGTGGCGCGCCGTTTCGACGGCCGGGTGATCCTGCCGGGCTTCGAGCCGTCGCTGGCCACGCTCCTGCCCGGCCTCGACCTGCTGGTGCATCCGGCACTGGCCGAGGGCTTGGGCGTGATCCTGCTGCAGGCCGGCGCGGTGGGCGTGCCGGCCGTGGCCTGCGCCGCCGGCGGTATGCCCGAGGTCGTGCGCGACGGGCAGACCGGTCTGCTGGTGCCGCCGGGCGACGCCGACGCGCTTGCCGCGGCGCTGATCCGGCTGCTGCGGGAGGCCCCGCTGCGGCGCCGGCTAGGCGAGGCTGCCCGGCAGCACGTGCAGGCGCACTTCTCGACCGAGGCGATGGTGGCCGGCAATCTCGCCGTCTACGAATCCCTCTGGCAGGACACCGGCGCGTGAGCGGACGCTGGCTGCCAGCCTGGCTGCTGCGCGGCGTGTACACGACGCTGCTCTACCTCGCCATCCCGCTGGTGGTGGCCCGGCTGTGGCGCCGGGGCCGGCGTCAGCCGGCCTACCGCCGCCGTATCGCCGAGCGCTTCGGCCTGGTGGCGCCGGCGCCGGCGCCGGGCGGGCCGCGGATCTGGCTGCATGCGGTGTCGGTAGGCGAATTCGAGGCGGCCCGGCCGCTGATCCAGGCGCTGCGGGCGCGTTATCCGCACCTGCAGCTGCTGATCACCTCGACCACGCCGACCGGCGCGGCGCGCGTGCGTCAGGTCTTGGGCGCGACGACCGGGCAGGCCTACGCACCCTACGACCTGCCGGATGTGACGGCCCGGTTCCTGGCGCGCCGCCGGCCCGAGCTGCTGATCGTGATGGAAACCGAGTGGTGGCCGAACTGGCTGCGGGCGTGCCGGCGCCGCGGCGTGCCGACGCTGCTGGCCAACGGCCGGCTGTCGGCCCGCTCGGCGGCGCGCTACGCCCGCGTCGGGCCGCTGACCCGCAGCGCGCTGGCGGACTTCACCGCCCTGGCGCTGCAGTCGCCCGCCGATGCCGAGCGGGTGCAGGCGCTGGGGGCACCGGCGGCGCGCTGTCACACGCTCGGCAGCCTCAAGTTCGACGTGCGCCTGCCGGCACAGGCGCAGGCCGACGCGCGGGCCTGGCGCGCCGCGCTCGGCGCCGAACGCGCCTGCTGGATCGCCGCCAGCACCCATCCGGGCGAGGAACAGGCCGTGCTGGCGGCCCACCGGACGCTGCGCCGCACGCAGGCCGACCTCTCGCTGGTGCTGGCGCCGCGCCATCCAGAGCGGGCGGCGGAGGTGGCCGCGTTATGCGCCGAGGCTGGCCTGGCGGTCGCGCGGCGCTCGACGCTGGCCACGCCGCCGGCGCCGGCCGAGCTGGCCGGGGTGGACGTGCTGGTGGTGGACACGCTTGGCGAGCTGGCGATGTTCTACTGCGTGGCCGACGTCGCCTTCGTCGGTGGCAGTCTGGTACCGGTGGGCGGGCACAACCTGCTCGAACCCGCCGCTGCCGGCGTGCCGGTGCTCAGCGGCCCGGCGCTGCACAACTTTCGCGACATCGCCGACCGGCTCGCTGCCGCCGGCGCGCTGGGGGTGGTGGACGATGCCGCGACGCTGGCCGCCTCGCTGGCCCGGTTGCTCGGCGATGCCGCCGCGCGCCGCCGTGCCGGGGAGGCAGGGCGTGCCTGCGTGGCGGCCGGCCGCGGTGCGACCGAGCGGCATCTGGCGCTCGTGGACCGGCTGCTCGCGGCGGCCGGGCGGGGCGCTCAGGCGTAGAGGTCGGGATAGCCCGGCGGGCGGCGCTTGAAACGCCGATGGAGCCAAAAATACTGCGCCGGCACGCGGCGGATCTCGGCCTCGATCAGCGCATTGATGCGCGCCGTGTCGGCGATCGGATCGCTGCTCGGAAAATCCTCCAGCGGCGGCAGCAGGCGCACGCGATAGCCGCTGTAGTCGGCCGCGCGCGCCATGAACAGCGGGATCACCAGGGCCCCGGTCAGCCGCGCGATCCGGGCGGTGCCGGTGTTGGTGGAGGCAGGGATGCCGAAGAAGGGCACCATCGCGCTCTGCTTGCCGCGATAGTTCTGATCCGGTGCGTACCAGACGGCGCGGCCGGCCTTCAGCGCCCGGATCATGCCGCGCACGTCGCTGCGCTCAATGGCGTGGCGGAACAGACGCGCCCGGCTGGCGGACATGAAGTGTTCGATCACCGGGTTCTCGTGGCGCCGGTAGAGCACGTCGATGTCGCCCACCTGCCGGAACAGGCGTCCGGAGACGTCGATGGAGGTGAAGTGCGCGCTCACCAGCATCACCCCGCGGCCTTCCTGCTGGGCCCGCTGCAGGTGCTGTAGGCCCTCCACCTGCAGCCGGCCGGCCAGGCGCGAGGCCGGCGTCCACCAGCTCATCGCCAGCTCGACGATGCCCATGCCGAAGGATTCGAAGTGCGCCCGCACCAGCCGATCGCGGGCCGCGGCGTCCAGCTCCGGCAGGCACAGAGCGATGTTGCGCGCCGCCACCTGGCGGCGGCTGCGGATCAGGCGATAGCCCAGCCGCCCCATCAGCCGGCCGAGGCGCAGCTGCATGCCGAAAGGTAGCCGGGTGATCAGCCACAGCGCCCCCATGCCGAGCCAACTCGGCCAGAGCCGTGGCGCCCACAGCGAGGGCGGCCGGGAAGAGTCTGCGGATGTGCTCGCCAAGACGCTCGTGCCCACCGGGTGACGGCGCGGCAGTCTACCAGAGCGGCGCCGGCCTCGGCCGCGGGCCGGCCCTGCCCACCGCGGGCGAGGCGGGGCCACGTGCTACCATCGCCGCCCGCCCGAGGGAAGCTGGATGAGCCTGCAGATACCGGAGTTCGCCGGCGTTCGCGTGTTGGTCGTCGGTGATGTGATGCTGGACGAGTACTGGCGCGGCGAGGTCGAGCGCATCTCGCCGGAGGCGCCGGTGCCGGTGGTACACGTCGGCTCGCGCTCGGCACGACCGGGCGGTGCCGGCAATGTCGCGGTGAACCTGGCCGCGCTGGGCGTGCAGGTGACGCTGTTCGGCGTGACCGGGCGCGATGCGGCGGCTGAGCAGCTGCGCGAGACGCTGGCCCAGGCCGGCATCAGCGCCCGGCTCTGGGCGCTGGCCGACCGTCCCACCATCACCAAGCTGCGCGTGCTGGGTCCGCATCAGCAGCTGCTGCGTCTGGACGCCGAGACGGTCGCTCCGGTGGCGGTGCCCGACCTTGCCACCGCGTTCGAGGCGGCGTTGGCCGAGACCGACATCGTCGTGCTCTCCGACTACGGCAAGGGCCTGCTGGCCGCGCCGGCGCCGCTGATCGCCGCCGCGCGGGCGCGCGGGTTGCGCGTGCTGGTCGATCCCAAGGGTGCCGACTACGGTCGTTACGCCGGCGCCAGCGCCATCACTCCCAATCGCGCCGAATTCGAGCGCATCGTCGGGCCCTGCGGGGATCTGCCGGCGCTGGAGGCGCAGGGTCAGGCGCTGTGCCGGCAGCTGGGCCTCGAGCGGCTGCTGGTCACCCGCAGCGAGGCCGGCATGACGCTGCTGGGCAGCGACAGCGTCCGGCACTTGCCGGCGCGGGCGCGGGAGGTCTTCGACGTCACCGGCGCCGGCGATACCGTGATCGCCTGGCTCGCCGGCGCGCTCGCCGCCGGGCTGGATTGGCCGGCGGCGGCCTGGCTCGCCAACGCCGCGGCCGGCGTGGCGGTGGGTCATTCCGGCGCCGTCGCCGTCACCCCCGCCGAGCTGCAGGCGGCGCTCGCCCCGGTCGAGCCGGCCGTCCGGCAGGGTGTGCTGGACTGGCCGGTGCTACAGGCGGAAGTGGCGGCCGCGCGCCGGCGCGGCGAGCGCATCGTGATGACCAACGGCTGCTTCGATCTGCTGCACCCGGGCCACGTGGCCTATCTCGCCGAGGCCCGCGCGCTGGGGGACCGCCTGCTGGTGGCGGTGAACGACGATGCCTCGGTGCGATGCCTCAAGGGCCCGGACCGGCCGGTCAACCCGCTCGCGAGCCGGCTGCAGCTGCTCGCCGCCTTGCGCAGCGTGGACTGGGTGGTGCCGTTTGCCGGGGATACGCCCGCGGCCCTGATCGAGGCGATCGGCCCGGATGTGCTGGTCAAGGGCGGTGACTATCGGCTCGAGCAGATCGCCGGCCACCAGGCCGTGCTGGCGCGGGGGGGGCAGGTGCGGGTGATGCCGTTTCTGCCCGGCCATTCCAGCAGCGCCCTGCTCGCGCGCATCCGCAGTGGGCCGGGCGGCGAGGGTTGACGCCCGCGGCGGGGGGCTCAGTAGCGCGGCAGCGAGGTGTCGATCTGCCGGGCCCAGGCGTCGATGCCGCCGGCGAGGTTGCTGGCCTGGTCGAAGCCCTGCGCGCGCAGCAGTTCGGTCACGTGCGCACTGCGCCCGCCGTGGTGGCAATAGACGACCAGCGGCACGTCCCGCGGGAGCGAGGCCAGCCGCGCCTGAACCTGTTCCATCGGCACGTGCAGTGCGTCCGGCAGGGCGACCAGCTGGTGCTCCCAGTCCTCGCGCACGTCCAGCAGCACGGGCCCATCGCCCTCGGCGAGCTGCGCGGCGAGGGTGGCGACGTCGATCTCGGCAGGCGCGGACATGGCGGACTCCGGCGGCCTCAGAAGTGGAACGGGTCGGGCGTGGGGGCGTTCACCAGCGGCGGCAGTGCGGTGTCCAGCAGGCTCTCGCTGGCCCACTGGTCGACACCGACGCGGGTGATCAGCAGCGCCTCCATGATCGGCAGCGTGCCGACCACCATGAACAGCCGCCCGTTCAGGGCCAGCGCGCGGTGGAATCCCTGGTGCGGGCAGGGCAGCGAGCCGGTGACCACGATCACGTCGTAGCGCTGCTCGGCAGCTTCCGGGCCGCGGGCCAGATCCTGCGTCGAGAGATTCGCCGTCAGCCCCAGCGCATCCAGGCGCGCCTGCGCTGGCGCGGTGAACTCGGGGAAGATGTCGACGCTGTCGACCTCGCGGGCCAGCCGCGTCAGGCAGGCGGTGAGATAGCCGCTGCCGGTGCCGACCTCCAGCACGCGGTCGCGCCGGCCCGGTGCGGTGCTCTGCAGGATGTGGCCGATCAGCTTGGGCGGCTCCATCACCTGGCCGTGCCCCAGCGGCACCTGGGTATCGGCATAGGCGAGGCTGCGGTAGCGCGGCGGGACGAAGTGTTCACGCGGGATCTCGCGCATCAGATCCAGCACCCGCTGGTCGAGCACGTCCCAGGTGCGCACCTGGGATTCGATCATGTTCTCGCGCGCCGTCTGCAGCGAAGCGTCGGCCACGGTGAGCTCCTTCGGGTCGGGATCGCGGCGATGCGGACGATCGGCGCCCGGCCGCTGCGGGCGCAGTCTAGCACGCGCCTGCGCGCCGATTGCATCGCGTCCGGGCCTTGATTACCGTGATTCGATCACTGACGCCGCCGGCCGGCGCGCCGTCTCCGCCGCTCCCACCCCAGAGGGACGCCCATGATTGCCATTGCGAAGGATCTGGTCGAGAAGACCGCCGAACTGAGCGCCGCCGCACGCCAGCCGTTCGCCAACTCGCGCAAGGTCTATGTGCCGGGCGAGGCCGCGGGTGTGGCCGTGGGCATGCGCCTGGTGAGCCAGGCGAACACGCCCTCGCAGTTCGGGCTGGAGCGCAATCCGGACATCCCGCTCTACGATACCTCCGGGCCCTACACCGATCCGGCGGTCGAGATCGACCTGCAGCGTGGGCTGGCACCGCTGCGGGCGCGCTGGATCGAGGCGCGGGGCGACACCGAGCAGCTGGTCGGACCCAGCTCCGCCTACGGCCGGGCGCGGCTCACCGATGCGGCCACCGAGGGGCTGCGCTTCCCGCACCTGCGCCCGCCGCTGCGCGCCCGCGCCGGCGCCAACGTGACGCAGATGCACTACGCCCGGCGCGGCATCATCACGCCGGAGATGGAGTACGTCGCCATCCGCGAGAACCAGTGGCGCGAGAGCATCCAGACCTCCGCGCTGCTGCGCCGCCATCCGGGCGAGGGTTTCGGCGCCGAGCTTCCCGAGCACGTCACGCCGGAGTTCGTGCGCGCGGAGATCGCCCGCGGCCGGGCCATCATCCCGGCGAACATCAATCATCCGGAAAGCGAGCCAATGATCATCGGCCGCAACTTCCTGGTGAAGATCAACGCCAACATCGGCAACTCGGCGGTCACCTCCAGCATCGGCGAGGAGGTCGAGAAGATGGTGTGGGCGACCCGCTGGGGCGCGGACACCATCATGGACCTGTCCACCGGCCGGCACATTCACGAGACCCGCGAGTGGATCATCCGCAATGCGCCGGTGCCGGTCGGCACCGTGCCGATCTACCAGGCGCTGGAGAAGGTCGACGGCAAGGCCGAGGCGCTGACCTGGGAGATCTTCCGCGACACGCTGATCGAGCAGGCCGAGCAGGGCGTGGACTACTTCACCATCCACGCCGGCGTGCGCCTGCCCTACGTGCCGCTCACCGCGCGGCGGGTGACTGGCATCGTCTCCCGCGGCGGCTCGATCATGGCCAAGTGGTGCCTGGCGCACCATGAGGAAAGCTTCCTCTACACCCGCTTCGCCGAGATCTGCGAGATCATGCGGGCGTACGACGTCGCCTTCTCGCTGGGCGACGGTCTGCGGCCGGGTTCGATCGCCGATGCCAACGACGAGGCGCAGATGGCCGAGCTGCGTACCCTGGGCGAACTGACGCAGCTCGCCTGGGCGCACGACGTGCAGGTGATGATCGAAGGCCCGGGGCACGTCCCGATGCAGCGCATCAAGGAGAACATGGAGGCGCAGCTCGCCGACTGCCACGAGGCCCCGTTCTACACGCTCGGCCCGCTGACGACCGACATCGCGCCCGGTTACGATCACATCACCAGTGCCATCGGCGCGGCCCAGATCGGCTGGTACGGCACCGCCATGCTCTGCTACGTGACGCCCAAGGAGCACCTCGGGCTGCCGGACAAGCAGGACGTGCGCACCGGCATCGTCACCTACAAGATCGCTGCGCACGCCGCGGACCTCGCCAAGGGCCATCCGGCGGCCCAGCTGCGCGACAACGCCCTGTCCAAGGCGCGCTTCGAGTTCCGCTGGGCGGACCAGTTCAACCTGGGCCTCGATCCGGAGAAGGCGCAGGAATTTCACGACGAGACCCTGCCCAAGGATGCGCACAAGGTGGCGCATTTCTGCTCCATGTGCGGGCCGAGCTTCTGCTCGATGAAGATCACGCAGGACGTGCGCGACTACGCCGCCAGCCAGGGCATCCTCGATGCGGACGAGGCGCTGAGCCAGGGCATGGCGGAGAAGGCGGCTGAATTCCGCCGCCGCGGCAGCGACATCTACCAGCCGACCTAGCGCCGTTCACCGGCGGTCACGCCGGGTTGTGCGGGCGGCGCGACAGGTATGGCCGCCGGGCCGGGCGTTTTCGCCGCGAGCCCGGCGGCTGCCGGCGCCGGCTCGCCTACCAGCTGCCCCAGTCGTTGCGCTTGCGGCGCCAGCGCAGGCGCGGCAGCACCAGGCCCAGCACGATGCCGGCGCCCAGCACGCTGGCGCCGAGTAGAAACCACTGCCGCGCCTCGCGCGCCTGCAGCGCGTCGCGTTCCTGCCGCAGCGCCTGCAGTTCCTCCCGCTGCGCGGCGAGCTCTGCCTCCAGCGCTGCGTTGGCGTCGGCCATGGCAAGGCCCTCGCCGGCCTGCGCCAGCTGCTGTTCGAGCTGCGCCTGCCGCGCCTGCTGTTCGGCGAGTGTCTGCGCCTGCGCGGTCAGCTGGACGCGGGCGGCGGCCAGCTCGCCGGCCGCCGCCTCGGCGCGGTCGGACTCGCGCGCCAGCGTCTCGCGTAGCTGGTCGAGCGTCGCCCGGGCGGCGGGTGTCTGGCTGAGGTAGCGGCTCAGCACCCAGCCCTGGCGGCCCTCGCCCGTGCGCACCCGGGTCCATTCCTCGTTTTGCTCCAGCACCTGCAGGCGTTCGCCGCTCGGGAGCATGGCGACGATGCGATAGCCGTTGCCGGCCCCCGCCCGCAGCGTGATCTCCAGTTGATCGGTGACGTAGCGCGTCTGGGCGGCGGCCGGCACGATCGGCAGCAGCGTGCAGAGCAGCGCCAGCACGATCGGCAGACGCAGATGGCGCCGGTCGCGGGCGGCAGGCAGGATGGCGGCAGTTGGCATGGGTACATCGTTCGTTAGCTGAGTCAGCGTTTGCACTCTACCTTCGGTGCGGGCGCTGGCAAGGGACCGTCCGCCATGGGCGTCGCCCCGCCGGCCGCGCTAGACTGCGCGGTCATTTCATCGCCCGGGCCGAGAATGCGCAGGGGAATCGTGCTTGCCGGCGGCACCGGCAGCCGCCTGCTGCCGCTGACCACCGCGGTCAGCAAGCAGTTGATGCCGGTCTATGACAAGCCGCTCATCTACTATCCGCTGGCGACGCTGATGCAGGCAGGCGTGCGTGAGGTGCTCATCATCACCACGCCGCGCGATCGGGCGCACTTCCAGGCGCTGCTGGGTGACGGTGCCGGCTGGGGCATGCGGCTGGAGTACGCGGTACAGCCGGCGCCGAACGGCATCGCCGAGGCCTTCCTGATCGGTGAGCGCTTCATCGATGGTGGGCCGGTCTGCCTGATCCTCGGCGACAACATCTTCTACGGCCACGGCCTGACCGAGGCGCTGGCCGGTGCCGGCGCCCGCCGCGAGGGGGCGACGATCTTCGGCTATCAGGTGCGCGACCCGGAGCGCTATGGGGTGGTCGACTTCGAGCCCGACGGGCGGGTGCGGGGCATCGAGGAAAAGCCGGCGCGGCCCCGCTCGCGCCACGCCGTCACCGGCCTGTACTTCTACGATGGCGAGGTCTGCCGGCACGCGCGCGGCCTGCGGCCCTCGGCCCGCGGCGAGCTGGAAATCACGGACCTGAACCTGCGTTACCTGCAGGCAGGCGCGCTGCAGGTGGAGCGGCTCGGCCGTGGCATCGCCTGGCTGGACACGGGCACGCACGATGCGCTGCTCGACGCTGCGCACTTCATCCGCGTGATGGAGGAGCGCCAGGGTGTGAAGGTCGCCTGCCCGGAGGAGATCGCCTGGCGCCAGGGCTGGATCGACACCGCCCAGCTGCGGGCGCTGGCGGCGCCGCTGTGCAAGAGCGGCTATGGCGACTATCTGCTATCGCTGCCGGAGGAGCCGGACCGGTGCGTGTGACGCCGCTGGCGATCCCCGAGGTGCGCCTGATCGAGCCGCAGGTGTTCGTCGACGCGCGCGGCTTCTTCCTGGAGAGCTGGAATGCCGAGCGCTATGCCGAGGCGGGCATCGCCGCCACGTTCGTGCAGGACAACCACAGTGGCTCGGCGCGGCATGTGCTGCGCGGTCTGCACTATCAGCTGCGGCGCCCGCAGGGCAAGCTCGTGCGGGTGATCGCCGGCGCCGTGTTCGACGTGGCGGTGGACGTTCGGCCGGATTCGCCGCACTTCGGCCGCTGGGTCGGGGCCGAGCTCTCGGCCGCCAATCGCCATCTGCTCTGGGTGCCGCCGGGCTTCGCCCACGGCTTCTGCGTGCTCAGCGAGCAGGCGGAGGTGCTCTACAAGTGCACTACGCACTATGCGCCGGCGGACGAGCGCGCGATCCGCTGGGATGATCCGCAGCTCGCCATCGACTGGCCGCTCGCCGGGCGGGCGCCGATCCTCTCGCCCAAGGACGCGGCAGCGCCGACGCTGGCCGCGGCGGCGCTGCCTCAGCCGTGAACGGCCAGTCGGCGGCGACGGGTGGCTCCCGGCGCGTGCTGCTGGCGGGCGCCGGCGGCCAGCTCGGCCGTGCGCTGGTCGCCAGCACGCCGGCTGCGATCGAGCTCATCGCCTGCCCGCGCTCGCAGCTCGACATCACCGACGCCGGCCAGGTCGAGGCCCGGTTGGCGGCGCTCGCCCCGCACGTGGTGATCAACGCCGCCGCCTACACCGCGGTCGATCGCGCCGAGGCCGAGCCGGCGCAGGCCGAGGCGATCAACCTAGGCGGCGCCGCGAACCTTGCGCGGTCCTGCGCGGCGCTGGGCGCGCGGCTGGTGCACCTATCGACCGACTTCGTCTTCGACGGCGCAGCCAGCCGGCCCTACGCGCCGCAGGCGCCGGTGGCACCGCTCGGCGTCTACGGGCGGACCAAGGCAGCAGGGGAGGCGGCTGTGCTGGCCCACGCGCCGAGCGCCGTCGTGCTGCGCACCGCCTGGCTCTACGGCCCGGGTGGACGCAACTTCCTGACTACCATGCTGCGGCTGATGGCGCAGGGTGCCCCGCTGCGGGTGGTCGCCGATCAGATCGGCACGCCGAGCGCAGTCGACGGGGTAGCGCGCGCGATCTGGCGCCTGCTGGCGCAGCCGGCGGTCTGCGGGATTCAACACTGGACCGATGCCGGCTGCGCGAGCTGGTACGACTTCGCCGTGGCGATCGCCGAGGAAGCCACCGCCGCAGGGCATCTGGCGGTCGAGCCGGTCGTGGTGCCGATCAAGACGGCGCAGTATCCGACGCCGGCGGCCCGGCCGGCATACAGCGTGCTGGATTGCGAGGCCACCCGACAGGCACTGGCCCTGCCGGCCGAACATTGGCGCAAGGCGCTGCGCCGCGTGCTCGGCGCTCTGCCGCACAGGGGCTGATGGCAGGGGCGGACAACGGCAAAGCTGCCGCCGGCCCGCGCCGACGGCAGCTTCAGTTGGGAGTGCGTTCTGCGGTTATGCGTTGGCGCTAGCGCTCGAAGTCAAGCGAGAGCAGCACCTCGATCGGCCCGATGAACGGGAGCACCGGCAGGCCGGCGGAAATGTTCTGGCTGACCAGCGCCAGCCGGCCGTTCGCGGCGTCGAGCAGCTGCATGCGTGCCGACTCGAACTGGCCCGGATAGCGTTCCTCGAGCAGGTTCACCAGACCCGAGATCGGCACCGGGCTCACGCCGAGGTTCACCTCGTACAGGCCCGGAATCTCGAACAGCGGCATGCCGTTCAGACTGAGCACGTAGCCCTGGCCGCTGACGGCGGCGAGTTCGCTCGTGCTCATCGGCTGCATCTGCGCCTGGGCGGCGAGCGGCGCAGCGAGCGCACCGACGATCGCCGCCGTCATCATCATCTTCTTCATCTACCCCTCCATCCAGTCCCCGGGGAATGCGCACGGGTCGCCATATCAGCGATGCAACTCCCGGGCCAGCGCGTGGCACCCGCAACGGCGCGGTGCAGCGCGTTCTCTTCTCGCCGCCGGCGGGCGCGATGCGGCGCAATCTGACGCGCTGCGTCAGTGCCCGGCGACTTCAGGGCGGCAGGTGCACGGCCTGGCGCGCGCGGGCGAGAGGCTGATTGACTCGCACCGGCGTCTGCGCCAGCAGTCGCTCATCCCACGCCAGCGGGCCCGGTGGCAGACAGAGGATCACAGTGCTGCCCATGTTGAAGCGGCCAAGCTCCTCCCCCCGGGCGAGGCGCTCGCCCAGGCCGGCATCGATTCGCGCCGGGCGGCGGCGATGCGGGGGCGTGATCTCGCCGGCCCAGCGTGTCTCGATGCTGCCCACCAGCATCGCCCCGACCAGCACCAGGGCCATCGGCCCGAGCGCCGTGTCGAAGTGCAACACGACGCGCTCGTTGCGGGCGAACAGGCGCGGTACGGCGCGGGTGGTCGCGCCGTTCACGCTGAACAGCCGGCCCGGGATGTAGCAACAGTCGCGCAGCCGCCCGCCGGCCGGCATGTGGATGCGGTGATAGTCGCGCGGCGAGAGGTACAGCGTCGCGAAGCGGCCCCCGAGGAAGGCATCGGCCTGCGCCGGCGTGCCGCCCAGCAGTTCGAGCAGCGAGAAGGTTCGCCCCTTGGCCTGGAACAGCCCGTCCTCGTGGATCGGCCCGCACTGGCTGATGAGGGCATCCACCGGACTCACCAGCAGCGTCTGCGCGGCCGGCAGCGGACGGGCCTGTGGCTTCAGGGCCCGGGTGAAGAAGGCGTTGAAGTGCGGGTAGGCATCGGGATCGGGCTCGGCGGCCTCGGCCATGTCGACGCCGAACAGGCGGATGAAGGCACGGATCAGCGGCCCGCGCAGCCAGGGCGCGCGGCGCCGCGCCAGCCAGTGCACGGCTCGCGAGAGTGCGTGATGGGGCAGCGGATACTGCACGGCGGCGAACAGCCGATCGGCAAGGGTGGGGTCGGACACGGCGCTGGGCGGGTTGGGATGCCGCGGCATTCTGGCACGTTGTGCCCTCGCCACGCGCTGCGCGGTAGACTATGCGGCTCGCTGCCGCCTGCACGTGCCTATGCCTGCCGACTCTTCCGCCGCCGCCGACCTGCGCACGCTCGCCGATTGCATCCGCTGGGGCGCCAGTCGCTTCAACGAGGCGCAGCTGGTGTTCGGCCACGGTACCGACAATGCGCTCGACGAAGCCTGGGCGCTGGCCCTGCATGCGCTGCATCTGGACGATCTGCCCGACGCCTATCTGCACACGCGGCTGACGCGGGCCGAGCGCGAGGCGGTGCTGGCGCTGTTCCGGCGTCGGATCCAGACGCGTGAGCCGGCGCCGTACCTGACGGGCGAGGCCTGGTTCGCCGGCATGCCGTTCAAGGTGGACCGCCGCGCCCTGGTGCCGCGCTCGCCGATCGCCGAGCTGATCGAGCGGCGGTTCGCCCCGTGGGTCAACGAGGATCGCGTGCAGCGCGTGCTGGACATCGGCACCGGCAGCGGCTGCATCGCCATCGCCTGTGCACTCGCCTTCCCCGAGGCGCAGGTGGACGCCGTCGACAGCAGCGCCGAGGCGCTGGAACTGGCCGCCGAGAATGTCGCCCACTACCGGCTCGAGGGGCGCGTGGCGCTGTATCCCGGGGATGTCTTCGAGGGCCTGCCGGCGGCGGCGCGCTACGATCTGATCGTCACCAATCCACCCTACGTGGATGCCGCGGAGATGGCGGCGCTGCCCGCGGAATTCCTGGCCGAGCCGCGGGGCGGACTGGCCGCGGGCGAGGATGGGCTGGCCGTGGTGCGGCGCATCCTGGAGGCGGCGCCGGGCTGGCTCAGCGAGCACGGCGTGCTGGTGTGCGAGGTCGGCAACAGCGCGCCGGCGCTGATCGCCGCCTATCCCAACCTGCCGTTCACCTGGGTGGAGTTCGAGCACGGCGGCGATGGCGTGTTCGTGCTGCATCGCCGGCAGCTGCGGGTGAACGAGCAGCCCGCGCGGCTGAACTGAGGCGCCCGTGTCCGGCAACAGCTTCGGCCAGTCCTTCACGCTGACCAGCTTCGGCGAGAGCCATGGTCCGGCTTTGGGGGGCATCGTCGACGGCTGCCCGCCCGGGCTGCCGCTGGACGAGGCGGTGCTGCAGCGCGAGCTGGACCGGCGGCGACCGGGTACCTCGCGCTACACCACCCAGCGGCGCGAGCCGGACACGGTGCGCATTCTTTCCGGTGTCTTCGAAGGGCACACCACCGGCACGCCGATCGGACTGCTGATCGAGAACGTCGATCAGCGCTCGAAGGACTACAGCAAGATCGCCGCGCTGTTCCGCCCCGGGCATGCGGACTACACCTATCAACAGAAGTACGGTCGGCGTGACTATCGCGGCGGCGGTCGTTCCTCGGCGCGCGAGACCGCAATCCGCGTCGCCGGCGGCGCCATCGCCAAGCACTACCTGCGCGAGCGGCTCGGCATCACCGTGCGTGGCTATCTGTCGGCGCTCGGGCCGATCGCGCTGGGCTGCGAGGACTGGGCGGCGGTCGAGCAGAATCCGTTTTTCTGCGGCGAACCGGCGCGGGTGGGCGAGCTCGAGCAGTTCATGCAGGCGCTGCGCAAGTCGGGCGACTCGATCGGTGCGCGGGTGACGGTGGTGGCCGAGGGCGTGCCGCCGGGCTGGGGCGAGCCGATCTTCGACCGGCTCGATGCCGACCTGGCCAAGGCACTGATGAGCATCAATGCCGTGAAGGGCGTGGAGATCGGCGATGGCTTCGACTGCGTGGCGGCGCGTGGCACCGACTTTCGCGACGAACTGACCCCGGCCGGCTTTCTCAGCAATCACGCCGGTGGGGTGCTCGGCGGGATTTCCAGCGGTCAGCAGGTGATCGCCCATCTGGCGCTCAAGCCGACGTCCAGCCTGCACCTGCCCGGCCGCACGGTGGACGAGGCCGGCGCGGCGGCGCAGATCCGGACGACCGGACGGCACGATCCCTGCGTCGGCATCCGCGCCACGCCGATTGCCGAGGCAATGATGGCACTGGTGCTGATGGACCATCACCTGCGCCATCGAGCCCAGAACGCCGACGTGCAGCCGGGCACGCCGATCATCCCGCCCGCGGCGCCCTGAATGCCGGCCGGGTCGCCGGCTGCGCCGCCGGCCGGCCGGCTGGCGGCCTATTACTTCTGCCACTTCGCCACGCTCGGCGGCATGCTGCCCTTCCTGCCGCTGTTCTTCGCCGCACGCGGTTTTACACCAGTACAGGTCGGGCAACTGCTGGCCGTGTTCCTGTGCACCAAGCTGGTGGCGCCGAACGTGTGGGGGCTGCTGGCAGATCGGCGTGGCCGGCTCATCGGCCTGGTACGGGGTGGCAGTCTGCTCGCCGCCATCGGCTTTGCCGGCCTGCTCGTCGAGGGTGGGTTCTGGTGGACGGCCGCGATCATCGCCGTGTTCAGCTTCTTCTGGAACGCCGCTCTGCCGCTGTTCGAGGGCGTGACGCTGCGCCATCTCGGGCGTGACGTGGGGCGATACAGCCGGATCCGCCTGTGGGGCTCGATCGGCTTTCTGCTGGTCGCCGCCGGCTACGGTCCGCTGCTCTCGCGCTACTCGGCGGCGGCGCTGCCGGCACTGTTGCTGCCGTTGTTCATCGCCATCTGGCTGTGCAGCCTGCTCGTGCCGGAGCCGGCCGCTGCCGCCGGCGGCGAGGAGGGTGACCGGGCGACATTGTGGCCGGTGCTGCGTCAGCCGATGGTGATCGGCTATTTCGCGATGCTGTTCCTGACGCACCTGAGCCATGGCGCCTACTACGGGTTCTTCAGCCTGTATCTAGAGACGCTGGGCTATGGACGTGGGATCATCGGGGCGTTCTGGGCCGTTGGTGTGCTGGCCGAGGTGGTGCTGTTCCTGGCGATGCCCCGCCTGCTGCGGTATGCCACGCCGCGTACCCTGATGCTCAGCGCACTGGCGCTGACGGCGCTGCGCTGGGGGCTGACAGCGACGCTGGCCGCCGAGCCGGCGGTCCTGGTGCCGGTGCAGATGCTGCACGCGGCCAGCTTCGGGATCTGTCACGCGCTGGGCATGCACTACCTGTACGGATTTTTCCCCGGGGCCCTGCAGGGGCGGGGGCAGGGGCTCTACAGCAGCCTCAGCTTCGGCGCCGGTGGCTCGGTGGGTGCGCTGGTCAGCGGCTATCTCTGGGGGTGGCAGGGCGGGTCGGCAGCCTTCCTGGCGGCGACGGCGTTCGCGCTCGGGGCGCTGCTGGTCGCGGCATGCACGCTGCCCGAGACCTCGCGGCGTGCGCCGCCGGAGGGCTGGACTGGAATCGCCTGAGACGCTGCATTCGTCGGTCCGCGATTGTAGTGATATCCACTTTCGCTAAACTTCGCGTCCCTGCCGAGGCTCCTGCGATCCCAAGCGGTCATGCAGCATGGAGGCCGGCGACATGGAGTTCGTCATGCGTGTAGCACCATTCATTCTGGCCTCGTTGTCGTTCGCTTTGCTGCTGACGTCGGCCCATGCCGATGGTCCCTGTCTCGGCGATCCCGCCCTGAATTTCATCCCGACCCGTGCGGACGAACCCTTCGACGGCTATTTGATCGATGGCGAGGGTTGCCTGCACGATCCGCAGACTACCGATGCGACCGAACTCACGCCGCTGGTGGCCGAGTCCACGCGCCGGCCGCGGCAGGCGCAGGCGGTGTGGTTCCTGAACGGCGGCCCCATGAGCGTCGGGCGCGCGTTCGACACGATGCAGGCGGTGGCGGCCGATACGGGACATCCCGTACTCGGCATCTACAACGGTCTGCCCGAGCGCTCTTCCGATCCGGCGGCCTCGGGTGCGGTGGCGGTACTGGCCGAGCAGCTGCGGACAGGACTCGGTGCTGGAACACCGATGCACCTGATCGGCGGCAGCCTGGGCGCGGAGCTGATCGCCCGCGGCGTCGCGGCGGCGGCCGAGGATCTGAGCGATGCGCAACTCGAGGCCCTGCTGGTGGAGAGCGCTGGCGGGGCGGCATCGTCCTACGTCGATGGGCCTCGCTACACGCATTACCTCAACGTGATCGACGTGGCGATCCGGGCCGAGGGCCTGTTGCGTCAGGATGCCGTGCCGGGCGCCGGTGCCTTCCTGGTCTACCTGATCGAGAACGAGCCGAAGAATCTCGTGTCCGGCGGGCCGCTGGGGCCCGTGCACGGTTGGGGCGTCTATGGCCGCTGGTACGTTCCGGTGACGCAGATCGAAGCCTGCCGGGCCGCCGGACAACGTAGACTGTGGTTGTCCCGGCTCGATCTCGTGCGCCTCTACCTCGGCCGTGAGCTGCCGGCCTGCCGGGTGCCGGCCGCCAGCTGACCGGTGCCCACCGGGGATTACCCGGCCGAAACGCATCCTGCTTGGTCGACAAGGAGACTCTGTGTCAGCAGACGATCGCCAGAAGCACCTGTTTTCACTTACCAACTTCATGTTCGGCTCGACGCCGGGGCCCTGGTTCAGGCTGCTCAGGCAGAACCATTTCGCGATCGACCCGCCGTTTTACTTCCGCGCCGCGGCCGTCTCACTGGTGACCCCCGTAAATGCGCTCGCCCGGCTTATCGAGGAACAGAAGTGGGGCGAGAGGATCGCCAGCACCAGGCTCGCCGGCCCGCCGATCTTCCTGTTGGGCCACTGGCGCAGCGGCACGACCCACCTGCACTACATGATGAGTCAGGACGAGCGATTCGCGACGCCGAACAACTACCAGGTCGCCCGGCCCTTCGCGTTCATGGGGGGCGGGGAACACAGCGCGCTCGGCCGGCTGGCGGAACGACTCGGCCTGATGCCGAAGACCCGTCCGATGGACAATGTGGCGGTCTCGTTCGATTCGCCGCAGGAAGACGAACAGGGCCTGTTCATGGCCTCGCTGCTCTCGCCGCTCGGCGGCTGGTTCTTCCTGCGCAATGATCAGCAGTACGACAAGTACCTCACCTTCGAGGACTGCAGCGAGGCCGAACGCAGCGAGTGGAAGCGGACCCTGGACTGGTTCAATCGCAAGCTCACCTGCTACTTCGGCGAGCGCCAGCTGCTGCTGAAGTCACCCCCGCACACCGGCCGCATCCGGCTGATCCTGGAGCAGTATCCGGACGCCAAGTTCGTCCATATTCACCGCAATCCCTACGATGTCTTCCGCTCGTTCCGGCATTTCTACGACACCCTGGTGCGGCTGGTGAACCTGCAGCGGATGCGCATGAGCGATGTCGAGGACACGATCATCCGCCGCTACCGTCTGCTGCACGAGGGCTACTTCGAGCAGCGCGAACTCCTGGGGCCGGATCGGCTGATCGACATCCGCTATGAGGCACTGGAGCAGGCGCCGATCGAACAGATGCGGCGCATCTACGACACACTCGATCTTGGCGGCTGGGATGCGTTCGAGCCGCGGCTACGGCGCTATCTCGACGGCCAGCGCAGTTACACCAAGAACCCTTCCCCGGCGCTGCCCGAGCCGATTCGAAACCGCCTGGCGGATGCGTGGGAGCGCTCGTTCAGGGAGTGGGACTACACCGCCTGACGTCGGCGGCTGGCCTTTGGGTTTCGCTCCCGAAGGGCGGCGCGGCACATTCGCTGCCGCGCCGCCCTTCGGGTATGCTCGGATGACGAACGGGCGCCGGCTTGGCGCTCCATAAAAAAGCGTCGGGATGCATGCCACGACGCGCAGAAAAGCTCAGCGGAACGAGCATCAGGAGGAGACATGTCCGCATTGACGAATGTGCTGCGCCAGCCGGAAGCCCGGCAGGCGGGCGGCGCCATCTTGCGCCAGATGGGTCTGGTGAACAATCTTCGTACCATGGGCCGGCTGGCCTGGCGTGGGGGTTTGCGACGGGAGGATCTGGCGCGCCAGTTTCTGCTCAATTTCTGGGAGACGCTCGGCGCGCGAGAGGCGATCATCGACGGCGATCGCCGCATCAGCTTCGCGCAGTTCCGCGACCGGGTACTGGGTCTGACCAACGGGCTGCACAAGCTCGGCGTCGGCGAGAACGGGGCCTGCGCCGAGCTGCTCTACAACGGCTCGACGTGGTTCGAGCTGATGATGGCCAACTCCATGCTCGGCGCGCCGATGCCGATGCTGAACTGGCATCTGCGGCCGGAGGAAGTGGTCGCCTGCGTGAATCGGGCGGCGCCGCGGGTGCTCGTCTTCGACAGCGAGTTTCTCGACACCATCCGCAGCGTGAAGGATCAGTTCGAGACGGTCGAACACCTGGTGGTGGTTGGCGCGCCGGCCGAGAGCGGCATGACGCCCTATGAATCGCTGATCGAGAAGTCGGCGGAGCAGCTGCCGCCCGGCAGCTTCAACCTCGCGCCCAAGCCCTATAGCGGCGGTACCACCGGCACGCCGAAGTACATCAACATGGACCGCAGCGCGATGATGGGCGAGTCCGATGCGGCCCGCCGCGGCGCCACCCGCGAGCAGGTGGTGCAGCTGCTGCTCAAGCAGGCCAGCATGCTGTACTGGTACGGGCTCGGTGAGCTGCACGATCCGCAGACGCGCAATGTCCGCTCGCTGATCCCCGGCCCGCTCTACCATGCCGGTGTACAGGTGGGCGTGATGCCGTTCTTCTTCGGCGGCACGGTGGTGCCGATGCGGCGCTTCTCGCCCGAGGGCGTCCTGGCGCTGATCGAGCGCGAGCGCATCAACTGGACCTTCGTCGCCCCGACCATGCTCGAGCGCATTCTGGCGCTGCCCGATGAAGTCAAGGCCCGCTACGACCTCAGCACGATGCACACCATCGTCTGCGCCGCCGCCCCCTGTCCGCCGCGAGTCAAGCGCGAGATCAACGCGCTGTTCCGCCGCCAGGGCGCACCGCGCGACGTGTTCTACGAGTACTACGGCGCCTCGGAGACCGGGCTGATCACGATCCTGGTGCCCGATGACTATCGCGATCACGAAGGCCGTTACGAGAGCGTCGGCAAGATCCGCGCCGCGCAGTGCCGCATCTACGATCCGGATACCGGCCACTGGGCGCCGACCGGGCAGGAGGGCAAGGTGCTGGTGCGCTCGGCCATGACCTTCGGCCTCGAATACGTCGGCCAGAAGGACAAGACCGACGAGTGCTTTATCGAGATCGACGGCGAGAACTGGTACGACGACGGCCTGATCGGTTACGTCGATGAGGACGATTTCCTCTATCTCACCTCGCGCGTCAAGGAAATGATCATTTCCGGCGGCGTGAACCTGTTCCCGAACGAGATCGAGCACGTCATCAAGCAGCATCCGCTGGTGCTGGACGTGGCGGTCGTGCGGGCGCCCGATCCGGATCTGGGCGAGGTGCCGGCTGCCGTGATCCAACTGCAGGACGGCGCGGAGGTCACCGAGGAGGAGATGCTGCAGTTCTGCAAGGACAACGGCCTGTACGGCTTCAAGCTGCCGCGCATCATCGACTTCGTCGACCACCTGCCGCGCAACCTGGCCGGCAAGCTACCGAAGAAGGAACTGGAGGCCCGCTACTGGCAGGCCGCCGCGCAGCACGGCTAGGCCAGTTCGTATTTCGCTCGCATCGAAAGGCCGGCGCCCGCCGGCCTTTTTTCTTGCTGCCGCGATGCGTGTTCTCCATGTGCATGGAGCCGCGTAGGCTCTACTTGCCCATGTGCCTGCAGTAGCCGTCCGTCCTGGATCGAGGCGTCGGCAGGCATGCGCGGTCGCCCGAATGGCGATGCATCGATATCGGCAGGGTGAAGCCGGACGGTAACGCCAGGCGCCCGTGGCTCTGAGCAGCAGGCCGGGGCCGAGCATTGGAATATCGTCGCGGTCCGGTTATCCCGGAGCGCGGGCGGCTCCGGCGGTCCTCGGCGCATGTGCAATCGGCATCGAGCGGGCGACCCGTCGGGCGCCGCCGATGCGTCGCGGCCAGCTGCCGGGCCTCAGGCAAGGTCGCGTGCCAGCCGAACGCCGGCCCGGATGTGGCGTTTGTCACTCGTGTAGAAGTTGCGAAAGCTGGTTCGGCGCAGCGGAGCGGGCGTGGCCGAGCTGCCACCGCGCAGCTCCCGGTGTGCGCCATCGAACCACGGGGTGGAATAACCGCGATACGGGAAAGCGGCGAACCCGGGCCGGGGTGCAAAGGCGCTGGCGCACCACTCCCACACCACGCCCACCTCGCGCAGCAGCCCCTGGCCGGCGGCTGCCTCCCATTCGTCGGCGCTCGGCAATCGCGCACCCCGCCAGCGGGCATAGGCTTGCGCCTCGTACCAGCAGATCCCGTGCAGCGGCGCTGCAGGCGCCAGCGACCCGACGCCGGCCGTGCCGAGTTCCACCCAGCCCTCGCTGGTCCGGCGCCAGTGCCAGGGCGCACCGACGGCCTGCGCGCATCGCCAGGCCCAGCCCGCCGGTGACCAGCAGTCCCGCTGCGCATAGCCGCCGTCCTCGATGAACCGCAGGTACTCGCCGTTGGTGACCGGCCGCTCGGCGAGCTGACAGCCGTCGATCGCCAGCCGCTGTGCCGGCAACTCGTTGTCGTAGGGCGCGGGGTGGTCGGTGGCGCCGAGCAGGTAGTCTCCCGCGACTACGGTGCGCCAGCGGCCCGTCGCCGCCGGCTGCGCGGGCCCGGCCGGCCGACGGGGCGCCGGTCGGGCCTGCTGCACGGTCAGGGCCCGCGCCTCGAGCACCAGTCGCACGGTTTCCAGGTGCTGGGCGTAATGCTGAATGATGAAGTGCAGCAGGTAGTCGCCGGCAAGCAGCGGATGCAGGTGGGAGGCCGTCCGCAGTGTCCGCCACGCCTGCAGGTTGGCTGCCTGCAGGGCGGTGACCCAGGCGCTGAGCGCTGCCCATGGCGGCAACATCCGGCTGCGATAGGTCTTGCCGAGATTCTCGGGGAAGAAGTGTCGGCGCGCCTCGGCATCGAGGACCCGTTGCCCGCCGACGTGCTCGCGCAGCCAGAGCGTCTCCACGCAGGCAGCGTGCCCGAGGTGCCAGCCGAGAGGGCTGAGATCGTCATGCCACTGTCGCTGCCGGTCCGGCTCGGGGCAGGCCAGGCAGGCGGCCAGCAGCTGGCGCTGGCAATCCTGCAGTTGCTCCAGCGGATCGCTCACAACGGCGTCAGCTGCGCCTGATGACCCGGCGCCAGTTCGAGCAGCGCGTGCGCCGGCACCGTCTGCCAGTCCGCTGCATCGACGGGCTCGGAGGCCACGGCCACGCCTCCCGGCCAGCTGGCGGTAGCGGCGGCGTGATAGAGCGAGGGCGCCGGCGCGTTGAGCGCATGGCGCAGCGCGTAGAGCACGCGACCATCGGTCACGGTGATGCTGAGCAGGTGCTTCGCCCGCGGCGCCAGCGTCTGGATCGTCTGCGCCGTGGCGGCCAGCGCTGCCAGCGGGTGCCCAAGCCGTTGCTGTTGCATCTGCCAGAGGCTGAACAAATACTCGGAGTCCGTGGTCCCAGCCATCGCACCTTGCAGCGCGTCGGGCAGCAGCCGGTTCAGCCGCGGCCGCAGCGCGGTGAACTCGCCGAGATAGCCGTTGTGGACGAACAGCCAGGGCGGGGCGCAGAACGGCTGGGTGCTGGCATAGCCGGCCTGCATGCCGTCGGTCGCGCTGCGCACGTTGCCGATCCAGCAACCGCTGCGCAGGCAGCGGCCGAGGTCGGCCAGATTCGGATCGGTCCAGACCGGCACGGTGTTGAGATAACGCGCCGGCCGGTCCTGATCGTCGTACCAGCCGACGCCGAAGCCGTCGGCGTTTACCGCCGCATCGCGCATCTCCCGTGCCGCCCACGACTGGCGGAACAGGCTGTGCGGCGGCTGCTGCAGGAACCGGTGCAGCGAGATCGGCTCACCGGCGTAGGCTGCGATACGACACATGATCCCGTGATTTCCCGATCCGCCGTTCCCGACGCGCCCGCGTCGTTACAGGAAGTTTCCAGATGCCGACAGTGATGCCTTCTTCCTCGCCGTCCCGCCGGTGCATGGACCTGCGGCCCGAGCGGCCGGTGCCCGGCATCGTCGAGGACGCGGCTGCCGGGCTGCTCGAGGCACCGCGTTCGCTGCCGCCGAAGTACTTCTATGACGCCGTGGGGTCGGCACTGTTCGATCGCATCTGCGATACGCCCGAATACTACCCGACGCGTACCGAGGCGGCGTTGCTCGCGGCCCATGCCGGCGACATCATGCGCCGCTGCCAGCCCCGGGCGCTGGTCGAGCTCGGCAGTGGGACCTCGCGCAAGACCCGCCACCTGCTGCGCGCGGCACCCGCGCCGGCACGGCTCACCTACTGGCCGCTGGATGTCTGCGAGCCGGTGCTGGAAGCCCAGGCGATCGCGCTGGAGCAGGAATTTCCTGGCCTCGCGGTCCAGCCGCTGGTGGGGGACTACCACGGCGGTCTGGCACATCTGCCGCCGATGCCCGGCCCTCGCCTGTTCGTCTTCCTTGGCGGTACCCTCGGCAACTTCCGCCACCACGAGGCGCTGGCACTGCTGCAGGAGCTGGCGGTGCTGATGGCTCCCGCCGATGCCCTGCTGCTGGGCGTGGACCGGGTCAAGTCGACGGCGCGGCTGAATGCCGCCTACAACGATGCCGCGGGCGTCACGGCCGCCTTCAACCTCAACCTGTTGCAGGTACTGAACCGCGAACTGGCGGCGGATTTCGATCCTGCCGCCTTCTCCCATCATGCCGCCTACGATGAGCGGGCCGCGCAGATCGAGATGGCGCTGATTTCACGCCGTGCCCAGCAGGTGGAGCTTGGCGCGCTGCAGCGGTGCATCACCCTGGCCGAGGGCGAGCCGATCCGCACCGAGATCAGCCGCAAGTTCACGCCGGAGTCGCTGCGGGCCCTGCTGGCGGAGGCCGGCCTCGGGCTGGAGGCGCTGTACCAGCCCGAGGACGGCAGCTTCTCGCTGGTGAGCGCCCGTCGCGGCTAGGGCGTCGCCGCCTCACCCTCGGCGGTGGCCGGCTCGCCCGCTGCGCGTGCGGCGAGATCGGCCGCGATGGCCAGCTCATAGGCCAGCCAGCCGGCCTTGGGCTCACGCTCCAGCGTCACCAGGCCCCAGGCGCGCTGACGATCGAGCGGCTCGTCCGGATTCTCCAGGTAGTGATAGAAGAAGATGCCGGTGCCGCCTGCCTCGGCGGTGGCCTGAATCGCCAGCCAGACGTACAGTGCCTGCCGCGCCTCGGTCCGCAGGGCGCCTGCCGTGTGATAGCCGGTCTCCATCACCACGACCGGACGGCCATTGGCCACGCTGCGCACGTCCCGGATCATGTCGCCCAGCCGGGGTGCCAGCAGGGCCTGGTTGGCGATGATCGAGGGATAGTGGAACAGGCCCACGGTGTCATAGTCGACCTTGCCCTCGATGCGACGCAGGAACGCCTGCCAGTCCAGCAGCGGGCTCAGCGTCATGATGACCTCCGCTTCCGGCGTGTCGTGGCGGCGCACGGCCGCGCTCAGCGTCTGCAGGATCCGGTCCTGGACGTCTTCCGGATAGATCTGCGCCCGGACGTTGTTGTTGTAGTGGTAGAGCGAGATGTTGATCTCGTTCTCCAGCCCCCAGCTGTCGATCTGGTGGGCGTAGCGCTGCACGGTGGCGTTGGCGTATTCGTCCAGCTGGGCAAGGTAGGCCTCGCCGTCGAGATCCTGCGTCCACTCCGGCGCGATCGCCCGCTCCACGTTGTAGCCGGCGCCCAGCTTGCCGAGCACCTGAATGTCGTACTTCTCCGCCCAGCCGAGCAGCGCATCGAAATAGCTGAAGTCGAAGGGCGCGTCGGGTTCCGGCTCGATCAGCTTCCAGGACAGGTCGACGCTGATCCAGTTGATGCCGATCTCCGCCATGCTGGCGAGGTCGGATTCGAAGATCTCGAAGCTGGGATAGGGCACGTGATAGGCGACGATGCCGTAGCGAAAGTCGCTCTCCGGCGGTGCTTCGGCCGCTGTCAGCGCCGGGGCGGCGGCGAGCGCCAACAGTCCCAATGGGCGGAGGGACCGGGTTCGGGGGAAAGTCTTGCGCGAGGCCATCGTGTTGCTCCGGTGGTCGTCGTGTGAACGGAATCTCCAAAAATCGAAACGTCGGCGTGCGGGTCGGCCGGCGCGATGACCGCCGCGCCTGCCGGCAGAGGATTAGCGCAGCGTTCGGTCAGTCGGCGGCACCGACCGCAGATTCATCGTCCCCGATCTGCCCGGTGGCGTCGAGCAGCGGCGCCAGCCGTGCCTGCTCGGGGGCGGTGAGCGCCTTCAGGTCCGCCTGGGCGATCGCGTGCAGCGCTGCCTGCGCGCCACCGAGCAGTGCCTCGGCAGCCTGCAGGTCCGCCCGCAGTTCGGCGCGAATGAAGGGGCCGATTTCGGCCCGTACGGCGCGCGCGGCCCGGCAGGCGATTGCCGCATCCAGCAGCGGCTGCAGCGCCTCGCGCGGCGCGAGCGAGCGCTGCGGGTCCAGCAGCTCGGCGAACAGGCGTGCATCGGCCGCCGCCGCGGTGAGCAGCCGCTCGGTCAGGGCGGCAACCCGGCGCGCCGGGGCGTCGAGCACCGCCGGCGCATCCAGATGACGCTGGCTGACGGCGATGGCCTTGTGCAGCAGGGCCACGCCGAGCGCGGCCGCCGCGCAGCTGGCCGCGCCGGCGCCCGGTGCCGGCGCATCGGCCCCGATCGCCGCCAGCAGGTCTTCCAGCGCCTGACGCGCCAGCGGCACCTCGGTGGTCATTGCCGCGCCGCTTCCCCGATCACGGCATGCACGAAACGCAGCTTGTCCTGTACCGGTTCGGTAAGCACGAACGGATAGGCGTCTTCCAGTCCCATGCTGCGGTTGAGTCCGTTCATGGCGACACTCAGCCGCAGCCAGTCACCCAGCATGGTGTCGAAATCGCGCCCCGGCGGCGCGATGGCCACGGGCGTCTCCTGCTCCGGCCGGTGCGGCACCAGCCGATCGTTCACGTGCAGGCCGAAGTCGTCCGCCGTCTCCAGCGTATCCACCATGTGCAGGTAGTGGGCCCAGCATTCTGCCCAGTCCTCCCAGGGATGGGCGCTGGCGTAGGGGCTGATGAAGATCTCCGGCCATTCGGTCTGCACGCCCTTGGCGTAGTGCGCCTGCAGGGCCTCGCCGTAGTCGGCACGTTCGTCGCCGAACAGGCGGCGGAACTCCTCCAGCCGTGGACTGCCGGGCAGCAGATACTCCCAGTAGTAGTGGCCGATCTCGTGCCGGAAGTGGCCGAGCAGGGTGCGGTAGTCTTCGCCGAGGTGCCGCCGGATGCGGGTTCGGGCGATGGGATCGGCCTCGGCGATGTTCAGGGTGATCACGCCCTCGGCGTGGCCGGTGAGCACCGGGTCCTGGGTCGTCAGTGGTTCGGTGAATTCGCTTTCCGGCGTCTTGTCGGCCATGAAGTCGAAGGCCAGGCCGCGCTCGGGATCGGTCGTCTTGTCGATCACCGGCAGGCCCAGGCGCAGCAGCGAGTAGATCGCATGATGCTTGGCCTGCTCCAGCCGCCCCCACAGTGGCCGATTCTCCGGGATCGACAGGTCCGGGATCGTCCGATTCAGTCGGCAGGCGGGACACAGGGCGGCCTCCTGTGCCGCCGGCACCGCCCAGTTGCAGACGTTGTGCTCCACGTAGTTGGCACACAGCCGGTAGGGCGTCCGTCGCGTGCCGGGGCTGACCGGCTGCAGGGCGTCGCCCGCGGCTTCCAGTGCGCTCAGCCGCTGCTGGTCCGGCAGGAAGGCGACCTGGCGCCCACAGACGCTGCAGTCAACATTGCGAAAGAACAACGTGTTGCCGCAACGGCAGGCAAAGGTTTCCATTCCCGGGCTCCGGTCGGTAAGTGAATTGCGGCAGTTTGACCGGGTGCGTGGGGTTTTGTTACCCGCCGGGCTGCAGCTGCGGATACGGCTCGTAGGTGAAGGCGTAGAGCCGGCTCGTGAAGCGCCGCCAAGGGTGCTCGCCGCCGAAGCGTTCGTAGCCGGACCAGTAGTTGATCCGCACCTCGCCCGGCAGTTGGGGAATGGCGTCGGGCGTCTCGGTGCTTGCCACCACCTGGTCCTCGATCGTGAAGTCGATGCGGCTGGGATACCAGTTGAAGCCGAACCAGCAGCGTCCGCCCGGCCGGCAGGCCGGCGGCAAGGGCTCGAGCGACGCGCGCGGATGATGCGCGCCGCTGGCAGTGTGGCTGGCGAAGTTGACGCTGGCGCTCGCCCGCTCGCCGCGCCAGCGGGTCAGGAATTCGACGTCGATCTCGTTCGCCGGCTCCCCGGCTGGCCGCTCCCGATACAGGAACAGGCCGAACACCAGCCCGCGCGGTGCGAGGATGCGCGAGGTGGCCGCGACGGCCACGTTGAAGCGGTAGCTGCCGAAGTGGAAGCGCTCGCAGCGGCTGTCCAGCCGGGCACCGGCCTGCAGGCCGCCGGCGCGAAAGGCCAGATGGGCGTCGGCGCCCTCGCCGGCGGCGCGGATCAGCCACGGGCGAAACCGCGTCTCGCCAGGCCCCGGGCCCAGCGCGGCCTGCCAGTGCGTCCGGACGTGGGCGGCATCGGCAAAATCGCTGTGGAAGGGCGTGGCGGCATCGCAGGCCGTGGCGCGGGCCGGGCTCACCATCAGCAGTAGCAGCAGGGGCAGGAGCCCTGCCGAGCGGAAACGGGTGTGTCGCATGAGTGACCTCCTGCCCTGCGCTGTCGGCGGGCAGGCGGCACCCTGCAGTTCTCAGTCGGTGCGGCCCTGCGGATACAGGCGCTGGCGACCGATCCAGTCGCGGCTGAACTGCGCCGCGACCCGGCCGCTGCGCGAACCGCGCTCCAGCGCATAGCGCAGCGCCTGCGCGCGTGCCGTCTCATCCAGCGCCAGTCCATGGTCGGCCAGACCGGCGGCGACCATCTCCAGGTACTGCGCCTGGCTGAATGGATGGAAGGCGAGCCAGAGACCGAAGCGCTCGGACAGCGAGATCTTCTCCTCCACCGCATCGCCGTGGTGCAGCTCCCCGCCGACCAGCCGGCTGTCCTGGTTCTCGGCCTGATGTTCCGGCAGCAGGTGCCGCCGGTTGGCCGTGGCGTAGATCAGCACGTTCTCCGGCGGCGCACTCACCGATCCCTCCAGCACCGCCTTGAGTTGCGGATAGCCGGCCTCGCCCTCGGCGAAGGCGAGATCATCGCAGAACAGGATGAAGCGCTCCGGGCGCGCGTGCAGCGCGGCCATCACCAGCGGCAGGTCGGGCAGGCCTGCCTTGCCGATCTCGATCAGCCGCAGGCCATTGCCGGCGAAGGCCGTCAGCAGCGCCTTGACCAGCGAGGACTTGCCGGTGCCGCGTGCGCCCCAGAGCAGGGCGTTGTTGGCGGGCAGACCGTGCAGGAACTGGCGCGTGTTGCGGACCAGGGTGGCCTTCTGCCGGTCGATCCCCAGCAGCCCGTCCAGCGCCACCGGCTGTGGCCTGGCCACGGGCAGCAGCCGGCCGCCGAACGGCGGCTGCGGACGCCAGAGGAAGGCGTGCTGGGTGGCGAAGTCGATGGCCGGCGGCGCCTCGGGCAGCCACGCGTCCAGCCGCTCGAGCAGGCGGCGGGCCTGGTGGAGCAGCGCCGCCCGCTCGGCCTCGTCCGTCATGACCTCAGGCGCTCAGCCGACGGTACTTGATGCGCTGCGGCTGATCGACGTCCTGGCCGAGGCGGCGCTTGCGGTCGGTCTCGTAGTCCGCGTAGTTGCCCTCGAACCACTCCACGTGGCTGTCGCCCTCGAAGGCCAGGATGTGCGTGGCGATACGATCGAGGAACCAGCGATCATGCGAGATGACCACGGCGCAGCCGGGGAAGGCCAGCAGCGCATCTTCCAGCGCCCGCAGTGTTTCCACGTCCAGATCGTTGGTGGGCTCATCGAGCAGCAGCACGTTGCCGCCGCTGCGCAGCACCTTGGCCAGGTGCACGCGGTTGCGCTCGCCGCCGGAGAGCTCGCCGACCCGCTTCTGCTGGTCCTGACCCTTGAAGTTGAACCGCCCGCAGTAGGCGCGCGACTGCAGTTCGTAGTCGCCGATGCGGATAATGTCCTGGCCGTCGGAGATCTCCTCCCAGACATTGCGGTTCGGGTCGAGCGAGCCGCGCGACTGGTCGACGTAACCGAGCTTGACCGTCGGCCCGACACGGATCTCGCCTGCGTCCGGGGTCTCCCGCTCCGCCAGCATGCGGAATAGCGTCGTCTTGCCGGCACCGTTTGGACCGATGATGCCGACGATGCCACCCGGCGGCAGGCTGAAGCTCAGGTCATCGATGAGCAGCCGGTCGTCGAAGCGCTTGTCCAGATGGTTCACCTCGATCACCAGATCGCCAAGGCGCGGACCCGGCGGAATGTAGATCTCGTTGGTCTCGTTGCGCCGCTGGAACTGCTCGTCGTTGAGTTCCTCGAACCGCGCCAGGCGGGCCTTGTTCTTGGCCTGCCGCCCCTTGGGATTGCTGCGCACCCACTCGAGCTCGTCCTTCATCGCCTTCAGCCGGCTCTGCTCGGTACGCTGCTCCTGCGCCAGCCGCTTCTCCTTCTGCTCCAGCCAGCTCGAATAGTTGCCCTCCCAGGGGATGCCGCGCCCGCGGTCGAGTTCCAGGATCCAGCCGGCGACGTTGTCGAGGAAGTAGCGATCGTGCGTCACCGCCACCACGGTGCCGGGATACTCGTGCAGGAAGCGCTCCAGCCAGGCCACCGATTCGGCATCGAGGTGGTTGGTGGGCTCGTCGAGCAGCAGCATGTCCGGCTTGGACAGCAACAGCCGGCACAGGGCCACGCGGCGGCGTTCGCCGCCCGAGAGCTTGGTGACGTCGGCATCCCAGTCCGGCAGGCGCAGCGCCTCGGCGGCCACTTCCAGCTGGCGGTCCACCTCCCAGGCGTTGATCGCATCGATCTTGTCCTGCAGCCTCGCCTGCTCGGCCAGCAGCGCATCGAAGTCCGCGTCCGGCTCGGCGAAGGCGTTGCTGACCTCGTCGAAGCGCTTGAGCAGCGCCTTGGCCTCGGCCACGCCATCCTCGACGTTGCCGCGCACGTCCTTGTCCGGATCGAGTTCGGGCTCCTGTGGCAGGAAGCCGACGTTGATGCCCGCCTGCGCGCGCGCCTCGCCCTCGAACTCCGTGTCGACGCCCGCCATGATGCGCAGCAGCGTCGACTTGCCGGAGCCGTTGAGGCCCAGCACGCCGATCTTGGCGCCGGGGAAGAACGACAGGGAGACATCGCGCAGGATCTCCCGCCGCGGCGGGACGATCTTGCTGACGCGATTCATCGTGTAGACGTACTGAGCCATGGGCGTGCGATCCACGGGTCGAAAGCCAATCGCCCATTATGCGGGTTGGGGCCGGCCGGCGTTAACCCCCGGCGGTGGACCGGGCAGTGGATGGTGCGATGACCTCAGCCGGCGCGGGCGATGAGCACGCTGCAGCGCGTGCGGTCCAGCACGTGCTGTGCCACCGAGGGGTCGAACAGGCGTTCGAACAGGCTGCGCTGACGGTGCCCCAGCACGATCAGGTCGGCATCGAAGCGTCTTGCGCTGGCGACGATGGCGGCCGCGGCCTCCCCCTGCGCCAGCTCGATCTGCGGGCGCAGCCCGGCCCGGCGCAGCTGCCGGGCCGCCCTCGCCAGGCGCTGGCGCAGCGCGGCATCGGCCTGACGGTAGACGGTGCGGGGCACATAGGTCTCGGCGGTGGCCAGTCGCAGCTCGCTGCCCCCCACCGCCAGCAGGTGCACCGCTGCCTGTTGGGCACTGGCGAGCGCCAGCCCCTGGGCCACGACCGGCGCATTGCCGGGCGAGGCATCGATGGCGAGCAGCAGGCGGCGGAAGCTCTCAGCCACGGACGGGTGCCCGCTGGCGACGGGCCTCCGGTGCGGTTGGCGGCGGCGGGCGCAGCAGCAGGGCCGGGCCGACCGCCAGGGCGAACAGCAGCGCCACCAGCGCGAAGCTGTCGCGAAAGGCCAGCGTGCTCGCCTGGGCCTGCAGCATCTGGCCGAGCCAGTGCACGGTCATGCCGCTGGCGGCGGTACCTGTGAGCCCGGCCTGCTGCCAGATCGCCCCGAGCTGGTCCTGCACTGCGGCGAGCGCCGCGTTGCCGGCCGTCTGGGTGCTGGCGAGCAGCGCCGCGTGCAGCGCCGTCTGCCGTTCCAGCACCACGGCCAGCGCGTTGACGCCCACCGCGCCGCCGAGCTGGCGCAGGAAATTGATGGCGCCTGCACCCTGGCCGAGCTGGGCCGGCGTCAGACTCTGCAGCGCGCCGGCGGTCAGTGCCGGCATGATCAGGCCAAGCCCGATGCGACCGAGCACGATCCAGCCGGCGAAGGCCCAGAACGGCGTGTCGGCGTCGACCGCCCGCATGAGCTGCGCGGAAAGCGCGAACAGCAGCAGGCCGGCGGCGGTGAGCTGCGCCTTGGACAGCCGGTCGCTGAGCCGGCCGGCCAGCGGGAAGACCAGCGCCAGAATCAGCCCGGCCGGCATCAGCAACAGGCCCGAGCGCGTCGGGGTATAGCCCTGCAGCGTCTGCACGAACAGCGGAATCAGGTAGGTCGAGCCGTACAGGCCGGCGCCGAGGATCAGCGTCACCAGGGCGCCCGGCAGAAAGTGCCGGTTGCCGAACAGGGAGAGATCGAGCAGCGGCGTGTCGAGCCGCCGCTCCCAGACGACGAATGCCAGCGTGGCGACCACGGCGCCGGCCAGCAGCAGACCGATCCGCAGCGAGCCCCAGCCATCGCGCTGGCCGTCGCTCAGGCCGACCAGCAGCAGGAGCAGCGCCGCCGAGAGCAGGGCGAAGCCCAGCGCATCGAACCGGCCCGCCTCGCTCGCCTCGCGCCGCGGCAGGAACAGCTGCGCCAGCACGATGCCGGTGGTAGCGAAGGGCAGCGCCATGAAGAACACGTAACGCCAGCTGAACTGGTCGATCAGCACCCCGCCGAGTGCCGGGCCGAGCGCCGGCGCCAGGATCACGCCGATGCCGTAGATGCCCATCGCCTCGCCGCGCTTGTCGGCCGGGAAGACGCTGAAGATGATCAGCATCGCCAGCGGCTGGGAAACGCCGGCGGCGGCGCCCTGCAGCACCCGCCCCAGCACCAGCACACCGCTGCCGGGGCTGATGCCGCCGAGGATCGAGCCGAGCAGGAACACCACCATGGCGGCGGTGAAGCACTGCCGCACGCCGAAGCGGGCGATCAGCCAGGCGTTGCAGGGCATCAGCGCCGTCATCGCTGCCAGGAAGGCGGTGGCCAGCCACTGGGCCTGATTCTGTGTCATGCCGAAGGCGCCGATCACGTCGGGGATCGCGACGTTGACGATGGTCGCCGAGAGGATCGTGGAGATGGTGCCCATCAGCGCGGTGCCGGTGGCCAGCCAGCGGTAGGCCGCGCCGTAGCGGGCCTGCAGCCGCTCGGTCTCGCTCACGACACCGGCGCGTCGGCCTCGCCGGCACGCCTGGGGGCCGTCTGCTTCGGGATGGTCAGTACGGCCATCATGCCGGGCCGCAGCCGGCCCTCGCGCTGCGGCACGGCCACCTGTACCGGCACGCGCTGGGTGATCTTGGTGAAGTTGCCGCTCGGGTTCGGCGCTGGGATCAGCGCGAACTCGCCGGTCGCCGCATGGCCGATGCGCAGCACCCGCCCGGCGAACGCCTCGTCCGGCCAGGCGTCGACGTGCACCGTCACCGGCGCCCCGGCCTGCAGGTGGCGCAGCTCGGTCTCCTTCACCCGCGCCTCGACCCAGATCGCCTGCGGGTCGTGCACCAGCAGCAGCCGTTGACCCGGCTGTACATATTCGCCGGCGGCGACGAAGCGTTCGTCGACGATGCCACCGACCGGGCTGCGCACAGCGTGATCGGCCAGGTCCACGCGCAGCTGTGCCAGCGCCGCCTGCTTCGCCTGTCGCTGGGCGGTCAGCGCGGCGATGCGCTCGGCCAGCACGTCGAGCTGCCGGCGCTCCTGGCGGGCATCGACCAGCCCGGTGCGGGCCAGGCTGATTTCCGCCAGCCGGGCGCGATGGGCCTGCTGCTGGTCGACCACGCGCTGGCGCGCCGCATCCACGCGCTGGCGGGCGATCATGCCGTCGACATCCAGCGTCTCGGCGCGCTCCAGATCGCGTCGCGCCGTGGCCAGTGCCGCGTCGGCCGCCGTCGCCGCCGCTTCGGCCACTTCCAGTCGGGCCTCGGCCTGCGCGATACCCGCCTGCAGATGACGCTGCAGCCGCTCGCGTTCGGCCAGCGCCGCGGCACGCTCGGCGTCCAGTGCGGCGCGCTCGGCCGTCAGCTGCTCCTGCGCCAGGGCGATCTCGCGGCTGTCGATGGTGGCCAGGATCTGGCCGGCGAACACTTCGTCGCCTTCCTCCACGGCGAACCGGGTCAGCCAGCCGCCGACCCGGCTGCTGACGTCGACCATGTCCGCCTCGATGTGCGCATCGTCGACCGTGAGATAGGCCAGCCGGTGCGTCACGAAGCGGGCACCGAGCGTCAGGGCAGCCAGCGCCAGCAGCACGAGGCCGACCCGCAGCAGCGCCCGGCGGCCCGGCCAGCGCCGCCTCGGCGCCGGCGGCGCTTGTGGATCGAGTTCGGGGGTAGGTAGCGGGCGGACGGCCATCAGTCGGTACCTCCGGGCTCTGCGGCATCGGCGGCGCCGGACTCCGCGGCCCTGGCCGACGGCAGACCGTAGGCCTTGCCCCAGTTGCGTTCGATGCGCTGCAGCGTGTCGATCAGTGCCAGCAGGTGGTCCGGCTCGACATCCCGCAGCAGTGCCTGGCGGGTCTCGTCGATCACCTCGTTCAGGCCTTGCAGCACCTCGCGACCGGCCGCGGTGAGCCACAGGCGCTTGGCCCGCCGGTCATGCTCGCAGGGCCGGCGTGTCAGCAGGCGGCGACCCTCCAGATGATCCAAGGTGCGCGCCAGCGTCGGCTCCTCGATCCCCAGGTGCCGTGCCAGCTCGCGCTGCGTATAGCCTTCCATGTCCTGCTGCAGGTAATACAGGATCAGCCAGCGCGCCTGGCTCAGGCCGTCCCGTGCCAGACGGGCATCGACCGCCCGCCGCCATTTGCGGGAGACACGCCCGAGCAGGGGGCCGATCTCCGAGACGTAATCTTCCATATGCAAATATTAGCATTCAAAGTAAAACGGGGATAGGGGTTTCTCCAGGACGACCCGGAGCACGTCGCCCATTGGCGACGTTAGCGAATGTTACACTGTCGTGCAGTGATTGCTACGGCCCGGCGACAACTCGCCCAGACGGCCAGAGCAGCTGCGCGGATGCGCTGGTCGGTCAGTCTGAATCGTCAGCTTGGCTTGACGTTCCGGCGATGGCGCGGAGGTCGGCTGCCGCGCAGCCACGGTGCCTGCCGGCATGGCCCGGCGGCGTCCCGGCGTGGCGGTCTCAAATCGCTGGCGGAGTGTCGGCGGCGGTCGGCCAGAGCCGATCGCGCAGCCCCGAGGGTCGCTCGGTGGGCTGGCGCACCGCTGCCTCCAGGGTCGGCTCGCCGGCCTCGATCACCAGGCGCTCGCGCGCCCGGGTGAGGCCGGTGTAGAGCAGCTCGCGGGTCACCAGCGGATGAGGCTGCGGCGGCAGCACCAGCACGACCTCGTCGAACTCCGAACCCTGCGACTTGTGCACCGTCATCGCGAACACGCTCTCGTGCGGCGGCAGCCGTGCCGGCGACAGCCGGCGCACGCCGCCGGGCTGCGGGAAGCATGCCCGCAGGCCGCCGTGCTCGGGCTCGTACGCCAGCAGGCCGATGTCGCCGTTGAACAGGCCCAGCGTGTAGTCGTTGCGGGTGATGATGATGGCCCGTCCGGCCCCGTCTGCGCCGATCAGGCCGCGCCGGCGCAGCGCCTGTTCGATCTGCCGGTTCAGCTCGATCACGCCGAACGGACCCTCCCGCAGCGCACACAGCACCCGCAGCCGCTCGAACGCCGCCAGGGCCTCGGCGGGCGCTGCATCGTGCAGCAGCTGCGCGTACCGATCCGCCAGCGCGACGGCTCCGCCCCAGCTCGGCTGGGCGGGCATCAGTGGCTGCAGGCGCAGCGCGGGATCATCCACGGCGAGGGCCGCGCGGGTGGCTGCCGCGTCGCCGGCGCGCACCGCCACGGCCAGCCGGCCGATGCCACCCTCGGCGCGAAAGCGATAGCTGCGATTCAGCAGGGCGATGCCATCGGCCAGCGGGCTGGCCGTGGCCTGCTCGGGCACCGTGGCGGCCGGACACAGTCGGCGCAGGCGCGCGGCCCGTGCCGGCGAATAGCCGCGGTAGCCGGCGCACAGATCGCCCAGTACGGCGCCGGCCTGTACCGAGGCGAGCTGATCGCGATCGCCGAGCAGGATCAGTCGCGCCGTCTCCGGCAGCGCGCGCGCCAGGCGCGCCATCATCGCCAGGTCCACCATCGAGGCCTCGTCGATCACGATGATGTCGGCGTGCAGCGGGCGGCGCGCATCGTGCGCCGGCCGCTCACGGCCGGGCTGGTAGCCGAGCAGCCGGTGCAGGGTGAGGGCCTGCGTCGGGATGGGCTCGGCCAACGCGGCGGGCAGCGCCGCCCGCTGCGCGGCCACGCTCTGGGCCAGGCGGTTCGCTGCTTTGCCGGTGGGCGCGGCCAGGGCGATACGCGGCGGCCGGGTGGCATGTGGCCAGAGCGCGACCAGCAGCGCCAGCAGCCGCACCACGGTGGTCGTCTTGCCGGTGCCCGGCCCGCCGGAGACGATCGCCAGCCGGCCGAGGGCGGCGTTGGCGGCGGCCAGCCGCTGCTCCGGATCGTCCGGACCGAACAGCCTGTCGAGCTCGGCCTGCAGCCGAGGCTCGTCCACCGTCACTGGCGCCTCGGCGAGCCGGTGGATCACGCGGGCCAGCTCGGCCTCGTCGGCGAAGAAGCGCAGCAGGTAGAGACGGTTGTGCGTATCCAGCACCAGCGGCAGGCCGGCCTCGCCAGCGGCGACCACCTCGCTGGCCAGCAGCTGCCGGCGCCAGTCGGCCATCGCCGGGAGGGTCCGATCGGCCCACGGGCCGGGCCCCGGCTGGCCGGCCCAAGGCGTGAGGTCGATGCAGCTCGCGCCCTGGCCGGCGGCGAAGCTCGCCAGCGCGGCGGCCGGACCGAGCGCGGCGACCGGCCGTGGCGTCAGCGCCTCCAGGCAGCGGCCGAAGTGCACGTCCAGGGGTCGCAGTGCGGGCGAGTCGGCGTCCGGCGGGGAGGGGGGAGGCGGTGGTGGTGGCGAGGGCGGTGGGGTGTCCTCCAGCCAGTCGAGCTGGCGCGTCACGGCGGCGGGCCCATCAGCGCGTCGAGCCGCTCGATCAGCGCCGCCTCGGGCCGATAGGCATGCACGCCGCAGCCCGGCGCGGCCGGGCTCATGCCGCGCAGGAACAGGTAATGAATGCCGCCGAAGTGCGTCTCGTACCGGTAGTCGGGCAGGCGCTGGCCGAGGTAGCGGTGCAGCGCGAGCGCATAGAGGAGGTACTGCAGGTCGTAGCGATGCGCCGCCACCGCCGCGCGCAGGCCACCGGCGCGGTAGTCCTGCCACTGGCCGCCGAGATGATTGGACTTGTAGTCGGCCACGTACCAGCGCGCCTCGTGCGTGAAGACCAGATCCACATAGCCCTTGATCATGCCGGTGACGGTGGCGAAGGTCAGCGGCCGCGTGGCGGAGGGCAGGTCGTAGTCGCGCAGCAGCGCGCCGAGCGCCCCCGGCTGCAGGTGGTCGACCGGGAAATGAAACGCCAGTTCGTTCAGCCGGGCCGTGGGCGCAACGGCGGCCAGCGGCGGCGGCGCGGCCGGTCCGCAGGCGGGCAGCGGCGTGGCCAGCGCCTCGGCGAGCCAGACGCCGAGCGGCTCGGCGAGGGCGCTGGCCAGGCCGAAGCGGGTCAGCGTTGGCCGGGCCGTATCGGCGATCTCGCTCGCGCTGGCGGCGAAGGGCAGCGTTTCCAGCAGTGCATGCAGACAGCTGCCCGGTTGCGGCCCACGCGGGAAGCCGGCGCGGATCTCATCCAGCGCTGCCTCGGCCGCCGGCGATGCCGATGGCCCGGGGGGAGGCCCGCCCTCGGCGCCCGACGCCGTTGCCTCCTCGCCGGCGTGGTCCGGCAGATCGAACAGCGGCTCGGCCTGCAGCGCCAGCGCGCTGTAGCTGCTCTGGCGCCAGCGCTGGGGCACGGCCCGCGGGGGCGGCCGTGCGCCGGCGGTCGCGGGCGCCGGCCCGTGCCCGGGCGCCGGCGGGGGGCAGCGATCCGGTGCCTCGGCCGCGCCGTTCGGCAGGGGTGCCAGCACCAGTCCGGCGGCCTGCCGGGCCAGCGCCTCGAACGGCGCCTGGCAGGCCACGGTATCCATCGGCACGGCCGGCTCGCCCGGGTACAGCAGCGAGGCCAGCCCCGATGCCGTCACGTCCGCCACCGGCCCCCAGCTGAGGTAGAGCCGATGCTGCGCGCGCGTGAGTCCGACGTAGACCAGCCGCACCATCTCGGCCAGCTGCGCCTGCGCGGCCAGTGCCTGGTGCCGTTCCCGCTGCGCCGAGCCCAGATCGAGGATCGGCTGCAGCGTCTGCGGATCATGCGCCACCACCAGCGCCTTGCCGTCGCGGCCGCCGCGGTCGTTGCGATCGCTCCACAGCGTGGGCAGGAAGACGATCGGGTACTCCAGACCCTTGCTCTTGTGCAGGGTGACGATCTGGATCAACTGCGCGTCGGTCTCCAGGCGCAGCTGGGCGGCCTCACCGGCGGCGGCCGTGCCCGCATCGCGCCGCGCCTCGGCCAGCCAGCGCAGCAGCGCGGCGGTGCCGCGCACGCGCTCGCTCGCCGCCTGCAGCAGCTCGCCGAGGTGCAGCAGGTCGGTCAATGCCCGCTCGCCATCCGGTCGGCTGCGCAGCCGGGCCGCCACGACGAACTCGCGGATCAGGG
>MPLZ02042022.1_pt1 | contig 55449 bp, 40 predicted proteins | sample 1617311 | NCBI WGS metagenome assembly MPLZ02 (sample SAMN05944806, study PRJNA350692) | marine metagenome | biome: marine; feature: ODZ; material: water; isolation source: 160 m water sample filtered on 0.2 um supor filter | place: Pacific Ocean | collected 2012-04-08 | depth 160m m | reverse complement strand
CGCTCGGAGATCACGAGCCTTGTGGATGAGGGGATTCGGGCGATTCGCCACTTCGACCGTATCGATGACGCCTTTTTCGATTCGATCGTGCCGCTGTTGAGTGACACGCAACTTGATCGGCTTGAGCAGGAGCGGCATCGCCGGGCGCTGGCGAGACTGGAAATTCTGCACCGCAATTTTGTGTCAGAGATCAATGATGGTGCTGGGCCCGATCTGTTTGGCATTCTGCGGCGAATTGAGCTCGACACTGAAGCCGAGATGCTCGTAGATGAAGTTCTCGACACGCATGCCCAACGGATGCTCACCGCGCTGCGGAAGTTCGAGCGAGCGGTGAGAGAGGCTATTGACAAGGTGCTCGATGAGATCGACCGACTCGGGCTGCGTGAGATGGACATGATGGCCATGATGACCTTCTTTGCCGACGAGGCGAGGCAGCAGGAACTCAAGGATCTCTTTGATGTGCTCAGCAAGCCGCTTCAGGAAGCGGCAGCATCGGCAAGCCGTGAGAATCTACGAGCGCTTCGGGCGGTACTTGATGTGGTGCCAGAAGATGCGGGGCGTGATATTCGTGGGCGGTTCATCAAGAGCGGATATCGCAAGGTTGGTCGGGGTGTCCACGACGCTCGCAGTAAATTGGTCGGCTTGCTCGAGAAATATGCCGATCAGCCCGAAGCTGCCGAGATCCAGGATGGCATTGCTGCCTTGGACGCGTCCTTTGATACGCTTGCGATGAGTTATATGGAGGCTTTGGCTGCCCAGCGGAAGTTGCGGACCTTTGCCCAGTTGGAGGGGGAAGTACCAATGGAAGCGGAGGATCGGGTCGAGGCCCTGCGTTCGCGCAAGGAGAAGATCGCTGAGCAGGCCATGAAGATCGTGGAGCGTTTCGCCGAGGCGGAGAAGGAATCTGAGGAGGTTGCAGAGTCGAAAGCGAAGGGGGGCTCTGGGGGGACCATGTCTCGCGAGGATGCCATCGCCAAGACCGATGTTTCGCCACTCACTGCCGAGCAGGTGGAACAGTTCGGTCGATGGCTCGGCGCAGACGCAGAGGCGATTCAACTCATGGCGGTGCTGCAGCGCGACTACGAAGGCAAGGCCAACACGGAGTTGGAACAGAGAGGGCGGGCGATGGTCTCCGATTCGGATCAGGGATACGCCGCCAGACGCAAGGCGACGCGAGAGAAGCGGGGTGAGGCGACCAAAGCCGTGGATGCCATGGAAGCGGCGTTGTTCGATGATCTGGCCTTGGCACTCCCCGATACCATCGATCGGTCACGCATCGAGCGGATTCGAACCTCGCTGCAGCGATCACGTCGACGGCATCGCATGAGTCAGGATGACTGGCTGATGCGTCAACAGGTCGAGGCGTCCATCGATCTGGCCGCGATGATTCTGGCAACCGATCCAACACAGATCGATCCATCGGAGCGGACAGTCGTGCTTGATGCGCTCATTGCCTACGACGAGGCAGTGGTCGCACCGGTTGATGAACTCGCCAAGCGTATGGAGATCGTCCGGTCGCTGGAGGAGCGGATGTGGAGTGATGAGCACGAGGAGTATGACCCCGAGGTTCGGCAGGCCATGCGGAAGCGGTGGACGAAGCGGCGGTCGGACGTCAACGAATCGGCCGAACAGTTGGCCCAGCTCAACCGATCGATGGCCGAGGAGATCTTCGCAGCCGTTCCAGAGGAAACGAGCGGTACGCTTCGCGCTGCCTACGAGCGAGCGGCCTATCCCGAGATCTTTGGAAATGATCGAGCGGTTGATTCGGTCGTTGCGGAACTCCTTGCTACCGACGTGACTCCGGAGCAGCGGCAGAAGATCGAGTCCCGGGCCGACCAATATCGACAGGAGTGGTCGAGCCTCGCGCGAGGCATGGTCGAAGCCAAGCAGCGAAAGGGAGCCACGCAAGTATTTCCTCCAACTCGGGATAGCATGGAGTCTCAGTTGGCTCTGCAGCAACTGCGGTACCAGCAGGACCAATTGGAGCAGCGAACACTGGTGCAGATCGAACTGCTGCTGGATTCTGCGCAAGCGACGATCGTGCAGGCCCATTTCGACGGGGCCGAGGAAGGCAAGTGAGCAGATCCCTCTGGTGTTTCTGTGTCTTGCTTGCCGGATGCGGCGGATCGCACGACGGCATTCGCTTGGCCGCTGGTCCCGATGCGGCGATCGCGTCACCTGCCGATGCGCAGGGAGAATTGGTGTGGGTCGTGTCCCGTCCCGTGTACGACCGCGGCAGCGGTGGCCGCGCGACCGTTGATCCGCGCACGTTGATCGCCATCGAATCGCCGGAACAGGCAACGTGGCTTGTCTGCGCCCGTGTCAGCACCGATGCAGGGATTCGCCTGAGCGAAGCAATGGCCCAGACGCTTCAAGCATCGCCGCCGGGACAATCCCACCGACTGAACCTGACGCTCACTGATTCGATACCGGGGCCTGTGGTATCTGGCCGCCGCGTTATCGATGGTGGACAGTGGCGGTGGGACGGACTGAGTGAGGATGATGCCGTGTACACGATGAGCCTGCGTGATGTGGGAGGCAATGAACTTGCCCGCGTCGACATGGACGTTGCGACCGCCCGAAATCTGTATGAACATCTCAGCCGTGTGATCCGCGCCGTCCCGGCGCGATTTGCCGGCGGAACCGACTTGGAGCAGACACGATGATGAGCGGACTGGTTCTTCTTCTTGGCGGACTGATTGCCGATCCACTCACGGGGGCTGGGGCTGTGATGCGGGTGTGGCAGGTGGAGCCGGGTTTGTCGGCGCTGGCACCGCTTGTGCCCGGGCAGGCTCCCAACGCCTGGATGCGAATCGACACCATCGATCTCGAGGGGAGTCGTGGCGACTTCTTGCCCTTCACCGATGATTTCCTAGCCCTCGTAGATGGTTCGTTCCTTGTCGAGATACCCGGCGAGTACGCCTTCCGATTGAGCAGCGATGATGGATCACAGTTGTGGATCGGTGGAAGCATGGTCATCAATCACGACGGTCTGCACGGTGCCGAGGCGAAGACGGGGGTGGCGACGTTGACGGCGGGGGCGCATCCATTTCAGGTCAAGTTCTTCGAGCATCAGGTGAGTGAGAAACTACTCCTCGAATGGCGAGTACCCGGGGAGGATGACTTTGTGGTTGTCCCGAAGACCGCCATGCAGTCTCAGTGGCCGGCGAAGCGAGCAATCACCTCTGGCACCAAGCGCGTGGCGGCCGCCTTTCGCGAGAAGCACGATGTTGGTCCCGAGCCGAGCGGTCCGCACAACGTGCTGACCGACGGACAGATCGCCGAGGGGTGGACGCAACTCTTCGACGGCGAGCAGGCTTCGTCTGCGTGGCGGGGCTACCGCAAGGATGAACTCCCGGCGGGATGGGTTGTTCGCGACGGGGCACTCGTCCGTCAGGGCGGCGGCGACATCGTCACCCGCGAGCAGTTCGACGATTTCGATTTGTACGTTGACTGGAAGGTGGAGAAGGGCGGCAACAGCGGAATCTTCTTCAACGGCGGCGAAGAGGGGGGGGCCATCTGGGAGACCGCGCCTGAGATGCAGATTCTCGATAATGCTGGTCACTCCGATGGAGTTTCCGCCTTGCAGTCGGCTGGCGCCAATTACGCCCTGCATGCTCCGCCGGTCGACTCGAGCCGCGGCGCTGGAAAATGGAATCGCGTCCGCATCCGCGTACAGGGCGATCATGTGCAGTACTGGCTCAACGGCCAGAAGACCGCCGACTACGTGATCGGCAGCGACGACTGGAAGGCTCGCGTCGCTGGCAGCAAGTTCACGTACATGCCCATGTACGGCACGAAGTCGAAGGGGCACATCGGCCTGCAGGACCACGGTGACCCCGTGTCGTTTCGCAATATCCGTATTCGACGGTTGGACTCATAATCAGGGTCATGAGCGAATCGGCGTGAGTCCCTGTGACTCGGCCAGTTGGCGCCCCCAATCTTCAACCGCTTCGAGCAGATGGCGATCGTGGTCCGATCGGCCTTCCTCACTCCGCAGTGTCTGAACGTGCGCGAGCCACTCGGGCCAAGCAAGATCACCACGTCCGGGCGGATGCATGAGCCGATTGGCGCACCGCTCTCGCCAGTGCGAGCGTTCTGCTTCGTCGAGCGTGTCGGGATGGTTTCGCCCGCGGTAGTGCAGCAGCAGATCTGCAAGTCGGCGGTCGTGGAACCGTCCTGTCAGATCCCGCAGCGAATCGGGTTCGGAGGTGTGTACTGCGGGCCGGAGTTTTTCGTCCTGTTTTCCAACAAAGCCGTCGTACAAAGCATCGTCGACATCGGCAGCGGAGGTGTGCGAAGGCTGATACACCTCCTCGATTCGCGCGGCGAGCGAAGCCGCTGCCGTCGGATTGTCCGTGAACATCTTGTAGTGCTTCATGCACGCATCGACATTGAGTTCAATGCGATCCGTCTTGAATGTCTTCAGCATCTCGGGGTTTCCGGGGGTGAGGAACGGCGATCGATTGCTCTTGATGCCCTTGATGCGGAATCGCTCCACCCCCTTCGGCAGATCGTCCTGCCGAACGAAGGTGCGGGCTGCGATCGTTTCGGCGTCGGCGGCGAGCAGATCGGTTGGGTCCTGCCGAAGATCCCACGCGATGTACTCACGTTTGTTTCGTGGGTGTTTGCCGATGATATGCACGAGTGTGGTGCATCCATATTTCGCGGGGATGCGGGCACTGCTGTGAAGGAGCGGTGTGCCCTTGCCGAGAAGAGACTCCACGAAGTGCCTGTCGGTGAGTTTCAGACCCCATGCCCACAACTTCGGCTGCATTTCTTTGAGAATTCGTCCAAAGGCAATGGTCGCGCGGACATCGGCGAGGGCATCGTGCGCTTCGCCGTGCTCGATTTTGTTGGCCGGAGCGAGTCGATCGAGTTTGAAGGTGGGAGTTCCGTCATCGCGTCTTGGCCACTCGATGCCATCGGGCCGCATGGCGTAGCAGGATCGGGTCAGGTCGATCAGATCCCACGCCCGGCAGCCCGCCTGATAGCCATGGGTGTAGGAGTCGAGGAAGTTTCGCCAGAAGCCGAAGCGGCATACGTCGTCATCAAATCGGAGTGTGTTCCAGCCGAGCGAGATCGTGCCGGGAGCATTGAGCAGCGTATGGATCTCGCGGAAGAATACGTTTTCGCGAACCCCCTCATTCTCACAGTGCTGCGGTGTCACGCCGGTGATGAGCGTGGCTTCCGGCGTGGGGAGCCGATCTACGGGCGGCTGGCACCATCGGACGATGCCTTTGCCCTCGGGGCCAGTTACCGGGTTGAGATCCATGTCGGTCCGAATGCAGGCAAACTGCGTCGGGCGGCAACAGCGTGAATCAACACCATCCGTTTCGAAGTCATAGAAGAGGAAGGTTCCGGCCATGGAGCGCAGCCTACCTGCTCAGAAGGGCCAAGGGGCCATCCGCCGAGTCTGGCTCGGGCGGCCCGGCCGATGATGGAAGGCTGATGAGCAGAGACAGACTCCGCGCCTACCGCCTGCTCTTATGATGAATCTCCCCATGTCAGTGAACCGATCCTTTATCGCTGCGGCCCTGATGTTGGTTCCGATGGTGGAGGTCGCCGCCGATCCGCCTGCCATGACGCTGATGACGTTCAACATCCGCTACGACAATCCAGCGGACGGGCCGAACGCGTGGCCGCACCGGAAGGATCTGGTGCTGAAGACCATTGCGGCGTACGAACCGGCCGTGCTGGCAGTACAAGAGGCGCTGCCCCACCAACTTGCGGCTTTGGTCGCGAGGTTCCCGGAGTACAAGCAGGTCGGACAGAGCCGCCGCGGCGATGGCGAGGGGGAGTTCAGCGGCCTCCTGATCGATGTCGGGCAGTTGGAAGTCTTGGACTCGGGGCAGATCTGGCTGTCGCAGACGCCCGAAGAGGTCGGCAGCGTCGGCTGGGACGCGGCGCTGACGCGGACGGCGACATGGGCGATGCTCCGCACCTGGGGTTCATCCGGTCCAGCTTTCCTGATCGTCGGAACCCACTTCGATCATCAGGGTGAGGAAGCCCGCAACCGCAGCGCCGAGTTGATCGTGTCGAGTTTGGATACATGGTGTGATCAGAAGAAGTTGCCGGTCATCATCATGGGCGATCTCAACGCCGGTCCCGAGAGCGAATGCCTCGATGTCTTCCGTGAGGCCGGGTTTGCGCCACTTGTGGACGCGGGGCAGGGCACCTTCCATCGATTCAGCGGACACTCGTCGGGGCCGCAGATCGATTACATCCTCCGCAACGCCAGATGGCATGTGATCGGAGCCCAGATTGTGCGAGCGCGAAGTGGCGAGCGATGCGCCTCAGACCACGATCCCGTCGCAGCGCGGGTGCGCCCCTTTGCGGCGCGTGGAACCATCGATCGCCCGCGGCAACTCACCGAGACTTGGCAACCGCCGGAGCACACGTTGATTGACCTTCCGTCGTTGTCGCTTCCTGAAGAGATTCTGATGCACGCGCAGCGGATTTCCGATGTTCTGGCAGATCGCGGCGTCTCGGAGACGGACTCCCATCAACTCTCACGCGTTCGTGGCGCCTTCGATCATCCGTTCGCCCTGCCCGAACTCGGATTGGAAATGACTGATCGAGTTCGGACGCTTGCATCCGACCCGGCCGGCATTCAGACGCTCGTCGGAGACATGCTGAACGCTGATCCGACAAATGGGGAGCGGATTCGAGGTGATGCCGAGTTGGCCGAGCAGGTGCTTGCGCTGCTGGAAGTTCCTGCCGAGACCTTCTACATCGAAGAGGATTCCCTGCCGCTGTTGGATGTCATCAACCGCTCGATGGATGTGGACTTCGGCGCGATCGTGGCGAGCATCGCCGTGCCGGAGATGAAGACGCAACCATGGTTCGGTCGTGCCAAGCCGCCGGGTGTTACCGGGAGAATTCTTGCGGGTCAGCACGGTCCGAACGGATGGCAGGTCGTGGGCGGCGAGGGGCCGAATACTTACGACATGAATCTGGTCTCCGAAGTCTTCGACGTGGGCGGCGATGATCGATACACGGCCAGCGATCTGGTGCTGGGCGATCGTCTCGTCGTGGATCTCGGCGGAAACGACATCTACAGCGGTACAGATCGGCAGGGTCCGGCGGCGGGCCTGTTCGGAACCTGGATCATCGATGACCGCGCAGGAGACGATCGATATGGGCAGGAGGGGGGCAGGTTCTCGACCGGCGCGGGTGCCTTCGGCGTCGGAATGATCATCGATCGCGGGGGGGACGACACGTACATGGGCACCCACTGGTCGATCGGCGCGGCGATATACGGTGCCGGAATCATCATGGATCTCGGTGGAGGCAGCGACCACTATCTCGGTGACTACTTGACCGACGCGGTCGGGGGACCACGCGGCTTCGGGTTCGTCTTCGATGAAGCCGGCGACGATCACCACATGGCCGATGGTCCCACACCATCCATCTACGAAACACCCGATGTTCACGCGTCTTTCAGCCAGGGCATGGGATTCGGTTACCGCAAGTACGCCGCGGGTGGTATCGGCATGCTTTGCGATCTGTCTGGGAACGACGAGTATCGGGCCGGCGAGTTCAGCCAGGGCGGCGCCTACTACCACAGTCTCGGTGTGCTGCGGGATTTCGGTGGCGACGATGTGTACCACGGGAACCGCTACGCGCAGGGTTTCGGTGTGCATCAGGCCTTTGGCGTACTGATCGAAGATGCTGGCGACGATGTCTACACCGCCATGACTGCCGCCGATCAAGGTTCGGCGTGGGACATTGCCGCGGGGGCGCTGCTTGAGCGGTCAGGCAACGATTCCTACACGGCCAACGGGATGGCCCAAGGTTCCGCTGCGCAGCAAGCGATCGCGTATCTCATCGATTGCGGAGGGAACGACATCTACACGGCGAGCAATCCCGGGCAGGGTGGCTCGGGCAACAACACCTACCACTGGGATGCCACCAAGGCGTTTTCCTTCAGCCTGCTCTTGGATCTCGGCGGCGTGGACACATATTCGCTCGGGCGGGGTCATGATGAAACAACGGTGATCGATCCAGCGCCGGAGCCGGGCGGGGTGGGGGTGGGCGTATGTGTGGACGTGGGATCGGTGACCACTGCACCGGCTCCCTCGACGATGCCCTGACAACAAAGAAGGCCCTTCGGCGTATTCGCCGAAGGGCCGTTTCTGAAGGAAAGTCGGGGCGACACGACTTGAACGTGCGACCTCCTGCTCCCAAAGCAGGCGCTCTACCAAGCTGAGCTACGCCCCGTGAGGGAATGGAATTGTAGCGGAGGCGTCCTCCGTGGTATGGCGATACCTTTGGGGGGTGCCTTCTGCGGATCCTGTCATTCTGCACCGTACCGAGCAGTGGCTTGTCATCGACAAGCCATCCGGCTGGCATACGGTGGCCGGGCGAGGGGATGAGTTGGATGTCGAGTCCTGGCTTCGGGGGAAGGTCCCCGCGTGCAGTGAATTGGAAGAGGCGGGCCTTGTGCACCGTCTGGACCTGCCAACGTCGGGCTGTCTGCTGGCAGCGACCGACGAGGCCATCCGCGTGGCGCTTCGTGAGGCCATGTCAGGTCGAGGCAGCGTCGACATTCGCAAGCACTATCTGGCCCGCTGCGGCGTTGGGCTGCCCGATCAGGGCGCATTCGAGTTGTACTTCACCAAACGACATCGCGGATCTCGCAAGATGACCGTCTCGCAGCGGGGCGATGCTCGATCGGCGGGGCGTTGTTGCTGGCGGGTATGCGAGCGGGCCGGTGGCGGTGATCTGATCGAGGTCGAACTGCTCGGTCCGGGGCGGCGCCACATGATCCGCGCCGGGATGGCATCCCTCGGGCATCCACTCGTGGGGGACGCGCTGTACGGAGGAGATGCGTCCGCCGAAGGGCCCCGACTTCATGCCTGCCGATTGTCGATCAACGGTCTGGTCGTCGAGTCACCACGTCCCGATTGGGCCACATGAGCGACGAGCGGACCGATCAGGAACTCGTCGTCGCCATCCGCCGTGGCGAGACCGGTTGTTTCGAAACGCTTTATCACCGCCACCGCGACTTCGTTTGGCGGACGGCACTTCGCATCACCGGCGGAGACGAGCATCTGGCGATGGATGTCTCGCAGGAAGCGTTCGCCTGGCTGTTGCAGCGTTGCCGGAAGCGGCTCAGGCTGACCGCCAAACTGAGCACTTTCCTCTATCCGGCCGTCCGCAACATCGCCCTGACCCACCTGCGGCGAACCAGCCGGGAGTCTCTCGGCGAGGTGCCGGAGCGGCCCGCGCCGGATGAGCCCGGGACTTCGGACACGTTGGAAGTTCTGCTGAGCAGGCTTCCCGACGTCCAGCGAGAGGTGCTGCTGCTGCGATTTGTCGAGGACATGAGCCTGCTCGAGATCGCCACTGCCCTTGAGATCCCGACTGGAACCGTCAAGAGCCGCCTCCATCACGCTCTCAAGGCGATCCGCCGGGACGGAGGCGAGCATTCGAGCGACTGAACAGTAGAGATCGAGCATTCGGCTGGCCGTCCGCTCATCTCATGCTCGGTTTTTCGAATGTTCTCTTTTTGGTGAACCATTGACCCGCCTCGCGCGCTGTATGGGGGTCATGTCCACGCAGCAGCCTCAATCCGAGTTCCCCGGCCCTGACGAATATCCACAGTTGGCCGCTGAACTTCGGGAACTTGCGAATCGGCACCCCGCTCCGGTCGATCTGGATCGGCGGGTCGTGGGCGATCTCGACGTGGTCCGCCGCCCGGTGGCTTGGGGTAGGGGAGTTGCCGTGGCAGCCCTCATCGCGGTTGCGATTGGCGTGACTTCGCTGCTGCTGATTCCACGTCCGGCCGACCGGATGATGGCGGCCGATCGTCCTGCCGACCAAACGGCGAAGTCGCACCGTTCGAACGAGTTCATGGCGATGGCCCCGATGGCAGCAGAACCGGACGCGAGTCTGTGGGATGTGACCGCCGACGGCCGGGTTGATGTGCTCGACGCGTTCGCAGTTGCCAAGGGCATCGAGCGAGGTATGACAGGCACAATCAGGGATTTCAATTCCGATGGGCGACTCGACACGCGTGATCTCGACGTGCTCACCGCTCGCATTGTTCGGGTGAATACCGGGAAGGAAACGGATTCATGACACGGAGCATCTGGATCATCGTGGCGTTGATGGTGCCGATCGGATTGATGGGCATGGATGAGGGCACACCGAAGGACACTGCAGCCGTCCGATTCATTCCGGTCGACCTTTTCGTCGACAGTGGTGCCACCCCGCTTGGCGCCTGGCAACTTGAATTCACCGGACATGGTGATGTGGAACTCGTCGGCGTCGAAGGCGGCGAACATCCGGCCTACAAGCAGCCACCACACTACGACACCGAGGCACTCATGCACGACCGGGTGATCCTCGCCGCCCTGAATACGACCGATACCCTTCCGACGGGCAAGACTCGTGTCGCCCGCCTGCACCTGCGAGTGAGTGGCGAGCCGACCTTTGAAACAACTTTGATCGCCGCCGGAGATGCCGATGGCGAACGTATTGACGCGACGGCTACGGCTGCGTCAGGAGGAATCGAATGACCAAGTTCGTAAGCATCATGAAGTGGACCATCGTGGTTGGTTGGACGTTGACCGCTGCCGTGCTGGTCGTGTCCTGTGGAGCGCCCACGGCCGATTCGGCTCGCCAAGAGTCCACCGGTCCGGTGACGGCCGAGACCGCCGGCTCGGTGGTGGCCGGGGCTGCCGTCAGCCCATCTGTTGCCGTTGCCGGTAGCCAGATGAGCCGGCGGGCTACGCTCGGCGTTCCGCTGCAATGGGATCCCACCAACTCCGATGTCGACGAACTGCTTGTCATCGAGACGAATTATGCGTCCCAGGCTGCCGAATACAGAGTTGGAACGGTTGATCGAGAAAGAGCGGACAAGCAACTCGCTCGCAACATGATTGCGATGGACGATGTTCAGGCTTGCCGTCAGCCGCCTTCCGGATCTGATCCAGTGGTCCCGGGATGCGGCACATTGACGTGTATTCCCGTAGGCGTCACCAACCCGGACGAGTACGTTCCAGTTCCGCTTGACCATACCGCGGTCGATGCCGATGTGAGCGGCTTCATCTCCCGCGTGCAGGTCACGCAGCAGTTCACCAATCCCTACAACGAGAAGATCGAAGCGGTGTATGTGTTTCCGCTTCCTCAGGACTCGGCCGTCAGCGACTTCATCATGAAGATCGGCGATCGCACGATCCGCGGCATCATCCGCGAGCGTGAAGAAGCCCGCCGCATCTACGAAGAGGCTCGGTCCCAGGGCCACGTCGCCTCGCTGCTCCAGCAGGAACGCCCCAACATCTTCACGCAGAAGGTCGCCAACATCGAGCCGGGCAAGTCGATCGACATCGACATCACCTACTTCGGAGCGCTGCCGTATCGCAATGGCGGATTCGAGTTCGTCTTTCCGATGGTCGTCGGCCCACGCTACAACCCCCCCGGAAGCAGTGATCCGATTCATGCCGTTCCGCGAGGCGGTGCCCAGTACACCACCGATGGAACCGCCGTGTCTTACCTCGCTCCCAACGAGCGAAGCGGCCACGACATCGACATCAACCTGACTCTGGACGCCGGCGTGTCCATCGAATCGCTCAAGTCTCCTACCCATGCAGTCACAATCGATCGCACTTCTCCGGTGGCGGCAACCGTCAAACTCAGTCCACTCGACACGATTCCCAATCGCGACTTCGTGCTGCGGTGGGAGGTGGCCGGTGAGGATCTCAAGACCGCCATGCTCACGCACACCGATGAGCGTGGGGGCTACTTCACGCTCATGCTCGTGCCGCCGGCCGAACTCGCTGGCCTGGATCGGGCACCCATGGAGATGGTGTTCGTGATCGACTGCTCCGGCAGCATGCGGGGCGAGCCTTTGGCGCTCGCTAGGCAGGCGGTCAAGCGGGCGCTCCGCAGCATGCAGCCCGGGGACACGTTCCAGATCATCCGCTTCTCGCAGAGCGCCGCCCAGATGGCTCCGCAGCCGCTTGCTGCAACGGCCGACAACGTCGCTGCGGGTATCCGATACCTCGATGCGCTCGAAGCCGGCGGCGGCACCAACATGATCTACGGCATCAAGTCGGCGCTCGCCTTCAACCACGACGATACGCATGTGCGAAGCGTGGTTTTCATGACCGATGGCTACATCGGCAACGAACCCGACATCCTCGGCGAGATCGGCCGCAACCTCGGTGATGCCCGCATCTTCAGTTTCGGCATCGGCTCCAGCCCGAACCGTTATTTGCTCCAGCGGATGGCGGACATGGGCAACGGTGTCGCTTCCTTCATCGGGCAGGACAACTCCGCGATCGACGCAATGGACGAATACTTCGAACTCGTCAGTCACCCGGCCTTGCACGACGTCACGCTCGACGTGGGCGGGGGCGTCAGTGAGGTGTACCCAGCCAACATCCCCGACGTGTTCGTCGGCCGGCCGATCTTCGTCAGCGGTCGCCTTGGTCAGGACTTCGATGGCGACATCACCATCACCGGTCTGACTGGCGGCGAGCCGCTCGAACTCGACTGCGAGTGGACTGGTCACGGAGACCGTCCCGCCATCGCCCAGATCTGGGCTCGCACGCTTATCAAGGACCTCAGCGATCGCATGACCTGGTCGACCGAAGAAGGCCTGCAGCAGAAGATTCAGGAGACGGCGTTGGCGTACAACCTCGCTTCGGCCTTCACGAGTTTCGTTGCCGTGGACTCAAGTCGCGTGACCGAGGGTGAGCACGGCACGACCGTGCACGTTCCCGTTCCAGTCCCCTCAGGTGTCCGCTATGACACGACCGTGGGGGGGACGCTGGTGGATTCCCCCACTCCGCCGGCACCGGTACCAGGCGACGATCACATCGACTCGACGGCCGATGCGGCGGGTCAGACGAGAGGCCAGGCAGGAGGGTGAGCCTCCGCAGTATGCTCATGGCATGCTGCACACACTCATCGTCTCGGCCGCGGCCTTCACCTCACCGCCTCCGCTGGAGTTTACGCCGATTCCAGAACGGCTTGCGCCGTTCGGATCGATTTTTGGTAAGCACATCGACGTGTTCGGAACGCATGTATTCGCCACGCGGGCCACACCAGATGCCAAGGTGTTGCATGCCGCCGCGATCCTTGCGCAGTGGCTGGACAACAATGAAGACGGCGTGCCCGACGCGCCCGAAGTCGCCGCCGCCATGGCCGGCCGGGATGCGTATGTGTTCATGACCGTTGATGAGCGGGAGATGGGGCGACTTCAGTACGAGATGGAGCGTACGCTTGCGTCATGGGGTCTGCTCAGGTGGGGACAGTTTCTTCACGCTGGCGAAACAAATCCCGGAGACGGTGAGTTCGACGCGGCGATCGAAGAAACGCTCCATCTTGTGTGCACTGCTGGCTGGGCGCAGGTCTGGCCCGATGTATTCGGTCCTCGCCCCGGAACGCGCATTTCGAACTGTTGCGATGCTGCTCGCGGCGGTCGGTTTGCCGGTCCGCCTCGCAGGTATCCGCCGAAGGCATGGTTTACCTATGACGACCGGACATGCGAGTACGACTGCATGGTCGTCGAGTACGAGTACTGGGCGCTCACATCGCTGCTTGGAGGCCAGCAGTCAGCGGGCCGCTGCGAAGAAATCAAACACGAATGGCGGCCCTGCACTCCTGAGCAGGTCCGCACCCGCGATGCCGCGGTGGTGAAACTGCTTACCGATCCCGCCTACCACCTTCCGACGCGGTTGCCGGATGGCAACTACGGGACCGCTGTTCAATCACCTGCTCCTGACGCCTTTCCCGAAACGCCGCCACCACCTGATCCGAGGTCGTAGAGGACCGCGAGGATGATGATGATGATGCCGCCGATGCTTCCTGCGCCGCCTTCGAAGGTGATCGCCCAAGCGTAGGCCAGTGTGGTCATCGGCAGGAAGATCAGCCCCAGCAGCGGGAGGATCCACACGCTGTATGCGTTGTTGATGAAGGCCGGGTTGAAGATCCATACCAGAATGAGGATCAGCCGCGGGAAGAGCAGGGCGAGCAGAGCGACAAGACAGCAAGGCATGATGGTCCCCTTTGGTCAATCCCAGCGGAAGACGCCCTTCTTCCAGGCATAGACGTAGGCGATGACCGACATCAGCAGGAAGAAGAGGATGCGGCCGAGGAAGAGGCCGGACTCGGGGCTGCCGGGCTCAAGCTGGGTGAAGTCGACCGCCCATGGATAGAGAAAGATGATCTCGACGTCGAAGACGAGAAAGGTCATTGCCAAGATGTAGAAACGGACGTTGAACCGCCGCCGCGCGGTGCCGATGGGATTCATGCCCGACTCGTAGGTGCTCATCTTGTCTTTGCCGGACCGCTGCGGTCCCAGCAGTTGAGAGGCCACGATGTTCACGACGCCGAAGATCACGGCCATCACGATGAGGATGGCGATGGGGATGTACATCGGGAGTTGACTGGCCAGATGCATGGGATGGACATGGTATCGCGTCGTTGGAGGAGTCGGTTGGCCGGTGACCGCTGCTCATGCCATGGTCGGCGAGCATTGGCAGTCGCCCGGTGCGGCGGCGTGCTTTCGGTCCCACATCAAAAACCCCCGAGCTGGTGGTGGGAACCAGCCCGGGGGGGAGGGAAGAGAGGAAGAAGTCGCGACCGCCGGAGCGGCGCGGTCCTTCCTTGGAGCCAAGGTGTTCGCGGTCGCGTGGTGGAACGCGGGTCCGCTGGAGGATCGGGTGGGAACGATGGCGGGCGTCCTGCCCCGCGGACAATTCCCTTGTCCGCCGGATCGGCTGACATCCTGTCTGCCGATCCAAGTATGGGAAACGGTTGCGTCCTGCTCCCTGCTCCCACCCGAAGCATCTCGCCGCCCTTGGCAGAAGCGAGATGCAGGAAGAGATCGGTATCAACTCATCAACTGCACCCCATCGAGTTTCCGCAGTTCATGCACTTGTAGCACGTCCCGTTGCGAACTGTGATTGACCCACAGTTGTCGCATGGCGGCGCATCGCCCATGAGCGCGGCATTGGATTGATTCAATTCCGACGTAGTTGCGGCCGTGAACTCGCCGCTGACAATCGTCACTGATGCAACGGGCTCCATCACCGGGTCGGTGGGGCGGCGTGTCGCGGCGTCCATCTTCAATGATGGTTCGCCGCTCGCCCGGCCACCGTTCTCCGATGAGCGGCTCGCAGCAGTTCGATCGGGCGACATCCTGTCGTCCTTGCATGAGGCGTCCTCCTTGATCGCTGACGTTGTGGTGCTCGCCGGTCGGACCGGCGCGTTGGCTTCTCGGTATCCCTCTACAAACTCCATGCCCATCCATCGGAAGATGTAGTCGACGAGGCTCTTGGCGAAGGGGATGTCGGCATTGGTGGTCATGCCTTGCGGCTCGAACCGCTGATGGGCGAACTTCGTCACGAGGCTCTTGATCGGGACGCCGTATTGCAGGGCGACACTGATGGCCGTGCCGAGGCTGTCCATCAGTCCACCGATCGTGGAACCTTCCTTGGACATCGTGATGAAGAGTTCTCCAGGGGCGCCGTCTTCGTACATGCCGACGGTCAGATAGCCCTCGTGCCCGGCAACGTTGAAGTGATGGGTGATGCTGCGGCGGGTGTCGGAGAGTCGTCGACGCATCGGTCGCTCGATGATTCGCTCAACGACGCGTTCGACGTAATCGACCTGCGCCACGCTCGATGCCGCGTCGGCCGCGCCAACGACCTCGGTGGCGATCTCCTCTCGGGCCAGTTCGATATCGATGTCGTCTTCAACATCGTCGTCGAGTACATCCTCACGCGCCGAAGCATTCAGCGGCTGACTGAGTTTGCATCCATCACGGTACAGGGCATTTGCCTTGAGTCCCAACTCCCAACTCATGCGGTAGCACCGCGAGATGTCATCCAGCGTCGCTTCATTGGGAAGATTGATCGTCTTTGAGATGGCGCCTGAGATGAACGGCTGGGCCGCTGCCATCATCTGAATATGCCCTTCAGCGGCGATGAATCGCTCGCCCATCGGCCCGCACCGGTTGGCGCAGTCGAAGATGGCGAGATGCTCGTCTCGCAGATGCGGCGCCCCTTCAATGGTCTGGGTACCGCAGACGAGCCGGTTGAGCGTCGTGATCTGCGGCGGGGTCAGCCCCAGGGCCGCGAGGCCGTCGAAGTTGCCGCGTTCCCGGAGTTGGACGACATCGGTGGTGCCGCAACGCTCCAGCACATGTTCGGGCATGTTCCAAGCAGTGAAGCCGAATTGCAGTTCGAATACGGTGGGTAATTGGGCCATGACCGTGGCCAGATCATCGGCGGTGTACCCCTGATCGACAAGGTAATCGCGGAAGGTCGATGGATCGCCCGCGATCTTGCCGTCATCATCGGGCATGGGTACGTCCAAGTCGAGTGTGCCCATGACCCACCGCAGAATCTCGGCCGCCTGATCTTCGGTGTATCCCAGCGAGAGCAGGGCAGGCCGCACCGATTGGTTGGCGATCTTGAAGTAGCCACCGCCTGCGAGTTTCTTGAACTTGGTCAGGGCGAAGTCGGGCTCGACACCGGTTGTGTCGCAGTCCATCAACAATCCAATGGTGCCGGTGGGGGCGATGACCGAAACTTGAGCATTGCGGAAGCCGTGCTTGGTGCCGCGGTCAAGCGCACGGTCCCATGCCAACTGGGCTCGGTCGAGCAGTTCGCCGGTATTGGCGATGTTGATGTTGCCGCTGCGAGCACAGTCGACATCGATCGATACGGGGCGGATGTCCAAGTCTTCCCAGTCCTCGGAGTCCCGGTCTTCACCGAAGGCCGCCCGCCGATGGTTTCGGATGACGCGGAGCATGTCGTCGCGGTTGTCCTCAAAGCCAGCGAAAGCCCCATGTGCTTCGGCCAATTTGGCGCTCACTGCATAGGCCCGCCCGGTCATGATCGCCGACATGACGCCCGCGACTGTCCTGCCTTCATCCGAGTCATATGGAATGCCGGATTGCATCAGGAGGGCGCCGAGGTTGGCATAGCCCAGCCCCAGTGTGCGGTATCGATAACTCCGCTCGGCGATCGAGCGGGAGGGGAAGGCCGCCATCAATACCGAGATTTCCAGCACGACCGTCCAGATGTCGATGGCGTGTTCGTACCCCTTTACATCGAAGGTCTGCTTGTCGGTGTTCCAGAACTTCAGCAGGTTGATGGACGCAAGGTTGCAGGCGGTGTCGTCGAGGAACATGTACTCGCTGCACGGATTTGAGGCGTTGATACGTCCGTCACTTGGGCATGTGTGCCACTCGTTGATGGTGCCGTCGAATTGCAGGCCGGGGTCGGCGCACTGCCACGCGGCGCGGCAGATGCGATCCCACAAGCCGCTTGCCTTGAGCGTCTTGGCGACTTCGCCGTCAGTGCGCTGAATGAGATCCCAGTCGCCGTCTGATTCGATCGCGTGCATGAAGTCGTTTGAGAGACGTACCGAGTTGTTTGAGTTCTGTCCGGAAACCGTCTGGTAGGCCTCTCCGTTGAAGTCGTAGTCGAGATTGAGTCCGAGATCCTCTGCGAGTTCCTGCTGCGACTCTGAAAGTTGCTGCATGCCCTCGACCATCGCGGCGACCTTGAGTTCCTCGCGGGCTTTCCAACTGACGAAGGCCTCGATGTCCGGATGATCGGCGTCGAGGCAGACCATTTTGGCTGCGCGGCGTGTGGTGCCGCCCGATTTGATGGCGCCGGCGGCGCGATCACCGATCTTGAGGAAACTCATCAGTCCGCTGCTGCGGCCGCCACCGGACAGTGGCTCGTCGTTGCCGCGGAGGGTTGAGAAATTCGTGCCGGTTCCCGAGCCGTACTTGAAGAGCCTCGCTTCGCGGGTCCACAGGTCCATGATGCCGCCGGGGGCGACAAGGTCATCGTCGACTGCTTGAATGAAGCAGGCGTGGGGCTGCGGATGCGAGTAGGCATCATCGGCGAGCATCTGTCTGCCGGTCCCGGGGTCGTTCACCCAGTGGCCCTGGGCCGGACCATTGATCCCGTACGCCCAGTGCAGACCGGTGTTGAACCATTGTGGGCTGTTCGGCGCTGCGACCTGATTGAGCATCATCCAGCAGAGTTCGTCATAGAAGGAATTGGAATCTTCGACCGAGTCGAAGTAGTCGTGCTTCTCGCCCCAAGCGCGCCAGCATCCGGCCAGGCGGTGGATGACTTGACGTGCCGATCGTTCCGGGCCGAGCACCGGTTCGCCTTGCTCATCGGTAATCGGTTCGCCATCGTCGTTGATCTGCGGCACACCGGCCTTGCGGAAATATTTGCTCACCATGATGTCGGTGGCGAGTTGACTCCACTGCTTGGGAATCCACGCCTCCTTCATCTCGAAGACGATGGAGCCGTCAGCATTGCTGATGCAACTGGATCGGCGTTCCCACTCGACGCAGTCGAAGACGTCGGTTCCGGGTTTGGTAAAGCGTCGTGTGACTTTCATGACTCGTCCTTTGGGCGTCCGTGCCCGTTCTTCCCTCAGATGACTCGGGGGTACCCCACTGGGCCGAAGCCAAGTGGAGTGACAAATTCAGGTCGGGAGGTGGTGAACCGCCGGCCTTTCCTGATCCAGTAGTTCTCGTGATGTGCTACGCGGGGTGGAGAGAGGAGATCGCGAATTCCGGGCGTGCATCCACATCCCGCAGGTGGTTCGAACCAACTTGTCCGGCAACATGCTCATCCCACACGCCTCATGGCCTTTGGCCACCCTCTCCACGCCCCAACCCCGATCGGCCCAGCCAGCCTCACGGGCTTGCGAGCGGGGAGGATGGTCTGGCGGTCCCACACCGCCTCAAACAAGGTATCCATCCGTGGGCGTATCGTACTACCACATGTTGTGGCATCAAGATCCGCACCTACCCAATCTTGCGGATTCTTCGTGATATGGGTTTCACCACAATGCAAGACGGGCTGCAAACGCCAGTTACCGCGAGCGCAGAATCTGCGCTTGACGGTGGATCTCCTGTCTCTTGTGGCCCCTGAGCGTGCTGTAAGGGGTCATTCTTCCTGAGGAGGCGGTGTATTTCGGGTTTCTGGGGGGCCTGGCGGTGGTGGCGGTACGATTCCCGTATGAGCATGGAATCGGCGTTGTTGGAGGGACTCACCGATGCTCAGCGGCGGGCGGTCACGCACCGCAGCGGGGCTCAACTGGTCATGGCCGGTCCGGGTTCTGGGAAGACGACCGTGGTGACGCGGCGGATCGCGCTGCTGCTCGATCAGGGCGTCTCGCCGTATTCGGTGCTCGCATTGACGTTCACGAACAAGGCTGCGGGCGAAATGCGTGATCGGGTGCGTCGCACCATCGGAGATCACGCGGCGCGTGGCTTGACGATTGCAACCTTTCACGCCTTTGCGGCGAGGCAACTTCGGCTGCTGCACGAGCAGGTGGGCGTTCCACAAGACTTCACCATCTTTGATGCAAGTGATCAGAAGTCTGCAGCCAAGCAGGCGGTGGCTGAGTCGGGCATGGACGGTGCGAATTGGCCACCTGCCTCCGTGCTGGGCGCCATCAGCCGCGTCAAGCAGGCGTTGCTGTCACCGCAGGAGGCCGAGGCGCAGGCCTGCGACTTCTGGAGTCGCTCGATGGCGAGCATCTACAAGTGCTATCAGCGTATTTTGGAGCGGGCACATGCGCTTGATTTTGATGATCTGCTGCGTCTATTTGCCGCAGCGCTGCGGGATAACCCACAGTTGCGGGCGCATCTTGGAACGCGGTTCGAGTACTTGATGGTGGACGAGTATCAGGATACGAACCACGCGCAGTTTGTCATCGCCAGCAGCATTGCAGCAGCGCATGGAAACATCTGTGTGGTCGGCGATCCTGATCAATCCATCTATGCGTGGCGTGGTGCCGACATCACGAACATTCTGGACTTCGAGTCCCAGTATGTCGGCGCCACGACCGTCTCGCTCGGGCAGAACTTCCGAAGCACCGCCATGATTGTGGCGGCTTCCGCTGGACTGATCGCGTGCAACGAGAGCCACAGGGCGCGTGAACTGCACACCGAACTCGGAGCCGGCGAGCTGCCCGTGCTGTTCGGAGCCATGGACGAGCATGCCGAGGCGCAGGAAGTGGTCGAGCGATTTCAGCGGCTCCATCAAGAGGACGGAATTCCCTGGAACGAGATGGTCGTGCTCTACCGAATCAACGCCATCAGCCGGGTGCTTGAGGAAATGTTTCGAGCCGCAGATGTTCCACACATTGTCGCGAGGGGTACAGCCTTCTATCAGCGGAAGGAAATCAAGGACGCGCTGAGTTATCTGCGGGTGCTGCACAATCAAGCCGATGACATTTCCCTGCGGCGCATCGTCAATGTTCCAGCCCGGGGTATTGGCAGCACGAGCATGGGCCGGCTTGAGCGATTTGCAGCTCGGTATGGGCTCGGTTTGGCCGAAGCAATGCGGCGACGCAGTGAGATCGAAGGCCTCGGCAAGCGTGCCGGGGCGGCCATCGACCGGTTCATTGCAATGATTGATGGATGGCAGCGGGCGATGTCGGGCGGGCCGATCGAGATCTCGCTGGCGGACTTGGTGGCGCGTGTACTGGACGAATCGGGCATGGAGCAGTCGCTGCGGTCCAACGCTCAAGAGGAAGACATCGACCGGGTGGCCAACTTGCAGGAACTGGTCAGCGCGGCGAGTGAGCGGGAACTTGAGCAGGATGCCGCTGCCGAAGTTGACGCGCCTGCCTCGCTTGCTGGAAGGCTCGCTTCGTGGCTTGAGTCGATCACGCTTGTGGCCGATGCGGACATGATCGATCCGGAGCAGGGTGCTGTAACGCTGATGAGTCTGCATGCCTCCAAAGGACTGGAATTCGATGTCGTCGCGATCGTCGCTTGCGAGCAGGGCGTACTGCCGCACGCGCGAGCCCTAGATGACATCGGACAGATGGAGGAAGAACGCAGACTCTGCTACGTGGGCATGACACGGGCCCGCAAGCATTTGCTGATGGGGCATGCCAATTCGCGGACGCAGCGTGGCCAGCATGAGCGGATGTCACCAAGCAGGTTCCTCGATGAGATTCCCTCGGACTCCGTGTGCCAAATCCATGCTGATGATTCGTGGCAGGTCAATCAGGTGGTGGAGATCACCGTGCATGTGGGGCAGCCGGTGCAGCATCCTCGCTTCGGTCTTGGCCGGGTGCTGCGGCTTGGTCGGCGACCACAAGGCGCGACGATCACGGTTGACTTTGTCGAGTTCGGGCCTCGGACATTACCAGCATCGCATGCCTCCCTTGAGCCAACTGGCAACTGCGACATCGACTTCTGAGATGGGTGAGTCTTCTGAGCCTGATTTTTTCGTCGATGCTTGCCTTGCAAAGGGGTTTGCGCTGGCCGGCGTGACTCCATGCCAGCCGCCGCCTCGCGCCGACGCGCTGCAGGTGTGGCTTGATGGACACATGCACGGGACGATGGCATGGATGGCCCGCAACGTCAATCACCGCATGGACCCGGCAGGGCTGCTTCCGGGGGCCCGTTCGATCATCTGTGTTGCGGACCGCTACGAGGCGCCGCCCCAAGAGGGGGGGCAGATTGCTGCGTATGCCAAAGGACGCGACTATCACAAGGTCATGAAGCGGCGGCTGCATCAACTTTGCGATGCATGGAAGGAGCGCTGGCCCGACGCATTGTTTCGTGCTTGTGTCGATACAGCCCCCATCATGGAGCGGGCGCATGCCGAGGCGGCGGGGCTTGGTCGTATTGGGAAGCACACGCTGTTGATCGAGCAAGGCGTCGGCTCGTGGCTGTTGCTTGGTGAGATCCTGACCACGCTGGACATACTGCCGACGCCTGCTGTCGATGATGACCCTTGCGGCACCTGTACACGCTGCATCGATGCGTGCCCGACCGAGGCGCTCACGCCGTGGCATCTCGATGCTCGCCGCTGTGTTGCTGCGCTCACAATCGAGCACCGCGGTGTGATTCCAGCCGAACTGCATGCGGGTATTGGCTCGTGGCTCTTCGGATGCGATGTGTGTCAGCAGGTGTGCCCGCACAATCAGCCTACCGAGCGGTCTGATTCTGTCGTTGTTGGAAACACATACACGCCCCGGCTGCATGAACTTGAGATCCTCGATGTGCTTCGGTGGACCGAGCAGGATCGTGTTCGCTTGTTGCAGGGAACGCCCTTGACGCGAGCGACGCTGGACATGTGGCATCGCAATGCCTGTATCGCGGCGGCGGAGTATGGGGACGACGCGTTGATCCGTCAGGCGATCAGTGATCTGGCCGACTCAGGCGAAGCACCGGAGATGGTGCAAGAGGCGGCGAAGGCGACGTGGAGACGCATCACTGGGGGGCCAGCGTCATAACGGCCTGCTGAAGGCTCGCTGTATCGGCAATCTCGCCAGATTGAATTTTGCTGGTGATGGCATTCAGCGAGGAGAGTACGTTTTGCATCTGAGCGAGCGTTGGCGGTGGCGTCCCTGCTGGGGCCGGAAGTCCCGTCAACTTCCAGCCATCCGCAGTCAGCTCCGCCGGTGTCTCAAGGGTCATGGGTATGCCGAGGTCCTCAATTGTCGCGGTGCAGGTGATCGTGGCGGTGTCCGGGCCAGACTGCTGCACGCCTTCGAGGGTCGCTTGAGCCATCCCACTGCCATCGGCCCCTGCCATGGACTGCACCGCAGTTGCCATCATGGCGGCGCCGGGATCGTTTGCGAGCGGCGATGCTTCAATCGCCGCGGCGAAGTCCGCCACAGCCTTGTTCAGATCGGCGTCGAGATCCATAATCGCGCACGGCTGTGAAGGCGCATCGCACTTCATCAGCGGTCGCAGGGCGGCAACCTGCTCCGACTTGGGCATTCCGATGATGGACACCAATGAAGTGGCGAGCGTATCCAATTCTGGATCAACGGATGCCCCATCTGCTCCGCCTGCAGGCAACTCATCCGGGGTCGGCTCATCCGGGGTTGGCGCCGCCGAGGGTGGTTCTTCAGCGGGCGGGCCGCTGCCATCGAGTTGTCCAAGCAGCATGGCGGCCGCTTCGCCGCCGAGGCTTCCGGTCAGCGTGACTGCCTCGGCTCTGGCTCGTGTCGCAATCGCGTCGGCCGCTTTCCGGTCTTGCTGGAGTACTTGTCGGGATTCAATCCATTTTCCTGCCCCTGGAGTCTGGCCGAGGGTGGCCACTGCTCCGAGCAGGCGAATGGAGCGGGCGAGCATGTCGGCCCGCGCCCTGGCAATGTTCATCAATACCACTTGGGTCTGAATCTGAGCGAGTAGATCGCCTTCCTTGCTTGATCGATCGCCTTGCACCTTGCTGGCGGACTGGGCGGCCTGCTGAAGGGTGGCGATGGTCGTGTCATAATTCTCTCGCAGCGGTCCTGTCAGCGAGTCGATCAGGGCGGCGCTCGCCTCGCCGAGTCGTTCATTCAGGGTGTGGAGCGTTTCTTCACCAGCTTCGTCATGTTCTCGTCTGTGCGTGGCGAGTGCATGGACCCGCTCGATTTCCGAGTCGATCGCGTCCACTTGGGCTGAAACACCTTCGGTCTCGAGGGAGAGATTCGCCAGTTCAAGCCGGACATACATGTCCGCCTCGGCGCCCCGCCGCTCCATAGCGGCCTCAATACCAGCAGCGTGGTAGTCGAGTTCGGCTGCTTCGGTTCGCAGCGGCTTGCCGGTGATGGCGTCCACGGCCGCTGCCCGCGCGAGCAGTTCGGCTGCCCGTGTGCGCAGCGTCAGTGCCTCTGCAGCAGCTTCTTTGTTGGTCCGCTCCGCCGTAGCCAGATCCGGTTGCCGCTGCTGGTGTTGCCGCTGGAGGTTCTCCTGCTGCTGAATCGTGGCGATACGTGAATTGGCCAGTTCGTCTCCGCCCAGTTGTTCTGGAGTTGCAGCCCGCTGGCCGAGTCGCTGCTTCTGAAGGCTCGCCGAGCCCTGCAGCGCCGCAATGGTGGCAGCCATGTCGATGGCGGCGGTTCGTGATTCCAGACCGCTTTGGTGGATGTATCCGGCAAGTTGGAGATCGACTTGCGTAAGCAGGCGGTACTGACTGGCTTTCAGCGTGCGGCTCAACCCCCGAAGTCCACGAAGCGTCTTCGCAATCGACTTCAAGTGTGGAATGGCCTGCTCGCCGGTGGGGGGGGCTTCTCGGAGCGATGCGGTTGCCGCTTCGATCGCCGCCACTGCTGCGCGATGCGATGCCGCCTCCTGATTCTCGCAGGCGGTCAGGGCGGCGGCGACAAAGAGTGCCGACAAGAGCAGGCGTGATCGCATGACGCAGTGACTCCATCCCCCGAGAGTTGGTATCTCAAAACGAGGAACTATAGCAGCCGTCGCGGGTCGGCCCCCTGCCTGTGGGGGCTACCGTGGCAGCCTGGGTGTTTCGGGTGTCTCGGTAGGGGCCTTGATAGGCGGCTCAACGGGATATGTGGGCCGCGGCGAACGCATCATCGATTCGATCCACCGGGTCGTGGCCATTGTCGTTGGGCTTTTCGGTGATTTCAGGGCTGGCCGCCACCCAACGACGGAGGGGTGGGGTCGGCTGGCCTGCTTGGCAGGAAGGGCGTACTGGATCAGGGTGGACTGCATCGGGTCGGTCCAGTTGATCATCGGTTGCCCATCCAACGTGAGCGCGTCCAGGATGAGCAGGTTGCTTGTGCGAATTCGGTCATTCAAGCGAGTGCTTCTGATCAGCTGGAATCGGCCAGCATCCGGCCCCCCGTGGCAGTCGGTGGAGCCGCACTTTGGAACGAGCCAGAGATCGTGGACAGATTGGCGAAACCGACGAAATGCCTCGGGCTCCTTCAGCACCTGCACCTGCCCGTAGAACTCTCTCGCTCGGTGCGCAAATATGAGTTTCAGCACATCGATGGGCTCGCCTGCAAGCAAGGCGGCGAGGCCCTCCTTGGTCTGCGGCAGCAGCATGCTGGTGCGATAGGCATCAAGGAATGCCCGCCTCGTTTCTTCGTTGATCTGGATTGGCGGCGGATTGTTCAGATCGAGTTCGTAGACTCGGATGAGATTGACCGCAGCATCATCAACCGGTTCAGGGCTTCGGGGACTGGAGGCCACAGACTCCTTTTGGTCTCCATCCTTTGCTCCGCTCTGCGAACTGTTGAGTTTATGTTGGGCTCGCGCCGCTCGTAGCAGTCGGGTCGCCTCGGCCGAGCGATGTGTGCTGGTATGCGCCTCGAGTTCGAGGACGGCCAGAGGCCATGCTTTTTCCCGGACCAGCCACCGGCAGAAGGCCAGATGGGCGCCGGGCCGCTCCAGCGGCATTGATTTCTTCAATTCCGCATACCGTTTTTCGAGCGGGTCGAGAATCCACACTCGGGACACGTGGTGGCGTTCCATTTGCACCGGTACACCGTGCAGCATGATCTCGACGGCATTGCAGTCATCCCGTTTGAGCAGACCACGGAGTTGTCGCCCATCGATCAGTTCCACGATGCCCTCGCTTGGCGCCGGAAGTTCCAGCAGCGGCTCGATCGCCACCACCCGTGGAAGCGGAATGCTGTGCTGCATGCCCGCTTCGTCAGTGATGTGTACGGCGTCCTCATCGCGGCCGACGAGTTCGCCGCATACGCGGTGCTGCCCGTCATAGTGGACGATGCAGCGGGTCGGTGGCGGCGAGGCCGGCGGTGATTCGCCTTCGACCACGAGCAGCATCAGACACATCGCCAACATGATCAGGCCTCCTCGGAGTCGTTGTTGCAAGGAATCGTCGAGAGGATGGGGGTCGTTCGCAGAAGCGAAGCGATGTCGGCAGCATGGTCCACGGCTGAGGCATCGACTTCATCCGCCAAGTGGTTTCGCTGCTGTTCACGCCTGAGAAACTCGACGGCCAGTGCTGGAATCGAATCGGATTCGACCGCCTCGACTGCTTCAAGCCCCTCGCGGTACACGATTCGGGCTGCCAGTGATTTGGCAATCAGCCAGCGGCGATACGCAGGTGGCATCCGCTCCTCCAGACGATCGCCCGCAGTCGCGAGCAGGATCTCGGGGAGATGATCGGCGATGGTCGTCTCCATGATGGCCAGATCATTCTCACTGAGCCCGTCAAGTGAACCCTCAATCGCGTCGGCCGTGCGGATGGCTGCGCGACTGAGCCGCACACTTGCTTCCGGCAGATGCAGCCGAGGTTGACGACGCAGCATCCGAGCGAGCAGTTCGGCCTCAAGCCGGGCGAGTTCACGCAGTTTGCTGAGCACTTCGTTGACGAATTGCTGCTTGATGTCGATGAACTCGTCGGGTGAGAGCAGCATGCTGGCGCCGATCTCATAACTCGAGCAGATTACCCCGCATTTGTTCGCCGACGAATCCCTGAAAATCACGACGCCTGCGTCCGCGAGGTGGCTGCGGGCTCGTGGGGTCAGGAAGAGATTCGCGCCCTCAACGATCAATCTGCTCGACGGCGTGCCGTCCTCAAGCAGGAACTCACGCCAGTTCGCCTGATGCACCGTCGCAGGCCGACCGCCGCAGGGCACGAATGCATCGGCCACGACGCGGTTGTGCAGTGTATTGCGAAGCCGGACACCCTCGGCGGCTTCGAGGTCAGCCATCCGGCCCTCTGGACCGAGTTTCGAGGCATCGAAGGAGGCGATCGGCAGACCGGCATCGACCAGCCGCAGCAGTTCTTCGTGATTCAGTCCTGCCGGGTCTTCGGCCGAGCCGCTGCCGTCGGCAATGCCGACGATACAGGCGTTTTCGCCGAATTCCCGGTGCATGATGCGAATGGCGTTGCCTCCGACATCGCCATTGGGCCCGCCGGTGATCTTCACGGTGAATCGATCCCGATGCGGGTGCACGCCGATTGCTCGCAGTCCGACTTCAAGGAAGACAACCACGCCTTCGCTCGTGACGCCAAATTCTTTGTGATTGATGCCGGCGCCGGGCTTGCTGCTCATGAGCGCCGTTGGAATCGGATATCCCCGCCGCGCGGCCCATGCGACGATCCAGTTGATGAGCGTGGGCGAGATGTTCTCGTCCGGGCCGAGGTAGATCAGTTCGGGTACGCCGAAGCGGTCCACAACTCGCGATGTGATGGCCGGATCATCGACGATCAAGTCCAGCAGCGCATCGACAAAGGCCTTGATGCTGCGATCGCGGAGTTCGTCGGGATGTACCAGAATGGCCGCCTTGGCGCCGCCCTCGGGGATGTCCTTGTTCTTGAGTTGCTGCGCAGATGCGAGCCCGTACGCCTCGTCGTAGAGACGCTCCGCCTCGCGGGTGAACTGCGGGCCACTCCGCGGAAGCACCGCGCGAACACCACCGCGGGCAATGTCACGAAACCGCACATGGAACCCATTGAATCCACGCCCGTGCACGTAGAAGACGCCGTAAGGAAGATCGGGGCGATCGTCACACTGAAGCAGTGCCGGATCGAGCCGCATTGACAAGGCGTATCGCTGCTCAACATAGATGTTCGTGCGGAACGTAGCCACGACCGCATCAAGCATGGTGTGGAGTACGACGCGGGCATCCTCAAGATCGACCTCCGTGTCGATGTCGGCGCGAAGAATGTCACGACGCTGTTTGAAGTCACGATCATCAAGCGGATGATCTGGATGGAAACGATCGAGAAAGAGGTCGCACAGCGTCGTGGTCAACTCGATGTTCTCGACCGCCAACCGCCGGATTCGCTCTGAGGTGTAGGCGTACCGGTTGCGGTGGGTGAGTACCTGATGCACCAGATCGCCGAGTGCCACGATGAGTTCGGTGTGCGTGAGATCGAGTTCCGCGTGTTCCCGGCTGAGCGTGATGGCTCGTTGATCCGACCACTTGATCCGCTGCAAGTCGTGCCGGACGCGATGCCACATCTGCCCGTTTGCGTCAATGGGTCCGTCCTTGGGGGAGGTCACGACGAAGCCGACAAAACTGACGCTGCCATTGTCATGGTCATCGATCGTGTCGAGGTAGGCGCGATGGATATTGATTCCCGCGTTGCTGAGCCGCTCGGCGATCCGCTCGAGCATGGTGCGGCGGGTGCTGTTGGCGACGGCAACGGAGATGCGGCTCAGATTCGGGTCGGTCTCGTCCTCGAGTCGCACCGCCGTGCTCTCGGTACCGGTGACCTTCTTGAACAGGTTCCAGTGCTGCACCATCCGAATCGGTGTCAGTGTGAGCACGACATCCGCGGAGCATCGCTCAAAGAAATCACGGATCGATTCGGACGACCAATCCGGTGCTTCATGCGCGGCATAGGCGATTGTCTCGTCCAACTTGGCGGCTTGATCCGGGTCGGTCAGGTCACAGGGATCGACCTCACCAAACTCAAACGTATCGATGACGAGTGAGCGGTCTTTGGCGGTGTGAATGGTGGCGGCACGCAGCGGCTGATCACGGGGCAGTTCGGCTACCAGTTCGGCCAAGACGCCGGGGTAGTCGGCGGGCCGCATGCTGGTCCACTCACTTCCGTCTTCGTTTCGCAGCGTCAGTTCCACCGGACGGCCGCTCGCCTTCGCCGCGATGATGGCCCTCAGGTGGACCAGACGTGTTTCCTCGTCGGTGTCCTGAAAGTAGACCTGTGGCATCTGCTCAAGGAACCACGGGACCACCTCCTCGGACGTTGCGCGGAGCGAATCCACAACCAGATCAACGACGTCGACCGCGTCGTTTGGTGTGGGGGATGCCGTTGAATCGGTGCCTGCAGACATCGGCGCAAGGTACCGAACCGAGAGGCCCGAGAAAAGGGCCTGCTCGCCCTCGTTGCGATCAATCGGTCGGTACCGTAGGTGCGTGGCAAATACGGCACTAACCATCGGAAACTTCGACGGTGTCCATCTTGGGCACGCCGCTTTGATCCTCGCCGCGAGGCAGCGTGCCGGATTGGCAGGTCGCGTGCTCGCCATGACCTTCGATCCGCCTCCGGCTGTTGTGCTTACTCCGGGGGCACCCCGCAGGACACTGACCACGTTGCCGCGTCGTATCGAACTGCTTGAGTCGCTCGGGGTAGATGAAGTCATCGTGCAGACGATCGACCGGGACTGGCTTGAGCAGTCCGCCGAGGACTTCATTCGCGGCTCCGTGCTGCCCCGCGGCGCCAGCGTGATTGTCGAGGGGCCCGACTTCCAATTCGGGAAGGGGCGGGCAGGAAACATCGAGACGCTCGTTGCTGCTGGCAAATCACATGGATTCGAAGTTGAATGTGTACCGACGCTTCGAGCGAGCCTGAGCAACCTTGAGCAAGTTCCGGTCCGTTCATCACAGATTCGGTGGTTGCTGATGCGGGGCCGGGTAGCCGATGCGGCGCGGCTGCTCGGACGTCCTTGGCGGATGGAGGGCACAGTGAACCATGGCGATCGACGGGGCCGTGAAATCGGATATCCCACGGCCAATCTCAGTGGAGAAAACCTTTTGCTGCCAGCCGATGGCGTCTATGCAGGAACGGCCATCTGTGGTGACGGCACCTTCCCCGCCGCTGTCAGCATCGGGTCCAAGCCCACCTTCGATGGTTCGCTGCGCGTATTCGAAACGCACCTGATCGGGTGGGACGGGCCGCAGGATCAATATGGCTGGTATCTGAAGGTCGATCTGCACCGCTGGCTTCGTGATCAGGTCGCCTTTGAATCGCCCGAGATGCTCAGGAAGCAAATCGCGCGGGATGTCGAAGCCGCTGCATCGATCGAGATCGCATGAGGGGGGGTATCCTTCCTCCCCATGAGCTACGAAAGCACCACATCCCTCAAGGAACTTGCCGAGCGGATCCTCGCTGCCAACACCATCGTGTGTACCTCGCACGAGAAGCCTGATGGCGACGCGGTTGGTTCGGTGCTGGGACTTGTCCGCGCGTTGTCGGAAACCAAGGACATGCACGCTTGGCTGCTCGGCTCGGTCCCTCCGGCGATGGAGGCCATGACCGGCGATACAACCTGGACGCATATAGGCAACGCGAAGAAGATCCCTGATTTGGAACCGGACCTCGTCATCGTGCTCGACACCGGAGCGTGGAGCCAACTTGAGATCTTGGAGGAGTGGCTGCGGGCACGCGCCGATCGAGTCATCGGACTGGATCATCACGCCAGCGGCGATGACGTGGCCCCGCAGCGGGTGGTCGATGCCAGCGCCGCAGCGTGCACGATGTTGGTGCTGCAACTGATCGACTGCCTCCGCATCGAACTTGATATACCCGTCGCGGAATCACTCTTCGGTGGACTTGCGACTGATACCGGATGGTTCAGGCAGGCCAACGCGGATGCCGCCGCTTTCGCCGCCGCGGCCAGGCTGCTCGCTTGCGGTGTTGACAAGGATGGGCTGTACCGAATGATCGAAGAGACCGCCCGACCAGAGCGGTTGGCTTTGCATGCGCGGGCACTCGCGACGGTGCAGTGGGTGCACGAGGGTGAAGTGGCGATCATGCGACTGACACGAGCGGACTTCGCTGAAACGGGCGGACGTCGTTCCGAAGTCGTGGGGCTCGTCAATGCGCCGCTGGTTGTGCAGGGCGCAGAAATGTCGGTGCTGCTGGTCGAGGAATCCGAGGGGAGTGTCAAGGCCAGCATGCGATCGAAGCCCCCGCGGGTGCCCGGTGGTCCCTTCGTCGATGTCCGCGCCGTTGCCACGCAACTCGGCGGTGGGGGACACATGCACGCTGCCGGAGCTCGGTTAAGTGGTGACTTGGATGCGGCTGCCGAGGCGATTGTGCAAGCCCTCGCTCAGGAGACCGCGTGAGCAGACGGCGGCTGATTCAATTGGCCGTGATCTGTGCCGCGGCCGCCATTCTCACCGCGCTGCTTGGAACGATTGGGTCGATGTGGACCTTCCAGATGGCCAATCTGCGGGCCGCGCCAGACGCACGTTTTGAAGTTCAGACACCCGGGCAGTGGGTAGTAGCCAGTCAGACTCGCGCAGTCGTAGATGGCCAGTCGCTCATGGGCGAAGCAATCACATCCGATCGCGTGACTGTGCGAAATCCCGATGGCGTGTCTATTCAGCTTCGCGAGCCGGACCAGGCCGTTCGCTATCACCAGGCTGACCGCGACGGCGTCGTGATCGGCGTGTTTGATGCGATGCGTCGCGGCACGTATCTGGTAAGCATCGATGGCGGCGAGGGCATTCTGCTCGCTGTCGGCCCCGACCCTGTCGGAGCAGTGAGCAGGTGGGTGCTGATCTCGGGCTCCATCGCTATCGTGCTGCTGGGCGTTTCCGGTTGCCTCGGCTGGGTCGCATTCCGGCGGTGGCGGCGCTGAGAAGGCGTTTTCAGATCCAAGCGGTGCGTGCGATCGTTCCCCGCGTACACTCAGGACATGTCAAGTACGCAGACACCGCGGCCTCATGCCGCCGTCATCCGTTTGGCGGTTCGCGCCGCACGGCGATTGACTTGGCGCAACGTTCTTGTCACCGCCTGTCTGTATGCGGCGATTGCGGCGGCTGTGGCGGTCATCGTGGCGGTCATTGCATCGCTGTCGGGCCAACCACCCATGCCATGGGGGTGGATCGCCATCGGGCTGGGAGGGGGTGTTCTCGTAGCCATCGTTGTTGGCTGGAGCACCTCGCAGGTCTCACCGATGGCAGCGGCAATCGTGTTGGATGAGCGGTTGCACCTGCACGATGCCCTTTCGACCGCGATCGCCTTCCGCGACAGGGAAGGCGATCCCCTTGCTGTGGGCCAGCAGAAGGTGGCTGCTGCCCTTGCAGCGTCGCCCGAGGTTCGCCGGGCATTTCCAAAGGCGATTCCAATTGGTGTGCCGCAGCGGTGGTGGTGGCCGGTAAGCCTGACTGCGTTGGCAGCGGCCATTGCGGTATTACCCCCGATGGTCGGCGAAGCCCGGGCTGCTCCGAACATTCCGACATCTGCGCTCGGCGAGGCGCAACTTGATACCGACGAAGCGATTGCGGCCATGCAGGAGGCAATCGATGCCTCGCCAGAGTTACAGGCAGCGATGGAAGAATCGTTCGATCTCAAGCAGCACGCAGAACTGAACGACCCGACGAAACTGCGTCAGGAAACGCTGCGGGATCTGACCGAACTCAATCGCCGCCTCGAAGAATTCCAGTCCGGCGATCAGCAGAGACAACTGAAACGCATCCGCGAGCGGCTTGCAAAAATGAATCAGTCTCAGGACGCCACGTCGCGGCTCCGCCGCGCTATGGCAGCTGGCGATATGGAAGCCATGGCTGAAGCGATGCAGCAGCTCCGCAGTGGTGATGCCAAGGACGCCGATGCCCGCGCTGCAGCGCTTGAGGCTTTGGCTCAGGATCTGAAAGACGCCGCCGCCTGCGACGAGGCATTCGAGCAAGCCCTCGACGATGCGGGTCTTGCCGATGCCGATGCGATCGAGGATGCCGAGCATCTGAGCGAAGCTCAGAAAGAGGAACTCCGTAAGCAGTCGATGGATACGCTTGCGGCAACGGAGATGCTCGATCAACTTTCCAAGGAATGCAAGGATTCCGCCGGCCAGTGCAAGAATCCAGGCGGCAAATCGCCCTCGCAGGGCCAGTCCGCTTGCGAGAAACTCGCCAAGTCGGATCGCGCCTGCAAACAGGCGGGGAAGTGCCAGAGTGCGTGCAAATCCGGTTTGGGCAAGGCTGGCCAGTCGATCTCGTCATCGTCCGGTTTGGCCCCAAAGCAGGGGGGCAGCGGACAGCGGTCGGTCGAAGAAGATCCGTCGGTCACTACGGCCGCGGCGCGTTCACACTCAGATGTGGATACCACTTCGCAGGTCGTTGAGACGGCGTCTGTCTCCGGGCCACTGAGCAAGGGCGACGTGTCGAGTCCGTCCAACTCTCCGATTCAATCAGCCCGCCGCCGTATTGAGCGGGGCCTTGATGTGCAGCGAATTCCGCGGCGGTACCGCGAGGCAGTCGCCGCTTGGTTCGCATCGACCGGATCGCTGCTTGAGGCTGCGGAGTCGGACGCGGAACAAGAAGAACCAACCGAAGAACCCGCAGAGGCAACGGAATCGCCGTGAGACGAGCGGTGTGGTGGGTGCTCGGCGGTGCGGTATATGCAGGACTTCTGCTCGCGGGCGGTTGCGAGCGTGGCGGGCCGAGCGTCGTGCTCTACGTTTCGACCGATGAGGCGGTTGCCAGACCGATTCTCGAAGCCTTCGAGCGAGTTCATGGCATCCGCGTGCTGATGGTCGGCGACACCGAGGCAAGCAAGACCACCGGGCTCATTGAGCGGCTTCGCAGTGAGCGGGATGCGCCGCTTGCCGATGTCTTTTGGTCATCCGAGGCCATCGGCACCGTAGCTCTTGCCAATGAAGGGCTGCTCGCGCCGCACGTCTCGGTGAGCACCCGCGACTGGCCGCCGCAGTGGAGGGATGCGAAGTATCGTTGGCATGCGTTCTCGCCACGGCCGCGGGTCCTCGTTTTTGATCCACAGCGTGTTCGGGAGCAGGACGTTCCGCAGACATGGGACGGGTTGACAGACCCTCGTTGGCGTGGCGAGATCGTCATGGCCGACCCACGCTTCGGTACGACCGGCGGTCATCTCGCTGCGATGCGACGCTGGTACGACACGCGGGGAAGTGATGGATGGCAGCGGTGGCTCGCGGGCATGGCTGGCAACCATGTCCGGATGCTTCCAGGGGGCAATGCCGCCGTTGTCGACGCGGTGCGGCGAGGCGAGGCACTGCTCGGCGCCACCGATGCGGACGATGTGCGGGCGGCCAACCGGGCGGGGGCGTCCCTTGCAATGGTGTTGCCACGACATGGGGAAGCACTTGGTGAAGGGCCGATGTTGATGCCAAACACCGTCGCCATCGTGCAAGGGGCGCCGCATCCTCGCGCCGCGGCCCTACTGGCCGACTGGCTCTGTTCACCGGAGGTCGCGCGGATGTTGGCATCCTCCGTATCTGGAAACGTTCCGCTGTTCCCGGGAGTCGCCGCCGAATTCCCGGAATTGGCCGTAGACGATCCGCTCGAATTGAACCTTTCCGAAATCGAGGCGGTGTGGGCGTCCGCTGTCGAGTCGGCGGTCTTCGCCATGCGGGAAACGAGCAGCGGTGCGAAGTAACGTACTGCTGTTGACGCTCTGGGGTGTCGTGGTCGGATGGCCGACGCTCGCCGTGCTGCTTACGGTGCTTGGCGGCACACCACAGGACGCTGCTTTCCTGCCACCACTGCACTCGACTACTGCGCTGCTGCTGACAACGCTGGGGTGGTCGATCGGTGTGGCGATGCTCGCTGTGCTCGCCGCCGTACCTGCGGCGCGGCTGCTCGCAAGCGTCGGCGAAAAAACCCGCGCAGTGCTCTTGGCCGCGCTGATACTCGGTCTGCTGCTGCCCACGTGGGCGGTGTACTACGCTTGGTGGGCGTCGACGCCGCCGGGGACCACGCTCTACGACTTGGCAGCAAACAGCGGGGGCGTCGCGCCAATTCGATGGTGCATGCTTGCTGTTGCCATGATCGCGGGTACTTGGCCGCTGGTGACCTGCTGCGTTCTGCCCGCTTCGATGCGGTGGTCCGTTGCCCGAGACGATCAACTCACGCTCGATGGTGCCGGTGTCTTTGGCCGCCAACTGGCCCGGTTGCGGGTCGAGCGAGCAGGCCTGCTGGTCGGAGCGATTGTCGCGGCGATCATGACAGCAAGTTGTACGACCGCCTTCGATCTGGCCGGCGTTTTCACGATTGCCAACGAAATCCGCGCCCAAGCGGCCCTCGGGGCGGATGTCGTGCGTCTGGCAGCGATCGTATGGCCGGTGCTCATTGCGGCGATCTTGGTGGCGGGCGTGCTGTGGTGGTGGGTCGGCAGAATGGGAGATGACATCAATGCGCCGGACCGCATATCTGGAGGAGGTCTGATTGGAACGATCTTCGCTGGTACGGCGTGGGTGGTGCTTGTCGCGGCGCCGCTGCTGCTGCTGACGACGCTGTGGTGGCGGATCGATGCGGTAGAGATTTCCGGTTCGCCGTCCATCGGTGTCCCCCTGTTTCACGCGCTCGTCCGCGCTGGCATCGTGGGACTTGTCGCAGCGGCGCTCGTGCCGGCAACGCGCGGATGCTGGAAGACGTGGATCGGCACCGCCGTCGGTGTGACCTGGGTTGCCGCCGCCTTGCTCCCGGCCACGATGGTGGCTGCCGCGGTGGGCGAGGCGTGGAGCGGACCGGTCAGCAGCAGCGGCGCAGCGTGGGTACTCGGGCTGCTCGTTCGCGGCGGCGGTATCGCAGTGCTTGCTTCGCGGTGGCTGGCGGCCAAGGAGCCGGCGCGGCAGCGGGATCTGCGAAGCCTCGACGCGCCCCCTTGGTGGCGGCTCGATCCGACCACGTTGACCGCCGCTGCTGCGGCGGGCATGATCGCGGTGGCTTTGGCGGTCTCGGACATCCCGCTCTCCGCCCGACTTGCTCCGCCCATGGCTCACCCGCCGCTGGCGGTGACGCTGCTCAATGCCATGCACTATCAGCGACCTGAGACCGTCGTGCGGGTGCTTGGATGGCTCCCTCTGCCGGTGATGGCCGCTGGCGTGTTCGTGCTGCTATGTCTTTTCCGCACTCGCCGCGGACCGGTCTCGATGTTGCTGCTGTGTCTCTTGATTTCGGTGGGATGCGAGCAGACCGAAGATGTCGAGGCGGAACTTCCGCCCGTACCGGTGACGGAGGCGCGAGGTCTGCCCGGCCGTACACCCGGCCGATTCGATATGCCACGCGGGATCGCCTCGGATGGTTCCGGCGGTGTGTACGTCGTAGACAAGTCCGCGCGGGTGCAGCACGTTGGCCCTGACGGCAACGTGGGCGAGTGGTGGACCATGCCCGCTTTCGAGAACGGCAAACCAACGGGCTTGAGCGTCACACCAGGCGGCGAGATTGCGGTGGCCGATACGCATGAGTACCGCGTCAGCGTTTTCGATCGCGGCGGCAAGTTGCTGCGGACGTTCGGAGAATATGGAATGGCCCCCGGTCAGTTCATCTACCCCACCGACATTGCGGTTGATGCCGATGGGCAGTGGTATGTATCGGAGTACGGCGGCAACGATCGTATTCAGGTCTTCGACGAGGGCGGCGTGCCGCTTCGCGTCCTTGGCGGTCCCGGTGAGGCGCCCGGACAGTACCGGCGGCCTCAGTCGATGTCGTTTTCACCTGACGGCGAGTTGTTGTGGGTGGCCGATTCGTGCAATCACCGTATCCAGGGGGTTGACCCGCTGACCGGCGAGCAGATACGGGAGATCGGCGGTGGTTGGCTGCGGTATCCATACGGCGTCGCGGCGCTGCCCGACGGCAGTATCGTCGTGACCGAATTCGGAGGGCATCGACTGAGCCTGTGGAGCCCTGAGGGCACTCGGCTCGGAGCCTGGGGTGGATGGGGTCGCGGCCCGGGGCGACTTCGGATGCCGTGGGGCGTGGCATATGACGCGGCGGGCGATCTCGTGCATGTGCTCGATACGGGCAATGCCCGCGTGCTGAGCATGCCCCGCAGCGTCCTCAAGGGCGAGCCATAGCGGTAGCATTTCCCCCAATGCAGTTTGAACACCCGGGATGGTTGTTGTTGTTGGTGCTGCTCGCGCCTGTTCTGTGGTGGTCGCGGGGCGCGAGGGTGTCGCTTGGTCCGGTTCGGGGAGTTATCGTTCCGGCGCTGCGATGCCTGCTGATCGCCGCGCTCGTGTTGGCGCTGGCCGAACCGGTGATGCTGCGATCCAATGATGATCTGACCGTGGCGGTCGTGCTCGACCGCAGCAGATCGATTGCCGATTCTGAACTCGATGCCGCCGTGCAGTGGCTCCAAGAGGCGACGCTGGATCGAAGTGAATCCGATCGTCTCGCGGTTGTGCACGCTGCGCGGGAGGCGGCGGTCGTCATGATGCCGGATGCCCACGGGCAGGTCGGCATCGAAGCGGTGCAGGGACGGACCGATGCAAGCGATCTTGCCGGGGCTGTCGAGTTCACCAAGGGTCTGCTGCCAGAGGCGGGCGCGCACCGCATCTTGCTCGTGAGCGATGGCAACGAGACCACTGGTTCACTGCTCGAAGCGGCGGATCGCGCGGCCGAGGCGGGCATTCCCATCGATGTCTTGCCGGTGCGCTACGAGCGAACGGGCGAAGTGATGGTCGAGCGGCTCATCGCGCCCGCGGATATTCGTCCCGGCGACGCGGTTGATCTGCGGGTGGTGCTTCGAAGTCAGTCCCCGGCGAAGGGGCGGCTTGTTTTGCTTCGCAACGGGATGCCCGTTCCGATGCCGGACGGAGCTGGACTGAATGTCACGCTCGAACCGGGGTTGACGGTCATTCCGCTCACCGCGCCCGCTGGCGGCGGTTCGATGCAGCAGTACGAAGCGGTTTTCGAGCCGGCAGCCGGCATCGCCGATGCGAGAAGCACGAACAATCGAGCCGCGGCCGTCTCGCTGCACGCCGGACAGGGGAGGGTGCTCCTAGTCTCGGAGGGGGGCCAGGGAGCTGAGCGGCTCGCTGGGCTGCTTCGACGCCGAGGGTTGGCTGTGGAAGTTGGCGGCGTCGAGGCAATTATCGGTGGGCCGGCGGCGCTGGCCGCCTGGGATGCCATCGTGTTGGTCAATCTTCCTCGCTGGAGTTTGCCCGACCATGTCGATGGTGAACTGACCACATGGGTGCGTGACGGGGGTGGGGGCCTCTTGATGACGGGTGGGCCGACTGCATTTGGTGCCGGTGGATGGATCGGCTCTCGGCTCGCTGAGATTCTGCCGGTGGGACTCGATCCGCCAGCCGAGCGGCAGGTGCGTCGTGGCGCTTTGGCGATCATCCTGCATTCGTGCGAGATGCCGCGTGGTAACTACTGGGGACGCAAGGTGGCCGAGGCCGCGATCGAAGCTTTGTCGAGGTTGGACTACGTGGGCATTGTCGAGTACGAGAATATGAGCAGCAGAACGGAGTGGGCCTTCCCGATGCAGGTTGCAGGCGACAAACGCGCCGCGCTGCACGCGGCGGCCTCGCTCAAGTATGGAGATATGCAATCCTTTGAGCCGGCGATGCAGCGGGCGCTCCGAGGGTTGGAGGGCGTGTCTGCCGGGCAGAAGCATGTCATCATCATCTCGGATGGCGATCCACACCCACCGCCTCCGACGCTGCTGGACCGATATGTGGCGGCCAAGGTCAGTGTTAGTACGGTGATGGTGGGTGGTCACGGCACGGCGTTGCATCGCCGACGCATGAATGCCATCGCCACGGTGACTGGCGGCCGCTTTCACGACGTGCAGAGCCCCGCCAATTTGCCAGGCATCTTCATTCAGGAAGCGCAGGTTGTTTCGCGATCGCTTGTGCAGGAGGGTGCCTTCTCGCCGCAGTGGCAAGGACCAGGCGGTGGTCCGCTGCCGGCTGGTGCCATCGATGCAGTCGGGGCGCTTCCCGGGATCGACGGCTATGTACTCACCGAGGCGATGGGCGGACTGGCGCAGGACGCGATCGCGATTCCCACCGAGCAGGCTGACGATCCACTCTATGCATGGGCGTATCAGGGGCTCGGCCGCGTAGTGGCGTTCACCAGCGACCTTGGTGCGCGGTGGACCCGAAACTGGGCGGGCTGGGAGGGTGAATTGCCACTGTGGGAGCGGACCGTATCGTGGCTCATCCGCCCGCGAGATGATGGTTTGCTCTCGCTGTCGCTTCAGGACAGCGAGGATGGCGAAGTGGTGGTGGATGTCGAAGCGATGGACGCCGATGCGGGCTTTCTGAACTTCTTGCAGACGCAGGCCGTCGTCATGGGACCAGGCGGCGCGAGCGCGCCGCTGAGCCTGAAGCAGATCGGGCCTGGCCAGTATCGCGGCAGTTTCCGCATGGGCGATGTCGATGGTGGAGACGAACGTGCCGGCGGTGGCTGGGTTGTCGGCGTTCGCTACCGCGGCACGCGCCCCGAGTCAGGTGATCCAGTGGAAGGCTGGGTGCAGGGCGCAGTTGTGCAGAACTGGCCGGACGAGGACCGCGCTGTTCGCAGCAACGAAGTACTGCTCGCGCAGGTGGCCCAGCGAAGCGGCGGACGGGTATTTTCGATCGATGAAGATCCGGCGCTCGTTCGAGTGTTCGAGCGGGGTGGGCTTCCATCGGCCGCGGGGCAGCGAACCATTTGGGGACTGCTCGCAGTGCTGGCTGCGGTACTGCTTTTGATCGACATCGCCGTGCGCCGCATCGTCCCGGACAAACAACGTCGGCAGGTGCTCGCGCGCCGCGCCGCTGGACTCGGCGGTGCTGCAGCGGGGTCCGCTTCGACGGCATGGAAGCAGGTCAAGGCCAAGGCGGCGGCGCGGCGGGCAACGCAGTCGCGGCCGGATCCAATTGCGACCGTTTCGCCACAACCACCTGCGGAGACTGAACAAGACACGCCGAGCGAGCACGAGCCGCAGGATGAAAGCACGATGTCTCGCTTGCGGGCTGTTCGCAAAAGACTTCGTGAGCAGGACGACGAGTCATGAACCTGATTCCGCCTCCCGAATCCGATCCGACCACCATGGAGGCTGTCCACGCCTCGGTGCAGCAGGTGCACGCCGGGATCGCCGCGATGCGAGCCGAAATTGCCGGCAGCGTAATGGGGCAGTCCAGCGTGGTCGATCAGGTGCTGTGCTGTGTGCTTGCCGACGGGCATGCCCTGCTTGAGGGCGTCCCTGGAACCGGTAAGACGCTGCTCGTTCGCACCATCGCCGCGGCGACCGGTTTGGACATGGGGCGTGTGCAGTTCACGCCGGATCTCATGCCTGCGGATATCACAGGTACGACGGTCATGGCCGAATCGGCCAGCGGCCGGCGTGCGAGCATCTTCAGGCCCGGTCCCATCTTTCATGGGCTGCTGCTCGCCGACGAGATCAACCGAGCATCGCCGCGGACACAGTCCGCGCTGCTCGAGGCCATGGAGGAGCGGCGTGTCACCGTCGCGGGCAGGACACATCCGCTGCCCGAGCCCTTCATCGTGCTTGCGACGCAGAACCCGATCGAGCAGGAGGGCACCCACCGCCTGCCTGAGGCTCAGATCGACCGCTTCATGATGAAGATCATCGTGCCGCCTCCGCAGGCTCAGACGCTTGAGCGCATCATTGGGAGCACGACGGGGACGGCGGTGTACGAACCGCAACGGTGTATTTCACCGGAGTTTCTCTGCGCGGCAACCCGGTTGAGCCGCCGCATTCTGTTGGCGCCGCACGTGAATGACTGGATCGCCGCGTTGGTCATTGGAACGGGTGACACCGCGATCGGCGGCGACGTGCCGGATCTGCTGATCGCGCCGTGCAGTCCACGCGCCGCGATCGCCGTGCGCCGCACTTCGCAGGTCGCGGCCCTCACCGCAGGGCGGCTGGCTGTTTCGTGCGCCGATGTGCGGGCGGTACTGCCATCGTGCTTGCGGCATCGCATGAGCGTTTCACCTGCCGCCAAGGGCCGAAACCTCACCCCCGATGATCTTGTGGACATGTTGCTCGAAGCCGTTCCATCTCCCGCGGAAGAGGTAATGAACTGATGCCCGAGTTCGGAGTCGATCCGGCGCCAGCGCCACGCAGCATCGAGGATCTGCTCGGCCCGTCCCTGCTTGCCGCGATGGACGGACTGGAGATCACTTCCCGCAAGGTGCTTGCAGGCAAGTTGCACGGCGAGCGCCGCAGTAGACGGCGTGGGTTCAGCATCGATTTTGCAGACCACCGTCCCTATGTGGCCGGGGACGATCTGCGATATGTGGATTGGAATGTGTATGCGCGGCTCGATGCGCTCTTCCTGAAGTTGTATCTCGACGAAGAGGACCTCAGCGTGCTGCTCGTGCTCGATGCGACGCCCTCGATGAACTGGGGTGATCCTTCGAAGTGGACGTTTGCGCGGCGTATCGCCATGACGATCGGCAGCATCGCGCTGGCGAGTCGGCATCGGCTCAGCGTCGCCACGATTGATGGTGGGGGTGTGCAGCACCTGCGGGATCTGCGGGGGCGTGGACGCACGGCTGAATTCGGCCGCTGGTTGCTCGATCGGGAGATCGGCCCGGCCGCTGGCGATGTACTTGAGCAAGGGATTCGCACCCTCGCGCCCACCCGCCGCGGCCGTGGTGTGGCGGTTGTGCTGAGCGATTTTCTCGCGGCGAGTGATCCGTTGCCCTCCCTGCAACTGCTCGGTGGGGGCGGCGATGATCTGCACTGTTTGCAGATTCTGAGCCCGCAGGAACTCGATCCCGGCTCCGCTGGTCTGGTGGGGGATCTGCGGCTGGAAGACTCGGAAGACGGCAGTACCCGTGAAGTGACGGTGACGCCTGCGCTGCTGGCGGCCTACCGGACGAAGTTGGATACGCAGGTGCGGCAGGTCCGCGACGCGGCAAGACGGTGCGGGGGCGTGCACTTGGCGGTCTCGAGCGACTCGGACATCGAAGAGTTGCTGCTTGGGCAGTTGCGACGGGAAGGGCTGATCCAATGAGTTGGCTCAGCCCGTGGACGGCCTTCTGGCTGCTGGTCATCCTTGTGCCGCTGCTCTTGCTGCTGTACATCCTGCGGCTGCGACGCGCCAGGCAGGTGGTGCCGAGCACGTTGTTCTGGAACGAGGCGGCCGAGGACATACAGGCCAATACGCCGTTTCAACGGCTGCGGCGGAATCTGTTGCTGCTGCTGCAACTGATCGCGCTGCTCATGCTTGCCTGCGCCGTGGCGCAGCCGCGGTTTGAATCGGCGGCCGGCCGCGGCGGGCGGACAGTACTGCTCATCGATCGATCGGCATCCATGCAGGCCAATGACGGGGACGGAGGGCGAACTCGTTTTGAAGCGGCCATCGATGCGGCGCGGGGAGCCATTGATCGATTGCATCCGGGTGGATGGTTTGGCGACGCAGGCGGGCAGACGATGATCGTGTCGCTCGGCGAGACGGCGGATGTGGCGCAGCCCTTTACTGGATCCCGACGCGCGCTTCTCTTGGCGCTCGATCGGCTGGAAGTCACCGACACCGCGGCGCGGCTGAAGCCGGGCTTGGCGCTTGCCCGCGTGTGGTCGAGCGAGCCGGACCCGGACAACCCCCGGAAGGCCGGAGCCCCAGCGAGGCTGGAACTCTTCAGCGATGGTGGGCTTGTCGATCTCGATGAGGTATCGCTGCGGGAAGCGCCGCTGATGTTCCATGGTGTTGGGCAGGCCGACTCGACGAACCGGTCGGTGCAGTCGGTCATGTCCGAGCGGGTGCCGGATGATCCCGATCAGGTGCAGATCTTCGCCTCACTCTGGAATTGGTCCGCGGAGCCCAGTGAGGAGCGAGTGCAGATGTCGATCGATGGCATTGCGGTCCATGTCGAGGACGTCACCATCCCGGGGGCGGTGCTTGATGAATCGGGCGTGATCGATGCGGGACGGCGTGATGTGGTGTTTACGCCGGTGACGCGGCCCGGTGAGTCGCTCATCGAGGTGCGCCTGGTTGGAGACGATGTCTTCCCTGCTGATGATGTGGCCTGGGACGTGGTGCCTGCGCCGGACGCGGTCAAGGTGTTGCTGATCACCGCCGATCGCGTACTGATGCGGCGGGCGCTCTCGGTGCTGCCGGGCCTTGATGTGTCGATCGGAGGCGTGGAGGCTATCGCGGGGGGTGTTCCCGAGGGCGTTGATCTGCTCGTACTCGATCAAATCACTTCGGAGACGCTTCCGGGTGTCGCAACGCTCTCGATCGACATGGAGTTGCCCTCGACGCATCTGCGGTGGTCCGGACGTCGGGCCGCCGAGTCGATACTGGTCGGCGATCCGCGGCATCCGGTGCTGCGGGGCGGCTCGCCGCGTGACTTGTGGGCGCAGTCACCGCAGGGCGTGCAGATCGACTCGGTGGTGCGAGCATTGCTCTCGGGCGAGGGTGGGCCGCTGGCGATGGCGTGGGAAGAGAGTGGACATCGCCGTGTTCATCTCTGTTTCGATCCGGCAAGCAGCACGTGGCCGTGGGATCCGACTTTCATGACCTTCCTGATGGATGCAACCGACTGGTTGACCCGACGCGGCCTCGGCGGCGATGCGGCTTCGACCGACGCGGGCGGAACGGTGAGTCTCTCGGTACCGCGGGATGTAAGCGAGGTCACCATCCTTTCGCCCAGCGGCGAGCGGCGCACCTGGCCCACTCGTGTTGGTGGCCGCGTGAGTTGGGGTCCGGTCATCGAGTCCGGCCCGTGGCTGGTGCAGTGGCAGGGCGGTACGCCAGGACACAGGCTCGTTTCGGTTCGCCTCCCCGCCGAAACCGAGGGGCACCTTGCGCTCCCGGAAGCCCTCACCATCGGGGGCGAGCAGATTCAAACCAATGCGTCCGGGACTCGCCCAATGCCGCTCTGGCCCTGGGCCATCGCCGCTGCCCTGCTGGTGCTGCTGGTGGAATGGGCTGTGTACTGCCGCCGGATTGGCTGAGGAACCGTCTCGGGGCCGTCGGAGCGCATGGGCATCTGATCTCAGTGGTTCGGCGTGATCCCTTCCCTCGTTGCCGCAGCTCTGTATAAACGGGAAGACGACCGGCGGAGTCTTGGCGATCAGGATGTGGGTCTGACTTTTTCGGGGACCCCGAGAAACTCATACATGTGTTCGTCATACATCGCAGAATCTTCGGGGCGAGAGAGATCCAGTCGCATTTCGTTGATGACCTTCGTGCCTTGATGAATCCACTGATCCCAGGTTTCTGCGCTGATGTTGCCAGCAATCCACTCACCGACAGTGCCTTTGAAGGGCGCGCCATCCAGTTCGGTTCCGGGCTGCCCGGTCCGCTGGCAGAGGAAGGAACCGCTTGCCGCGAAGGCTTCGGCGCTTGCAGCTGTCTCGTCGCTGATCTCTGGAATCGGCCGACCGATACGCGTCAGCGTTTCGGCAATCGCCTTCTGTGGCATCCGATCTCCCTTGGCGGCGGCCACCTCGTAGCCACGGTTGAGGTGCGCCACGGCCTTGTCTTCCCATCCAACCGCAAGCATGGCTTCACCGCACAACTGATAGGCCTTACTCATGTCGCGATTGAGTTCGAGGCATCGTTCGAAGGATGTCGCCGCCTCCGCCGGTCTGCCTGCTTGCAAATAGGCCGAACCAAGGCTGAAGTGGGCCATCTCGTTGGTCGGGTCGGCTGCGGCCATATTCTCGAACTGGATAACACGCTCATCGATGGTGCTCATGGGGGCAGGATATGCGGTCAGTTGCCGATCCGGGGGCAGCGGCGAATCCGAACGCACACGGCTGAACCTCGAGGCGATACCTAGCCGCTCAGTACATGGCACCATTGCGGTACGCTGCGCTCCCAATGCCCGACCTGTCCATCGATCTCGCCGGACTTCGCCTCGGCTCACCGCTCATCGCGGCGTCCGGTACTGCCGGGTACGGTCCGGAACTGGCCTCGGTCGATCAACTCCGCGGACTTGGTGCTGTGACCACCAAGTCCATTACGCTCGAGCCACGGGAGGGCAACCCGGCGATGCGGGTGACCGACTTGCCGGTCGGGATGCTCAACGCGGTCGGCCTTGCCAACGTGGGTCTTGATGCGTTCGTCACGAATGTGGCGATGAAGATTCGAGATCTTCCGATTCCAGTCATCGGATCAATTGCTGGCGAAACCATCGATGAGTACGAGCAGGTCGCCGCGGCCATGCAGGCCATGACCTTTTTCAAGGCGGTGGAAGTCAACATATCGTGTCCGAATACCGACGACGGTCGGGTCTTCGCCGAGTCGCCGGAGAAACTGCGAGATTTGCTCGTAGACATTCGTGGGGTACTGAAGAACACGGCGATGATCGTCAAACTTCCGCTGGACTTCGGTCACCCATCACGCGCGGCCGAGGTGGCGGTCGAAGCAGGTGCCGATGCGCTTACCCTTATCAACACCGTCCCGGGCATGTCGATTGACGTCAAAACAAGGCGATCACGACTCGGTCGCTTCTCCGGTGGCACAAGCGGTCCGGCCATTCACTCGTTTGCGGTGCGGATGGTGGCCGATGTGTACCGCGAAGTCGCATCACCAGCAGGCATCCCGATCATCGGTCTCGGTGGCGTGATGCGGTGGCAGGATGCAGCCGAGTTCATCCTCGTGGGCGCGACCGCCGTCGGCATCGGCACCGCGCTCTTCGTTGATCCACGACGTCCTCGGAAGATCGTCAAAGGACTCCGCAAGTGGGTGGCGGCGCAAGGGTGTGACTCCATTCGCGATCTTGTCGGCGCGGTGGAGGTTGCGTAGGGGGGCAGGTATCGCTCAAGGCCTCTAGCGAACCTCAACTCCTGCGGATGGTGCTCCCGAGAGCGGCATCTGGATCCTTCCCGTGTCCCACTGCTTCTGCTACCAACGCCGCAAATGCCTCCCCACGGGCGCGGTAGTCAGAAAATTGGTCCCATGAGGCGCAACCGGGGCTGAGTAGCAGGACATCGCCGTCTCTCATGCGGGCGATCGCGGCTGCGACCGCGCGATCGAGCGTGCCGCAGGGCGTACTTGTTGGTCCCACCGATTGCGAGAGCATTCCGCCGGTCGCGCCGATGGTGTACAGGCCAGCGAGCGTTGGCGCAAGTTCGGCAATCGCCGCAAGCGACACACCCTTGTCATATCCGCCGGCGATCAGATGAATCCGCGTGGAATCGCCAAACGAGTTCACCGCCAACACGGTGGCCTCCGGTGTGGTGGATTTGGAGTCATCGAAGAAACGCTTTGACGAGTGCTCTTCCACGGCGGCCAGTCGGTGGGGGAGCCCCCGGAAGGAATACAGCGTGTCCGCCGATACATTCGTGGCGGCCGATGCGAGTGCCGCCGCCATGGCTGCGTTGATTCGGTTGTGCTCGCCCGGCACGAGCAATTCGATGCCCGCAGGCAACGCATCACAGTGCTCGCCTCGAATCAACACGTCCTCATGAGTATGTGTTTTTGCGATCGATTCCTTGCATGTGAGGTAGTGATCCATGTCTCCATGCCAGTCCAGATGGTTCGGCGCAATGTTCGTGATGCCCGCAATAGATGGAGACCACCCCTTGCCTTGCCCGAGCCAGTAGAGTTGAGCGCTCGAGAGTTCCAGCACCACCCACGTGTCTGCTCCGATGTCACCCAGTCGTGGCAGCAGACTCCCTCCGATGTTGCCGCCAAGCACGGCATCGTGTCCTGCGGCGGCCAGAAGATGATGTGTCATGGCAGCGGTCGTCGATTTGCCGGCCGTTCCGGTGATGCCGATACAGCAGCGGCGATCGAGCCGGTCGGTGAGCAGGGAGATCTCGGTGCACATTGGTATTCCGGCTTCTTCGGCGACCTTGAGGTAGGGGTTGGACCAAGGCTTCGGAACTGCCGGGTTCACAATGATCAGATCGGCCTTTGCGAAATCCGCCGCGGTGTGCCTGCCCAGGACCAAGCGGCACCGCTGGTGCTCAAACTCGCTCAGCGAGGGCCCAAGCGTCTGCTCATCTCGCAGATCGGTGATTGTGACATCTGCGCCCTGCTCAAGCAGCCACGAGACGCATCCCACGCCGCCACCAAAGGTGCCGAGCCCCATCACCACGACTCGTTGGTCCGCGAGTGTCGCCATGGGGCGATGGTACGTACCATTTACCTGCCACGATGAGTGAGGAACGTTCCAAATTCGAACCGCAACCGGCTCCACACAAGACCTCGGCCATGGCCGTGATCGCGTTGGTACTGGCCGTTCTGCCGATGTGCGTGCCGCTGAACCTGATCGGGTCGGTGCTGGGCATGGTGGCACTTGCTCGAGTGAAGGCTGCTGGCGGTCAATTGCGAGGAAGAAGGGCGGCAAGGGTGGCGATCTGGGGCGGCATCATCGCGTCCGTTGCGGGATGGTGGGCGTGGACGAACTTGGCGGAGTGGGGCGAGCAGGCGATCCATCAGACTGCAGCCGAAACGACCAGGGATTTCCTCAAAGATGCTGCCGAAGGTCGTCCGCAAGCGGCTCTGGCTCGCTGGTCACCTTCTTCGCCGCCGCCACCGCGGCCGAGCGAAGGCGACGTGGTGGCTTTTGGCGCGTCCATCGCCACGCTCGGCGAAGTGAAGAGCGTCGGCATCGTGTCAATGCAACCCATGCCCGGCACCGGCATCTGGCAGCCGTTGTGGTCCGCGTGGCTGGATGTCGTCATCGGTGATGCGCACTATGACGGCTCTGCCCAGTACGAACTGCAACCTGCCGCCGGCTCGATCTATCCGCGGGCGGTGCTTCGGCAAGTACTCATTGACGGGCCAGAGGGTGACGTGTCACTTCCTCCCGGTGCCGTGGAGCCAGCCCCTTGAGTGATGGCCGCGGACGACTGAGCGCTTGGTCGGTGGTCGCCATCGTGTTGGCGATTGGGCTGTGTCCATTCGTGACCGCTGCGGCGATACCGGCTGGATTATTGGCGCTGCGGGATGTTTCAAGAAACGGGCGGCGGGGACGGCGTCTGGCCATCGCCGCCATCGTGCTCGCTGCGGTGCTCACGCCGATCACGACCATCGGGGCTCTGTGGTGGAACAATCATGTCCGAACACCCTTGCTGGAGGGTCCGGCCCAACTGATCGCAGAGGGGCAACACGGCGATGTGGCGGCGTTTCTCGAAGGAACTTCCAGCAGTGAATCACAAGAGGCTGCGGCAGGATTTCTAGCGAGTCTTACGAAGCAACTCGGCATCATCCGATCAACCCGCCCAGTTGAGCGGCCCGAGGCTGAGGCATCGCCCGAGGGCGATGACACAGCCGTCGGCTGGTGGATGTGGGTACGGTATGAGGCGATGTTCGAAGACGGCGCGGTACCGATGCGAGCGAGATTCCTGCTCAGCGACCCCGAGCGAGGCTGGGTGACGGCGTTTGATCGGTTTGAGGTCACGACACCGGAGGGCGGGTCTCTTGTCTGGCCGATCGGAAAATCCGTGGGCGAAGATCAGTGAGCGATTCAGATGTTGTGATCGAGATGAAGGATGTCGTCAAGCGGTTTGGTGATCAGACCGTTCTCGATGGCGTCAATATCGAAGTTCGCCGCGGCGAGACGGTTGTCATCATGGGCGGCTCGGGCTGTGGCAAGTCCACGACGCTCAGGATCATGATCGGGTCGCTTATTCCGGAGGAGGGGCATGTGCAGGTACTGGGCAAGGATATTGCGATCCTTGATGAGAATGAACTCAATGGCGTTCGCAAACGGTTCGGCATCTTGTTTCAGTCCGGGGCACTCTTCAATTCGATGACGGTGGCCGAGAATGTGTCGCTCATCCTAGAGGAGCACACCGACCTCGATGCGTCCATCATCGACATGATGGTCAAGATCAAATTGGAACTGGTGGATCTGCGAGAAGCAGCCGAGAAGTACCCCGCGCAGATCAGCGGCGGGATGAAGAAGCGTGCGGGGCTCGCTCGGGCACTGGCGCTTGATCCGGAGATCCTGTTCTATGACGAGCCAAGTGCCGGTCTGGACCCGGTGACCTCGGCCTCGATCGATCAGTTGATGATCGACCTCACCAAGCGGCTCGGCGTGGCCAGCGTCGTCGTCACCCACGAGATGGATTCGGCCTTTACGATTGCCGATCGGATGGTGATGTTGCATCAAGGGCGGGTTCTCATGAATGCACCTCGGGCCGACTTCGAGGCCTTGCGGGACTGGCCTGAAGATCGTCTTGGCGAATTGAACGAGAATCAGCAGTTGATTCGGCAGTTTCTGCGAGGCGCCCCCGAGGGGCCGATGACCGAACACGCCCAAGGAGCCGACAACTCGTATGCGGCCGATTTGCTCGGCATCGACAACAGCAAACTGACAGGTGGTCGATCCGTGCAATCCACTCGAGGTGTCCGGTCTTCTGGGGAGGTAGGATTCTGGCAGGGTCTGTTCAAGGGCGAATCCAAAGCGAAAGGGAAGTCCTGATATGAGCGCACGGAACAGCGAGAACAACATCAAGGCGGGGCTCTTCGTATTCGTGTCGATCGCGGTGGGCGTGGCGGTCATTTTCATTCTCGGCGACCTGTGGGGCGCGATCACTGGCCCATCGATGACGAGTTATCGCGTGAACTTCACGGTTCGAGATGGTGTGGGCTTCCTCAAGCCAGGCAGCGTCGTTCGGGTTGGTGGACTATTGATGGGGCATGTCGATTCGGTCGGACTGAAGTTGGATCAGAATCCGGAGCGAACCATCGAGATTGAGTTCTCGCTGCCGAGTGAAGTGGAACTGTATTCCAACGCTGTCGCGTCGATTCACAGTGGTCTGATCAGCGGAGACTCCCATATTCTGATCTCGTCGGTCGGGTGGGCGGCATCCCACCGCACGCCGCTTGATCAGGGCGAGCCCGGAACCCACCTCGCGGCGGGCGACGAACTGAAAGGGACTCCTTCAGGTGGCATGCTCGGATCGTTGCTCGGTCCCGACGCCGCCAAGATCACCGATACAATCAATCATGTCGAGGCAATTACGAACCAGTTGCGGAAGACGGGATATGTGCTTGAGTGGATTCTCGGCAAAGATCAAGCGGGCTCGATCGCGACCGGAGTCGATACGCTCGGCGAAGTGTTCGAGAAGATGGGTGACGACGGCTATGTCATCGAATGGGTGCTTGGCGAGACAGCCGGCGGCGACATCAAGACGCTTGTAACGAGAGTGAAGTCCGACTGGATAGGGGCGGACGGCAAGCCCGGTTGGTCGGATGAAATCAGTACCGTGCTCGATCAGGGCGGCAATTTGGCCAAGATCGTGGAGGATGTGCAATCGTTCATTGCGGACAACAACGAGAAGTTCCAAGCCATCGTTGATGATGTCACCGCTGCGGCTGAAGATGCCGAGGTGGTGATTGCAGAACTTCGCGCCAATGCGCCGCTCTGGGTCGCGGATATTGGAGGAACACTCGCGAATCTTGATCTCTCCTCGCAGCAGTTGTTGCTTCTCACGCAGGAAGCGAGAAATGCCCCATGGCGTTTGCTGTATACGCCGAGCGAACATGAAGTCACAAACGAGTTGCTCTACGAGGCCTCTCGCAACTTCGTCTTCGGCGCCGCCGATCTGAAGTCTGCTGCCGAGAGCATGGATCGCCTTGTACAGACTCGAGGCGATGATCTCTCCACGGATGCGCGTGATTTTACTTTGGTGCGAGACAATCTCAACGCAGCTGTGCAGCGGTACGAGCGGGCGCAGAAGCAACTGTCTCAGGTGCTGCATGGCGTGGCGAATCCGGCCGAGAAGTGAGCGGCCCACTGCCGATCACCGACCTCGATGACCCACGGGTGGAGGTCTTCCGGGATGTACGTGATCGCGATCTGCGTGGCCGTCAGGGCATCTTCATGGCCGAGTCGGAGATGGTCGTGCGGCGACTGCTGCGAACACCGGAGCGGCTGCACAGCCTGCTGCTCTCGCCCGCCAAATTCGAGCGGTTGGCCGATGCGATGGGGAACCTGCCCGCGGAAGTGGGGGTGTACGTGGCCGACCTTGAGGTCATGGAGCAGATCGCAGGCTTCCATATTCACCGCGGAGTACTTGCTGCCGGATGGCGTCCGAGCGAACAGGATGTCGCGTTTGATCGGCTGCTTGAGCGGGTTCCCGGGGAGGAGCCGTGTCTGATCCTCGCTGCTGCCGGCATCAACAACTCCGACAACATGGGCGGCCTGTTTCGAACCGCGGCAGCCTTTGGCGTTGATCACATGCTGCTTGCGGAAGGCTGCTGCGATCCGCTGTATCGCAAGGCGATTCGTGTATCGATGGGGCATGCGCTGAGCGTGCCGTGGGCGGAGTGTGTGGATCTTCCCGAAGCGGCGGGGATGCTGCGGTCCGAGCGCGGCTTTCGGATCGTTGCGGTCGAGTCAGGTGAGGGGGGGACGCCCCTGGACGGGTGCGAGTTCGGCGAACGGACCATCGTGATCGTCGGCGCCGAAGGACAGGGACTCGATCGTTCCGTGCTTGATATCGCCGATGACATCGTGGAAATTCCAATGGCGGCAGGTGTGCCGTCGCTGAACGTGGTGGTGGCCGCCGGGATTGTGATGAACCGGATCAGGCACCACTCCGGAGCCCAAGGCCGAGCGTGAACTCTATCGGTCATCTCCCCCGCGTCGGTGACTGGCCTCTATTGCGCCGTCGCTGCAACCTCGATCGGATCCGACACGCCGAGGTCGAAGCGTTCGATGCCGGCCCCGAGGGCGTTGAGTTGTGCTTCGAGTTTCACATACCCGCGATCGACGTGGTAGATCCGCTGCACGATCGTTTCGCCTCTCGCGGCGAGGCCGGCCATGATGAGGGCTGCCGATCCACGCAGGTCGCTGGCCATCACGGGAGCGCCGATGAGTTGTGGCCCGCCCTGCACAACGACGGTTGGCCCTGCTCTGAAGAGTTTGGCGCCCATCCGAGTCAGTTCCGATACATGCAAAAACCGATCCGGGTAAATCCGCTCGGTCACGATGCTGTTGCCGTCGGCAAGGCACAGCAGGGCCATCATCTGGGCTTGCAAATCCGTGGGGTATCCCGGATACGGCTGGGTCGTAAACAGCACCGGCTTCAATCGCCGCTCGCTGCTGATCTTGACGGTACACCGCTCTGCTGATTCGGTGTCGTTGAGCCGCTGCACATGGACACCAGCGAGGGTGAGTCGGTCGAGGACGGCGAGCAGGTTGTCGTACGGGAAGTTGGTGAGTATGGCGTCGCCGTTGGTGATGGCCACCGCCATGGCGAGGGTGCCGGCGACGATGCGGTCGGGGATCACGCGGTAGTCGACTTCGCCAAGTGACTTGACGCCATGGATCTCGATCCGTGGCGTGCCGGCGCCGCGGACATCGGCGCCCATTGCATTGAGCATGCTCGCAAGCCCGGCGATCTCCGGCTCGCACGCGGCGCTTTCGATGATGGTGCGGCCTTCGGCGAGTACTGCAGCGGACATCACATTGGCCGTGCCCAGGACGGTTGAACCGAACGGGCCGCCAAGGAAGATCGTCGCGCCCTTGAGCTGATCTGCCCGCGCGATGATGTCACCACCATCGAGTTCGATCGTGGCACCGAGCGATTCGAGTCCTCGCAGATGCAGATCAACCGGCCGATCGCCGATCGCGCAGCCTCCGGGCATCGATACGCGGGCTTCGCCGCGGGCTGCGAGCAGGGGCCCGAGCACGCAGATGCTCGCCCGCATCGTGCGGACGATGTCGTAGCGGGCGTGGCTCGCGGTGGGATCGATCGTTCGGATCGTGATGTCCCGATCATCCTGCTGCACCTCGCAGCCGAGTTCCCCGAGCAGGCGGGCCATGTTGTCGATGTCTGAAAGCGGCGGCACATCACGAAGTCGGACTGTGCCGGTCGAGAGGATTGCGGCGGCCATCGCGGGGAGCGAAGCGTTTTTCGAGCCATCCACGGCGAGTGTGCCGCTCAGGCGGGCGCTTCCCTGAATCCGCAATGCATCCATACCGCGTCGCCTCCTTCATTGTGCCAAACCCTACATGCGGCAGATCATTGCGCCACAAATATCTGATCGGCGTTTGGCGGGAGTGAAGTGGAATCCTACGTTCAGGGTGTCCCACTGTGTGGAGGAATCGTGATGACAAATGGCAATCGATGGATCAAATACGGACTGACCGGTGTGCTTGGAGCAGCGGTGCTGGGCATTGGTGCAGCGCAGGCGAGCGCTCCTCAGATTATTGAGTTGACCGGTACAGTTCGGGACTTCCACGAGCGGACTGCGAATCCACCATCTCCGCAGCGGGCTCATCCGGACTTCGAGAAACAGCCCGATTCGGGTTTCGGCCACTACTGCGGGAATATAGAGCTGCAACTTGACGATAATGGCAAGCCGGTCTTTACGGGGGATGGATGGAAGATGAATTCGCAGGCCCAGGACAGCCAGGGGCGACCGATCTGTTGGGCGCTGGTCGATTCAGATCTGGGTGATCAGGCCGAGAACCGCGGCGTCAGCGACAAGGGTGGCATCAAGAATCGTCGAACCTTCAAGCGGTGGTTCCGGGATCGCCCTGCTTGGAATATGTCTCAGACGCTTGATCTGACCTTCAACCTGCAACCCGACGGGACCTATGTGTTCGATGACACCCTGGATCCTCAGTATCAAGCCCTCGGCGGCTTCTTCCCCATCGAGGGTCAGTTGTTCGGGAACCCCGGCGGCTCCCCCGACCGGAACTTCCACTTCACCTTCGAACTGCATACCGAGTTCACCTATCAGGAGGGTACTGGGCAGTTCTTCCGATTCGTTGGTGACGATGACGTATGGGTCTTCATCAACGGCCAGTTGGTGATCGATCTCGGCGGCGTCCACGCCGCGACCGAGCAGTACGTCGATATCGAGCGGCTTGGCCTCGTCGATGGCGAGGACTACACGCTCGACTTTTTCTTCGCCGAGCGGCACCGCACCCAATCCAACTTCCGCATTGTGACTTCGCTGCAGTTGGACGACCCGTGCACGCCTTCGATTACGGCGGCGTTTGACTGAGCGCGACCCCCGACTCCCGAGAGGCGGGGCGTAGCCGCCTCTAATACACCTCGACCATGCACCGCTCGGTCGGCTTCACCCGCTTGATCGTCGCCTTGTCGGCATCGGCGAGGCTGAATGAGTCATCCGGCAGTTGGAGGTATTCGTTGGCAACGCCGAGCGTCTCAAGCAGGCGGTAGATGCCGACTTGCATGCCTTCGATGCCGCAGATGTAGAGGAGGGTCCGTTCACTGGCGAGCACGCGATGGAAGGGATCTTCAGTTTCCACGATGTACTGGTCGACGTACATCCGCCGTCCGAGTTCGGGCCTGCTGATGACGGTGTGGTAATGGAATCTCTCATGCTGCTCGGCGAGACTGGTGAAGTAGGCGTCATACATGAGGTCGGTCCCATAGGGCACACCGACGACCAGGTGGATCTCGCTCTGGCATGATCCCTCCGGGTTCTCAAGCAGTTCCTTGATCATTCCACGGTAGGGCGCGATGCCGGTTCCCGTGGAGACGAAGACGAAATCGTGCTGCGAAGGATCCAGTGGCAGCAGAAATCGTTTGCCTGCAGGGCCGGATATCAGCACCTCGTCGCCGACCTTCAGATCGCACAGGTAATTGCTGCACAGGCCGACGAACAGGTGATGATCGTCCGAGCCCTCTTCCCAGTACTCGTCGATGAGCCGCTTGCATGTGGTCGAAACGACGTTGCCCTCGCCGTCCTCGCCCCAGCTCGGCGCCGAGATCGAATACAGCCGGACCGCATGCGGCTTGCCCTTCTCGTTCAGCCCCGGCGGGATGATCCCGAAGGACTGGCCTGCGCGGAAATTGCCAGCGAGGGGGGTGCCGGACACATCGATGGCAATGTGCCTCACATAGGAGGCTGAGCGGCCCTTCAGGCACGGGGTAGAGCCGACGATGCGCCCGACCGCCGGTTCCTTGGGCTTGACGACGTTCAGTTGACACTCACCGAAAACGGGGCTGGCCATGCTCATGAGGGGGGGGAGGATAGCAGCCAAGCAGGTTCAGCGGTCGCTTTGGAGCATTTGAACATCTCGCCCGCTGGGCGATTGGAACACCGCCAAATCGAACTCCGGCACCGCTGCGAGCAGGTGGTCGAAGATGTCGGCCTGAATCTGCTCGTACTGAACCCACCGGTTGTCATTGGTGAAGACATAGACCTGAATGGGTAGACCCTGCGGCGTCGGATCGAGATGTCGGATGAGGAAGGTGAAGCCCTTCTGATGCACCTTGGAGTGCTGTTGAAGGTAGGCCTCGATGTAGGCCCGGAAGACGCCCACATTGGTCTGCTGGCGGCCATTGATGTGGCGGCTCGTATCAACCCCGTGCTCGGCGTTCCATGCATCGACTTCCGCGATCGTTTGATCGAGATAGTCGGCCAGCACCGTAAATTTGCGGAACCGATCTAGGTCATCGCGGTCGACGTACCGGATCGTCTCGATGTCGATGTTGATCGAGCGTTTGATGCGGCGACCACCCGACTCGGACATCGCCCGCCAGTTGGTGAAGGGGTTGGTGATGAGGTCATAGGCAGGCACCATTGAGACGGTCGCGTCGAAGGCCCTGATCCGAATCGTCGTCAGCGTGATCTCCTCGACATCACCGTCCACACCGCGGCTGGGAATGGTGATCCAGTCCCCAACGCGGACCATGTCGTTGGTGCTCACCTGAATGCCCGCGACTAGGCCGAGGATCGAGTCCTTGAAGATCAACATCAGCACGGCCATGACGGCACCAAGTCCCGAGAGGAACCACAGCGGCGACTGGGAGAACAACACACTCAGAACGAGTACAACGACCACGAAACTCAGCAGTATTTTGCCTGCCTGCGAAAGGCCCGTGGCCGGGATCTTGTTCTCCAATCCATGTTGATGCACGAGTGCTTCGCCGACTTCCAGCAATCCGAAGGACACCCTCAGCAGCACGAAGATGACGTAGATCTCCAGCAGTGGCCGCAGCCACCAACTGACACCGTATTGTTCGAATGCGGGCATGGCGAACGCCAGGATCGCGACAGGGACAAGCTGCGAGAGTCGATGAAAGACCTTGTGTTCGACCATCGCCTTGGCCCAGTCGGACTCTTTGCGGCGAAGTGTCGTGTCCACGATCTTGTGGATGAAGAATTTTCCAACGAAGTTGGCAGCGATGCATACCACGATCACTACACCCACGCTGATCGCGCCCGCGACGACTTCTGCCCACGTGGGGCCCAGTCCCCATCCGGCCGCCGTGGAGTGCAGCCAGCCGATTCCATCCTTCACCAAATCACTCGCGACGTTTTCGCCGATGAGGTGTTCAGTGACGGACGTTGAAGTGGAGTCGGGAGTGGGGGGTGGAGTGGGGGGTGGAGTGGGGGGTGGAGTGG